>Ga0335084_10000034_pt1 | contig 77951 bp, 80 predicted proteins | sample Lox_Sample_44_FD_206721 | JGI IMG/M metagenome (GOLD analysis project Ga0335084, IMG submission 206721) | Soil microbial communities from Loxahatchee National Wildlife Refuge, Florida, United States - Lox_Sample_4.4 | ecosystem: Environmental > Terrestrial > Soil > Wetlands | place: USA...
GGACGCAGCCGATCGGCGAGGCGCCTGGCCAGTTCATCGCTCCGCACGGCATCGCGGTGGATTCGCGCGGTGACATCTACGTCGCAGAGGTCGCCAACACACTTTGGCCCCAGGTATTCGGTAAGAAGCCCGACTATGAGCTGCGTTGCTTGCAGAAGTTGGTCAGGCTGAGCTGATCATGCGGCGCGCCCGAGAGGCGGCAACGCAACGAGCAGTGGGGAGAATCGAATGCGATACATCGCTAAGAGCGTAACGGGCGTGCCCGCCACCGATGGTGCCGGTGTGAAGCTAATGCGCGTCATCGGCACCCCGGCCCTGGATTCGATCGATCCGTTCCTGATGCTCGACGAGTTTGGCTCCGACGATCCGGGCGCCTGGATCGCCGGCTTTCCCGACCATCCGCACCGCGGCTTCGAAACGGTGACGATCATGCTCGAAGGACGGGTTACGCATTCTGATTCGGTCGGCAACAAAGGCGTGCTCGAGAGCGGAGACGTGCAGTGGATGACCGCCGGCCGCGGCATCATCCACTCCGAGATGCCGGAACACGCCGATGGCAGGCTGCGCGGCTTCCAGCTCTGGGTGAACCTTCCCGGCAAACTCAAGATGAGCCCACCGCGCTACCAGGACGTTCCGGCGGCGCGCATCGCTTCTGCTGTTGGCGGTGGAGCGACAATGCGAGTGATCGCAGGCGAAGCGTTCGGCGTGGCCGGCGCGGCGAGCACCTTGATTCCAGTACGCCTGCTGGATGTGTCGATCGGGTCCGACGCCGCATTCGAGATCGATGTTCCCGATTCGCATGCCTGCTTCATCTACGTGTACGAAGGCGGGCTGCGCGGCCCGGATCGTGCCGGGAAGCCTCGGGAACTGGCCAAGGGGGAACTTGCCGTGCTGGAAGGCAGCGGCGCCGTCAAGCTTGCTGCAGGGAGCTCTGCAGCAAAGATTCTGTTCGCCGACGGCGCGCCGATCCGCGAGCCAGTCGCGCGCTACGGCCCATTTGTGATGAATACGCGCGACGAACTGGTCAAGGCCTTCGACGACTACTCGCGCGGTGAGCTCGACCAAGCCACAACCTGACTCGTCGGCAACATCCGAAATCGGCCACCTCGCGACGATGATGATTCAAACCGCCGCCAGCCAGTCCGAATCCGGCTTCGTAACCGCCGATATCGGCTACGCGATCGATACCGGCATCAAGCCCGTGAACGAGACGTTCGAGGCCGGGCAGATCATCCGCCGGCGCACGGGCGCGACCGAGCAGCGGCCGATGCGCATTCGCGATGCACGGCCGCTCGTCGGCCAGTTGTCGCTCGACCGCAACGGCTTCGTTCTGGTCGAGCATCGGACGGCAGTCGCCAACTTTTTCGACACGCATGAGCTCGAGGCACTGTACTACCCTGAGATCCAGCACTTGGTCCAGGCGGTGTCAGGTGCATCACGGGTGGTGGTCTTCGATCACACGCTGCGCAGCGGAGACTTGACCGAGCAGCAGGCGAGAAAAATCCGTGAGCCGGTGCTGTGGGCGCACAACGACTACACCGAGTGGTCCGGGCCGCAGCGCGTCCGCGAGATTCTGCCTGCGGAAGCGGAGCGGCTGCTGCAGCACCGCTTCGCCATCATTCAGGTGTGGCGGGCCATCGACAGGCCCGTCCAGTCCAACCCCCTCGCCTTGCTCGACGCGCGCAGCGTATCGACCAAGGACTTGCTCCCTGCCGAGCGACGCTATCCCCACCGTGTGGGAGAGACGTATCAACTGTGCTACAACCCCGAGCACCGCTGGTTCTACTTCCCGCACATGCGGCGCGAGGAGGCGGTCGTGTTCAAAGTTTACGACTCGCAGACGAACGGCCCCGCGCGCTTCACGCCGCACACCTCGTTCATCGACCCTGGGACTCCCGATGTCGCCCCGCCGCGCCGGAGCATCGAGGTGCGGACGTTCGCTTTTTTCACGCCGGCGGAGAGCTGACGCGCCCCCCGCGCGCTTTCTCTCCCTACAGCGGCCAACTCTATACGCCGGTTCCGGAAATGGGCACGCCGGGTCGCCTCCCGGCGACGCCGCATTCGCGCTGGCGGCTCGGCACCGGTTTCTGGCGCGCGAGTTTAGTCCGAAAGAACAGCGCCGTACCCTTGAATGCGAGGGCTTCGCTTGAGGCGCGAATTGTGAACTGATGCTGGCCCGCGCGTTGCAGTGGATAGGGATCGCGGGTCCGGGGAGGTTGCTCACAAAGCATTCCGTTCCCGTCCGACTGCAAGCTGGAACCGGGAGCACGTCCATGTTTCGATCGCTATACATCTGGCCGGAAAGGCCCTTGCTGTCCTTGCTCGCCCTGCTCGTGCTGGCGATGCCTTTTCTATACCTCGCCCGCGAGCCGATGCACACCTTGCTCCGTCGCACGAGCCGCGCAATGGTTCGCCCGCTGCGCCTGGGCGCGCGCTGGCTCGGTGACGCAGCCGCGAAACTACGCACGCGCAACCGAGAAGTGCTCCTGGCTCACGGGTCGCGCGAGCTGCGCCTCTCCATCGAGCGCGAGCTGGAGCGCGTCACTACGCTCGTGCAGCGCGACCTCGAGGGCTATCCGGCGCTGCAGCGCAAGCTGATGGACGAAATCACGCGCATCGAAGAGGACTACAAGCGCAGCGGAGAAGTCCCTCCGCCTGCTCCCGAGTGGGTCAAGGCGATCGAATCGCTCGCGAAGATCCGTGCGACCGGCGATGGGGTGGTTGAGCGCATACTCGCCGATATTCGCGACTCGCTCGACGACATCTATAAGAAGGTGGTCGCGGAGTACCGCGCCTCCTACCAAGGGCGGCACAAGATCCTCAGCAGCTGTCTGCCGTTCTGGCGCTCGGCCAGCCAGACGCTAAGCCAGGTCGAGCGCAACATCACCAGCCTGAACGACAGCGCCGCCAAGATCGACGCGAATGTCATCAAGCTCGAGGGCATCTTCGCGCGCCGCACCGAGGTCGAGAATGCGCTCACCTCCTCCGCCTCGACTCAGTTCTTCATCTCGTCGCTGGTGATGCTGATCGCGTTCGGGGGCGCGTACGTCAACTTCAAGCTGATCTCGCTGCCAATGTCGGCGATGGTGGGCGGAGGTGACTACATCACCGATACGCTGCGCGCTTCGGAGATCGCAGCCTTGGTCATCATTCTGTTCGAAACGCTGATGGGGCTGTTCCTGATGGAAACGCTGCGTTTTACCAGCCTGTTTCCGTTCGGCAACATCACCGAGAAGATGCGCCGGCGGCTGATGTGGGTGTCGCTGGCCATCCTGCTGGTTCTGGCTGGCGTTGAAGTGGCGCTTGCGGTGATGCGAGACTCCATCATCGCTGCCGACGTTGCGCTGAAGCAGACCCTGGGATCGGCCGCGGTCCAGACCGAAGCAGGTTGGGTCACGCGCATCCCGACCTTCGGCCAGATGATCCTGGGCTTCACGCTACCGTTTGCGCTAGCGTTCGTTGCGATTCCGCTCGAGTACTTCGTCGGCTCCGGGCGCATCGTGCTCGGGGCAGGTCTGACGCTGCTCATCCGCGGCGCGGCCTTTTCGCTGCGGGTCGGCGCGAGCCTCGCCAACGAAGGCGGCAAGCTGGCGGTGAACTTCTACGATGTGCTCATCTTCGTGCCGCTCGCGATCGAACGGTGGGTAGGTAAAGCGCGAGATACGACGGCACGACAGGACAAGCTGGAGCGGCCGCCCGCATTTCCAGAGCCCGCTGCGAGCACCGAGGAGGTCCTATGAAAGCGGCGACGCACGGGTTCGTACTTGCCGCAGTCGTCCTCTGCGCTGGCTGCGGGCCGGCAGTCAATCACAACCAATCGGTCTATGTCCTCGTGGACACCTCCGGCACGTATACCAAGGAGGTCGTCAAAGCACAGGGTGTGGTGAACTACCTGCTCGGAAACCTGGACCCAGGCGACTCGCTAGCGGTCGCGACAATCAAGAGCCGGAGCTTCAGCGAAAAAGACATCGTTGCCAAGGTCAGCCTGACCAAGGATCCGATCCAGGCTAACAGTCAGAAGAGAGCGTTCAGCGAAAAGATGGCGCAGTTTGCTCACACAACCCAGACCGCGCACGGCACCGCTTACACGGACATCACCGGTGGCCTCGTCCAGGCCGCCGAGTTTCTGAACGAGACCGGCGCGGGCCGCAAAACGATCATCATCTTCTCCGACATGCAGGAAGAGCTGGACTATAAGACAGTGCGCAACTTCCCGATCAAGCTCGACGGCATCCGCATCATCGCTCTGAACGTGTCCAAGCTCGGCACCGACAACGTGGATCCCCGCCGGTACATGGGCCGCCTCGAATGGTGGGAGAAGCGCACACGCGCTGCGGGCGCCACCGAGTGGCGCGTGGTCAATGATATGGAGCACCTCGAGCGGGTGTTTGCGCGGCGCGGCTGAGAGGCTGGGAAAAGTCCGCAACCCTTCCTTCGGCTGCACACTCGGTTGTAGTGGCCCGACCCGCCTCGGCGAGCATGCTGGGCGCGTCTGTCAGTGTCCCTGTAGCGCTACCTGCTGCAGAGCCAGCAAGCGCTTGACCCCGTTCGTCACGTTTTTACAAGATAACGTGGCGCCCGAGATGTTGGGTATGTCTTGGTCCAGTTTGAACGGATCGGCCAGGGTCTTGCCCTCGAACAGATGCCGCCACTCGGGGTTGCGAATCTGGTAGCCATAGGTTTCTCGGTACACTAAGATTTCCACCCCGCGGACTCTACCCTCTGGGGTCAGCCCGGCCGCATAAGTAATGAACTCGTGTTTGCCGACTACCTCGTCCACGACGAACCAGCCGATCAGCTCTCCGCTTTTCTCTGCCCGCCATACCGCTTGCTTCTTCCAGCGCTGACGCACTCCGCTCTTTGCTTCGATCGCTTTGCTCTGTTCATCTGTCAGCTCTACCGCAGCGTCTACGAAACGATCGGCGTCCGGGAAGATCAGGCGCTGCGCCTGAGGTACCGTAAGGTAGTCGACAGCGTATGCCGGCGCTGACGCTATCAGCGCCGCAGGCAGTATGACCAAAGCAGGGACAGGCCGCATCAGATCCCTCAAAAGTTCACGCCGATCTTGAGCCGGATTTCCTGCGAGGTCTTCTCGATGAGCTGCTGGTTGTAGGTCTGACCTGGGTAAGGGTTGCCGCCCCCCTGCCATTGAGGCATCCAGGTCAACGTCACCCACCAGTCCTTGGCAGCGTAGTGGATAGTAGGACCCGCCTGCACAGACCAGCGCTCCTGCCCCACGACGGTCTCGTGCTCGGTCTGATACAAGATCTCGGCGCCGAGAAACCACTTGGGGGCAAAGCGGTACGTGATGCCGGCGCTGGCAGTAATCGCGATCTCCATCTCCGGCGTGAGCGGCCACTCGAAATCGGCTGGCAATCCCTCGATTGGCTTGCGCGTAGCACTGTCGGCTTCGAGGCCCAGATTGGCCGCCACCACCAGCTGCCCGTCCAGATAGTACTTCTGTGCGATCAGGATCGTCTCGAAACCCCAGACGTCCTTGCGGAACCCGGAGTTGACGTCGTACCAGAAATAACTGAGCGATGTGTATTGGGCAAGCCCGATGCTGTCGAGTGCCGGGGTAAGGTAGTTGTACTTCACCGCGGCCTCGACGCCATCGAGCCTCCATGGGTATTTCTTATCCCCTGGAAGGTATGCGTCGATCATGAGCCCACTGGTGTTGATTCCGAGCCCCCACAGCGCAAACGACGCCGCAAACCGGTCGGTAAAACCGTATTCGACCTCGGTCTTCGTGTCGAGCGCGTTATACGACCCCTGCTCCTTGCCGCCCCGCCATGTGAACCACTGTTCCGCGTCCCACGCCCCTTTCGGCAGCGGCTCGGCTCCCTTCACGTAGCCGAATAGCCCCTCGTCGGCGAATATCTCCATAGGTAACACGAACACGCCAGCAAGCAACGCGACCCAAGCTGCAGGTTTCTTATTCATAGAACGGACTCCCCTGATCCGGACTATTGGTCAGCCTCGAGCCGAAACTGGCTGTGGCCTGCAGGGAGGTCCCCCCGCCACGCGCTCCTCGGGCTCCGGGTCACCAGCAAGCCCTGCCCCCGTTCTCGCAAGGGGGGTTGGGCTTTCAAGACCCAGCCGGCCTTTTAGTGAATGCCAATGAGAAGCATACGCATTTCGTTTCTTGATAGCAATAGGTCCAGGAAGACGTTGGAAGAGGGGACGCGCGCGTCCGCGTGCTCTCAACCAACGGTAGAGACGATCAGGGACTCGCTTTTGAACGCCAAGCGCGTACCAGCAACCTTCCCGAGCGTCGCAGCAGGGAAGCAGCGATGATCAGGTTGAGCAGATTCCAGGCAATGCCGTTGAGGAACGCGGTGTTGTACGATCCCGTCCAGTCGAAGATGACGCCCGATATCCAGCCTCCCAGCGCCATGCCGAACACCGAGGCTGTCAGCACCGTGGACAGCCGCACGCCGGCCTCTTCGGGCGCGAAGTACTCGCGCACCATGATCGCGTACGAAGGCACGATCCCGCCTTGAAACAGACCGAAGAGCGCCGAAATGACGTACAGGGACACCAATCCATCGAATGGCACAAACAGAACGAGCGCTGCAAGCTGCAGGCTCGAACCGAGGAGCAGCGTGCGCAGGCCACCGATTCGATCCGAGATGAACCCGAACGCGAGGCGGCTGACGATTCCGAAACCCAGCATCAACGACAGCATCTGCGCACCGCGTGCAGGTCCATAACCGAGGTCACCGCAGTACGCAACGATGTGTGCTTGGGGCATCGACATCGCTACGCAGCACGCGAAGGCCGCGAACGCAAGGACGGCCAGCAGGGCTGCGGGCCGCAGCGCCAGACCATGCGGTCGCCGCGATCCGCGATGCGAGCCGTCTGTCATCGCAGCGATCGGCGATGGCCGCCTCAGCACCAGAGCCAGTGGGGGCATGCTGGCCAGACACAACACGCCGATACCCAAGTAGGTGTAGCGCCAGCCCACAGTCGCGATGAAGTGCTGGACGACCGGCGGCCAGACTGCGCCCGCAAGATAATTCCCGCTCGCGATGATTCCGACAGCGACGCCACGACGGCGCATGAACCACATGGATGTGTCGGCGATGAGTGGTCCGAACGTCGCCGAGCTACCGGCACCGATCAACAGGCCCTGAGCAAGCGCGAGCTGCCCGAGAGTTGCGGCTGAACCCGCCACGAGATAGCCGAGCGCGAGTGCGATGCTTCCAGCCGCGACGGCGACGATGATCCCGAAGCGATCGGAGAGACGGCCCATCAAGATGCCCCCCAGGCCAAAACCGATCATCGTCATCGTGTAGGGCAAAGACGCATCGGCACGCGCCGCGCCGAACTCCGCTTGCACGGCAGGCAGCGCAACGATGATCGACCACATGCCCACGCCGCCAATTGTCGAGAGCAAGAGCGCCGCCAGCAGACGCGTCCAGGCATAAGCGGACTCCACTTCGCTGCGCATCGCCATCACCTTGCCCCAGTTACTCCCGGCCGCCGCCACCCTCGCGGGCTGCACGTTCCTCTCCGGCCCCTCCCAGCACCTGAGTCATCGCTCCTCGCCGCCCGGCCGCCACGGCTGCCGCAACGCAGGGACTGCTCCCATCAGCAGCTCGAGCGCACGCCGCAGGGCCTTGTCGCCCACTTCTGATCCCTTGTAATGGCCGAGGCGCACGACGACCAAGTTGTGAGTCGGGATGATGATCGCGTACTGGCCGCCAGCACCCGCCATGAAATACGCATCGTCCGGGACCGGCCATCTCTTCGTGCGATTGAGCCAGAAGAACGCACCGTAAACGGGCTCCGACCACGCGGGTGCCGGCGTGCGAACGAAATCCGCCCAACCTTTCGGAAGTATCCGTTCGCCGTTCCAGACGCCGTCCTTCAGATAAAGCAATCCCAGGCGCAGCCAGTCGCGTCCCGTGCCTAGCTCGTAGCCTTGGAGCAGAAAATTGCCGTACGGGTCGGGCTCTAAGACCATGTGTCGGATGCCGAGCTTGTCGAACAGATGCCGCTGCGGGTACGACAGATACTCCTGGCCGCGCGCAAGCACTGCTTTCTTGATGAGATAGTTGATGACCAGCGGGTCGGAGTTGCGATAGCGCCCGACCGTATTGGGCGGCCACTGCGAAGGGCGCGTGATAGCCCAGCCGAATGCGTTGATCGCGCCCGTATAAACGTAGAGGTGGTCCGGATAGCCGCGGGAGGGGTCGAAGTCCGGGTCCTGCGGCGCGACGAACCGGAGTCCGCTGGACATGCGCAGCAAGTCTGCGATGCGGATGGCGCGCCGTGGATCTCCCGGCCGCTGCCATTCGTCTACTGGCGCCGGCTGCCAGAGGTTGTAGACGCCCTCATGGATGAGCTGACCCATGAGCGTGGCCGTGATGCTCTTGCCCATCGACCAGCTCGGAAGCGGCGTGGTGTAGTCCAGTCCTGCTTGGTACCGCTCGGCAATGATCCGCCCTTTATATGCCACTACGAATGCCGCGGTGAGCGCATCCGGAGGGTCGAACGCCGCTGAGACGCTGGCGGCTATCTTCGCGCTGTCGACTTCAGGGGGAAGCGGTGTATCGGGGAGCAGATCTCCCATCGGCCATGGTCGCGTCTGCGCGTCCGGGAGAGCAGACGTGATCCGCACCGGAGTGAAGTAGACCGAGTCCGCGCCGCGCGGCAGCGTAACGCATCCTTGATCACCGTACAGCTTGGCTGTGCGAGTCACTCCGTTTGACAGCGTCAAGTGCACTGCATGCTGCTGCGGGTCCACGACGGTCTTGGCGACGGCGCGTCGCTGCGCGCGCGGAGACACGAAGAATCCGTCTTCGTCTGCGGCCGTTGCAAGGTCGCGCCCGGTGATAAACAGCGCCGAGCACAGGATCTTCGCGAACCCCGCGGTCATCAGCTCGAGCGGATCGCCGGGGGGCGCCTCCCACCCCGTGGACGACTCCTTCGATGGAGTTGGCTGTTGGGCATTGCAGATCCCGGCTACCAACAGGAGAACGCTACTGACAATCAAGAGCCACTTCGTCATCCAAGCCGGACGCGAGCTCCATCGCCGGCAACGATCGATCCAGTTTCTGTATCCCATGAACGCCTGACCCACCTCAATCCCACGCACGATGGGCGCCGCCCATGCTGGTATCAAAACCCGTCGGAAACTTGTCTACGTGCCTTTGAAACGCGGCGCCCGTTTCTCCATGAACGCGCGCCGGCCTTCCTTGTAGTCCTCGCTATGCATGCAGCGCGCAGTGAGCTCGTTTTCTTCACGGAAATCGCCGTGCGCGCCGATCACGGCGTTGATGATGCGTTTCGACGCTGCGATCGACAGCGGCGCATTCGCCGCCACTTCCAGAGTCAGCGTCCGCACGTAGCCGTCGAGCTCACCTGCTGGCAGCACGCGATTGACCAGCCCCATGGCGAGCGCCTCCTGGGCGTTGTACCGGCGCCCGCTGAACATGACCTCGCGTGCGGCAGCGTGGCCGACTGTGGCGACCAATCGATTGGTGCCGTGCACCCCGTAGCCGACACCCAGGCGCGCAGCAGGGATAGCGAATTGGCTGGAGTCGGCGGCGTAACGCAGATCGCAGGCCAGCGCCATCTCCACTCCGCCGCCGATGCAGAAGCCGTGGATCAGCGCAATGACGGGCTTCGCCGAGTCCTCGATCGCGTGTTGCGCGGCATCGACTAGACCGTCGTATTCTTTGACACCAGCCTCGCTTGAGCGGCGTTTCTCGAACTCGGAAATGTCGGCGCCCGCCGCGAAGGCAACTGTTCCCTCGCCGCGCAGCACGATACAACGAATGTCGGGGTCGGCATCGAACTCGGCCATGGCCTTCGGGATGGCGCGCCACATGTCGCCGCTGATCGCATTGCGGCGTGCCGGGTTGTCGAACACCATGTGTCCGATCTGCCCGTCACGCTCCACGCGCAGTCTTGGTCCAGTCATCGAAATCCTCAAATCACGTTTGCAGCGCGCAGCGCAGCGATCTCCGCGTCTGAATAGCCGATCTCGCGCAGGATCTCATGGTTGTGCTCACCCGCCAGCCCGATCGCGCGCTTCATGCGCGCCGGGGTGCGCGAGAGCTTGATCGCGGGTGCAACCAGATTCACCTCGCCGCCCTCGGGTTTGGGCACGGCAACCGACATGCCGAGGTGCCGCACCTGTGGATCGGCGAACACTTCGTCCATCTTATATATCGGCCCCGACGGCACGCCCGCCTCATTGAGCAGGGCGATCAGATCCTGGGAGGCGTACCGTCGGGTTCGCTCGGCGATCGCCTGATTGAGCGCGACGCGGTTGCTCGAGCGCAGCGCGTCGTTGGAGAACCGCGCATCCGTTGCCAATTCCGGCGCTCCAAGCGCCCCGCAAAGGCGCGCGTAGATCACCTTGCCGGCAGCCGCAATGTTCACGAATCCGTCGGCCGTCGGATACACGCTGGTCGGCATCGAAGTCGGGTGATCGTTGCCCGCCTGCCCCGGCACCTCTCCTTCTACCAGCCAGCGACCAGCCTGAAAATCCATCATCGTCACCATCGCGGACAGCAGCGAGCTCTGCACCCACTGCCCTTGACCTGAGCGGCTGCGCTCGTGCAGGGCAATGAGCACGCCGAGCGCAGCGAATATGCCTGCGCTCAGGTCGGCTACGGGTATCCCGGCACGCACGGGGCCCTGCCCGGGCAAGCCGGTCACCCACATGAGGCCGCCCATGCCTTGCGCGACCTGGTCGAAACCGGCCCGGTCGCGATACGGACCATCCTGCCCGAAGCCGCTGATGCTCGCATAAATCAGGCGTGGATTCTCCCGGGCCAGCGTGGCGTAATCGATGCCCAGCTTGTGCTTGACGTCGGGCCGGTAGTTCTCGACCAGCACATCGGCGGTCTTGACCAGCCGCTTGAGCACCTCGACGCCTCGCGCATCCTTCAGGTTGAGCGTGATCGAGCGTTTGTTCCGATGCAGATTCTGGAAGTCCGAGCCGTGGCGCGGACCGAAGCCGTCGTCGCCTCCGCCCGAGGGCATCTCGACCTTGATGACGTCGGCACCCCAGTCGGCGAACTGCCGGACGCAGGTCGGCCCTGCGCGCACGCGCGTGAGGTCGATCACGCGCAGATGGGCCAGCGCTTCCGCAGCAGCCATGTCATTGACTCCGTGCCGTCCAGCGCCCGGTTTCCACCTGGTGGAAGAAGCCCTCGAGCAGCCCGTTGAACAACGCCGGTTCCTCGAGGTTATGCATGTGTCCGGTCTTGGGCAGCACGGCGAGCGCTGCCGTTGGGATCATGCGCTTCATGAGCAGCGATGGCTCGAGCGTTGGCTCGTCCTCGTCCCCGGCAACGATGAGGACAGGGGCTTCGATCCGCGCCATTTCTACCGTCAAATCGTAAAGCGAGGGCCTGAGTGCTTGACAACCGAGTTGTGTGTTCGCGGAGCCTTGCGCTGAATGCTCGGAGAAGTTGCGGATGAACTCGGCGAACCCGCGCGGGTCCTTGTCTCGGAGCTGGGTCCGAGCAGGCCCGTGCCCATAGGTCGCCGCCAGCGTGGCCATACCTTCTTCGAGCATGGATTTCGCCAGCGCGTGCGCCTGCTCCTGAAACTGCCGATACTGCGACGGATGGGCACCGTAACCGCAGCCGGCTACAACCAGCGACAGCGCGCGAGGGGAATACGCCATACCGAAATGCAGCGTGGCGAATCCTCCCATGGAATTGCCCACCACATGCGCCCGTCGTATTCCGAGCGCGTCGAGCACGCAGCGGATATCGTCCCGTGCTCGCGCCTGGGAGTAACTGCGAATCTCGCTCGGCACCTCCGACGGGGGATAACCGCGGGCGTTGAAAGCAATGCAGCGATAGCGGCGTGCGAAATGACGGACTTGCGGTTCCCAGCTGCGGTAGTCGCCCGCGAATTCGTGCGCGAACACGATCGGCGTACCGGAGCCCGTCTCCTCATAATAGAGCTTAACGCCATCGTCCGCACTCAGGGTCGGCATACCAGGCTCCTGCACGTCATCGTTGCGCTACCCCGCTGTTACAGGGGTGGGATAGCGCTAGGGTAACGAAAAAATCGCGAACCAGGGAGAGTAACGATGGGACCGAATGGGCGCTCCCCGGTATCCTATCCGCTATGGCGTAAGATGAGCGCCTTCTGAGCCGATCTGCGATCGATGACGATGGCGCGTGCTTTGTCTCATGGCCGAACCGAGTGACTGGGCGTTCCCAGCGGAGCTGCAACCCAACCCGGAGCAGGCGCGCTTCGACCTCGAGGCCGCGCTCAATTCGGTCGTGATGGTGCGCGCCGAGATCCCACAAGACGCGTTCACCGCCTCGATCCTGGGCACTGAGCGGGTCGGCAACGGCATCGTGATCCGCGCCGATGGGCTAGTGCTCACCATCGGGTATCTGATCACCGAGGCGCAGACGATCTGGCTGACAACTAACAGCGGCGGCGCTGTGCCAGGCCATTCCCTCGCCTATGATCAGGTGACAGGGTTCGGGCTGATTCAGCCGCTCGGGCGGCTGGGCGTTCCCGCGCTGCAGCGCGGCTCTTCCAAGGCATGCGCGGTAGGCGACAATGTGACCGTCATGGGCCATGGCGGGCGCAGCCACGCTCTGCGGGCCAAGGTCATCGCCAAGCGTGAGTTCGCCGGCTACTGGGAGTACGTGCTTGACGAGGCCGTCTTCACTGCACCAGCGCACCCGCAGTGGGGCGGCGCAGCGCTGGTGAGCGAAGACGGCCGACTGCTCGGCATCGGTTCCCTGCTCGTCCAGGAGGCTCTGGGCGGCGAAACCGTGCAGGGCAACATGATCGTGCCGATCGACCCGCTCGAGCCGATCCTCGGTGACATGCTCGCAATGGGCCGGGCCAACCGTCCTGCGCGCCCGTGGCTCGGCATGTACACCACGGACGCCAGCGGGCAGCTCGTGGTCGGCGGTTTGGCCGACGGCGGTCCAGCGGATCGCGCGGGGGTGCGGCCGGGTGATCTGGTGTTGGAGGTAGCGGGCGAGCGCGCATCTACGCTCGCCGACCTGTTCCGCAAAGTGTGGCGTCTGGGTCCCGCGGGCGTCGAGGTGCCGCTCACCCTTGGACGTGAAGGCGCACTCGTACGCATACGGGTGCGCTCGGCCGACCGCAATGACTTCTTGAAGAAGCCGCAGCTGCACTGAGGCATTTCGGTCGACTTTCCCATTGCGCTGCGCGGGTCGTCAGGCAGATCCTCCGCGGCCTACCGGATCACTTCCCGGTCAAGTCAAGCCTGTCTCTGTCATTCTCGCCTCAGTGCGCGACCTCTCTGGCACTGGTGGGACAGCAATCACCCAGCCAGGGCAGTCCGCTGATCCTGCGCCGCAACATCGACATCCGCTGTAACGGCCGCCTAAAGCCGTATACCATTGCCTGCGGCATCCTCCCGCAGCGGCGCGCCCAAGCGCGGCATCCGGGTAACAAGAACGATCTCCTGCTCGATCTGCTATGACGACCGACCCGGCGGCGAACGCCGCTGATACGTTTCCGAAGCTGCTGCTCGAGCACGCTCGGGTCCGTGGCGCGCAGACCTGCGTGCGCGAGAAGGACCTCGGCATCTGGCAGTCCTGGACCTGGAGCGAGGCAGCTGCGAATGTGCGCGCCTTTGCCTGTGGACTGGCTGCCATGGGCTTCAAGCGCGGCGATTACCTCGCGATCGTCGGAGACAACCGGCCGCAGCTGTACTGGGCGATGACCGCTGCGCAGGCACTCGGAGGCATTCCGGTGCCGCTGTACCAGGACTCGGTGGCGCAGGAGATGGCCTTTATCCTGGACGATGCCGACGTGCGCTTCGCCGTGGTGGAGGACCAGGAGCAAGTCGACAAGCTCCTGGAGATCAAGGACCGCCTGCCGAGGCTCGAGAAGATCGTCTTCGAAGACCCTCGTGGCATGCGCCACTACGCCCAGCCGTTCCTGCACGCGTATGCGGACGTGCAGGGGGCAGGAAAGGACTTCGCCGCTTCCTACCCGCTGTTTTTCCTGCAGGAGGTGGAGAAGGCCGCACCCTCCGACGTCGCCATCATGCTCTACACGTCGGGCACGACGGGAAAACCCAAGGGAGTATGTCAGACCCATGCAGCATTGATCGCTGCGGCGCGCGGAGGATGCGCGTTCGACCGGCTGGGGCCAGGCGACGAGATTTTGTCCTATCTGCCCATGGCCTGGGTCGGCGACAACTTGTTCTCCTACGCCGAGGCGCTGGTAGGCGGCTTCACCATCAATTGTCCCGAGTCCGGCGACACCGTGATGACGGACATGCGCGAGATCGGCCCGACCTTCTATTTCGCGCCCCCACGCGTGTTCGAAAACCTACTGACGCAGGTCATGATCCGGATGGAGGATGCCTCGCGGGTGAAGCGCGCCCTGTTCCACTACTTTCTCGGGGTCGCGCGGCGCTGCGGAGCTGAGATCCTCGATCGCAAGCCGGGCGTGTCGGTCCTCAACCGCGTTCTGTACGGGCTGGGAAATGTCTTGGTTTTTGGCCCGTTGCGCAACGTGCTCGGCATGAGCCGCATCCGCGTCGCCTATACAGCGGGTGCCGCAATCGGACCGGATCTGTTCCGCTTCTACCGCTCCATCGGCGTGAATCTCAAACAGCTCTACGGCTCCACCGAGACCTGCGCCTACGTGTGCTTGCAGCCGGACCGGCAGATCAAGCTCGATACGGTCGGGCTGCCGGCGCCAGGCGTGGAGGTGAAGATCGCGGACAACGGCGAAGTCCTGGTGCGCAGCCGCGCCATGCTCAAGGAGTATCACCGCCGCCCCGACGCCACCACGGAGGTGTTCGACGACAAGGGTTACTTCCGCACCGGCGATGCGGGCTTCTTCGATCCCGACGGACACCTGAAAATCATCGACCGCGCCAAAGACGTCGGCAAGTTGGCGGGCGGTGCCGTCTTCGCGCCCAACTACATCGAGAACAAGCTCAAGTTCTTTCCCTACATCAAGGAGGCGGTGGCCTTCGGACATGGGCGGAGCCAGGTCTGTGCCTTCATCAACATCGACCTGGGCGCCGTGGGCAACTGGGCCGAGCGCCGCAATCTGCCCTACAGCGGCTACACGGACCTGGCTGGCAAGGAGCAAGTTTACGATCTGATCCAGGGCTGCGTGGAGAAGGTCAACGCCGAGCTGGCGGCCGACCCCATGGTGGCCGAATCCCAAGTGCGGCGCTTCCTCATCCTCCACAAGGAGCTCGACCCGGACGACGACGAGCTCACCCGAACGCGCAAGGTGCGGCGCGGCTTCATCGCGGAGAAGTACGCTGCCCTCATCGACGCCCTGTATTCGGGCAAGAGCTCGCAGCACATCGACACGCTCGTCAAGTTCGAAGACGGCCGCAGCGGCGTGATCCAGGCCAACGTGCAGATCCGCGACACAGCCGCTTATCCGCCTGCCGCTCTGCGCAAGAGCGCATGACGATGGGCGCGAGCTCTCCTCAGCGCCGCATCGGCGAGGTGCTCCTCAAGCTCGAGGGGATCTCGCTCGCTTTCGGCGGCGTCAAAGCGCTCGACGATGTCAGCTTCGACGTACGCAAGCACGAGATCCGGGCGATCATCGGGCCCAACGGAGCGGGCAAGAGCTCGTTGCTCAACGTGATCAATGGCGTCTATCACCCGGGTCAAGGTGCTGTGACCTACAAGGGAGTCACGCGCCGCCAGATGCGGCCGCACGAGGCGGCGAGCCAGGGAATTGCACGCACCTTCCAGAACATCGCGTTGTTCAAGGGAATGACGGTGCTCGACAACATCATGGCCGGTCGCACGTTGAAGATGCATGCCGGCTTTTTGTTCCAGGCCGTGTACTTCGGTAAAGCGCGGAGCGAGGAGCTGGAGCATCGCCAGAAAGTGGAGCACATCATCGATTTCCTGCAGATCGAGCACATCCGCAAGACGCCGGTGGGACGGCTCGCCTACGGCCTGCAGAAGCGCGTTGAGCTGGCCCGTGCGCTCGCGGCCGAGCCGGAGCTGTTGCTGCTCGATGAGCCCATGGCCGGCATGAACGTGGAGGAAAAAGAGGACATGTGCCGCTTCATCCTCGACGTGAACGACGAGTTCGGCACCACCATCGTGCTGATCGAGCACGACATGGGAGTGGTGATGGACCTGTCGGACCGTGTGGTGGTGCTCGATTACGGCCGCAAGATCGGGGACGGCAGCCCCGATGAAGTGCGCGGCAACCAGGCCGTGATCGACGCCTATCTCGGCGTGCGCCACTGATCGGGGACCATGGGATTCTTCCTCGAAGTCGTGCTCGGCGGTCTGATGGCGGGTGTGCTCTACTCGCTGGTGGCGCTCGGCTTCGTACTGATCTTCAAAGCTTCCGGCGTGTTCAACTTTGCGCAGGGCGCGATGGTCCTGTTCGCCGCGCTAACCCTGGTTCGACTGATGGAGTTCCTCAGCCAGACGTTCAGCCCGTTTCTGATCGCGCTCGTACTCACCATCGCGGTGATGGTCGCACTCGCCTGGGTCATCGAGCGGCTGGTGCTCCGACCTCTGGTGAATCAGCCCGGCATCAGCCTGTTCATGGCCACTCTGGGCATCTCGTATGTGCTTGACGGCTTCGGGCAAGCGGTGTGGGGCAGCGACGTCTACGCGCTCGACGTCGGCATCCCCAAGCGACCCCTGATGTTGTTCGAGTCCCTGGTGCCGGGCGGCGTGCTGGTGTCCAGCGAGGATCTGGTCGCGGCGCTGATCGCGGGCTTGCTGGTGGCCGTTCTGGGCTTGTTCTTTCAGAAGACGCGCATCGGCCGCGCGCTGCGCGCGGTCGCGGACGATCATCAGGCGGCGCAATCGGTCGGCATTCCGCTGAACTACATCTGGGTCATCGTATGGGCCGTCGCCGGCCTGGTGGCGCTGGTGGCGGGCATCGTATGGGGCTCCAAGCTCGGCGTGCAGTTCTCGCTCGGTCTCGTGGCCCTTAAGGCGCTGCCGGTGCTGATTCTGGGCGGCTTCGAATCGATCGTCGGGGCGGTGGTCGGCGGGCTCATCATCGGCGTTGGGGAAAAGCTCTCCGAAGTCTATCTTGGCCCCCACGTGGGCGGGGGCATCGAGAACTGGTTCGCCTATGTGCTGGCGTTGCTGTTCCTGCTGATCAGGCCGGAAGGCCTGTTCGGAGAGAGGCACATCGATCGAGTATAGGCGCGGGCCCTGGTACCAATTACGAGCCACGAATCACGAGTCACGGATGTTCTACCGAGAAGCCGGGCAGTTCAAGACCAGCTATGGCGCAGACCAGGCGGTGTTTCCGATCCTGCAAGATCAGATTTTCATCGGGCTGTGGCTCGCGCTCGGCTTCGTGCTGGTGCCGCTTGTCTCGACCGAGTACCTGCTGAAAGCCATTCTTATCCCTTTCCTGATCCTGGCGCTGGCGGCGCTCGGGCTCAATCTGCTCGTGGGTTACTGCGGGCAGCTTTCGCTGGGCACCGGCGGGTTCATGGCCGTGGGCGCCTACGCGGCCTACAACCTCTGCGTGCGCATCCCGTGGCTGAACCCCGTTGTGGCATTTCTGCTCGCAGGCGGCGTCGCTACGCTGGTAGGGATCGCATTCGGCATCCCCAGCCTGCGTATCAAGGGCTACTACCTGGCGGTCGCCACGCTGGCCGCGCAGTTCTTTCTGGACTGGGTGTTCAGCAGGGTGGCCTGGTTCACCAACAATACCCCCTCGGGTTCCATCACCGCGCCGCCGGTAACGCTGTTCGAACTCACCTTCGACACCCCGGTCAAAAAATACCTGCTATGCCTGTCTATCCTGGTGCTGTTCGCCGCGGTCGCCAAGAATCTCGTGCGCGGTCGCATCGGTCGCGCCTGGATGGCAACGCGCGACATGGACGTGGCGGCCGAGATCATCGGCATTCGTCCGATGTACGCGAAGTTGTCGGCGTTTGCCGTGAGCTCGTTTTTCATCGGCGTGGCCGGAGGCCTCTGGGCGTTTGTTCATCTGGGCTCCTGGGAACCGCTGGCGTTCGACGTCAACCGTTCATTCAGCATCCTGTTCATGGTGATCATCGGCGGACTGGGCTCGATCCTGGGCAGCTTCCTCGGGGCGGCGTTCATTACCGTGCTGCCGCTGCTGCTCAACCAGCTGCCCCAGTGGCTAGGCGTGTCCATCTCTACCGCGATGATCTCCCATCTGGAGGCCATGATCTTCGGCTGTCTGATCGTGTTCTTCCTGATCGTAGAACCGCTGGGACTGGCGCGGCTGTGGCGCATCGGGAAAGAGAAGCTGCGCCTGTGGCCGTTTCCTTATTAAAGCGCGAGCGGCCCGCAACCGGGCGCGCTACCATAGCCACGAGGAGGAAATCATGATGCTAAGAATCTTCACTGCCAGGGCCGTGCTTTTTGCGGCAGCGGCGGCCGGCGCGATAGCAGCGACGAACGAGGTACTGGCCCAAGCCAACGAGCAGTTCGTACCGATGCTGGTCTATCGCAGCGGGCCTTATGCTCCCAACGGAGTGCCCTTCGCCAACGGTTACGCCGATTATCTGACTCTGGTGAACGAGCGCGATGGCGGCATCAATGGCGTCAAGATCGCGTTCGAGGAGTGCGAAACCGGATACGCGACCGACCGCGGCGTCGAATGCTACGAGCGTCTGAAGGGTAAGGGCCCCACCGGCGCTGCCGCGTTCAGCCCGCTGTCCACCGGCATCACTTACGCGCTCACGGAAAAGGTCTACGCAGACAAGATCCCCCTCATCACGATGGGCTACGGTCGTTCCGAATCGGTTGACGGAGGCGTGTTCCAGTGGAATTTCCCCCTGTTTGGGACGTATTGGGACGCAGCCGACGTTCTCATCCAATACATCGGGAAGCTCAACGGCGGGCTCGACAAGCTCAAAGGCAAGAAGATCGCGCTGGTATATCACGACTCTCCGTACGGAAAGGAACCGATTCCGTTGCTTCAGGAACGCGCCCGGCGCCACGGGTTCGAGCTGATGACCATCCCGGTAACGCATCCAGGCGTGGAGCAGAAAGCCGCGTGGCTGCAGATCCGTCAGAACCGCCCCGATTACGTGCTGCTGTGGGGCTGGGGCGTGATGAACTCGACGGCGATCAAGGAAGCGGTGGCGGTGAACTACCCGCGCGAGCAGATGTACGGGGTGTGGTGGGCGGGTGCGGAGCCCGATGTCTTGCCGGCAGGAGCCGATGCCAAGGGCTATAACGCCTTGGCCTTACAGCATTCGGCGGGACAGGGAGCCGTGCATGCCGACATCCTGAAGTATGTGTACGGCAAAGGAAAAGGTGCGGGGCAGAAGGATGACGTGGGCCACGTACTCTACAACCGCGGGATGATCAACGCAATGCTGCTAGTCGAATCGATCCGCACGGCGCAAGGCAAGTTCGGCAAGAAGCCGTTGAGCGGTGAGCAGGTGCGCTGGGGCATCGAGAGCCTCAACCTCGACCAGAAGCGTATCAGCCAGGTGGGAATGTCCGGCATGCTGCAACCGTTCAAGGTCTCGTGCTACGACCATGCCGGTGCGCACCACGCGCGCATTCATCAATGGGACGGTACGAAATGGGTGTTCGTGTCGGACTGGATCGAGGCCGACAGCAGCATCATACGTCCTATGGTGGACGAAGCTGCAGCGAAATACGCCAAGGAAAAGAATCTGACGCGGCGCGACTGCAAGGCGAGCTAGCTTCGGGCAGGGCATCGTCCGACTCATCCGACCGGCTATCCTTTTGCTCAGCCGTCATGACTTCGCCCGCCTCGACCCAGGCCGCACAGCCGCTGCTAGCGGTCAACAACATCGAGGTCATCTACGACCACGTGATCCTGGTGTTGAAAGGCGTGTCGCTCGAGGTGCGCGACGGAAGCATCGTCGCGCTGCTCGGCGCCAATGGCGCCGGCAAGTCCACCACGCTCAAAGCGATCTCTAACTTGTTGCGCGCTGAGCGCGGAGAGGTGACAAAGGGCTCGGTCGAGTTCAATGGCGAACGCATCGACCAGCTGAATCCGTCTGAAGTGGTCAGGCGCGGCGGCGTCCAAGTGATGGAGGGGCGGCACTGCTTCGCCCACCTGACGATCGAGGAAAACCTCCTCACTGGCGCGTTTACCCGCCGTGCGAGCCGCAGTGAGATAGTAGGCGACCTGGACAAGGTCTACGTCTATTTCCCGCGCCTCAAGCACCGGCGTTCCAGCCAGGCCGGCTACACCTCTGGCGGCGAGCAACAGATGACGGCGGTCGGCCGCGCCCTGATGGCGCGCCCACGCATGATCCTGCTCGACGAGCCCTCGATGGGGCTCGCCCCGCAGATCGTCGAGGAGATCTTCGATATCGTCCGCAGCCTCAACCAGAAGGAGAAGGTGAGCTTCCTGCTCGCCGAGCAGAATACCAACGTGGCGCTGCACCATGCGGATTACGGGTACATCCTGGAAAATGGCCGAGTCGTGATGGATGGACCGGCGGGGGAGCTCGTCAACAACGAGGACGTGAAAGAGTTCTATCTCGGCATTGCCGGTTCCGGCCGCAAGAGCTATCGCGATGCCAAGCACTATCGCCGGCGCAAGCGTTGGCTGGCGTGAATTCGGTGAATGAGTGAAGCAGTGAAGGGTCTTCGCTTCCCCTTCCCCCCGTTCGCAAGGGGGACGAAAGGTTCCCTCTCCCCGCCACCGGGAAGGGGACTAGGGCTGACGCATTCACCCTTACGCATTCACGGCTAACCGATGATGTCCAAATTCTTCGATGACTTGGAGACCCGCAGTCCGGAAGTACGGGAGCGTCAGCAATTCAACGCGCTGGTGGATCAGCTTGCCAGCGCCAGGAAGCACGCACCCTACTTCGCGCAGCTGCTGAAAGAGGTCCATCCGCATGAGGTTACGGACCGGGCTGCGCTCGCCAAGCTGCCGGTCACGCGCAAATCGGACCTCATCGAGCTGCAGAAGACAGCCCTTCCCTTTGGCGGAATGACCACGGTGCCGCTCTCGCAGCTCGCGCACATCTTCGCGTCGCCCGGCCCGATCTACGATCCCCAAGGCGACAAGAGGGATTTCTGGGGATTCGCCCGTGCCCTCTACGCCGCCGGCTTCCGCCAGGGCGACGTGGTGCACAACACCTTCTCCTACCACTTCACCCCGGCCGGGTTCATGATGGACCTGGCGGCGCAAACGCTCGGTTGCCCCGTGATTCCCGCCGGAGTGGGTCAGACCGAGCTGCAGGTCAGCACTATCGCGGACCTCAAGCCGGTGTGCTATGTCGGAACGCCGTCGTTTCTGAAGATCATCCTGGAGAAAGCCGACGAGATGGGCAAAGACGTGGCCAGCCTGAAGAAGGCGGCCGTCGGCGGCGAGGCATTCCTGCCCAGCGTGCGTCAGATGCTCAGCGAGCGCGCAATTGCGGGCTATCAGAGCTACGGAACAGCAGATCTGGGGCTCATCGCCTATGAAACCGAGGCGCGCGAGGGACTGGTGGTGGACGAGGCGGTAATCGTGGAAATCGTGCGCCCGGGCACCGGGGACCCGGTTCGAGAGGACGAAGTGGGCGAGGTGGTGGTCACCACGCTCACCCCGGAATACCCGCTGATCCGCTTCGCCACCGGCGATCTGTCGGCGTGGCTACCGGGCATTAGCCCGTGCGGGCGCACCAACATGCGCATCAAGGGCTGGATGGGGCGGGCGGACCAAACGACCAAGGTCAAAGGCATGTTCGTACGCCCATCACAGGTCAACGAGGTGGCCAAGCGCCATCCGGAGATCCTGCGAGCGCGGCTCACGGTGACGCACGACGCGGGCAACAACGACGCGATGACGCTGCAGGTCGAGATCGACGGCCGTCCACCCGAAGGGCTGGGCGCACGCATCGCTGAGAGCGTGCGCGAAGTGTGCAAGCTGCGCGGCGATATCGCCTTCAAGCCGCCCGGCACGCTGCCCAACGACGGCAAAGTGATCGAAGACCTGCGCAAATACGGGTGAAGTGTGGGCAGCCCCATCAGCCGCTACCCGGTGCCGAAGCTAGAAGACCTGGCGCTGGACATCCGCGACAGGATGCTGCAAATACAGCAGAAGGCGGGGTTCATCCCCAACGTGTTTCTCGCTTTGGCGCATCGGCCCGACGAGTTCCGCGCCTTCTTCGCCTACCACGACGCGCTGATGCTGCGCGATTCCGGCCTGACCAAAGCCGAGAAAGAGATGATCGTGGTGGCCACCAGTGGCGTGAACCACTGCCCATACTGCGTGATCGCGCATGGCGCCATTCTGCGGATCTACGCCAAGAACCCTCAGATCTCCGACCAGGTGGGGGTCGATCATCGCAAGGCGGACATCACGCCGCGCCAGAAAGCGATGCTAGAGTTTGCCGTGAAGCTGGCCCGAGCGCCCGAAGCGGCGACGGGGGAGGAAGACCTCCAGGCTCTGCGGGCGCTGGGCTTCAGCGACGAGGACATCTGGGACATTGGCGCAATCACGGCCTTGTTCGCTCTTTCCAACCGCATGGCGCACCTGACCGGATTGCGCCCCAACGACGAGTTTTATCTTCTGGGACGCATCCCACCGGCGTCGAAACAGCCATCGGCGTAGCCGCTGATTTGCGCTGATCTGCCAGGCGCCAATGTCGGGAGCGTTCGCTGGTATACTTTTTTGCTCGCTCAGGTCTAGCCCGCGCCTGCATCACGAAGGCACAGCGCGGTCGCCAGGATGGCCCTACCGGGGCCGAACCTTACCAGGGGCCAGATCATGGACATGTCTCCGCTTCCGGATACCGATCCACAAGAGACGCAGGAGTGGCTCGATGCCTTGGACGGCGTGCTCGAGTACGAGGGCGCGCAGCGTGCGCACTATCTCCTCGAAAGGCTGATCGACAAGTCGCGGCGTTCGGGAGCCAACCTTCCCTACAGCGCCAATACCGCGTATATCAACACCATCCCGCCGGGCCAGGAGGAGCGCTCGCCCGGCAACCACGAGCTCGAGCACCGCATCCGCTCCTACGTGCGCTGGAACGCCATGGCCATGGTGGTGCGAGCCAACAAGGTCTCCTCCGAGTTGGGTGGGCACATCGCGAGTTTCGCCTCCGCTGCTACGCTGTACGACGTGGGCTTCGACCATTTCTGGCACGCGCCGAGCGACAAGCACGGTGGAGATCTCGTGTACGTGCAGGGCCATTCGGCACCGGGTATTTATGCGCGCGCCTTCCTGGAAGGCCGTATTACTGCAGAGCAGATGGACAACTTCCGTCAGGAAGTGGAAGGTCGGGGCCTGTCCTCGTACCCGCACCCCTGGCTGATGCCGGACTTCTGGCAGTTCCCGACGGTGTCCATGGGGCTGGGACCGATCACGGCAATCTACCAGGCGCGCTTCATGAAGTACCTGCGCGACCGCGGCATTCTGGATACGGACGAGCGCAAGGTGTGGGCTTTCATGGGTGACGGTGAAATGGACGAACCCGAGTCGCTCGGCGCCATCTCACTGGCGGCGCGGGAGCGGCTCGACAATCTCATTTTCGTGGTGAACTGCAATCTGCAGCGGCTTGACGGGCCGGTGCGCGGCAACGGCAAGATCATCCAGGAGCTGGAGGCGGATTTCCGCGGCGCAGGCTGGAACGTGATCAAAGTGATCTGGGGCAGCTACTGGGACCCGCTGCTGGCGAAGGACAAGAACGGCCTGCTGCTCAAGCGTATGGAAGAGGCGGTGGACGGAGAGTATCAAACGTTCAAATCGAAAGACGGCGCCTACGTGCGCAAGCACTTCTTCGGCAAGTATCCCGAACTGCTGGAGATGGTGGCCAACATGTCCGACGACGACATCTGGCGCCTGAACCGTGGCGGCCACGACCCGCACAAGGTGTACGCCGCATACGCTGCCGCCGTGAAGCACCAGGGACAGCCGACCGTGATCCTGGCCAAGACCATTAAGGGCTACGGCATGGGCGAAGCCGGCGAAGGCCAGAACATCACACACCAGCAGAAGAAGATGGGCACCATCTCCATCAAAGCCTTCCGCGACCGGTTCAACATCCCGATCCCCGATGAGCAACTAGAGCAAGTGCCCCTGTACAGACCGGCCGAAGACAGCCCCGAGATGCTGTACCTCAGGGAGCGCGTCCAAGCCATGGGCGGCCCCCTGCCTCAGCGCCGGCGCAAGGCCGAACCTCTCGAAGTGCCGGAGCTGTCCGCCTTCGATGCATTGCTCAAGAGCAGCGAAGAGCGGGAGATGTCCACCACCATGGCCTTCGTGCGCATCCTCAACACGATCATCCGCGACAAGAAGATCGGCAAGTACGTGGTTCCGATCGTTCCGGACGAGTCGCGCACCTTCGGCATGGAGGGCATGTTCCGGCAACTCGGCATCTATTCTTCCGTGGGTCAGCTATACAAGCCCGAAGACGCCGAGCAATTGATGTATTACAAGGAGGACAAGCACGGTCAGATTTTGCAGGAAGGCATCAACGAGGCCGGCGGGCTGTGCTCCTGGATCGCGGCCGGGACCGCTTACAGCACGCACGGGATTTCGATGATCCCTTTCTATATCTTCTACTCCATGTTCGGCTTCCAGCGCGTGGGCGATCTGATCTGGGCCGCCGGCGACAGCCGCACGCGCGGGTTCCTGTTGGGAGGGACGGCAGGGCGCACGACGCTCAATGGCGAAGGTCTGCAACACGAAGATGGCCACAGTCACCTGCTGTCCTCCACCGTTCCCAACTGCATCTCCTACGATCCCACCTTTGCCTATGAGTTGGCAGTGATCATCCAGGACGGGATGCGCCGGATGTACAACGAGCAGCAGGACATCTTCTACTACATCACGGTGATGAACGAAAACTACGCCCACCCGGCGATACCCGCGGGCGCGGAGGCGGGAATTCTCAAGGGTATGTACCTGTTCTGGGAGGGCGCCACCGACAAAAAGGCGCCGCGCACGCAGCTCATGGGAAGCGGCACGATCCTGCGCGAGGTGATCGCCGCCGCTGATCTGCTCAAGAGCGACTTCGGCGTGTTGGCGGACATCTGGAGCTGCCCGAGCTTCACCGAGCTGCGGCGCGAAGGCATGCAGGCGGAGCGCTGGAACCTGCTCCACCCGGAGCTGCCGCAGCGCAAGTCCTACGTTGAGCTGTGTCTGGAGGGACATCAGGGGCCGGCAGTGGCAGCTACCGATTACATGGAAGCGTTCGCCGATCAGATCCGTCCGTTCGTCAAACGCACCTATCGCGTGCTCGGAACTGACGGGTTCGGGCGCTCAGATTTCCGCAAGCAACTGCGCAAGTTCTTCGAGGTGGACCGCTATTGTGTGGCAGTTGCCGCGCTGAAGGCGCTGGCCGACGAGGGTACGGTGCCTGCGGCCACGGTAGCGCGGGCTATCGCGAAGTACGGCATCGATCCGAACAAGCCGTATCCACCTTCGGTCTGAAGGGACCGGCGCAGGCAGCTGACAACAACAAGGAGACAAAACCTTGGGAGCCATCAAGGAGGTCGTCGTCCCCGATATCGGTGACTTCAAGGACGTGCCCGTCATCGAGGTGCTGGTGAAACCGGGTGATAACGTCAAGGCCGACGACTCGCTGGTCACGCTCGAGAGCGACAAGGCCACCATGGAGGTGCCTGCTCCGTTCGGTGGCGTAGTGAAGGAGATGAAGGTCAAGGTCGGCGACAAGGTGTCAGAGGGAGTCTTGATCCTCACTCTAGAAGCCCAGGACGGGGCACAACAACAACCCGCCACAAAGTCGGCCCCCGCGGCGGCCGCGTCCGCTCCCGCTTTCGTAGTGTCGGCACCGGCGCCCGCGCCGGCGCAAGCCCAACCGGCGACTATAGCTGCGCCGCCTGTCGCCGCCGTCGCCTCGGCAACTCTTGCAGTGGTGGACGAGGTGGGCTTCGCGCATACCCATGCGAGCCCTGGCGTGCGCCGCTTTGCGCGCGAACTGGGAGTGGATCTGACCAAAGTCAAGGGCTCTGGCCCTAAGGGGCGCATCCTGAAACAAGACATTCAGGGCTTCGTCAAGAGCACGCTGGCCCGGCCTGCGTCTGCGCCAGTCAGCGGCGGCTTCAGCGTGCTGCCGCTGCCGGTCGTCGACTTCGCCAAGTTCGGGGCAACCGAGCTCGCGCCGCTGTCGCGCATCAAGAAGATCTCGGGCGCCAACCTGCACCGCAACTGGGTGACGATTCCACACGTAACCCAGAACGACGAGGCGGACATCACCGAGCTGGAGGCTTTCCGCAAGCAGATGTCCGATGAGGTGCAGAAGCAGGGGATCCGTGTCACTCTGCTCGCGTTCCTCATCAAGGCAGCGGTTGCAGCGCTCAAGCGCTATCCACAGTTCAACGCTTCTTTGTCTGCCGATGGCGAGAGCCTGGTGCTGAAGCACTACTTCAACATCGGGGTCGCGGTCGATACCCCAAACGGCCTGGTGGTACCGGTGATCCGCGAATGCGACAAGAAAGGCGCGATGCAGCTCGCCAAGGAGTTGGGCGAGGTCAGCGCCAAGGCCCGTGAAGGCAAGCTCTCACCCGCCGACATGCAGGGCGGGTGCTTCTCGATCTCCAGCCTGGGCGGCATCGGTGGCCTCAACTTCACCCCCATCATCAACGCGCCAGAAGTGGCAATCCTGGGCGTGTCGCGCGCGGTCACGAAGCCGGTCTGGAAGGACGGCCAATTCGTGCCGCGGCTGATGCTGCCGCTTTCGCTGTCTTACGACCACCGCGTGATCGACGGGGCCGAGGGGGCGCGTTTCATCACTTACCTGAACGGCGTGCTCAGCGACATCCGCAGGCTGGTCTTGTGAAGCGTGAATAAGGTGAAGGAAGTGCAGCAGCTGCACGATGCGGGGTCCGTAGCACGCCACGGACATCTCGCTGACTGCCGCTCGTAGGCGACCCGCTCGCTCCTCAACGCTCACGCACGATTCCGCTTGGCAACTCTGTCCGCCTCCATCGGCATCCTCGGCGGTACTTTCGACCCGATCCATTTCGCACACTTGCGTCTGGCGGAGGAGTTGGCGGACGCGCTCGCGCTGTCCGAGATCCGTTTCGTCCCCGCCAGCATTCCGCCACACCGGGCTACGCCCCGTGTGACCGCCGCGCACCGCCTGCAAATGACGCGGCTGGCGTGCGCAGCCAATGCGCGCTTCGTCGTGGACGACCGCGAATGCCGCCGCTCTGGTCCCAGCTATACGGCCGACACTCTGCTGGAGCTGCGGACGGAGCTGGGCGCGCAGGCTGTGCTGTGTTTGCTGATGGGCGTGGACGCTTTCCTGGGATTGACCACCTGGTCGCGCTGGGAGCGCCTGTTCGATCTGGCCCACATTGTTGTCGCGCACCGTCCGGGTTTTGGCGTGGAGTCCAGCACGATGCCGGAGTCTTTGGCGCATCAGCTCGAAACCCGCCGCGCGTCAGCGGCGTCACAGCTGCAGAACTCGGCCGCCGGCTCGATCTGGCTGCAGCCGGTCACGCCCCTGGACATATCTGCTACGGCCATCCGCGCGGCAATCCGCGAGCAGCGCAGCGCGCGCTATTTGATTCCCGACTCCGTTCTCGATTATATTCACCGCAATTCACTGTACAAGGACCTGGATGCAGGCTGAGCAGATCAGGCAGTGCGCCGTGGAGGCGCTGGAAGAGATCAAAGCTCGCGAGATCGTGGTGCTGGATACGCGCAAGCTGACGTCCATGTTCGACTACATGATCGTCGCGAGCGCAGAGTCGACGCGTCAAACCAAGGCTCTGGCCCGCAACGTAGCAGACAAGATCCGAGGCAGCGGCGGCAGGGTCCTGGGCACCGAGGGAGAGCAGGCCGGAGAGTGGGTACTGGTGGACATGGGCAGCGTGATCGTCCACATCATGCAGCCCGCGATCCGCGAATACTACAACCTCGAGCAGCTGTGGGGTGGGGAAGTGCCACGCCGCGCCTCGCAGCTGCGCCTCGGCGTCGCCGAGGTGATCACCAGCGACGAGCACAGCTCAGCCCGCCCTTAACCTCGTTCACCCGGGGTTTCCCAACACCGCCCCCGGAGCGGTCGTGCCCGGGTCTGGCATGAGGTTCATCGTGTGCAGCGTCGGACACCGCATGCCGGCATGGGTGAGCGCAGGCTTTAACGACTACGTCCGACGCATGCCGCGTGAGATGCCCATCGACCTGATCGAAGTTCGCCCGGAGCGGCGGCCCGCGAAAGCGGTGAGCCCGGCGCAGCGCGCGACGATGCTGGCGGCCGAGGCTGCCCGCATTCGCGCCGCACTGCCGCGCGGGTGCACCATGGTGGCGCTCGACCAGACAGGGCGGTCCTTCACGACGAGTGAGTTCGCGCGCCGCCTCGCGGATTTCAGGCGTGAGGGGCGGAACGTGGCCTTTGTGATTGGCGGGGCCGACGGCCTCGACCCGGGGCTCAAGCAAAGCGCTGCATTGCTCCTGTCACTGTCCGCACTGACCCTGCCGCACCAACTGGTGCGTGTGTTGCTTGCCGAGCAGCTGTACCGTGGCATTTCGCTCCTGCACAATCATCCTTACCATAGAGAATAACCGTGCACCCGGTCGCTCGTCACATTTACCTGGCTTCGCGCAGTTCGCGCCGGCGCGAGCTGCTCAAGCAGATCGGCGTGAGCTTCGAGGTACTTCTGCTGCGCGAAGGCCCACAGCGCGCGGCAGATTTCGACGAAACCTCTCTGCCCGATGAACTTCCCAACGACTATGTGCTGCGTATCGCTCAGGCCAAGGCGGAAGCCGGCTGGGCCCGCCTCGCGCAGCGCCGGCTGATGCGCTTTCCAGTGCTGGCCGCCGACACCACCGTGGCCTTGGATGCAAACATCCTCGGCAAGCCGGTGGATCGGGAACAGGCGATGGCGTTCCTGCGCCGGCTATCCGGCCAGACCCATCGCGTGCACAGCGCCGTAGCCGTGAAGTTCGACAATCAGATCGAGGTCTCCTTGTCCACCACGGAGGTTCAGTTCCGCGAGCTGGAGGAGCAGGAGATTCGGCAGTACGTCACCAGCGGCGAGCCGCAAGACAAGGCCGGCGCCTATGCTATCCAGGGGCGGGGCGCGGTATTCGTGCGCGCCATATCGGGCAGCTACTCGGGGGTGATGGGGTTGCCGCTGTTTGAGACGAGCAGGCTCCTGGCCAAGTTCGGCTATCCGGCAGTATGACAAGGCAGCCCAGCGATGAGCGAGGAGATCCTGATCAACGTCACCCCGCAGGAGACTCGGGTCGCCGTCATCCAGCAGGGCGTAGCGCAGGAGTTGCACGTTGAGCGCACCACCGGGCGCGGCATGGTGGGCAACATCTACCTGGGCGTTGTCAGCCGGGTCCTGCCCGGCATGCAGTCGGCATTCATCCAGATCGGGCTGGATCGTGCCGCGTTCCTGCATGTAGCCGATATCTGGGACCACCGTCAGAACGCGGAGCCAACCAAGCCGATCGAGAGGCTGCTGCACGAGGGCGAGAAGCTGCTGGTGCAGGTGATCAAGGATCCGATCGGAACCAAGGGCGCGCGGTTGTCCACCCAGATCAGCATCGCCGGCCGCTTGCTGGTCTACCTGCCCCAGGAGTTCCACATCGGCATCTCTCAGCGCATCGAGGACGAAGCCGAACGGGCCCATCTGCGCGAGCGCTTACAGCTGCTGCTGCCGGCCGAAACCAAGGGTGGCTTCATTATCCGCACCATGGCCGAGACTGCAAACGACAAGGAGATGCTGTCCGACATCGAGTATTTGCGCCGCATCTGGGGCGGCATCCAGGACAAGGCTGAGAGCGTGGCCGCTCCCGCGCTGCTGTACCAGGATCTGAACTTGAGCCTGCGGGTGCTGCGCGATATCGCGAACGACGAGACCGACCGCATCCTAGTCGACTCGCGCGAGACCTGCCAAAAGCTGCACGCCTTTGCCCAGGACTACACGCTCAATTTTCTGGAGCGCGTCCAGCTCTACGCGGGTGAGCGCCCTTTGTTCGATCTCTACGGCATAGAGGACGAGATCGAGCGGGCGCTCGCCCGCAGGGTGCCCCTGAAGTCCGGTGGCTACGTGATCATCGACCAGACCGAGGCGCTCACCACCATCGACGTGAACACTGGTGGCTTCGTCGGCGGACGCAGCTTCGACGACACTATTTTCAAGACCAATCTAGAGGCAGCGCACGTGATCGCGCGCCAGCTGCGGCTGCGCAACCTCGGCGGCATCATCATCGTAGATTTCATCGACATGGAGAACGACGCGCACCGCGAGTCGGTGCTGACTGAGTTCAAGAAGGCTCTGTCGCTGGACCGCACTCGCGTCACCGTGAGCGGGTTCTCGTCCCTGGGTCTGGTGGAGATGACGCGCAAGCGCACACGGGAAAGCCTGGCCCACACCCTGTGCGAGCCCTGCCCGATGTGCCAGGGGCGCGGCGAGGTGAAGACAGCGCAAACGGTGTGCTATGAAATACTGCGCGAGATCTTGCGCGAGGCGCGGCAGTTCGATGCGCGCGAGTTCCGCATCCTCGCCTCGCAGGCGGTGATCGACTTGTTCCTGGACGAGGAGTCGCAGTCGCTCGCCATGCTCGGGGACTTCATCGGCAAACCCATTTCGCTGCAAGTCGAGAACATCTACAACCAGGAGCAATACGACATCGTGTTGATGTAGGCCGGGCGGCCGCCCTACACCGCCTTGCGCGGTCCAGGCGGCTCAGCCTCAGCCGCCTTGGCATGGTAGGGCGCCTTATGCCGCCCTGGGAAGGTTGGGCGCCTTACGCCGCCTTGGCGCGCGCGGCGCGTTGGCGTTCGGCGGTGCCCAGCACCTTGTACTTGATGCGCAGCAGATCCTCCACTTGCTTGCCCAGCGCCATCTTCTGCGTCTCGAGTTGATGCAGGCGCTCCTGCAGGCTGGATAGATCTCCGGACAGCTTCTTGAGGTTCTCTACGCGCCGCTCGAGCAGGACCTGGTGCTCCTTGAGCTGGTTGGAGATGGGAGTAAGCGCGATCTTGAGCCAGTTATCCAGGTCTTTGCGCACCGCCTGGAACAGCACGCGCGCCTCGGTTACCAGACCGTTGTAGAACTTCTTCACCAGGAAGTGCTTCTCGGTCATCACGTTGACCGGGTCGCGGCAGAAGCGCTCGGTGTTGGCCTTGAGCCCCTTCATGGTGAGGATGTGCTTCTCCAGGTTGAGTGCAGGAGGCGTCAAATTGACGAAGCCGTACTGCTCTTGGAACTGCTGGTAGACCTTGTCGACGAAGCTGCGCGTCTCGGACGCGAAGCTCAGAATCTTGTCGGCCTGCCGCGTGAAGGAATCGAACAGCGAGTTCATGCTGCGCCACAGGCCTGCGGTAGTCCAGCTGCCTTCGATGTCCTTGGCGCTCTTGGCGAAGATCTCGTCGATGTGCTCCTCGTCCAGGTTGGCCATCAGCGCGTGTCCCTGCTTGAGCACGATCCCATAGGAGTTTTTGAAGCTCTCCATGTGCTGGAGATAGACCGCGCGGTCGCGTTCCAGCCGTGCCAGCATCGTCTTGGCCAGCTCCCGGTTCTTCCCCGACAGCTTTGACAGCTCCTGCAACTCGGCCTGGGTAGCGGTAAGCTGTGCCATGACGCTCTGCAGCGAGCCCTCCACCATCACGCCCATCTCCTTGACCACCGCGGCGCGCAGGATCTCCTGCTTGGCAGGCACGATCTCGTTGGCCAATAACGCCTCGAGCTCGCGTATACCGCTGCGCTCAAGCATGGTCTGATCGGCGCGGATGCGCGACAGCAGCGCCTTCTGCGCGGAAAGGGCGATCACGTGGTCGCGCGGCAGCTCCAGCAGTCTGCAGGTCTCGTCGATCTGACGGCCGATCGAGACGTCGATTTCGCTCAGGCTCTTGAGGTCGTCCCACAGCAGATCGATCTTGTTCAGCACCGCGATGCGCCGCGTCTGGTAGGTCTGCACGTAGCGCTGCCAGATCTCCAGATCCGATTTCGTCACCCCGGTGTCGGTGGCAAGCAGGAACAAGATCGCGTGGGCGCTCGGGATCATTTTGAGCGTCAGCTCCGGCTCGGTGCCCAGCGCGTTCAAACCCGGTGTATCCAGGATCACAAGCCCGCTCTTCAGCAGCGGGTGGGGGTAATTGATCATGGCGTGGCGCCAAGCCGGGATCTCGACCTTGCTGCCCTTGGTCACCACGGTGGTGGTGACAAAATCCTTCTGATCGAGAAGCCCCAGGGCGGAGGCTTCCTCCACCCGCACGGTCTTGGTCTCGGCCAGACTGGCCATGGCTTTGGCCATCTCGTCTTGGGAATGGAGGTTGAGTTTGATCTTGACCCACTCGATGGGGTGCTGCTTGAGCGAGGCGATGCTGTCCTCGCGCTTGCGCGTCTCGATCGGCAGCAGGCGAACGTAGGGTTCCTCGGCGGCATCGAAAAAAATCTCAGTCGGGCACATGGTGGTGCGGCCCACGTCCGAGGGCAGCAGGCGCTGCTTGAAGTCCGCGAAGAACATCGCGTTGATCAGTTCGGTCTTGCCGCGCGAGTACTCGGCGAGGAACGCGAGCACCAGGCGGTCATTGCGCAGGCCTTCCAGCAGGTCATAGATGCGCAGGCTGCGCTGGATATCGACATGGCCATGCTGATCCAGCCACTGCTGGTAGGCCTCGATGCCGCCGCGGATGTCCTCCCGCCAGCGCTGGTAGCCGGCAATCTGACTTTCCAGCTGGTTGCTCATGTCCTGTCCCAGTCCTCAATGACGCGCAGAGCTGTGTCTCCCGGGGCAACGACTTCGACGGTCTTAGCCCGCCCGTGCGCTCCCTGCGTGATGGTCACCCGGCTGGCTGGAACGCCCATTTTTTTTCTCAAGAATTCAATGAGAAGCGTGTTTGCCCGGCCCTCGAGAGCCGGTGCCGCGACGCGAACTTTAAGGCTTTCTCCGTGTTTCCCCGCGATCTCGGTGCTGCGGGCGTTGGGCTGAACGTGAAGCCTGATGCAAAGAACGTTCCTATCGGCGTCGAAGCGATGCCAGCCGGACATGGTGCAGCGACCATCAAGCGATGGCGCGGACCGCCGACTCGAGCCAGGCGATCACCATCAGGAAGAGCCAGCACGCGACCACAACGAACAGCGGGGAGAGGTCGACGTTTCCTACCGGAGGGACGCGCCTTTGGAAAACGCGTAAGAACGGACGTACCAGAGTCTTGAGCAGCGGCATGGCCGGGCTGAAAGGACTCACCCAACTCAGCAGCGCCTGAATGATCACGCTGACGAGCAGGATCCACAGCGACAGCTTGACCAGCTGCACAACAGCCAGAAAGCCGATCCGTACGAGGCTGGCCCCGACCGTAGGCTCCAAGCCGGCCCCTATCAGCCAGTCGCTCGCCAGGATCAGCACTACTTCCGTGAGCCAGGCCACCACGAGTGTGGCGAGGTCAAGGCCCTGCAGCCCTGGAATCACACGCCGGGCGGGCACTACGATCCAGTCGGTCAGGGCTGCCAGGAAGTGCGTGAGCGGGTTGCGAGCTGGCGCTCGCAACCACTGCAAGAGAAATCGCAACAGCAGCGCGAGCGCGAACAGACCGAGGAAGGTCTCGAGAAGGAATTGCAGCACCTGTCCGAACATGCTGAAGGGCTACCCGCGTCCCAGCTCGTCGCCGAGCTCGCGAGAGCGCTCGGCCGCCTGGTGGACTGCCTCCACGATGAGCGGCTTCACACCGCTGGCTTCCATGCTGCGTAGCGCACGCTCGGTCGTGCCGCCCTTGGAGGTCACGCGCGTGCGCAGGTCAGCCGGCTCCTCCCCGCTCTCGCGGGCGAGCCGAACAGCGCCGAGGAAGGTATCCAAGCTCAACCGGCGCGCATCCGCGGGTGCCAGGCCCAGCTCGCATCCCGCCTGCTCGAGCGCTTCGATGAAATAGAACACGTAAGCCGGCCCGCTGCCCGACACGGCGGTGGCCGCATCCATGAGCTCCTCGCGCTCCACCCACAGCGTCGATCCAACCGCGCCGAGAATGCCTTCTGCCGCTTGACGCTCCCCAGCAGTGACCGTAGGCATGGCATATAGCACCGACGCTCCGGCCAGCACCAGCGCCGGGGTGTTCGGCATCACCCGCACGATCCGTGGATATCCTCGCAACCAGCGCGACAGGTCCGCGCTGCGGACACCGGCGGCAATGGTGATGACCAACTGCGATTTCAACAGCGGGAGTAGCTCCTCAGCGACCGCACGCAGCTGCTGTGGCTTGACGGCCATGAGCACCACGTCGCTGCGGGAGGTTTCGGCTGCGGGCGTAGCATGGCTCGACACACTGAATCGCACCATGAGACGCTGGCGGGCTCCCGCGTCGATTTCTACCACGCTGATGTCCTGCGCGGCATAGCCCTTCTGCAGCAGCCCGCCGATCAGCGCGCTCGCCATGTTCCCGCCGCCGATAAACGCGATCTTCACAGCAGCACAGAGTTTCGCAGCGATTGCCCCAGACCCGGACCAACGTGCATCGCGCAAAGCATCAAATCTGACCCGACTCGATCAGCTGCTTGAGATGCTCAAGCCCGGCTTTATAGACCCCGTTGATCATCTCGACGACTTCGTCGTCGGTCTTACCGCTGTCGGGCTTGTTGTCGAACTTCCCCTGCCAGATCACCTTCGTCATTGCGCCCTTGCTCTTCTTGACGCCCATGGTGGAAACGTAGTGTGTGATTGGCAACGGCGAATCACCCACGATACGGTAGCGAAAGAACATCCTAGCGTCATCGAACTGGAGCAGCTGCTCGTCGAAGCTCTCGCCGCTGCTCAGCGTGAGCGTGCGCATAGCGCCCTTCGTGTTGTTCTTTCCGGATTTGATCACATCGCCCTCAAACGACGGGTGCCATTTGGCCAGAGCGTCAAAGTTCTTGACGACATCCCACACGGCCTTCGGGCTGCCCTTGATCTCGATCGACTGCTGTGCGATGAGCTGTTTGTCGGCGCGCGCTGCGAAAGACAACGCCAACAGGATGGCCAGGCCCAGAGCCAGGCTCTTGTTCATGCTCTTCTCCTTCGGTCATTTTGGACCGCGGGGAGCCGCGGCCAGCGCTCGATCAGCGACAGGCGGAGTATAGCGCGGCGTGTCAACCCAAGGCACACACGGCAAGCACCTTGAAGCCGCATAGTGTCAAAGCCCGCCGCCTCTCTAGAACGCGGGGCGATCGCCGAAGATCGCCCGGCCAACGCGGACCATGGTCGCGCCTTCCGCGATGGCGACGTCGAGATCGTCGGACATGCCCATGGACAAGGTGTCGAGTAGAAAACCGCGGACAGCGAGATCGTCCCGTAACTCACGCAACAGGCGGAATTGGCGGTGCAGCACGTCAGCATCGGGGCTCGGCGCCGGGATAGTCATCAGGCCGCGCAGCCGCAGGCGCGGCAGGAGCACAATCTGCTGTGCGAGCTCTGCCAGTGCAGATGGGACCACACCGCTCTTGGAGCTCTCCCCGCTCACGTTCACTTGGATGCAAATCTGCAGCGGCGGAAGCGGCGGCGGCCGCTGTTCCGCCAGCCGCTGCGCCACTTTCAGCCGATCCACGCTCTGCACCCAGTCGAAATGCTCGGCCACAAGCTTGGTCTTGTTGCTCTGGACCGGTCCGATAAAGTGCCACTCGAGAGCAACCTGCGGCTGTCCAGGGGATGTTAGGCTGGCGGCACGGGCAGCGTCCTCTTTGAGCGACTCACTGCCCACCGGACTCAAAAGCGACTCGAGTGCAACGATCTTGTCGACGGCCTCCTGCGCGTAATTCTCGCCGAAGGCACGCTGGCCGCAGCGGGCGGCGGCATAGATCGCCTCGGGCGGAAACGCTTTGCTGACCGCGATTAGGCGGATATCTTCGGAGTGCCGACCAGCGGCTTTGGCGGCCGCAGCGATGCGTCTGCGCACCGTCTCCAGCCCTGTGCGTATCGGAAAATGGGCATAAGATTTGCCTGTCACTTAGGTCCGCCGCGCCCGCGGCACCGTCGCCAGTCACCGCCGGGAATTATATATGGACATCTCCGAACTACTCGCCTTCGTGGTCAAAAACAAGGCCTCCGACCTGCATCTGTCCTCGGGACTTCCGCCGATGATCCGCGTCAACGGCGACGTCCGGCGCATCAACTTACCGCCTATGGAGCACAAGGACGTGCACGCCATGGTGTACGACATCATGAGCGATGCCCAGCGCAAGCACTACGAAGAGAACCTCGAGTGCGACTTCTCCTTCGCCATCCCGAACCTGGCACGCTTTCGCGTCAACGCCTTCGTCCAAAACCGCGGTGCCGGAGCGGTGATGCGCACCATCCCGTCCAAGGTCGTGAACCTCGAGGAGCTCAAGGCGCCTCCCATCTTCAAAGAAATCGCCGATCAGCCGCGCGGGATCGTGTTGGTGACCGGACCCACCGGGTCGGGTAAATCGACCACGCTGGCGGCGATGATCAACCACATCAATGAAAACGAGTTCGGACACATCCTCACCGTCGAAGATCCGATCGAGTTCGTGCACGAGAGCAAGAAGTGCCTCATCAACCAGCGCGAGGTGGGGCCGCACACATTGAGTTTCGCAAACGCGCTCAGATCCGCGCTGCGCGAAGACCCGGACATCATCCTGGTGGGTGAGATGCGCGACCTGGAAACAATCCGGCTGGCGTTGACCGCCGCCGAAACCGGCCACCTCGTGTTCGGCACTCTGCACACCAGCTCCGCGGCCAAGACCATCGACCGTATCATCGACGTGTTCCCGGCAGCGGAGAAGGAGATGACGCGCGCGATGCTGTCGGAGTCGCTGCGAGCGGTGATTTCCCAGACCCTGCTGAAGACCAAGGACGGAACCGGCCGCCTGGCGGCGCACGAGATCATGATCGGCACCCCGGCCATCCGCAACTTGATTCGCGAGAACAAGGTCGCGCAGATGTACTCCTCCATCCAGACCGGCCAGCAGTACGGCATGCAGACGCTGGACCAGAATCTGCAGGATCTGGTCCGCCGCAACGCGGTCTCGTCAGCCGAGGCGCGCGTGAAAGCGGCAAACAAGGAGCTGTTCCCAGGTTGACGGCGCGCACCGCCCAATCGCCCGGAACGCTTGAGAGGAAGGGACATGGAACGAGATCAGGCAATCAAGTTCGTGCACGAGCTGCTGCGCGTCATGGTCAGCAAGAAGGCGTCCGATCTGTTTATCACCGCTGGCTTCCCTCCGGCTTTCAAAGTGGACGGCAGGATGACGCCGGTCTCGAACCAGAGCCTGACGCCGACGCATACGATGGAACTGGCTCGCGCCATCATGAACGACAAGCAGGCGCAGGAGTTCGAGGCCACCAAGGAGTGCAACTTCGCCATCAACCCGCCGGGCATCGGCCGTTTTCGCGTGAACGCCTTCGTGCAGCAGGCGCGGGTGGGGATCGTGCTGCGTACGATCACAACGACCATTCCGCGCATCGAGGATCTGGGGCTGCCTGAAGTGTTGAAGGACGTGTGCATGACCAAGCGTGGCCTGGTGATCGTGGTGGGTGCAACCGGTTCGGGTAAGTCGACTTCGCTGGCCGCCATGCTGGGCTACCGCAACGAGAACAGCTATGGTCATATCATCACCATCGAGGATCCCATCGAGTACGTGCACGAGCACAAGAACTGTCTGATCACCCAGCGCGAAGTGGGCGTCGACACGGAGTCGTGGGAAATGGCGCTGAAGAACACGCTGCGGCAGGCGCCAGACGTCATCCTCATCGGTGAGATCCGTGAACGCAGCACGATGGACCACGCCATCGCCTTCTCCGAGACCGGCCACCTGTGCTTGGGCACGCTGCACGCGAACAGCTCCAACCAGGCGCTGGACCGGATCATCAACTTCTTCCCCGAGGAGCGCCGTTCGCAGCTACTGATGGACCTGTCTCTGAACCTGAAGGCCATGATCTCGCAGCGTCTGATTCCGAAGCGCGACGGCCCCGGACGGGTAGCCGCGATCGAGATCATGCTCAACACGCCGCTCATCTCCGATCTCATCTTCAAGGGCGAAGTGCACGAGCTGAAGGAGATCATGCGCAAGTCGCGCGAGCTGGGTATGCAGACCTTCGATCAAGCCTTGTTCGATCTGTACGAGGCCGGGATGATCAGCTACGAGGACGCCATGCGCAATGCTGACTCCATGAACGAGCTGCGTCTGGCCATCAAGCTACACGGACACGAGGCCAAGGAGAGGGACGTCATGTCCGGGCTGGATCACCTCAACATCGTGTGAAACGTGAGGTGGACGCTGACCCCACAGCAGTTGCAGTCAGCCTCGGTCCTGCCTCTCGCTGCTCAGCCCTGATTCTTCGCTTGGCCGGCGCCGCATGCTGCCGGCGACAATCTCGAACCCGTACAGCCGGCATTCGAGCGCTCCGTTGTAGAGCGGGATGCGGCGTGCGGGCTTCAAACCGATCAGCTTCGGCAGACGTAGGTCGCCGGTGAAGATCCAAGCGCTCCAGCCGGGGTACTTCGCCTTCAGCGCATCGCCCAGCTTGGGGTAGAACGCGGTCAGCTCTTCCTGGTTGCCGAGGCGCACACCATAGGGCGGGTTGGTCACGATGATGCCCGACTTCGCCGGCGCGGGCAGCTCGAGCACGTTGGCTTGTTTGAGCGACACCGCCTCTCGCAACCCGGCTGCGGCCAGGTTCTCGCGGGCCAACTTGAGCTGTTCTCCGTAAAGATCGGCACCAAAAATCTGCAGCGCCTGCATACTGCCCTGCTTGCGGGGCTGAACTCGAATGGACTCCCACAGGCGCTCATCGAAGCTGCGCAGGGCCTGGAACCCGAACGAGCGCGAGCTTCCCGGTGGCAGGCCCAGCGCCATCATCGCGGCTTCCACCAGCAAGGTGCCGCTGCCGCACATGGGGTCGAGCAACGGCACACCCGGTCGCCAGCCAGTCAGCGCCACGATGCCGGCCGCGAGATTCTCCCGCAGAGGCGCGTCCCCTTGCGCTTGCCGCCATCCGCGCTTGAACAGCGCTTCGCCCGAAGTGTCGAGGTAGAGGGCAAAGCGCGCAGACCCCAAGAAGGCGTGGATGCGCACATCCGGTTCGGTTGTATCGACGTCGGGGCGGACCCCGGTGTCCGCCCGGAACCGGTCGCACACGGCGTCCTTGATGCGCAGCGTGATGAAATCGAGGCTTCGCAACGGGCTCGCGATGGCCGACACCTTCACACGGATGGTCAGGCGCGGGTCAAACAGTTCCAGCCAGGGCAAAGCCGCGGCCCGCTGATAGATGTCCTCTTCGCGAGCATAGCTCCACTCGCCCAGCTGCCACAGGATACGGCTGGCGACGCGGCTCTCCAGGTTAGCGCGGTAGCACAAGCGCCAATCGCCGGCAAACCTGACGCCGGCTTCGACCTCGTTGAGTTCGGCAGCCCCGAAACTGCTCAGTTCAGCGGCGAGAATCGGCTCCAGCCCGCGCGGGCAGGACGCGAAGAAGCGCAGCCTGGATTGTGCGCGGAGTGTGCGGTACGCGGGTGCAACGCCCGGCCGCTGTGAAGTTCGCGAGGCCATAGGCGATTATCGCGCATGCGCTGCTGGCTCGTGTTTTTGCGTGCAGGGCTGAATGCCTAGTCACAGCGGAAGGAACACCTCGACCTCGAGCTTTCTGCGATGGTTGCGATACAGGGTGAGCTTGGTGATACGCGCCACCAGTCTGTTGCCGCGATCCATCTGGCGAGCGATGGCGGCGTTCTCTGCGCGAGGGATGTAACCCAGCTGATGGCCGTTCCATTCCACCCGCACCGCATTGTTGTCATGTGGGTTCTCCGGTTCGCGTACCAGCGTCAGCGCATCGCCGACCTTCATCTGATCCCACACCGCTTTCGCCTCGTGGTAGCGCAAGCCAGCGGTGAGTGAGACCTGCACCACAATCTCGCTGGCACCGCGCTCCTCCGCTGACCCCATCGCCCAGGTCCACAGCGCGATGGTCGTGACCATTGTCAGGACGCACGCTCGCCAAAGCATCGGCTCAGAACGGCTTGAGCACGACCAGCAACACCGTGCCTAACAAGATCAGCACCGGCAACTCGTTAAACCAGCGGTACCAGACGTGCCCATGGCGATTGCGATCGTTCTTGAAATCTCGCAGCAGCTTACCGCAGTACAGATGATAGGCGATGAGAACGGCGACCAGCGCCAATTTGGCGTGCAACCACGCGCCCCACGGCCCATATCCGACCCAGAGCCAGACGCCGAAAACTAGAGTCAGCACCGCGCCCGGCGTCATGATGCCGTAGTAGAGCCTGCGCTCCATGAGCTCGAAGCGCTCGATCCCAGCCGCGTCTGTGGCTTGGGCGTGATACACGAACAGGCGTGGCAAGTAGAATAGTCCCGCAAACCACGTGACCATGAAGACAATGTGCAGCGCCTTGACCCAAAGCTGAAACATGAGCCTTTGCTCTCAGGTGAGCAGTCGCCGGCGAGTGAGCACTAGCGCCAGATAGAATCCAGCGGTTGCATAGGCGGCCAACACCGCGACGTGCAACCATGCCAAGTGCGGGGCGCGGCCGGTGACCAACGGACGTGCGAGGTCGATGGCATGCGTCAGAGGAAGGGCAGCGGACACATCCTGCAGCAGCCGTGGAAGCTGAGCCACAGGGAAGAACACTCCGCACAGCAGCACCATGGGCGTGATCACGAGCGTGAAGTAGTAGAGAAAGAAGTCGTAGCTCGGCGCCAGCGCCGTCATTACCAGACCCAGCGAACCAAAGGTCAGCCCGATGAGCATGGTCAACGGGATGAGCCACAGCGTGAGCGGCGAGTGCGACAATCCGAGCACCCAGATGATGACCAGGATCGCCATGCCTGACAGCAGGCTCTTGCTTGCTGCCCACAGCGCCTCGGCCAGCACGATGTCGTCGAGGCTCATCGGCGTGTTCAGAATCGCATCCCAGGTCTTTTGCACGTGCAGGCGCGAGAATGCAGAATACAGCGCCTCGAACGTAGCGCTGTTCATGGTGCTGTAGCAAACCGTCCCCGCCGCCAGGAAGGTGATGTAGGGTATGCCGTTGACTTCGGGCAGCAAGCTGCCCAACCCGAAGCCCAAGCCCAGCATGTAGAGCATCGGGTCGGCGAGGTTACCGAGCATCGAGGGTATAGCGAGCTTACGCCAGACAAGGAAGTTGCGCTTCCACACTTGAACGAAGCGCGAGCTCAAGTGCGGGGGAGCAAAGTGCTTGGTGTGCATGCGTGAGGGCGCGAAGCTATCCTGTGCTTACCCGCTAAGAACTGTGCCAGACGATTGTTGATCGTGCATTGTCGTCGGTGCTTGGGCCAGATTGGTTGCAACGGCACTAGTCCCTCAAGTCGCGCCCGGTCAGCTTCAGGAAAACGTCTTCGAGGTTGGCGCGTCGGTGTAGATAGCGCAGCTCTTCTCGGCCACCGAGGGTTACCAGCACGCGATCGCCGTCGTGGGTGTAGCAGAATATGGTCTCGCCGGCCTGTTCGCAGCGCTGGCACAGCACCCGTCCGTGTTCCCGTGCCCAGGACAGCGCGCCGTCACCATAAACCTCGACCACCTGCGGCTCGATGTAGCGGACGATCAGTTGCTGCGGCGAGCCCTCGGCGATGACGCGCCCGCGATCCATCACGGCCAGCCGCCGGCACAAGCGCTCCGCTTCGTCCATGAAGTGGGTGGTCAAGAGAATGGTTTTGCCCTGCGCCACCAACCGCTTCAGCCGCTCCCAAATCAGATGCCGCGCCTGTGGATCGAGGCCCGTGGTTGGCTCGTCCAGGAAGATCATCTCGGGATCGTTGACCAGCGCGCGAGCAAGCGACAGCCGGCGTTTCATGCCCCCCGACAGCGTTTGGATGCGTGCGCCTGAGCGCGCTTCCAGGCCGGCAAACTCCAGCAATGGCGGTATGCGTGCCGCAATATCGCTGTCGCGCAGACCGAAGTAGCGACCGTAGACCAGCAGGTTCTCGAACACGGTAAAGTCCGGGTCGAGGTTGTCGGTCTGGGGCACGACACCAACGCGCAGACGCGCCTCGCGGGCCTGGCGCGGCACTGCGTGTCCGAGCAGACGGATGCCCCCTGCGTCCGGATCGGTCAGCCCGAGCGCCAGGCGCAGCGTCGTAGTCTTGCCCGCACCGTTCGGGCCAAGCAGGCCAAAACACTCCCCCGCGTGTAACTCGAGGTCGACGCCACACACCACTTCGTTTGCCCCGTACGACTTGCGCACCCCGCGCAGGCTCAACATCGGAGTACTCACCGCGACCCCGGGCAGAGACAAGAGTGCTGAATGATGCGCTGGAGTTCGACCAGGTTGCCATGGAAGAAGTGACCCGCGCCTGGTAGCACCACCACCGGCAGGCGTTGCGTGCGTGCCCAGGCCAACACCTCCGGCAAGGGCACAACGTCGTCGTCCTCGCCGTGAATCACCAGCGTGTCCTGCGCCACTGGCGCCAGCTGGAAACGCCCCACAGCGGGAGCTACCAGCACCAGTCGCGCCGCCGGCACGCCCTGCTCGCGCAGCCGTCCAGCCACACGCGACTGGACATACGCGCCAAACGAGAAGCCAGCCAGCAGCAGCGGCAATGGCCCATAGCGTGCACGCATCTCGCCGGCAACGAGGAGCAAGTCCTCGGTTTCCCCGGTCCCATGGTCGTGCACGCCCTCCGTCGCCCCCACGCCGCGGAAGTTCATGCGCACTGCGATGTAGCGTTGGGCAAAGAAGGTCTTCGCCAGCGTCTGAACCACTTTGTTGTCAAGCGTGCCCCCAAACAACGGGTGAGGATGAGCGATCAGCGCAAGCCCTATACGCGCTCGCGCTGCTGGGTCGGCGGTGGCCTCAATCACGGGGCCGGGATCGTCGACGACGATCTCCAGCTTGCCCGCGGGGCCGTCGATGAGGAGACGCTGCTGGTGGGCCGTCTTCAAATCCGCAGCCGCTGGACCACGCGGCCGTTGACGAGATGCTCCTGGATGATTTCTTCTACGTCTTCCTGGTCTACATACGTGTACCAGACCTCCTCCGGATACACCACGATGACCGGGCCTTCCTCGCAGCGGTCCAGACAACCAGCCTGATTCACGCGCACCTTCCCGACGCCGGCGAGCCCCAGCTGCTTGACCCTCGCTTTGGCGTAGTCGCGCATCTTGTGCGAACCGTGGTTGTTGCAGCAGGCTTCGCCGTTTTCGCGCTGATTGCAGCAGAAGAAGATGTGTCGTTGATAGTAGCTCATTGCAGTCGTTGGATAGACAGGAGCCATCGCATTATAACGTGTGGCGCAAGCGCGCCTGTCCGTCGGCGCACAAAGCAAACGGCCCGGCGTGAAGCCGGGCCGCGATCAGGTCGCCGTCTCTAGGTGCGGATCAGCGTTCGCTGTTGTGCGGGGTGCGCGGGATGGCTGCGTCGAGCTGCTCGAGGCGATAGCCGTAGCGATACACGGCCGCCAGGCGCCACCCGTTCTCGGGCGTTAGCCCGAGCTTGTTGCGGATGCGGCTGACATGCGTGTCGAGAGTGCGTGAGGTGACTACTGCATTGGGGCCCCACACGCTCTCGCGGATATGGCCGCGCGACAGCAACCGACCTACATTGCGCAGGAACAGCACCGAGAGGTCGAAGTCTTTGGCGGTCAACTCGACAGGCCGCTGCTCGCGCGTCACAGTGCGCGTCTGACAGTCGACTCGGTACACGTCCAACTCGAGCACCTCGGGCTGCTCGTTATGGTGCTTGCCGCGCCGGGCGATGGCTTCCAAGCGGGCGATCAGCTCCAGCCGGCGCACCGGCTTGACCATGTAGTCGTCGGCACCCTGCCGCAGCGCCATCACGACGTCATCCTCGCGGTTGCGGGCGGTGACGAACAGAATGGGCAGCGAGGCCTGCTGGCTGGCGCGGATCCGCTTGAGCACATCCACGCCGCTGATGTCGGGGAGGTTCCAGTCCAGCACGAGGACGTCGAAGCTTTCCTGGTCGAGCGCCCGCATCAACCCTTCGCCGCGGTCGTAGTGATGGCAGTGGTGTCCTGCCAACTCGAGCCAGTGGGTGAGCAGTTCCGCTTGGGACAGATCGTCCTCGACGACAGCTACGCGCAGGGTGGATCCAGGCGCAGCCGCTGCGGGTTGAAGGGGAGTTGCGGTCTTCACTTCCGGATCTTTAAGAGTGGCCGAGGTCATTTATCGAAAGGTCACGCGCAGGCGCGAAAGGAACTGCTCGACGGCCGCGAGCTGTTCTCCCAACGCACGTTCGTTACGGACGATCGCGGCGCCCTCGAGCGCCGCACCGAAGGCGGACAACTCGGGAAAACCGAACCCCTCTCCAGCGCCTTTGAGATCGTGGCCGATGCGCCGGATGGTCTCGTAATCCCCGGCGGCGAGCGCGATGCGCGCGCTGTCGAGGTCCTCGCGCTTACGCGCGAGAAATCGCTGTACCAGGACCTCAAGGTCCTTTTCGATGGACACGGTGAGCGCGGGCAATGCACTGGCACGCCCCGCCTGGTCTGGACTAACCCCGATCAGGCCGCTCATTGCACACCATCTCTTGCAGCGCGAGCCAGTGCCTGCGCAACGTGATTGCGCAGCCGCTCGCTGGTGATGGGTTTGCCCAGCAGGGCGTCGCACCCGCTCGAGAGCGCGCGCTCGGCCTCCGGCCCGTCCTGATAGGCGGTCAACGCAAAGATCGAGCCGCGATAGCCCCTTGCGCGCAGCGCGGCCACCGCGTCAAACCCGCTCATGACAGGCATGTCCATGTCCATCAAGACCAGGGTCGGATGCTCGGCGAGCGCGAGGTCGAGCGCACGCCGGCCGTCCTCGGCGAGCAGCACGAGAATGCCCATCCGCCGCAGCTGGTGCGAAACCAGTTCGCGGATGTCCTCGTTGTCTTCCGCAATGAGGACTGAGAGCGGTGATGAACCCATGCTGATGGATGCTCCATGGCATGCTGCAAGGCATAGGCCGCAAGATGCGGCGCAATTCTGAGACATAGAGTTTGCAAGAGCCATGCCACGCGTTGAACCCCGATAAAACCTGACGGAACACACAGTTCCGCGCTTGGGGGGTACATGAAGAGGACCGCAATGGCTGCAGGGTGCGCCGGATTGTCACACTGCGCGCGTCTCCGGCACGGGAGAAGGTTTACAGTGCTTTGACAAACGCCCGTTCTGGCGTTGGGAGCGCTCCGTCGATCCGTCGGTCGTATGTCCACGAGCCGGCCCGGCGTAGGACGGATTCAAGCTGGTACAGGGTAGGAACTGCGTAGTAGGCTAAGGCCCACTATTTCACGGCAAGCGAAGCTAACAGGCGGCTCATGGCAGCCTACGACATCTTCAACGGCGATGCTGACGGTATCTGTGCGCTTCATCAGCTGCGGCTCGCCCGGCCCGGTGATAGCCTGCTCGTCACGGGTGTCAAACGCGATATCGGCCTGGTCGCGCGTGTGCATGCGGCGCCCGGCGACGAGCTGACGATCCTCGATGTCTCGTTCGCGGTGAATCGCGATGCTGTGCTGGACGCCCTGGAAGCTGGTGCCCGCTGTCTTTACTTCGATCATCATGCCGCGGGCGACATACCCGATCACCCCCATCTCGAGGCGCATATCGAGCCTGCGCCGGGCCTGTGCACCAGCCTGATCGTCGACAGCTATCTCGGGGCTCGTTTTCGCGCCTGGGCGGTTGTAGCGGCCTTCGGTGACAACCTGCCGGGGCCGGCGGCGCAGGCGGCTATACCACTCGGCCTGACTATCGACGAACTAGCGCTGTTGCGCGAGCTAGGCGAGTGCATCAACTACAACGCATACGGCGACAGGCCCGAGGACTTGTATTTTCACCCTGCCGAGCTGTACCGACGGCTGCGGCCTTATTCCGACCCGCGCGAGTTCGCCGCGCACGATGGTGCGTTCGAAACGCTGCGGGAGGGCTATTGCGAGGACCTGGCGCGGGCCGCCCAGGCCACACCCACGCTCGATACACCGACGCACTTCCTGGTGGCCTTGCCAGACACGCGCTGGGCGCGGCGCGTGCACGGCGCGCTCGCGAACAAGCTCGCCGCCTCGCACGAGCTCCGCGCTCACGCGGTGCTCGTAAGACGCGGCACGACCTATCGCGTCAGCGTGCGCGCCCCAGCCGCACGACCCGTGGGAGCCGCGCAATTGTGCAGTCTTTTCGCCTCGGGCGGGGGCCGGTCGGAGGCGGGGGGGATTGACGTTTTGCCCTCTGCAGACCTGCCGAAGTTCCAGCGCGCCTTCGAGTCCGCTTTCGGGCCGCCGCCTACTGGGCTTTGATCTCGGTCCAGATCCGGTTCATCAGACGCCGCTGCTGTGGCGTCATGTCTTTGAGCATCTCCAGCGTCTTGGCCGCCTGAGCGTCCGGGAAGATGGCACTGATCTGCTTGATCTCCGGCTTGATGTACTGCTGGGCGTCCGCGTTCGGGTTGCCGGATCCGATCATGTTCGTGAGGTCGGCCGAGTTGCGTCCCTCGAGCATGAAGTTGATGAACATGTACGCCAGGTCCGGCCGCGCGGCGCTCTTCGCGATCACCATGCAATCGAGCGCTAGAACGGCGCCCTCCTTTGGCAAGCTGTGGCGGACCCGGAACTTCTGACCGGCTTTCTGCGCGTCCCGATCCGCCTGGTAGACGTCGTTTGAGTAGCCGTGCACCAGCCAGATGTTGCCCGACGACAGCTCCTTGATGTAGCTCGAGGCGTTGAACGCGGCCCAGTACGGCTTAGCCTTGAGGATGACCTCCTTGGCCTGTTGCCAGTGCTTGGGATCCCGGTCGTTCACCGAATAACCGAGGTACTTCAGCGCCGCAGCCATCAATTCGCTTTGGCTGTCCAACACCGTCACCCGGCCTTTGATTTTCTCCAGGATCTTGGGATCGAAGATCGTGGCCCAGGATCCGAGCGGGATGCCCAGCTCTTTGATCTTCTGCTCGTTGTAGCCGATGAGCGTGATCGACATGGCGTACGGCGCTGAGTACTTGTTGCCCGGATCGAATTCGGTGTTGAGGTACTGCGGCATGACGTTCTTGAGGTTGGGCACCTTGGAGTGATCGAGCGGCTGCAGCCAGCCCGCTTTGACCATGCCCGCCACATAGTTGGAGGTAGGCACGTACACATCGTAGCCTTTGGCTCCCGCGGCGAGCTTGGCCAGCAATTCCTCGTTATCCGAGAAGTAACTCTGCTTGACCTTACAGTGGCACAGCTTCTCGAAGCGCTCCACGGTCTCCGGCGCGATGTAGTCGTTCCAGTTGTAGACGTTCAGCACCTCTTCCCTGGCGAGCGCCGGAAACGCCGCAAGAAGCAGAAGGCACAACAGCCTCTTCATGGATGCTCCTCCCGTTGGAAATCGAAAGTCGAGCAAGCGTAGGACAAAACGCGCGGGCGGGCTACTGGCCGCGATGCAGCTTGAGACCGCAGCCGCGGCCGGAGTTCACACCGAGCCACACGCGACCCTCACCCACCCGCACGAAGCGCTCCTGGCGAAAGCCGAGATGCGATGACGATCAGAGCCAGGGTCAGCAGCATCAGCAGCGTCGAGACGGCATTGACTTCCGGGGTAACGGAGATCTTCACCATGGTGTAAATCTCGAGCGGCAGCGTGAGCGCCCCGGCCCCAGCTGTGAAGTAGGTGATGACAAAGTCGTCGATCGAAAGCGTGAACGCCATCAGCGCGCCGGCGATGACCCCCGGCATGATGAGCGGCAGTGTTACTAGCCGAAACGCCTGGACCGGCGTGGCGCCCAGGTCACGCGCTGCCTCCACCAGGCTTTCGTCCATACCCGCAAGCCGCGCCCGGACCACGATCGCCACGAAACCGATGCAAAAGGCGATATGCGCCAGAATGATCGACGTCAGTCCCAGGGTCAGATCGATGGCAACGAAAAAGATCAGCAGGCTCACGCCCATCAAGATCTCGGGGATGGCTATGGGCGCCACCACCAGGATCGGCAACAGGCGTAGCTTGAAGCGGTACATCGCGTAGCCAGCCATGGTGCCAAGCAAAGTGGAAACGGCACTGGCACTGACACCGATAAGCAGCGAATTCCAGGCCGCGCCTAGCATCTCCTCGTTGTGAAACAGCTTGCGGTACCAGTCCAGCGTAAACCCAACCCACTGGGCGTTGAGACGCGAATCGTTGAAGGAGTAGACGACCACGATCACCAACGGGGCATACAGAAACAGGTAGCCGAGAATCGCAACCAACCATAGCCACTTCGAGCGCCGACTCATGCCATCGCCCTCGCCCGCCGCGCGTACCAAGCCGCCAGGCCGGCCAGTCCGACCGCGACGACAGTGAGCACCATGGACAGCACGCTCCCGAACGGCCAATCGCGCGTGTCCAGAAACTGCTGCTTGATCACGTTTCCGATCATGATCCCGCGGGTACCACCCAGCAGATCGGGGATGGCGAAGATCCCGAACGCGGGGATAAATACGAGGGCGGCGCCGGCAAACACTCCGGGCAGCGACAGCGGGAAGGTCACACGCCAGAATCGCTGCCAGCCATTAGCTCCCAGGTCCTGCGCTGCGTCCAGCAGAGCGGGGTCGTGCTTCTCCAGGTTCGCATACAGCGGGAGGACCATGAAGGGCAGGTGCACATATACCAGCCCGATGACCACCGCGAAGGGCGTGAACAGCAGCCGCACCGGCCCCAAGCCGAACGTGTTAAGGAGCGCGTTGACGGCGCCCGCAAATACCGACTGCGGTCCGAGGATGACCATCCAGGCATACACGCGGATGAGAAAGTTGCTCCAGAAGGGGAGTATGACCAACAATACAAGCAGATCGCGGTGGCTGCTGGGGCTGCGCGCGATGAGCATGGCCAACGGATAGGCGATCACGAGGCACAGGACAGTGGTGATCACCGCGTACACGAAAGACTTGAAAAACAGCTCCGCGTAGAGAGCATCGGAAAAGAAGCGCTGGTAGTTTTCCAGGGTGAGATTGACGATGCGCTGCCCATCGTCACCCCGCTGGACCAGCGGCGCCAGCCCGCCGAATTCGCCCGGGTAACGGAACGACGCCAGCACCATGATCAGCGTCGGGATCGCGAAAAACACGACGAGGTAGAACAGCGGCGGGCCGCTGATCAGCCATGTGTCGAGGCGGCGGCTCATGGAGCCCGAGTCAGTCGGTGAGAAAGCGGCCTGCGTCGATGCGCCAGCTGATCTCGACTGGATCGCCGGCCTCGAAGAACTTGGCGCGCCCGGGTGCGGAGTTGGGCAACATGGCCTCTATCCGGCTGCCGTTGGCCAGCTCGACCACGTACACGGTGACGTCGCCAAGATAGAGAAAGTCGAACACGGTTCCGGCGAAGTGGTTTTCGTCTCCCGCCGGCGTGAGACGCTGGCCAATCGCGACCTGCTCAGGGCGCAGGGCGAGCACGCCTTTGGTGCCGGGTGCGACGCCGTCTGTCGGAAGCGCGGCGACTTCGCCCAGTCCGTCAATGCTCAGTTGCATCCGGTCACCGGCTACGCGCGCCACCAATGCGTCGAGGATGTTGCAGGTGCCGATGAAGTCGGCCACGAAGCGGTTCCTGGGAAAGCCGTAGATCCGGGACGGTTCGTCCGTCTGCTCTACCCGCCCGCGGTTCATGACTGCAATGCGATGCGCCAACGCCAGCGCCTCCTGCTGGTCGTGCGTCACGTAGATAAAGGTGATGCCCACTTCTTTCTGGAGCGTGATCAGCTCCAGCTGCATCCTCTCCTTGAGCTTGGCGTCCAACGCGGCCAGCGGCTCGTCGAGCAGCAACAGTTTGGGTCGGTTGATCAGCGCGCGCGCGACAGCGACGCGCTGGCGCTGGCCACCGGACAGCTCATTCGGGTAGCGTGCGGCAAAGCCTTCGAGGGAGACGTCCTCCAACGCTTCATCCACGCGTGCCTTGACTTCGGAAGGCGCGGCCAGTGCCATCTTGAGCGGAAACCCGACGTTGTCGGCCACCGTCATATGAGGAAACAGCGCGTAGCTTTGGAACACGGTGTGGACATTGCGCTTCTCGGGCGGCACGCTCGCCATGTCCTTGCCGTCCAGCCAAATGCTGCCCCCATTCGGGGCATCGAACCCGGCGATCATGCGCAGGAGGGTCGTCTTGCCGCACCCGGAAGGACCCAAGAGGCAGAAGAACTCGCCCGCCTCCATGCTGAGGCTGACGTTGTCTACGGCGACGAAGTCGCCGAAACGTCGAGTGACGCCGCGGATCTCCAGAAGCGCCATCGCCGGGCCCGAAACAAAGCCCGCATTCTAACTCGGATGATCGGCTTCAGAATGGAGGCCGAGAGTGCGGCCTGCTGTCCGTCTCCAACCCTAATGCGCGGCCGAGGGGGCGGCGCTGCAACACGGCTGCTTTGCCTCGGTCAGCTCGGCGAGACGCTCCGTTACAACAGAAAGGACTGAGGTCGCAAGGATGCGGCGACCTCAGCCCTTGGCGATGAGGAATTGCTAGAACTTCCAGGTCAGATCCAGCTGCAGGAGCTTATAGCTCGTCAGCGGCTGAACGGTCGGCATGTCGGGGTTGCTCCCCGGGGTTGGACCATTGGCGTTCACCCGATGCGCTTGGCCGAAGCGGAGGGTGGTGATGATCGCATCGGTGGGGCTGTAGGCAAACGCGAAGAACAACCCCTGCATATTGGTCCGACCTTCAAAGAAATCGGAGTCGATGATGTTGGTATCCAACGCGTTAAGATCGATCTGCTGCCAGTAGGCGCGCGCCTCCCAGGCGCCCTTCTTGGCCGCGTTGGTGTTCATGACCAGGCCCAGGCTGGTTCCCACCGCCACCCCGATCTGCCAGGCCAGGCCCTGGCTGCCCAGAGAGGCATAGCTGCCCTGCGCGGCACGCTGGTCCGCGTTGATGTTATACGCCAAATCTCCAAACAGTCGAGTATCGATACCTCCGAACGGGTAGTTGACTTCCCAGGGCACCTCGAAGTAGCGCAGACCGTTTAGACCGTTGGCGAACGCCAACCCAGCAGCGCTGGTCGGTTGAGTATTCTGCGGGCCGAAAGCGAAGGGACCTGCGAAGCCGCTGTTGTTGGGGTTGCTCGTACCCGACGTCCCAGAAGTAAAGCTCATGCCGTGGCTGAAGCCGGAGTAGTTGTAGAAGCCGACCGCCGCCTTGGCCGATTTTCTCTCCCCGAACTTGTAGTTCACCCCGCCCTGCCAGGCGTATTGGTAGCCGTCGTAGCTGGCGTAGCCGAGGCTTCCGCTATCGTTGTTCGGCGAGAACTGGGAGTAGACATATTGCCCGAAGTTGCCGAACAGGCTCAGGCTGTCGTTGAGCGCGAAGTTGAAACGCTCCGCCAGCCCCTCGGGGTTAATGTCCGGATCCCAGACCATGGGCGTGGTGTACACGGGGTTGGGCATCTTGCCGGCCTGCAGCGTCATCCACGGCGTCGCGCGCCAGCCCATATAGGCCTGACCAACGAAGATGCCATTCTTGCCATAGGGCGCAACCCCACCCGTAGTGGTGCTGTTGGTGTTCCCGAAGGTCACCCAGGGCGAGCGGGGGTTGTTGCTGGTGTCCAGCCGCAGGCCGTAGAACCAATCCTCCACGAGATCGCCGCGGATGCCGATACGTACGGCGTAGCGCCAGCGGTCCAGGGTTTGCGCATCGGCGCCGTTAGTGCCAGGGATCCCGGTCGGAGAATCAGTCGTGCCGGCCCGGCTCTCGTAGCGCAGCCGCACATCGCCGAATAGCTGAATGCTCTTGATCCCTGGGCTGGCATCGAACTTGGTCTTTTTGGCGGCCGCCTCCTTCTCCTGCTTGTCCACCTCCTCCTTGGCCGCATCCTGGGCGGCCTTCTGCGCCTGGCGCCGGCGCTCGGCGCGCAGCTCGACTTGTTCTTCGTCGCGCGCCTTCTTCAGCGCCTGGTACTCGTCCTCCGACAGCACGCCCTTGGTCCTGAGCTTCTCCAGCAGATCGTCCATCGGGTCGCTCTGCTGGGCATAAGCCGGCGTCAGGGACAAACCGAGTAGCGCGGCAACAGCGAAGGCCCCGGCCAGTCCATTCCAGCGGTTGGCTTTCAATCGGAACGCCATTTCGTTCTCCCGTGGAGTCGTGAGATGAGGCTGTTTTTTTCCGCGCTGCAGACGACACCGGGACAGGGCGAGGGCAAAGCCCATCTGCGCCTTGCAGACGCAACCGGTGCACGCAATGGAGGGATTCTGCGTAACGAGTATGACAATTTGATGAATAGCCGGTCACTGGGCGCAACCGGCGGCAGCCGCGGGGAAGGCTCGCGCTCGGCGTAGATAGTTCGGCGTGCCTATCCAAAGTGACAAGCAAGTTACACAGCCCGATGCTTTTGTTCGCAGGCTCGCGGCTGCATCACATCAGGAGGTGTACGAGTTCGGCTGCAACCAGCGCAGCCAGCAAGATGCTGAACACTATCAGCCAGCGCCCCTGCTGCTTCTGCTGCGCGGTGACAGCTGCAACTTGCCCGGCCAGGGGTTCGGATTGGTCATCTGCCAGGCGCCGATGCAGCAGCCTCGGGAGCTGAGGCAGCATTAGCCCCCAATAGGGGGCCTCTTCGCGCAAGTGCCGCGTGAAGGCGCGCCAGCCCACCTGTTCCGACATCCAGCGCTCGAGATAAGGTTGGGCCGTCTTCCACAAGTCCAGGTCGGGGTCAAGTTCCCGGCCGAGGCCTTCGATGTTCAGCAACGTCTTTTGCAGCAGCACGAGCTGCGGCTGAATTTGGACGTTAAATCGGCGCGAGGTCTGGAACAGCCGTAGCAGTACGCGCCCGAAGGAGATCTCCCTGAGGGGCTTGTCGAAGACCGGCTCGCACGCCGCCCGGATGGCATTTTCGAACTCGTCCACACGCGTGTCTTTCGGAACCCAGCCCGCCTCCAGGTGGGCCTGCGCGACACGGCGATAGTCGCGCCGGAAGAAAGCCAGGAAGTTCTGCGCCAGATAGTTCTTGTCCGCCTCGGTGAGCGTGCCCATGATGCCGAAGTCGAGCGCAATGTAACCGCCCTGCGGATCGACAAGGATGTTCCCCGGATGCATGTCGGCGTGGAAAAAGCCGTCGCGGAACACCTGCATGAAGAAGATCTCCACGCCGTTGCGCGCCAGTTGCGCGATGTCTACGCCCTGCGCGCGCAGCGCGTCCACCTGGCTGACCGGTGTGCCGGACATGCTCTCCATCACCATCACCTCGCTCGAGCACCAGTCCCAATACACCTCGGGCACGCGCAGCAGGGTGGAGCCGGCAAAGTTGCGCCGCAGCTGACTGGCATTGGCCGCTTCGAGCATGAGATCCAGCTCCTCGTTCAAATGGCGCTCGAACTCCGCCACCACCTCACGCGGCTTGAGCCGCTTGCCCTCCTTCCAGAGCAGTTCCACCAAGGCGGCGGCGCTATCCAAGAGCGCCACATCGCGGCCAATCACGCGGCCTATGCCGGGCCGCAGGATCTTGACCGCGGCTTCGGTCCCGTCGTGCAGCCGCGCGAGATGCACCTGCGCCACGGAAGCGCTGGCCACGGGATTGACATCGAAGCTCGCAAACACTTGGCGCAGCGGCCTGCGGTACACGCGCTCCAAGGTCGCAACGACCTGCTTCGAGTCGAACGGCGGCACACGATCCTGAAGCTTGGCCAACTCGTCGGCGATGTCGGCCGGCAGGAGGTCGCGGCGCGTGGACAGTACCTGTCCGAATTTCACGAAGATCGGGCCCAGGTTTTCCAGGGCCAAACGCAGGCGTACACCGCGCGGCTGGTCGAGGCGGCGCCAGAATGAAAGCTTGCGCACGAGCACGCGCAACACACGGACTCGCTCATGCCCGAGCAGGAACTCGTCCAGCCCAAAGCGGAAAGCCACCAGCAGGATGATAAACAGGCGAAACAGGCGCATCGCGAGGGAGAAAGCGGACTTCAGGCGCCTGCGTGTGGCGCGGTAAGGCGTCCCAGACGTTCGATGCGCTTCTCCAGGCGCTGGACGTCGTCGCGCAGAGCGTCAACCGCACGCACGAACTCGCGCAAGGCCTCGTGGCTGACCAGCAGCGGCTGCTCGGCAGTCCAGTACTCGGCGAGCGCGTGGGCGAGATTGGACATCGCGCTGGCCTGCCAGGCAAGCATGCCGGACCCGGCTTGGGCAAGCCGATGCGCGGCGACATCACCGACGACCCGGCTGAGGTCCTCCTCTATGTCCCAACGCAGTCCGCTCAAGACCCCGGTGATAGCAGTGGCAAGAGCGGCGTCGCCGTCGACTTCTATATCCTGACGGGCAGACTCGTCGTGCAGCCACGTCAGGCGGATGAGCGCGGGCGCCGTGAGCCGCACGACCGTTGCTGGATCGCTCTGAGGCCCCTCGGGTGCCAAATATCCGTCGGCGTCGATAGAGAGGGCCAGACGAACCGGCGGGACCTCGAATCGCACGCTGCAACCGGCAAACGGAACCAGACGCTCGCGCGCCCAGCCCGCCTCGCGCAATAGGTGGTTGATGGCTGCTGCTGCCGGGCGGGAGAGCATGCGCAGCCGCGTGTCTAGAGACGGAAGCCGCGGTGCACTGCGACTACGCCGGCACTGAGGTTCCAGTACTGTACCCGCTCCAGTCCGGCCGCCTCCATCATCGCCTTCAATTGTTCCTGAGACGGATGCACCCGGATCGATTCCGCCAAGTAGCGATAGCTGGCGTCGTCGCCAGCTACCAAACGACCGAGCGCGGGGAGCATGCGCAGGGAATAGGCATCGTACAGCGGCCGCAGCAGTGCCCACGCCTGCGAGAACTCGAGCACCAGGATGCGCCCTCCTGGCCGCAGTACGCGCGCCATCTCTCGCAGCGCCTGGGCCTTGCGCGTCACGTTGCGCAGCCCGAACCCGATGCAGGCGCAATCGAAGTATCCCGAGGCGAAAGGCAAACGCTCCGCGTCGCACTGGACCGCGGGGGTCACGAGCCCGGCGTCGACCAGGCGGTCGCGCCCAAGCCAGAGCATGCTGGCGTTGATGTCGCTGAGCACTACCTGACCGGATGCACCTACGCGCCGTGCGAAAAGGCGTGCTAGGTCCCCGGTGCCGCCGGCCACGTCCAGCACGCGTTGGCCGGGGCGCACCCCGCTGCATTCAACGGTGAAGCGCTTCCACAGCCGGTGCATTCCACCTGACATGAGGTCGTTCATCAAATCGTAGCGTGCGGCCACCGAGTCGAAGACGCCCGCAACCCGCCGCGCCTTCTCGCCCTCGGGGACCGCCTCAAACCCGAAGTCAGTGGTCTTCTCACGCGCATCTGTCACGGTTCACCCTGCGTTGTTGACTGACAGCTACAGCTTCTTCCAGCCGGCCCCGGGGCCGGACTGGCGTACTACCCGCTCGACGCCCACGCCGCTCGGCTCCCGGCTGGCCCCGGTCAGAGCGAGGCGGTCGAGATATTCTTGCCACAGGCGGTCTTGATTCGTTCCAAGGTGATATAAGTAGTCCCACGAGTACAGCCCGGTGTCATGACCATCCGAGAACACCAGCCGGACAGCGTAGCTCCCCACCGGTTCGATGGCCGTGATCTCGACATCGCGCTTCCCCGTCTGTAGCACCTCCTGGCCGGGCCCATGACCGCGCACCTCGGCGGAGGGGGAGTAGACGCGTAGCAGTTCGCAGGGCAAACGGAACACTGCGCCGTCAGAGAACGCGATTTCCAGCACCCGCGAGGCCTGGTGCAGTGCAATCTCGGTAGGCCGGGATGTGCTCATTGGTTCGGGCAAAGCTCCGGCGCAGGCGCAGAGGCCGGCTAACCGGGGAGGACGGATGATAACCGACCCCAGCCGGATGCGGACAGCGGGGGGTTGGCCGAACACCATCTTCGGGGCCGCCCACTTGGGCAGAACCCGGAATTCAGATTTCTCGACCTCGATTTCCGGATTCCGGGTTCCGCTACGCCGTGGAGTTGCGTTGTCACGGCGCTGTAACGATACTTTCATATGCTTGCACCCGCGAAATGTTTCACTTCGGGAGAGCCGAATGGCGGCGACCGTGCTGGTGATCGAGGATGAGCCCGCGATCCAGGAGCTGATCGCCTACAACCTGAAGCAGGCCGGCCATCAGGCGTTGCGGGCCGACAATGCCGAACAGGCGATGCGCCTGGTGCAGGACGCGCTGCCCGACCTGGTCCTGCTCGACTGGATGCTACCTGGGTTGTCCGGGATCGAGTTGGCGCGGCGCCTGCGTGCGGACAAACGCACCAAATCGATTCCCATCATCATGCTCACGGCGCGGGCCGACGAGCAGGACAAGCTGACCGGCCTGGACACCGGCGCCGACGATTACATCACCAAACCTTTCTCGCCGCGCGAGTTGAATGCTCGGGTCAAGGCGGTGCTGCGCCGGCGCTCGCCGCAGATGACCGATGATATGGTCCAAGTGGGCACGCTCAGGCTCGACCCCGCCACTCACCGGGTAACCGCCAACTCCGAGCAGGTGCATTTGGGCCCCACCGAGTTCCGTCTGCTCCACTTTTTGATGACCCATTCCGAACGCGTCCACTCGCGCACTCAGCTGCTGGACCAGGTTTGGGGCGACCACGTGTTCGTAGAAGAGCGCACAGTGGACGTTCACATCCGGCGGCTGCGCAAAGCTCTCGAACCCTCGGAACACGATATTCTGATACAGACCGTGCGCGGTGCAGGCTACCGCCTGTCGGCCAGTTGACGTGTCGTTATGACACCAATGGGTACGCACGTACGCCGTTTCGAGCTCTCCTTAAGGGGCGCTGTGCAGGCCCGCTGACCGCAACGGCACGCCAATTCTGGGATAATTCCGCGCGTCGAAGCGGGCCGTTCTGGCCCATCGGGGAGTCGGAGGAAGTGCTCAAGCTCTGGGGGCGACCGCTGGTGGCGGCTGTGATGGTGAGCATCGTCGCCCTGATCCTGTGGCCGATCCTGGGCGCGACAGAGGCTGCGGCGGCGTGGGCGGTCGGACTTCTGCTTGTGCTCGCACATCACGTCGCCAACCTTTCGCGACTGTACCGCTGGTTGGCAAACCCGAGTTCGGCCACCTTGCCCGAGGGCAGCGGCGAATGGGAGGAGATCTTCGCCGGCCTCGCGCGTCTGCTGCGCCGGCGAACGCACATCGAATCGCGTCTGTCCGCGGCGCTTGACCGTTTTCAGCAAGCCGGTGCGGCCCTGCCGGAGGGCGTGATCGTCCTCGACGAGAACGACCGGATTGAGTGGTGCAACCCCAAGGCGGAGGTCTACTTCGGCCTGTCCAGCCAACGCGACCGCGGCCAGCAGATCACCTATCTCGTGCGTATGCCTCAGTTCCAGGAATACCTCGAGACCCGCAACTACCGCGAGCCGCTGCTGCTGCGGCTGTCCCGCAACGACCAGGAGCTCACTCTGTCGGTTCAGCTGGTTCCCTACGGAGACCGCGACAAGCTGCTGCTGTCCCGAGACATTACGCGTTGGGAGCGGATGGAGACCACGCGGCGGGACTTCGTGGCCAACGTCTCCCATGAGCTGCGCACGCCGCTAACGGTGCTGGGTGGATTCCTGGAGACGCTGTCCGACATGCCGCAGCCCGATCCCGACTTGCTACAGCGCTCGCTGCAGCTGATGAGCGAGCAGGCCACTCGGATGCAGCGTCTGGTGGAAGACCTGCTGACTTTGTCCAAGCTTGAGAGCGCACAGAACCCGCTGCGCGAAGATTTCGTGGACTTGCCAGAGATGTCGCGCGCGCTGGTTCGCGACGCGCAGGCTCTGAGCAGCGGCAGACACCGCTTCAGCCTTCGGGTCGAGAACGAGGCCGGCGTCAAAGGCAGCGCCGAGGAGCTGCGCAGCGCGCTGTCAAATCTGATCAGCAACGCCGTGCGCTATACCCCGGAAAGCGGCGAGATCGACGTGAGCTGGTCAAAACGCGACGGCGAACCTGTGTTTGCTGTCCGCGATACCGGGATCGGTATCGAGCCTCACCACATCCCGCGTTTGACCGAGCGATTCTATCGGGTCGACCGCAGCCGGTCGCGTGCATCCGGTGGCACCGGTCTCGGGCTGGCGATCGTCAAGCACGTCCTATCCCGCCACCAGGCGCGCCTGGAGATCGCAAGCGAGCCGGGCAAGGGCAGCACCTTCTCCGTCGTTTTCCCCGTGGCTCGCTCGCTAACGCGCCCGCCCTTGCCGACCCGCGAAGCCGCAGCGGAATCGGTCGACTCGCGATAGACAAGCTCGATATTGCTCGTACGGAATGCCTTGAGTCGACTGTCGCGCAGCTCACCCTCACAGGAGTCCGCGCTTCACGCTGAGCAATTGATCCAGCGTATGCCGCATGTTCATCGCAAAATCGTTGGGCAGCGGGTGCCCACCTTCGCGCACTTTCCGGCCCCAGATCGCAAAGGGCCAGTGCGGGTCGTCCTTGAAGCGCGGAACGACGTGCCAATGCAAGTGCGGGATCTGGTTGCCCAGGCTCGCGAGGTTCACCTTGTCCGGCTCCAGCACTCGGATCAGCGCCTGCTCGAGCGCGAACACCACCCGCATGATCTGGTTCCTGCCCGTGCCGTCCAGGTCGGCCATCTCCCTGACGTGCCTGTCCCAGATCACGCGGCACAGGCCGGGGTAATCGGCCTCATACGCCCATACGGCGCGGCAGTAGTCGTCTTCCCAGAAGACCTCGCCGCCGGCCTCCTCGCAGAACACGCATCCCATGTGCTCCTCCCTTGCAGCCGCGCTTACAGCAGCCCCGGGGGCGGCGAGCGGGTGTTTACGCATTGGAGATTCATCTGCGCTGCGAAGGGCGTACCGTCAAGCCTTGACCAAAGCGGGGAAGTTGGCGCGCCCAGCGGGATTCGAACCCACGACCCTTGGCTTCGGAGGCCAATACTCTATCCACTGAGCTATGGGCGCACGCAGGCAGCGAGAATGTGCGTGAAGGATAACGACAATCGCCTTAGCCGTCCATCGACCGTCTGTAACGCCCCGTTCCGATCCCCTATACTGCGCATCCTGATGCGAGTCTGAAGGCGAGGATTTTCCATGACTGACGTGCATGTCGAGGACCACTCCACCGCGATCCGAACACCCCAGCAGCTGATCATAGCAGTGCTGCTGGCCTTCCTGGCTCCAATCCTGTTGATCGTCATGATCGTGCAGATGGTCACCGGCGGACTGAAGGTGGACATCGGCGGACGCGCGATGACCGAGGATGCGGTGGCGCAACGCCTCAAACCCGTGGGCGATGTGGCGCTGGCGGAAACCAGTGCCAGCCAGGGAATCCGCAGCGGCGCAGACGTGGTGAAGGGGGTGTGTCAGGCATGTCACGGCGCGGGTTTGCTCGGTTCGCCGAAGGTCGGCGACAAGGCGGCGTGGCAGCCGCGACTCGCCCAAGGGATGGGCAAGCTCTACGAGCACGCGATCAATGGCATACGACAGATGCCTCCCAAGGGAGGCAACTCATCCTTGTCGGACGCCGAGGTGAATGCTGCCGTGGACTACATGCTCAGCCAGTCGAAGTAGGACAAGATCCCCACACCAAGGCGCGAGCTGGACGGCTGTGTTCACGTAGACGCTGGGTCCGCGCCGCAACTGTGCCGCCTCCCGTTATGGCGACCTACGCGATTGGCGATGTGCAGGGCTGCTTTCAGGCGCTCCTGGGTCTGCTGGAGCGGATTGCATTCAACCTCAAACGCGATCGTCTGTGGTTCGTGGGCGACCTGGTCAATCGCGGACCGGATTCGCTCGCCACGCTGCGCTTCGTCAAGGGCCTGGCTGAGAGCGCGGTGTGCGTGCTCGGCAACCACGATCTGCACTTGGTGGCGGTCGCGGAAGGGCATGCGGTCCTGCGCAAGGACGATACGCTGGACGAAACGCTACACGCCCCGGATCGTGCAGAGCTGATTGCGTGGCTGCGCCAGCGCCCGCTCATGCATGCCGAAGGCGGCTATGCGGTAGTGCACGCCGGGTTGCTGCCGTCGTGGACGTTGACGCGAGCGCTGGAGCTGGCCCGCGAGGTGGAGCATGCGCTGCGCGCGCCTCGCTATGCCTCGTTGTTGGCCCGCATGTACGGCAACGGGCCGGACCGCTGGAGCGACCAGCTCAGCGGCTATCCGCGCTTGCGCGTGATCATCAACGCCATGACCCGCATGCGGGTATGTACGCGTGACGGCGCCATGCAGCTGCGTTACAAGGGCGACGGCGATGTGATGCCGGTCGGGGTCCTGCCCTGGTTCGCTGTCCCCGGGCGCGCCAGCAGCGCAACGCCCATTATCTTCGGCCACTGGTCAGCGCTGGGGCTAGTGCTGGAGCCGAACGTGATCGGACTGGATACGGGGTGCCTGTGGGGGAGAAAGTTGACGGCGTTGCGTCTGGAGGACCGGCAGCTGTTCCAGTTTTCGTGCCAGGACGGGGCAGCTGCAAAGCGTCGGCGGTAGCGCATTCGGCCGCCCGCGCGATCTCGCGCCGGGTCCTGCCGCCGACATCGATGGTGGCCGCGAAGGTCAACTCCGCATGCAGCGATCGCTGCGCGAGGATCAGTCGAAGCGACTCCCACAGCGAACGCTCGCCCACATACGACGCATCGAGATTGGGGCTGCCATCCGCGTTGACGTAGCGCAACGCCACCACCACCACGCGCGCCCCCGCCCCCAGCGCGGGTTGAAAGAGCGATGCATGGAACGGTTTGACCTTGGTGCCGTCGGTGGTGGCACCCTCGGGAAACATCGCCACGCGTTCCCCGCGGGTGAGCGCTTCCACGATGGCCTGGTTGGTGCGCGCGGTATCCTGCGGCTTGCTGCGCTCGATGAAGATGGTTCCGGCGCGCGAGACCAGGAACCCGATCAGGGGCCAGCGACGGATGTCGGACTTGGCCACGAAGCGCACGGGCAACACGGAGTCGAGGACCCAGATGTCGAGCCACGACACGTGATTGCTGACGATCATAGTCGGCACCTGAGCGGAGGGCAACGAACCGTGCACCGTGAGCCGCAGGTGCAGTATGCGTAGCAGCTGCCGGGACCAGCGCTTGGTCGCGGCGACCCGCCGATTCCAAGAATAAAAAGGAAATAAAACCCCTACGCGGTAGCAGCCATAGACTAGATGCAGCAGGAGCCGGGTGACCCGGTAGAGCCGGATAAAACCCGGTGTCGAACCTTTCCGAGTGGCGCGGCGGAGCACAGTCTTGCCCGAGCGAGCGCTGCCTTGGTTCGTCATCATCGGTCGCTGATCAGTGCCGGCCCTGATGTCGGCGCCGAACCTGATCGAACCGGAAACGTGGAGTCTGAGAAAGGTGACAGCGTCGCGTCTGGAAGACCGACGGCAGTTCCGCTCTTCCGGCTGGGGCGCGGCAACTGCAAGGCATCGGCGGCAGCGCATTCGGCTGCGCGAGCGATGTCCGCGCGCGCGTGGCCGTTGACGTCGATACTGGCGGCAAAGATCAGTTCCGCATGCAAAGATGGTCGTCCAGCCACCAGCCGGAATGACTCCCATAACGAACGCTCTCCTGCGTAAGACGCGTCCAGATTGACGCTGCCATCCGGGTTGACATAACGCAGCGCCACCACCACCACGTGCGCGCCTGCCTCCAGAGCGGGCTGGAACAGCGATGCATGGAACGGTTTAATCTCTCTGCCGTCGGTGCTGGTTCCTTCGGGAAACATCGCGACACGTTCACCACGGGCGAGCGCCTGCACTATGGCGCGGTTGGTACGCACTGTGCCCAGTGGATTCCCACGCTCGATGAAAATGGTTCCAACACCCGACGCGAGAGATCCGATCAGGGGCCAGCCGCGGACATCGGACTTGGCCACGAAGCGCAGCGGAGTCACGGAGTCGAGGACACAGATGTCGAGCCAGGACACGTGATTGCTGACGATCAGCGTTGGCGCGCGATCGGAGGGCTGCGAGCCGCGTACCGTGAGCCGCAGGTGAACAATACGCAGCATCTGGCGCGACCAGCCCTGAATGGCCCGCCTGCGCCGCTGGTGGGAGAAAAAGGGAAATATGACCGCTACACCAACGCAGCCGTACGCGATATGCAGCAGCAATCGCGTGAGCCGGTAAAACCGAACGAAGGTTGAGTTTGATCTGTCCCGGCCAGCGTCGTGGGGCCGCGGCAGACTACGGCTACGCGGCATGCTTCAGAAAATGCTTTGCGTAGCGCGTGGTCATACGGGACAGGGGCAGCAGCATCAGAAGGTCGGCCGTATTGAAGTCCGGATCCCACGCCGGCTCACCGCACACATAGGCCCCCATTCTCACGTACCCCTTGATCAACGGCGCAATCGACGGTGCCGCGTTTTGATCCAGTTCGTGCAATGGCAGCGGGCAGTGCGGGAACACCCGGTATTCCGCCGGGCTCAGGTGCGACTCGCGCAAGCAGTTGAAAGCCGCAGCAGCGGCATGTCCACCATCAACCATGCTCAGGCTGGCGCAGCCTAGAATGTATTCCGAGCCGGTCCTCTGCACATATTCGAACATGCCCGCCAACAGCAGCGCGATCACGCCGCCCCGGCGATGGTCCGGATGCACGCAGGAGCGGCCGAGCTCGACCGTGCGGTCGCGCAGGTGATTCAGCCGCGTCAGATCAAACTCGTGGTCGGAATAGAAGCCGCCGATGCGCTTTGCGGTCTCACCCAGTAGGAAGCGATAGGTTCCCACAACTTCTCCGGTGTCCTCTTCGGTCACCAGCAAGTGTTCGCACCACGGGTCGAATGAGTCGCGGTCAATACCCTCGGCCGCCCCTGGCAGCCGCGCACCCATCTCTTCGGCGAACACGCGGTAGCGCAGCCGCTGAGCTTCCAGAACTTCGGCCTCGCCGCGCGCCAGGCGCACGCCTAGTTTGCGTTGCGCTTCAAGGCGAGGATCGCGCCGTGCTTCCAGCATCTTTCCACTCCATTAAAGAAGACCACGGAACACTAGGTTTTAGCTATGACAGGTGGGTGAAACACCGATGAAGCTTTCGCTACAGCGGCCTGAATCCGCCCACGAGATGGCGAGGTCAAAGGGACGCAGCGGGCCGCCTAGAATGGACCGCTCCCGCAGCTTTGCGGGTAGAGATGTGGGGCCGTATCGCCGAACCGGGACCGGCCGCTGCGCCGCAGTGATGTGACTGGCTCTCCTCGTGGCTGGTGAGGCTGCAGACACCGTTTCGCCGCTTGAGGGACGCAGGGATCAATTTCGGGCGCTAGCTTACCAGATCGAAGTAGCGAACGCTTCCTTGAACCGCGCCCCGATCTCGTCCCGGGTAACCTGGTGGTTCTGCCCGCCCCGGCTGGCGATCTTGACGGCGCCCATGAGCGATGCCAACCGGCCCGTCGTGGGCCAGTCCCAAGCATGGCCGATGCCATATAGCAGCCCGGCCCGATAGGCGTCGCCGCAGCCCGTCGGATCCAGCACCGCTTGTGGCTTTGCGCTTGGGATACGATGGGTTTCCCGTTCAGTATGGATTAGGGAGCCTTCAGCGCCCTGCGTAACGATGAATGCCTTCACCATGCTCGCCAGCTCCACGATCGACCTACTGGTCTTCTCCTGAAGCAGGCGCGCCTCGTAATCATTAACGGCCACGTAGTCGGCAAGGCGCACGAACTCGAGCAATTCCTCACCGTTGAACATCGGCATACCTTGACCCGGGTCGAAGATGAAAGGGATACCGGCCTGATGGAACTGCCGGGCGTGGTCGATCATGCCCTGGCGTCCATCGGGCGCCACGATCCCCAGGGTCACGTCTTTGGCGTCGGTCACGCGGTTGAGGTGCGAATGGTTCATCGCCCCGGGGTGGAAAGCGGTGATCTGGTTGTCGTCCAGATCCGTAGTGATGAAGGCTTGAGCGGTAAAGGTATCCTTGACCTGGCGGATGTGAGTCTGGGGGAGCTTCAGGCGGTCCAGGCGGTAGGCGTAGGGCTGGTAGTCCTCCCCCACGGTGGCCATGATCAGCGGGCGTTCGCCCAGCAGACGCAGGTTGTAGGCGATGTTCCCCGCGCATCCACCGAATTCACGGCGCATGTCGGGAACCAGAAACGCAACGTTGAGAATGTGGATCTGGTCGGGGAGGATGTGGTTCCGGAACCGGTCTCGGAACACCATGATGGTGTCGTAGGCGATCGAGCCACACAGCAGGCAATGCATCAGCGCTTGTCCCCTTTTAGTGGCGAGCTAACGAGTAATCAAGACCGGTTTTAGATCCATCGATCGCTCTATGCGCGTAGCAACCTCGTCGGCCTGAGTGCGGTCGGAATACGGGCCGGCGTGGACCCGGTACAGACCGTCGCGCGCGTACAGGCCGATGGCGTCCGCTAGCCAGGCTATCTCGACTCGCATATGAGCAAGAAAGCTCTCAGCGTTCTGGCGCTGGCTGAAGGCGCCGAGCTGCACGTACACGCCGGTGGGTTCCTGCGCTACAGCGGCCTCCGCCGGCCGCTGGCCCGAGGCTGCTTCGGCGGGCGGCCCTGGCAGGCGGGCTGTGACCGTTGGCGGCGGGGTTTCGCCAGGGACGATGCTTTCTACTTCCACTAGATCGCTGCCCGAGCCGAGCACTCCGAGCTTGTACGCCGCCGTGTACGAAAGGTCGATCAGTCGGTCGCCGTGGAACGGGCCACGGTCGTTGACGCGGACCACGATGCTCTTCCCGCTCCGCAGATTGGTTACCCGCGCGTAGCTCGGAATGGGAAGCGTCGCATGCGCGGCGCTCATAGCGTACATATCGTAGAGTTCGCCCGAAGCGGTGGCCTGACCGTGGTAGCGCCTGCCGTACCAACTTGCGACCCCGCGCGCCCTGTAGGGGCCGAGCCGTGTCATGGGGGTATACGTGCGGCCGAACACGGAATAGGGACGCGACGCGGAGGCCTTGATCGGTTCGAGCTTCGGTTCGGGGTCGGATATCTGCTCCAGGTTGGCGGGCGGATTCGCTCCTGGACCGTCGTCGAGATAATAGCCGCCGGGTTTGCTTGGCGCGCTCGTTTCCGGGCGCGGGGGGGCGGAAGAACAAGCGGCGAGAGCAACCAGTCCCAAGACCACCAGTGCGTGTGCAGCGCTCCTCACCTTTCGCCCTGCACTAGCTCTTCACCAGCCGCTTGTGGGTATGAATACTCATCAGGATCCCCAAGGCGAACAGGATGCTGACCAGCGACGTTCCCCCATAGCTGATCAACGGCAGTGGCACACCTACCACTGGCAATACGCCGCTCACCATGCCCATGTTCACGAACACATAGGTGAATAGCGTAAGCGTAATGGCCCCGGCCACCAACCGAGTGAAGAGCGTCGAGGCGTTGAAGGTGATGAACAGCCCGCGTCCGATGATGAACAGAAACAGGGTCACCAGCACGAGATTGCCGAACAATCCGAACTCTTCCGAGAACACCGCGAAAACGAAGTCAGTGCTGCGCTCGGGCAAGAAATCCAGGTGCGCTTGCGTACCGTTGAGCCAGCCCTTGCCGAAAAACCCGCCGGAACCTAGTGCGATCGTGGCCTGGATCGTGTGATAGCCGGCGCCCAACGGGTCCTGGTTGGGGTCGAGGAACGTCAGAATGCGCTGCCGCTGATACTCGTGCAACTGCGGCCACACCAGCCACAGGCTGGCCGTCGCTGCCGCGGTCAGTCCGACCAGGATCTTCCAGTTCAATCCGGCCAGGAAGATGACGTAGAAGCCTGCGGCCGTGATGATCAGCGCCGTGCCTAGATCGGGTTGCTTGGCCACCAGGGCAACCGGCACCATCAGCATCACCGCCGCCACCGCGAAGTCGCGCAGCTTGAGCACCGCCTCATACCGGTCGAAGTACCAGGCGAGCGCCAGCGGCACCGCCACCTTCATCAGCTCCGATGGCTGAATGCGCGTAACGCCCACATGCAGCCAGCGGCGCGCGCCGTTGACGGTTTCGCCGTAGCGCCATACCGCGATCAGCAGAAGCAGACCGAAAATGTACGTCGGCAGCGCTAGCCGCTGCAGATAGTGCGGCGGGATGTTGGCCGCGATCCACATGACCACAAGCGCGACCACGATGTTGGCCAGCTGCGCACCGATCCGGCTCACGCTCTCGCCCGATGCGCTATACAATGTGATGAGTCCCACCAGCAGCAATGCTCCGATCGCCGCCAGCAGATGGCGATCGATGTGGCGGCCGAGGAAGGCGAGCAGGCGGCTAATCATTCTCGTCGCCCTCATCCCGCGCGCCGGGCTTGACCGGCGGCTCCTTGCCGAGCAGGTAAAAATCCAACACGGCGCGCGCCAGAGGCGCCGCAGCCGACGCTCCGTGTCCGCCGTTCTCCACCAGCACCGCCAGGGCGATGGTAGGTGCGTCTGCCGGAGCGTAAGCGATAAACAGAGCGTGGTCGCGGTGGCGCTCTTGAACCCGCCGCTCATCGTACTTTTCGTTCTGCTTCAGGGCGACCACCTGTGCCGTGCCGGTCTTGCCGGCGAAGCGGTATTGCGCACCGGCGCCGGCCACCGCGGCAGTTCCGCCAGGGCGCGTGACGTCGACCATGGCGTCGCGTACTAAGGCCAAGTTCTGGGGGTGCAGAGCGACGCTGCCGACCGGCTCGACCTCGATGCTGGTGAGCTTGTTGGTCTGGCTGTCCTGGATGTGGCGCACGATGTGCGGACGGAACACGGTGCCCTTGTTGGCGATGACCGAAACTGCCTGCGCCAGCTGCATCGGCGTGGCAAGGTTGTAGCCTTGGCCGATGCCCACCGAGATCGTATCGCCGGCAAACCACTTTTGCTGGAAGCGCCGCATCTTCCATTCCTGCGATGGCAACAACCCTCCGGCCTCCCCGTCGATGTCGACGCCAGTGCGCCGGCCGAAGCCGAACTGGCCGATAAAGTCGTGGATATTGTCGATCCCCAGCTCCTGCGCCACGCCGTAGTAGTAGGTGTCGCACGAAATAACGATGGACTTGTGCATGTCCACCATGCCGTGCCCGCCAGTCTTCCAGTCGCGGTAACGATGGCCTGCCCCGCCGCCGAGGAAGAAATAGCCGGGATCGTAGATAGCATGATGCGGGTTGCGCTTGCCGAGTTCCAGAGCAGCCAGCGCCATGAACGGCTTGAAGGTGGAGCCGGGCGGATACATGCCCTGCAGGGCGCGGTTGTTAAGTGGGTGATCGGGCGAACTGTTCAGCGCCTCCCAGCTCTGGGGATCGATGCCGTCGACGAACAGGTTGGGGTCGTAACCGGGTTTGCTGACCAGAGCTAGCACGCCGCCGGTGGTCGGCTCAATGGCCACCAACGCGCCGCGCCGCTCGCCGAAAGCGCGCTCCGCGACCTCTTGCAAGCGCGCATCCAGCGACAGCAGCAGATTGTTGCCCGACACCGGAAGGGTGCTGCGCAACATGCGCACGGCTCGCCCGTTGGCGTCGGTCTCCACTTCCTCGAAGCCGGTGGTCCCGTGCAGGCTTGTCTCGTAACGCCCTTCCAGGCCTACCTTGCCGATGAAATCCGAACCGGTGTAATTCGCGGCCAGCCCCTCGTCTTCCAGCCTGTCCTGATCGGCTTGCGTCACGCGGCCGATGTAACCGAGCACATGCGAGGCCACTTCGCCGTTGGGATAATGTCGGAACAGCCGTGCGCGGATGTCTATGCCGGGGAAGCGGAACTTGTTGGCGGCGAACCTCGCCACCTCCACGTCGTTGAGCCGCGTGCGGATGGGGAGGCTGGCCAAATTGTGGGCCTCCTCCAGCAACTTGCGGAAGCGCTTACGATCCTTGGGCGCAACCTCGACCACGGTAGCCAGCTCATTGATCAGCGACTCCAGGTCGCTCACCTTCGAAAGCGTGATCTCGAGCGTATACGCAGCGTAGTTATGTGCGATCACCGCACCATTACGGTCCAGCATCAGGCCGCGGTTGGGAATGATTGGGACAATCGAGATGCGGTTGTTCTCGGCCAGCGTATGGTAGTACTCGTGCTGCAGAACCTGCAGATAGAAGAACCGGATCAGCAACAGAAAGAACACGACCAACACGACGCCGGCACACAGCATCAGTCGCAGTTGGAAGTTGTGCAACTCCTTCTGGTGGTCGCGCAGTTCGGCGCGCCGACCCCCGCCCAGAACTATCGGGTCGCGCTCTTCGCGCGCGGCCATGCGGCGGAACATGCGCATTCTAGACAGCATCCGGGTCGGACCTGGGCCGCAGCGGCACGCGTATCACGTTAAACAAGAGTGGCCACATCCCGGCGCCCAGCAAGCTGGGCACGAAATACAATGCCCCGGGAAAATCCGCGCCTGCCATCGAGCGCACGCCGAGCATGATCAGCTGGGACACGATAAGGATCACCAGCACGTGCGCGATCTGCTGGCGCATGCCGAACATCACGATCCGGCGATGCAGCAAGACGGCCAGATACATCAGCACCGCGTAGGCAAGAGCGTGCTGCCCGAACAGGCTACCGTCGGCCACGTCCATGATCAGACCTAGAGACCAGGCCGGTAGAAATCCCACCCTGCGGGGATGGTAGACCACCCAATAGATGAGCGTCAGCGCGATGAAATCGGGGCGTATCTGCTGCAGCAAGCCGGGCAGGGCGAACAGGTCCAGCACCAGGGCGCTGACCAGGGTCAGCGCGATATAGCGCGTCTTCACAGGCAGGAGAATCTCCTGGGGCGAGGTCCTGCCGCCGGGCGGCGCACGCAGCCAGTCGATGTTCACTTCTTCGCCTTCCTGCCTCTGGGTCCGGCCTCATCGTCGGTCACGGGATTGGCCGGCAGCTGGTCCGCGGTGGACACGATCAGCACTTGACTAAAGCTGGTCACAGCAGCGCTCGGCGTGCACGTGATGCGGGCAAAGGGGTAAGCAGCATTGCGTTCGACATTGGACACTACGGCGACCGGCAGTCCTGGCGGGTAGGTGCCATCGATGCCCGAGGTGACCAGCAGGTCGCCGTTCTGAATATCCGCATTCACGGGCATGAAGCGTAGCTCCAGCGTTCCGTCGTAGCCGATGCCAAAGGTGACCCCACGCAAGCCGCTGCGGACCGATTGAATCGGCACCGCCTGCTCCTTATCCGTGACCAACGTGACTTCCGATACCCAGGGAAACACGCGTGTCACCTGCCCGACCACCCCAGTCTCATCGACCACCGCCTGGCCGGCCTTGACGCCGTGCTGAAACCCCTTATCGACTACGACCCGTCGGGTAAAGGGGTCGCGATTTGAATAAAGAATCTCGGCCGCAATGAACTCGCGCGGCAAGCGCTCGCGCAGCCCGAGCAGCTGGCGCAGATGTCGGTTCTCGCTCTCCAGGGATTTGCCCAGCTGCAAGGCGCCGGTGTGGAGCAGTTCTTGTCGCTTCAGCTGCTCGTTGTCCCGCTGCAGCTGGGACTGGGTCACGAAGAAGTCATCGACGCGTGCGACGAGGCCACCCGGCATCGAGGACAGCCGCTGCAGGGGGTAGACCACCGCTGCGATACCCTGGCGCAAGACGGTGAGGTAGTTGAAGCGGGCATCGGCCACCAACAGGACGACCGACACAATCGAGAAGAACGTGAATCGTGTGAGGAGGCTCGGACCGCGCTTGAAGAACGGTGGCGGCGAGTATTCCATGAGGTGACTACAGTCGACGAGCGGATGGCAGAGCGCCTGCCTTTAAGCAAGAAGCGTGCGTCACCGCGCCGGGGGGGTCAAAACGCAGCCACGCGGGACAGGCCCCGCCCCTCAATCGCTGGTGAAGATGCTGCCGAGCTTGTCCATCTTGTCCAGCGCCTTGCCCGAGCCGCGCACCACGCAGGTCAGAGGGTCATCGGCCACGATCACGGGCAATCCGGTCTCCTCCATGAGTAGGCGGTCTATGTCCCGTAGCAACGCCCCGCCTCCCGTGAGCACCATCCCCTTCTCGGCGATATCAGCACCCAGCTCGGGCGGCGTCTGTTCTAGAGCCGACTTGACCGCGCTGACGATCGCGTTGAGCGGCTCGGTCAGCGCCTCGAGGATCTCGTTGCTGGAGATGGTGAAGCTGCGCGGGATGCCCTCAGCCAAATTGCGGCCCTTGACCTCCTTTTCCTTCACCTCGCTGCCCGGGAATGCGGAGCCGATCTCCTTCTTGATCTCCTCTGCCGTTGTCTCGCCGATCAGCATCCCGTAGTTGCGGCGGATGTAGTTGATGATGGCCTCGTCGAATTTGTCACCACCCACCCGCACCGAGCCCGAATAGACGATCCCGCCCAGGGAGATGACGCCGACCTCGGTGGTGCCGCCCCCGATGTCAACCACCATCGAGCCGGTTGCTTCTTCCACCGGCAGTCCCGCGCCAATCGCCGCCGCCATCGGCTCTTCAATCAGCTCAACCTTGCGCGCGCCGGCCCCATAGGCCGATTCCCGAATAGCGCGCCGTTCCACTTGAGTCGAGCCGCAGGGCACGCAGATCACGATGCGCGGGCTCGGGGAGAACAGGCGGTTGTCATGCACCTTCTTGATGAACTGCTTGAGCATCTGCTCGGTCACGGTAAAGTCGGCGATCACCCCGTCTTTCATGGGACGGATGGCGATGATGTTGCCCGGTGTGCGGCCGAGCATCTGCTTTGCCGCCAGACCCACCTCTTGGATTACCTTCTTCCCGTTGGGGCCGCCTTCTTGACGGATAGCCACGACCGAAGGCTCGTTCAACACGATGCCTTTGCTGCGTACATAGATCAGGGTATTGGCCGTCCCGAGGTCGATGGCGAGATCGTTCGAAAAGTAACCGCCAAGGAATCCGAACATGAAGCTCCTGGTCTGTCGAGTCAGTGGTGCATGGAAGGAACAAGTTATAATACTCTACTTGAAGAATGCGTTGGAAGCGCCGGGCCGGTCTCACGCGCACTCCAGCCACCCAAGCCGAAACCTCCTCCATGCCTTTGTCTCTGGACGACGTCACACGCATCGCCCAACTTGCCCGCCTCGAAATCAGCGACGCCGAGGCGCAGCAGGTTCTGGTTCAGTTGCAGGCCATCTTCGCGTTGATCGAAGAATTGCAGTCGGTCGACACGCGCGACATCGAACCGATGTCTCATGCTCAAGACGTCAGCCTGCGATTGCGCGAGGACCGGGTGACCGAAGCGGATCAGCACGAGCTGTTCCAGAGTCTCGCACCACAGGTCCAGGCCGGCCTCTACCTGGTGCCGAAGGTCGTAGAGTGACAGGAGGTGCGGCTAGGAGCGGGGTGTCCACTCTGCTCGATCCTTGGTTTCTCACCGCTTACGCCTCACCCAATGATTGACGCCAGTCTCAGCGAGCTTGCGCAGGCCCTCGCCCAAAAACAGATCTCCAGCGTCGAGCTGACCCAACTGTTCATTGACCGCGCGCAACGTTTTAACCCGGAGCTCAACGCGTTCGTGACCCTGGACCCGGAGGCAAGCCTGGCCGAGGCCGCGGCGGCTGATCAGCGCATTGCCAGCGGCCAAGCACAGGCGCTGACCGGGATCCCGGTGGCGATCAAGGACATCTTCCTAACCCGCGGCTGGCTCACCACGTGCGCCTCGAAGATCCTGTCCAATTTCGTCGCACCCTACGACGCGCACGTAGTCGAGAAGCTGCGTGGCGCGGGCGCCGTCAACCTCGGAAAGACCAACATGGACGAGTTCGCCATGGGCTCGTCCAGCGAAACCTCTCACTACGGGCCGGTCAGAAACCCCTGGGACCGCGACGCCGTCCCGGGTGGGAGCTCGGGTGGCTCCGCGGCGGCTGTCGCAGCCCGTCTCGCACCCGCTGCGCTCGGGACAGATACGGGCGGCTCGATCCGTCAGCCGGCCGCGCTGTGCGGCGTTTCCGGATTGAAGCCCACCTACGGGGCGGTGTCGCGCTACGGGATGGTCGCCTTCGCCTCCAGTCTGGACCAATGCGGCCCCATGGCGAAGTCGGCTGCCGACCTCGCGGTGCTGCTCACTGCGGTAGCGGGTTTCGACGCGCGCGACTCGACCAGTCTAGAGCGCCCGAGCGAGGACTACGGACGCGATCTGGAGCGGTCGATCGCGGGCCTGCGCATAGGGCTACCGAGAGAGTTCTTTGGTGAGGGCCTTGCTCCAGACGTAGGGCGGGTAGTGCAAGCCGCCGTCGCGGAGTATCAGAGGCTGGGCTGCCGGCTGGTGGAGTTGAGTCTGCCGCAGACCCGGCTATCGGTCCCAGCTTATTACGTGCTGGCGCCGGCCGAAGCCTCCAGCAACCTCGCGCGGTTCGATGGCGTGCGCTATGGCTACCGGGCAGCTCAATACACCGACCTGCGAGACATGTACATGAAGACCAGGGCGCAGGGGTTCGGTGCGGAGGTCAAGCGTCGGATCTTAATTGGGACCTATGTCCTGTCGCATGGCTACTACGACGCCTATTACCTGCAGGCACAGAAGGTTCGCCGCTTGATCGCCGTGGACTTTGCCGAGGCCTTCAAGCGCTGTGACGTGATCATGGGCCCGACTGCACCTACGACAGCATTCAAACTCGGGACCAAGACTGCGGATCCCGTGCAAATGTACCTCAACGATATCTACACCGTTCCCGCCCCGCTCGCGGGCATTCCGGCGCTATCGATTCCCTGCGGCTTCGGCGACGCCGACCTGCCGGTGGGACTGCAGGTCATGGGCAACTACTTCCAGGAGGCGCGCATGCTCAATGTGGCGCACCAGTATCAGCGCACCACTGATTGGCACCTTCGCGTGCCTGACAGGTTCGATTGAAGCCTAAGATGACGGACAGCATCGGTCCTACTTTCATCGAGGCTGTGAGCTCCGCTATGCAATGGGAAGTCGTGATCGGGCTGGAAACGCACGTTCAGCTCTCGACAGCGTCGAAGATGTTCTCGGGCGCGTCCACGGCCTTCGGGGCCGCACCCAACAGTCAGGCTTGCGCAGTGGACATTGGGCTGCCGGGCGTGCTGCCGGTGGCGAACAAGGGTGCGGTCGAGCGGGCCATCCGCTTCGGGCTCGCGGTCGGCGGTACCATCAATCGGCGCTGCGTATTCGCGCGCAAGAACTATTTTTACCCCGACCTTCCCAAAGGCTACCAGATCAGCCAATACGAGCTGCCCATCGTGCAGGGGGGCAGCGTCGTGATCCAGATCGGCGAGACGGAGAATAGCGTGCGCCTCACCCGCGCTCACCTGGAAGAGGACGCAGGCAAGCTACTGCACGAGCAATACCAGGACATGAGTGGCATCGACCTCAACCGGGCTGGGAGCCCGCTGCTGGAAATCGTGTCAGAGCCGCAGTTGCGCAGCGCCGAGGAGGCGGTCGCCTACGCCAAAACGCTTCACGCGCTGGTGCGCTGGATCGACATCAGCGATGGCAACATGCAGGAGGGGTCGTTCCGCTGCGATGCCAATGTCTCGGTGCGCGCGAAGGGCAGCGACAAGCTCGGTACGCGCTGCGAGATCAAGAACCTCAACTCGTTTCGATTCTTGGAGCGCGCCATCGGGTACGAGGCGAGGCGCCAGATCGAGATCCTGGAGGATGGCGGAAAGATCATGCAAGAAACCCGACTGTACGATCCAGACCGCGATCAGACGCGCTCCATGCGATCGAAAGAAGACGCTCACGACTACCGCTACTTTCCGGATCCGGACCTGCTGCCCCTCGAGGTGAGCGAGGCTTGGGTCGAAGAGGCGCGCAGGTACTTGCCTGAGCTGCCGCGTGCCAGGCGGGAGCGCTTCCAACGCGACTTCGGGCTTACCAACTACGACGCGGGCCTGCTCACCGCAACCCGCGAACTAGCAGACTTCTACGAAGCATTGGTGCGCGCGCTGGGAGGAGGCCACAAACTCGCGGCCAGCTGGATGCTTGGAGAATTCAGCGCCGCGCTCAACCGGGCTGGGCTTGATGTGTCGGGCTCTCCCGTAACTAGCGAGCGGCTCGCGGGCCTGCTGAAGAATGTCGAGGGCAACAGGATCACGCGTCGGAGCGCGGGCGAGGTCTTTGAGCGGATGTGGGACGGTTCGATGGAGGCCGATGCGATCATTGAAGCTCAGGGGCTGAAGCAGATCTCAGACAGGGGAGAGATCGAAAAAATCGTGGAGGCTACCGTCGCAGCTCATCCCGCCCAGGTGGCGGAGTTTCGCGCGGGGAAGGAGAAGGCCCTTAATTTCTTCGTCGGGCAGGTCATGAAGGCCACTCGCGGCAAGGCAGATCCCGTCCAAGTTAACGAGATACTGCGGCGGAAGCTTTCAGAGTAAGGCGCGCGAGGGAAGCGTTCGGGACGCAACAACCTCCGATCAGCGTTGCGTCACTTCGAGGTAGCGCCTCTTGTCTTGCTCGTACTTGGCTTTAATGACCTCGATCTGGACCTTGTGGCGTTCAATCTCGGCCTGGATGGTTTCGACCTCGAGTTTTTGCTCCGCGATATCCGACTGCAGGCCATCGGTTACCCGCTTCCCGGCTTTGGCCAATCCGCTCGCTTGCTGTTCCAGGCCGGTTAACCTGTCCTGCGCCTTCTTCAGCCGAGGCTCTAGACCCCGTATCGCCTGGGTGGGAAGCTGCAGCGTGCGGTCGCGTGCATCATCGATCTCCTGCGCGCTGGTGTAGGTGTTCACCAGCGCGAGATCGCGCCGGCGCTGCTCGAAGGTACGCTGCTTTTCCTCGCGCTCGCGTACAGCTCTCTCCTCGGCTGCTTTGCGCTGTTCCGGCGTAGTTGTCGTGGTAACGGCCGAATCCCACTTTCGCAGGGTGATCCCGTGCGAGCTCATTTCCTGGGCGGCCTGGTCCTTGTACTCGGGCGGGATAACCTCGCCGTAGTGGGTGACACCTTTTTCGTCCGTCCACTTGTAGATCTTCGCGGCGCCGGCGGCATCGATCAGGCCCAGCGCGAGCGCCAGGCTAGTCAAAACGACGACAGGTTTAGACCGCATCCTTTTGCACTCCGTACTGACGGCGATAACCCGTGACCCACTGCAACTCGCGTGCCATTTCTCCTCGCGCTTCGAGGTAGCTGCACAAGTCATCTAGCGTGGCGATGCTGGCCACCGGCAGGTGAAGGTCCTGTTGCACCTCCTGCACCGCGGACAATGCGCCCTGGCCGCGCTCCATGCGGTCGAGCGCAATGACAACACCGCACGGGCTTGCCCCGCCGCTGCGTATGATGTCGACCGACTCGCGCACCGACGTTCCGGCCGAGATGACGTCGTCGAGGATCAGCACGCGGCCGGCCAGCGGCGCCCCGATGATCACTCCGCCTTCGCCGTGGTCCTTGGCTTCCTTGCGATTAAAGGAGATCGGCACATTGCGCCCATTTTGGGCAAGCGCCATTGCGGCGGCTGCCACCAGCGGAATCGCCTTGTAGGCCGGGCCGAACAGTTGGTCGAATGCGATCCCCGAGCCCAGGATCGCTTGCGCGTAAAATTGCCCGACGCGGCGCAACGAGTCTCCGTCGTTGAATAGCCCGGCGTTAAAAAAATACGGCGACAGGCGGCCCGCCTTGGTGGTGAACGAACCGAAACGCAGAGCGTTACGCTCCAGGGCGAACGCGATGAAGTCTCGTCGAAAGCTCAGACCCAGGTTCCTTTGCGGATTATCACACTGAATCTAAACGGCATACGGTCAGCCGTCAACAAAGGCTTGCTGCGTTGGCTGCCGCGGCAGAGGGCCGATGTCGTGTGCGTTCAAGAGATCAAGGCGCAAGCGCCCGATCTCACCGACGCCATCAGCAACCCGACGCCGCTGCACGGGTACTTCCACTTTGCCGACAAGAAAGGTTATAGCGGGGTGGGGCTGTACTGCGCACGCGAGCCAGATCAGATCATCCAAGGCATCGGAATTCCGGACATCGACGTCGAGGGTCGTTACCTCGAGGGCCGCTTCGGAAACCTGAGCGTGGTTTCGTTTTATGTGCCGTCGGGCTCGACTTCGGAACAGCGGTTGGCAATCAAGTTCAGCTTCCTCGAACGCGTGATCCCCCGTCTGCATGCGCTCGCAACCAGCGGGCGGGACATCATCATCTGTGGCGACTGGAATATCGCGCATCGGGAAATCGACCTCAAGAACTGGCGCGCGAACCAGAGGAACCCTGGGTTCCTTCCGGAGGAGCGGGCCTGGCTCTCGGGGGTATTCGAGAAGCTGGGCTATGTGGATGTATTCCGGCAGCTCGAGCCGCGCCCAGAGCACTACACCTGGTGGTCCAACCGCGGGCAGGCTTGGGCCAAGAACGTTGGATGGCGGATCGATTACCAGATCGCTACACCCGGCATCGCCGCCAAGGCCGTGAGGACGTCGATCTACAAAGCGAAGCGCTTCAGCGATCACGCGCCTCTGCTGATCGACTATGACTGCGAAATGCCGTGACCCTTCGTGACTCGCAGTTGGAGTCCGCTCGCTCTAGCAAGGTTCTCGCTCACGAATCACGCATTACGATTCTTTCTCGTTCCACGGTGCCACCCACCACAGAAGGAGCATTCCCGGCACCGCCAGCAGTGTGCACAGCAGATAGAAGTGAAACCAGCCAGTCTGCTCGACGATCCAGCCGGTGGTGGCATTGATCAGCGTGCGCGGCACCGCTGCCAGGCTCGTGAACAAGGCGAACTGGGTGGCGGTGTAGCGCGGGTTGGTGGTGCGCGCGATGAAAGCCGCGAACGCCGCCGTCCCGAGTCCCACGCCGAGCGCCTCGAAACCGATCGCGCAACCCAGCGCAACGCGGTCGCCTGGAAGTTGTGACAGTAGCGCGAAGCCGAGTATCGACAATGCCTGCGCCGCGCCGAAGATCCAGAGCGCGCGGTTGATTCCCAGCTTTACCATCCACAGGCCGCCCAGCAGCCCTCCGAACACACTCGGCCACAGCCCCGCATTCTTGGCGATCAGACCGATTTCCGATTTGCTGAACCCCATGTCGAGATAGAAGGGGGTCGCGAGTGCAGTGGCCATGCTGTCGCCGAGCTTGTACAGGAAGACGAACGCCAGCACCAGTGACGCCTGGCGCCAACCGGTACGGCCGACAAACTCGACGAAGGGTTCGACCACAGCGGCACGCAGGGTACGTGGAGCACCGGACGGAATGACCGGTTCCGAGACCAGCAGGGTCATGAGGATGCCCGGCAGCATGAACAGCGACGTGATGATGAACACGATCGGCCAGGGATAATGGTCCGCCAGGACTAAGGCCAGCGACCCGGGGACCAGCCCGGCGATCTTGTACGCGTTGACGTACACGGCGGTTCCCAGGCCCAGCTCGGCGTCGCTCAGGATCTCGCGCCGATAAGCGTCGAGCACGATATCCTGGCTCGCGCTCAAGAACGCCGTCAGCGCCGCCAGCCCGGCGATCGCGCGCATGTCCGTCGCCGGCACCAGCCCACCCAGCAGGGCTATGGCCAACAGCAACGCGCACTGAGTGATCAGCATCCAGCCGCGCCGGCGCCCCAGCTTGAGAAAAGTGAAGCGGTCGAGCAAAGGCGACCAGAGGAACTTCCAGGTATATGGAAACTGGATCAGCGTGAATAGGCCGATGGCTTTGAGGTCCACCTGTTCGGAGCGCAACCACCCGGGAACGAGCGTCAGCAGGATATACAGCGGCAGGCCGGAGCTGAACCCGGCAAAGACGCAGATCAGCATGCGGCGCGTGAACAGCACCTCGCGTATCGACAGTGGTCTGCCGGCCGGAATCGTATCGAGCGCCTGCGTTGCAGGCACGCCTGGATCAGAGGCTATGGCTGCGGGCCCCGATCGAATCGATACACCGCCAGGGAGCCGAGCAGGTTGGGCAGAACCGAAACCACCCGGCCTTGATCCAGCACGATGCGCTCGAGGATGCGGATGCCGTGTCCGGCGCAGAAGGTCTCGAAATCGCGCAGCGTGAACAGGTGCACGTTGGGAGTGTCGTACCACTGATAGGGCAGCGTCGGTGACACCGGCATGCGACCTGCCAGCACCTGCAGCCTGTGTTCCCAGTAACCGAAATTGGGAAACGTCACTATCGCCTGCCGGCCGACCCGCAGCATCTCGCCAACGATCTGTTCGGTGTGTCGCACGGCTTGCAACGTCTGCGACAGGATCACGTAATCGAACGAGCCGGTCTCGAAGCCGGCCAGGCCGGATTCCAGATCGCTCTGCAGGACATTCACGCGGTGGCGCACGCTGGCTAGAACGTTGGCATCGTCGATCTCGATGCCGTACCCCATGGCGCCGCGTACTTCTTTCAGGTACCGCAGCAACGAGCCGTCGCCGCAGCCCAAATCCAGGACCTGCGCCCCGGGTGCTATCCACGCCGCGATAGCGTCGAACTCGGGCCGGCCCGGCTGCCCGTTGTTCGCAGATGTGGGCCGATGCATGGGTGTGCCGGTTCGTATCATCCGATCTCGATGTTGTCCAGGTAGGCGCGGAT
>Ga0335084_10000035_pt1 | contig 77528 bp, 59 predicted proteins | sample Lox_Sample_44_FD_206721 | JGI IMG/M metagenome (GOLD analysis project Ga0335084, IMG submission 206721) | Soil microbial communities from Loxahatchee National Wildlife Refuge, Florida, United States - Lox_Sample_4.4 | ecosystem: Environmental > Terrestrial > Soil > Wetlands | place: USA...
GCCGAAGGTGCGATTCCGAGGCGCTCATGCAGCACGCGCTGCATCCGCGCATACACGTCCACAACGGCGGCAGACTGACCCATCCGCGCGTGACACCGCATGAGCTGGCAGTAGAAGTCCTCCACCTGCGGCCACACGAAGCGTCCCCGCTCCAGGCGCTTGGCGAACAAACACATCCCGTCACCATCGAACCACAACAGCTTCACCAGATCGCCCCGGCGCCCGCCACACGCAAACAGCTGCTCCGAGAACGTATTCTCTGCGAGCGCCGTCTGCACCAACGCCGCTAACCCATCCATGCCCTTCCTCATGTCGGTCACACCGGCCACCAACCACACCGGAGTACCAGCAGGCAGTGCGGTCATCGATCTGTGAGGATCTGTAGCACCGAGCGTAGCGTTTCGCGATCCACCACGCCCTTTAACCGAATGCGCTCCCTAGCAAGCTCGATCTCGATGCAGTCTGCTGATGCCGAGCGACTGCGTGCCGCTGCTCTGGGCTGCGGCAAAGTCGACTCTGGGCCGCCAGGACTTGCTCGATGGTCACCGGCAACATCTTGGGTGGGTGGTCGCTGGCGCCAGCGAGTTCGCGCAGGTATAGCCGACGCCATTTGAACAGCAGGTTCGCAGTGAGCCCATGCTCCAGGGCAATCTTGGCCACCGAGGCGCCTCGCACAAGCGTCTTCTGGACCAACCCTCGCCTGAAATCCTCGCTGAACCGGTGCCGGCTGACTACCACCCGCGGGGAGGAAGCTTTGGCCCCTTGCCTCACAGGTGCCCGCTTAGCAAATAGGGGGATAGCACCTTCTTTGTCTATGACGAAACGCACCACACAACCGCCAAGGACGGGGGAGGCTTTGAAGAGACCGTTGAAGGTAAGTACCAGTACACTAAAGGGACAGGCAAGTATCAGAACATTCAAGGGAGCGGCATCTATCGGTGTCGCTTTACGCATAAGGATGGTGCCCGCGAATAGGAGCAAGAAGTGGAATACTGACAAGCCAGCCGCGTGGCCGACGTCCTTCACGGCAGAAAAGTGCATCACTTCCTTTTGCTGGGAGCGGTTCCCGTTAGGCAAAAAGCGATGTGCTTTCAAAATCCCGCTAGCACGGCATTTCCCATGTCCTCTCTTTGGAACAACACATATTTCCAAGTTGACCGCCGGCGTCTCGGGAAGTGAGTCGCGGCCGTGGAAGGTCTCATGTTGCCCGACAGCCGTCATTGGCGGGCAGCGCCCACCCATAGCAGCCATTCCGCCTTCAGTATTTTGCTTCCGTTCTAGGAGAACGGGCCGCTCAAAGGGCCGATCGTGCGTGATGCAGCCAGAACCAGCGAGTTACTTGACTGGCTCTATGTCGTCCAGCCTCCATTTCGCAGGGAAGCTGGATCGGTCCGCATCGTACAGGCGCAAGCAGACGCACAAGCCCTGCCCGGCGATCGGGATCCAGTCTGACGCTAGACCCCTCGGCATCTTGGGTTGGCGTAGCTATGCAGCACAACAACCGCGACGCTGCCGACGCCTTCCCGTTCGAGCGTTCCCGCACGAAGCGAAGTGCCACCGGCAGGTCGTGTCGCATCGATGCGCGGATGAGCGATCTCAGTTGCGTTGCGCCAAGCGCCAGTTCCGTGAATAGGCTTCCTTTCTCAGACGAACCAGTTTACAGCGCGTAGCGCTGCCGGTTCACTTTGCGGCAGCAACTTCAATGCCCCTGGCGCAAGCTTCAGCCACAGCACCGCTGGCCTCTGCCTGCCCGGGCATCTTATCCCAGCCCCCTTTTTCGATGAGCTCACTTCTCTTCCACGAATCCGCTTCCTCAAATGCTTTGAGGTCCCGGTCACGGTTCGGCCCCTTCATGAATTGGGCGACACAGATCGCAGCCCGGCTCGCCAATAGTGCCTCGTCGGTCTTCCCCTTGGCCGTGCCGCCGGTGACCCAGCCACCCCAGTTAAAGCCGACGATGATTGCGGCCGTTGCCCCGAGCACGAGGCCCCAAACCCCAAACTTGACCTTCGCTGCAGTTTCCTGTTTCATGGAACGTACCTCCGATACCATTATGAATTCATGTTGTAATAAGAAATTTCGGATGGCATGGGACAGCCGCCAACTCCCGATAACCGGACCCTCGGATTGCCTAGCGGCCAGATCCACGCAACGCCCGAGCGCCGAGCGGATCCTCGTAGCTACCCTGGCCGACGCAAACCATGCTGCGTGTCGGCAGGCGCTCGTCGGGGAGTAACGAAAACTCGCATCAACGGGCGCTTTAACCCTAACGTATCTTCCCCCTTTCGCGCGTGGCGCTCTGTTCACTACCGCACATAAGGGGGATATTTCTAGTCTGGGTCAGTGACGGAGGGATCGGGCCTGACAGGCGCGATCCTAGACAATCCGCCTCACAGGGAGCAGGCGCGGGCCAGCTTGTGCTGCAGTTCAAGATTCCCTACCGCGACGGGGGCCAGCCATATGTCGCCGCCGGAGTTCATGCAGCGGCTGGCCGCACTCGCCCCCCTTCGAGGCTGCACCTGATTCGCTTCCATGGTGTGCTCGCCCCGCACGCCAAATAGAAGGCCCCAGATCGTGCCAAGCGCGCCCATCAACGCCCACGAGGCTTGCGCTCACGTTGATCCCTGGCTCATTATCAAGATCCTCACGCACTTGGACTTGCCCGCCCGAGCCCCGCCGCGCTCACCGGCGCGGCCCTTCACGCTATTCCAAGCGGCCGGACCCTTAGACCCAAGACCGGCTTCAATACCTCAGCCGGCGGGCCCGCTCGTCGCTCGTTCCTCCTGTGCTGGTGCAAGCGCCCAGATGCGCCTCGACATCAGCGGCCTCGGCCCATAAATCGTCCGAGCAAACCCCGCAATACGGCAACCCGTGGCTAACACCCATGCGATGGACCACCCGCCGCCACCGCGCTGGAGTGCTCCGCGAAGAAAGGCGGCGTTTGAATTTCTCAATACCCGGCATGGCTGCGGTGGCCGCTCAAACCCTGGCGTCGAACCAATCCGGCGTCCCGATAGACGCGCAGTTGACGAAGCTCGGAGCGCGATTGGCTCCGGTTCGTCGAAGCCAGCAGACGCCTATGCGGTCTTGTCGATGGACTGTATGACGAGCCAGGGAAAGTAGCGTCGAGGGAAGTCGAGCTGACTAGGCGAGCACCATCATGCTCGGTGCGCGCTGGGATCCGATTGAGAGGGCACAGACGAAGCGGCCTCGGGCAGGGCCGTGCTGATCGCGTGCGGCGCAGGCCGGTGGATCGAGCAGGGAAGGCGAGTGCTCCACGGCGCCGTTACCGATCCGGATCGATAGGAGATATTCGGGACGGCAGCCTGCGGCCGTGATTGGGTGATTCGGGCTAGCCCAGGGTGCGCTCGTAGGTCTTCGTGTGGGCGAGGTAACAGCCGCAGGCAGCCGGTCGCAGACCGCTATGGTCGCTAGCGCTGGATAGGCCTCACCGAAGGCACTCGGACCGTCTGCGCGCTGGCGCACAAAGCGAGCTCGACCTGAGAAGGTGTTCACAACGCGATGCTCGGAGGCGAGGTCGCCCTATCCAAGAGATCCCGATGCGTAGGGCAGGAGGCGATCGAATTCGGTCTTCACCACTTGGTAGCACTCGCAGGCGCGCGCTTCCAATCGTGGGCGGTCGATGACCGTGATCTGCCCCCGGCTGTAATGGATCAACCCGGCGCTCTGCAGTTTCCCGGCCGCTTCCGTGACACCCTCGCGGCGCACCCCGAGCATATTGGCAATCAGCTCCTGCGTCATGGTCAGCTCGTTGGAGGGCAAGCGGTCCAGGCTCAACAGCAGCCAGCGACACAGCTGCTGGTCCACCGAATGATGCCGATTGCACACCGCCGTCTGCGACATCTGAGTCAGCAAGGCCTGGGTGTAACGCAGCAACAACTGCTGCAGCTTCTCGGCGCGATTGAACGCCGCTTTGAGCAGGTGCCCCTTCAGTCGATAGGCGTAGCCCGCGCTCTGCACCACCGCGCGATTGGGCATGGTCTCGCCGCCCATGAACAGGGCGATGCCGATGATGCCCTCATTACCGACGACGGCGATCTCGGCTGACGCGCCGTCGGCCATGACGTAAAGCAGGGAGACGATGGAATCGGTAGGGAAGTGGACGTGCTGCAGCTGATCGCCCGACTCGTACAGAACCTGGCCGAGCGGCAATGGGACCAGTTCCAGGTCAGGATTCAGGCGTTCGTACTCGGAGACGGGCAGGGCGGCTAGGAGATAGTTCTGGCGGGGACTATGAGCTCCAGGCATGGGCAAACGTCTATCTCGGATCCGAACTGTACGATCTCGGCGACATGGCTCCGCCAGTATAGATCATCGGTGCCGCTCACGGTTCTCTCTCGAGGCGAGCTTGCCGCCGCACAAACGCGAGGAGCAGCTCGCTCACTTTCTCCGGTTGCTCTTGCTGCGCTCAGTGTCCAACCCCTTCCACCAGATGGCAGCCCAGCATCTGCGTACACGCACTGTTTTGCATGCTCTGCAGCTCGCCGGGCTTCTGATGGGTCCCCCAGTCGCTCTTTCCCGCGATGAAGGAGGATGGCACATCGACGGCATCTCCGGTGCCACGGTCTCAGCCATCCATTTGTCCGGTTCCGTTACACAGCAGGTTGGCAGCTTCGCCGGCTCGCGGGCGGCCCGCGACTTGAGCGGGAAGGGCTTGATTGACTCAGCCAGCGCGCCCGCTCGTGCGATGCATGTGCGAGCACCCGAACGCGCCTGGCCATCGGCGCGACAACGCCCTGCCGCATGTCGTCGAGAAGCCATCCGCGCTAGCGGACAGTCCGTGCGTGGACTGCGCGGCTTGGCCCGGCAGCGTTTGTGGGCCCAGCAGCTTCTGCCCTCCGCTTCGCCTTAAACCGCGATGCGGTGCGTGCAAGAAGCCGCGGGTAGGGGCGTAAGCGCGGTGTGCATCGATCTCACCCGGGTAGCTCGTTGCCTCTTCTTCGATCAGATCGCCTTGGCCCGTCAATCACTTCATGATGCGCGCGACGATGCGCTCGAGTAGCTGCGACTGCCCGATGGTGGGGCGTACAGTTCATGGAACCCCCGGCACCCCTTCCCTGTGCTGATAAACTCCATCGGACCCCTCACCGTCGTCGCTGCGGGTGCCTGCACCTGCAGCACGATTGGCATTGGGTTCTGAGAAGTTCTACGAGCTCTTCGAGGTTCACGAACGAAGCCTTCGTCGCGGCCTGGACGTTCTCCGCCAGGCCCGCGAGTTGACCGCGCGTCCGATAGATACGGATCACGAAGACCAACGGCGCACGCACCGGAGTTCTCGATACGAGTCACGCCAGCGGACAGGTGCTGGCGTCCGGCATGACTCGCGTGCCGCTTCTCTTCTACGAGGACACGCAGCCTATGTCATCGGAGTCGGTACGTACCGACAACGCGCGTACAGCGCTGGAACACGCCGGGCTGAGCCGCCGGTGGAACTCCGTTGGCAGGCGTGAATGTTCCGCGTATCGCCGCGCCCTCGTATTTTCCCGTTCCTACGGTGAGTTCGAAGGACCCCTCTACGTGATCCGGGCCGATCCGGTCGACGAACGACATGAGCCAAGTATCTCCGTCGCCATCCGTGTACCTGCAATAGCCGTTCACGGTCATCTCGCTGCCGCGGCGCAGATAGATCGGGGCGCAGTGTGCCCCCATCCTATCGAACGGACCTCCTGGCGGGTTGCTGATGGTGGAGGCGTAGTTTTCGTGGACATAGCCCGCCTGCAACTGCGGGGTGGCGACGATGTCGACGAATTTCCCGGTCATACAGTGATCGAAGTCCATCCTGCCTTCCTTGGGCATACCGCCGGCATTGGCGAGCGACGCCAAGAACGCCGAAGCGGCATAAGCGGATAATTTCCCGAATCTCATCGCGTCTCTCCTCGACTGGCTGTGGATGTGGTGGCGCTTTTGCGCTCACGAACGGGCGCGGAACCATCGCGCCAGGGAGAAACTAGAGAATCCGGACCAACGGATTGCTTACCGATTCCCGCCGGCGGCGGTGCGGTCAAGCGCTGGAGCCCAGCGCCGAGGGGATGGGGGGCCGGTTCGCGTGGCCGTCTCCAAGCAATTCGGCGTACAGGACGCGGCTCGAGGCCGAAGGTGCGATTCCGAGGCGCTCATGCAGCACGCGCTGCATCCGCGCATACACGTCCACAACGGCGGCAGACTGACCCATCCGCGCGTGACACCGCATGAGCTGGCAGTAGAAGTCCTCCACCAATGCATCGACTCTGAGCGCTCGCTCCAGACAGTCGATCGTCTGTGCAATCTCTCCGCTGCGCAGCAGTGCGTCGCCATGTCGCGCCATAGCCTGCACGTATCGGGCCCGAGCCCGCTCGCGTGGCGGAATGGCCCAGCCCTCGTCCTCGCCGGGAAGCAAGGGCCCTCGATACAGGGCCAGCGCATTACTCAAGGACGGCGGATCCGCGCGATCAGCTCGGTCGATCTCGTGCTCGAACTGCCAGAAGTCGACCCAACACGTTGCGCGGTTCAGCGCTACCTTCCCACCGTGCTGGCGCACCGCTTCCTTGTCGTTGAGAATGACGCGAAGCCGGGCCAGTGCGGCGCCCAGCGCGTTGTAGGCGGCATCCCCGTCCAGCTCGGGCCATAGAGCATCGATCAGCGCGGTGTCGAGCACCTCCGATCCGCCCGCCGCGACGATCACCTTGAGGACGGCGAGCGGTTTGCGAGGCAGCTTCCGCCCGAACTCGAGAGGGCGGTCGTCCAATAAGATTTCGAACTTGCCCAATGCGTGAACCTTGATCGGCCACGGCCAGCTTGCGCTGGCCTGGCCCGGAGGCCGGACCCGATACCGTCGAACCACCTCCCGCACGAAGTCCGTCTCGATGCCTCGGTCGAGCGCAATGGCGAACACCCGTGAGCGGATCGCGAGTCCCCCCACCCAATCCAGGTAGTTGTTCATTCGGCCGGTCGTCTTGCCGTGACTTAGCGCTTCCTTGAGCAGCTGTTCGCACCGGGCGAGGTCGCCAGCGGCCCAGGCCAGGTAGGCGTCAATGAGCACCAGCTCGTCCAGCACATAGTAAAAGCTCTTCGGCGGGGGCAAATGTCGCGTTTGCGTAACCCAGTACGAGGCCTCCTCGGCGAGACCGGCCTGTGCACAGATCTGCGCAAGCTTCACTCTGGACTGGACGCACAGGCACGTCATTCCCGATCGCTCGGCAATAGCCAATGCATCCTTCCCGTGCTCCAGCGCCTGCTCGAACCGTCCATGCCGCACGCATTCGCCGGTGCGGGCCCACAATAGTCCGTGATACATGGCCAGCGGCGATCCCGCGGTAACTAGCGTCTCAAGGCGCTCGAGGTTGAGCTCGGCCGCTTTGCCATCGGCCGTCGACACCAGCGCGCCCTGCCGGAGGAAGCGCACAAGGGGCTCCAGCTGGGGTAGACCGCTCTCTTCCCCGATCCGCAGCGAGTGCCCGTAGCTTGCGAGTGCCGCCTCGAAGTCTCCGAATCGATGCAGACAATACCCTAGATGGCAGAACCAGAGCATCCTGGTGATGGGCGCGACGCGCGGATCGTCGAGATCCGCGCCCGCGACGTGCCTGATCCTGCGCAGAAGCTCCTCGTCCGGCAGGAAATGGAGATGCTGCAGGACCTGCCCCGCCGCGATCACCTTATGGTTGACCTCGACCGGTTCCGACAGCAGCCCGATCAGGCGCTCGACATACGAGCGCAGGAGGTGATGATCCGGATTTCGACGTGTGAGGCCGACAACCATGGTCGCGTAAGACCGGACCCTGTCCTCTGCCGTCGGCAGCGCAGGATCGGCTCGCAGAAGCTGCTCCATGACCTCCAGCCACCGATCCATGCGGCGGTCATCGGCGAGCTCGAAGTAGTAGCTTTCCAGCAGGCCGGACACACACAGGGTTTGCCCAGTCACGTCCGGTTCCGCGGCGAACTCCGAGTACGATTGCGCGAGCAGGGCTTGCGCCCGAGGGGGGTCGATCCAGATCAGCGAAGCTCCGTGCCAATATCGGAGCCATGACCGGTCCGCGCCAGGGTCCTGAGGCACAAGCGCGATCCAGCCGCGTAGCGTTTGGCCTCGGCCTTGCGCGAGAAGAGCCGGGGCCTGGCGCCGAATCAGCGCGCAGAGCGCGTCCCAATCGGCGGCCTCGGCGAGTTGTATGGCGGCCGCCTCATGTTGATCGGAATCCATCAACAGCGCGGCGGCGCGCCGCGCCAGGGCGGAGCGCTCGGCCGCGCTGTGCCGCCGCCCACTCATCGTGGATAGGAATTGGCAGAACAGGTCGTGATAGCGGTAGGTCGGCGCGGCGCCCCCGCGCCGATCCACGAACAGGCGCCTTCGGTAGAGCCAGTCTACGAACTTTGCCGCGGCCGGCCGTCCGCTCACAAGCTCGGCCTCGCGGGCGGTAAATTGCGGCAGGTAGGAGGTCGCGAGCAGAATCTGCTGACCTTCCTCGGAGATCTTGTCGAAGATCTCGCTGGCGAAATAATCGAACGCACTCTGACTCATCTCCCCCGCGGCCGCCGTGTCGAGCCAGCTGCCGCGCCGCATGTCCTGGAGCATTAGGACCAACCCAGCGGCCCAGCCATGCGAGCGCTGGTGCAGCACTGCAACCGTTGCTGCATCGGCCGTGCCACGCAGCTTCGCGATCCCTCGGGTCTCCTCGAGCGTGAGCCGCAGTTGGAGCGCGTCTGTGCTGACCAAGCGACCGGATAGCATGTGACGCGCGAGTGCAGGAGGCGGGTCGCTGCGGCTGACGGCGATGAGACGAAGGCTGTCCGGCAGCTCGTTGATGGCCTCTCCGACGACGGCATGTACCGGGGAGTCGGACGGCAGCTCCTGGTAGTTGTCTAGCACCAGCACGCTGCCGTGCGGCAGACGTTCGAACAGCGACCGGAAGTAGCGCCGCGAAAACCCCGCGACGTCGGGCAGATACTCCGGGGTGAGAACCGGCAACGGGCGCTGCGTTCTCCTGCTGATGCCGCGGACCGCGAACGATACATAGTAGAAGAACGTCGAGGGGTCGGCGTCACCGCCGTCGAGCTGGTACCACACGATGGGTAGGCGTGCCGTCTGGATGTACGACGCGACGAGGGTCGTCTTGCCCGACCCGGGCGGCCCGGGCATCCAAATCGCGGGGTGGGCGCGCAGATCGTCGAGCAGCCGGAATAGCCGCTTGCGCGGCATCGTTTGGTAAAGTCGCGGGGCGGTCAGCTTCGCGAGTGCCACGGTCTTCTTGTTGCCCATCGTCACCCCCGAATTTGTCGGCGCCTGCCCATTGTGCCGCAGGAACCGCTGCGACGTACGCGGATGCCGTTGCCCATTGCCTGGGCAAACAAAGGACAAAAGGTGAGTGTGTTGCCGCGCCGCTTGGGATAACTGTCGCGGCGGCCTTGCAGCACGATGTTGATCAGCGGGTTGGCGACCGCGTGCACGCCGGATTCGGCCATGAGCGGCAGCAGCTTGGACACGTAATGGTTGTCCATGGAGTGCATGGACGTGAGGTGCGAGCCGGTCACGCGCCCGTGCAGCCCGAGCCGCTGCGTCTCGTGGCTCAGCGTCTCGATGTGCCGCGAGAGCGGATCGTCCGTTTCGTCGCAGTGCATGTCCACGCGTAGCCCGCGCTTAGCGGCCAGTTCGCACAGCATGCCCCTGAGTCGCGCAACGCCATGATCATCGTCGCGTACGATGCGGTCGGGAAGGACACGCGGCCGCGTTCGTTCGACGCGCTCGCCATGCGTGGTCATCGGATGGGTCTCGGACAGTAGTCCGGCGCCCCGGATTCGATCGACATCGGATTGCTCGCGTCCCAGCAATTGCGGGCTCATTGCTCATGACCACCGCTGATGAGCGGAAGAAGGGCTGGTATGGTGACAGCCATGCAGATCGCTTTCCGCACAGGATCTCGGGTCCCAGGCGTACACCATCAGTGCAATGCCCACTGCGTTGCGCAGGTCACACCGGTGTGACTTTGGCATAGCACTTGCTGGCATGGGCGCATTCACATGGCGCCTCGGCGCAGCGCGGTCGTTCTTAGGGGATTTCGTCATGAGCATCACCACGTATCGCCTGATCTTTAGAGGAGAGGTAACCCAGGGGCAATCCCTAGACGCAGTGAAACAACGTGTGGCGCAGCTTTTCAAGCTGCCGGCCGAGACAGCCGCCCAGCTCTTCTCTGGCACCGAGATGGTGCTCAAGAAAAGCACGGATGAAACCTCGCTGAAGAAACTTCAGCAGACTATGATGCAGCTCGGCGCCATTACCCATCTTGAAGGTGAACTTGATCTTCCCTTAGACCCCTCTCCGGTATGCGCGCCGGTATCGGCACAGGCACAACCCGTGGCGGCTCCGCCTGCCGGCAGCGCAGTGTCTGCTGATGTTCCAGCCCAAGGCCGCAGGGCGGCCGACTACGCCGTGTTGCTCTTGGCCATCCCCGTAATCGGAACGCTGCTGATCTGGCTCTGGGTGGGCAGCATGAACCTGCTTCAGTCTCCAGGGAGCTCGCTGACCCTGATCATGGTTGCTGCCATCGTCGGCACGGCAACCCTGGCAGCGATGGAAGCTGCCAAGGTCGGCATGGTCTACGACCGGCGCAATGGCACATACGGTCCGGCGCAGTGGTTCCTCCTGGTGGCTCTCCTCTGGATCGTGGGCTACCCGGCGTACCTCTTCAAGAGAAGACACTATGCGCTAAAGAACCACCTGATATCCGGGATGGCGGTCGCTGTCCTCTTTGTGGGCAGCTCCGTGATCATGAGCGCGGCCATCGAGAGGAAGCAAGCCGAAATCGGAGCCTCGCTTCGGGACCTGGGCAATGGCTTCAATTTCTCGGAGCGGAACGTCGGTCAGCGCAGCGCCAGAGTCGCAGCGCCGGCCCCCATGCCTCCGACCGCCCGCGGGAGTGCCGACCCCGAGCTGGTCAGTGACAACGTTGTGCGCGCTCAAGTCGCAGAAGGTATCGCCTCGATAGTCCCCGTAAAGGAGGCTGTGGCCGAGTACTTTGCCATCAACGGTGCTTGGCCGCCGAATGACGCCGCACTGGGCGTTAAGGTGAGCACAACGAACCCATATGTTTCCAGTGTGACGACGACGAATGGCGTAATCACCATTACCTACGGTGATCGAGCGGACTCGCGCATCAGCGGTCGCGTGCTAACGATCGCGCCGGCCGTCAACCCCGACAGCGGGGATATCGCCTACGCTTGCGGCAACGCAGCCGCACCAGCCGGCTTCACACCTGCCGGGCAGGGCATGACGTCACTTCCGGGTACCTATCTGCCCAGGATATGCGGTGGGTCGGATGCGGAAGTGCGGAACACTGCTGCGCCGCCAACTGTGGCAGCCGTGCCCAGCGAAAGTGCGGGTGCCAACCGGTCAGTGTTAGTGCCCAGAGAACAGTTCCGTGCACTGTTGATGACCAAGACCCGCGAAGAAGTACTGGCTGCGGCGGGGCGCCCAGACAACACCGGTGACTATGCTGGGCTGACCGTGTGGGTTTACGAGCGCCGCACCACCGATCCTGTCACGAACTCAATCGATTCGATAGCCCAGGTCATTTTCGACAACGGCCATGTGAGTCAGGTCAACTTCAACTGACGCTGATTTGAAGAGACCAGTACAGGATTTGCAGTCGCACAGGGCGCCCTTTTCGTTCATCGATCTCAGCGGTCAGTAGCCTCGCATCAGGCAGAAGCCGCTGACCCGCGGGAAGTGCCCTTATCGGGGACTGAGGCCCCCCGGCTGATCCGCGGATCCCTCGGTCTCTTCGTTTCGCTCATGCGCTTCACTGGTCGCCCGCGACCGCCGGCTGCTGATCGGGAGAGGGCGAAAACGAGCATACGCCGCGCCTCCCGCGGGACCTGTGCCTCTGTCCTACATACTCAAACCATCCCACCGCGGCGGTGGCACACGTTGTTCGTGGACCGGCAACACGACTCAACCCGGCGGCGCGTAGCCAGCCGGATCGAGCGTTGCGGGTCGGCCGGGCAGGTCAAGCGCGGACATGTCTGCGGGAGTGCGCGAGATCACACGCCCGCGGCGCACGACAGCGAGCCGCGTAGCGCGCAGGCGCACCGCTTCGATCGGATCCCGCGCCTGGAGCACGACGAGGTCCGCGTCGCAGCCTACTTTCAGGCCATAGCTCTCCAGTCCCATGATGCGGGCGGCATTGACGGTGACCGCGTCGAAGCAGAAGCGCATCGCATCGCGGCCGGTGAGCTGCGCGACGTGCAATCCCATATGGGCCACGTCGAGCATATCGGCAGCGCCCAGCGAGTACCACGGGTCCATCATGCAGTCTTGGCCGAAGGCCACGGTGATCCCGTGCGCGCGCATCTCGGGCACCCGTGTCATGCCGCGCCGCTTGGGATAGGTATCGTGGCGGCCTTGCAGCACGATGTTGATCAGCGGGTTGGCGACCGCGTGCACGCCGGATTCGGCCATCAGCGGCAGCAGCTTGGAGACGTAATAGTTGTCCATGGAGTGCATGGACGTGAGATGCGAGCCGGTCACGCGCCCGTGTAGCCCGAGCCGCTGCGTCTCGTGGCTCAGCGTCTCGATGTGCCGCGAGAGCGGATCGTCCGTTTCGTCGCAGTGCATGTCGACGCGTAGCCCGCGCTCCGCCGCCAGTTCGCAAAGCGTGCGCACGGAAGCAGCGCCTTCGCCCATCGTGCGCTCGAAGTGGGGGATGCCGCCCACTACATCCACGCCCTTGTCCAGCGCGCGCTCCAGGTTGCGCACGGCGTTCGGCGAACGGTAGTAGCCGTCCTGGGGAAACGCGACCAGCTGCAGGTCGAGGTACGGGGCGACCTTGCGCTTGACCTCGAGCAGCGCATCCACCGCGAGCAGGCGCTCGTCGCACACGTCCACATGGCTGCGGATGGCCAGCAGACCCTTGGATACCGCGAGGTCGCAATAGCGCAGTGCGCGGTCGACCACCGCTTCGTGCGTGAGCAGCGGCTTGAGCTCGCCCCACAGGCCGATGCCTTCCAGTAGCGTGCCGGACTGGTTCAGCCGTGGCAGCCCCAACGACAGTGTCGCGTCCATGTGGAAATGGGCGTCCACGAACGGAGACGACACCAGTCGCCCGCTCGCGTCGATGGTTTCTCGCGCCGGGGCGGCGATCTGCGGCTGGACTGCCGCGATGCGCCCGCCCTCGATGCCGATGTCGATGCCCTTGCGCCCGTCAGGCAGGTTCGCGTTGCGGAGAAGCAAGTCGAGCATGGCGCGCTGCTCGGCCCGGCGCGGGCAGTCGGCTAGGCCGCCGCGCTGCTCGCTTGCGCCTGCTCGAGAATCTCGCGCAGCACGTACGGCAAGATGCCACCGTGGAGGTAGTAATCCACCTCGATCGGCGTGTCGATGCGAAGCTGAACCTTGACCTCCTGCCGCGATCCGTCCTGGCGCTTGATCACGAGCGTTACGTCCTGCAGTGGCTTGATCTCGCTCTCTAGGCCGAGGATGTCGAACTGCTCATCGCCCCTGATCGCGAGCCATTGCGCGCTGTCAGCGCCCTTGAACTGCAGCGGCAGCACGCCCATGCCCACGAGGTTGGAGCGGTGGATGCGCTCGAAGCTGCGCGCCACCACTGCTTTCACGCCGAGCAGCTGCGGCCCTTTGGCGGCCCAGTCGCGCGACGAGCCGGTGCCGTATTCCTCGCCACCAAACACGATGGTCGGGACGCCCTGCGCGATGTACTTCATTGCGGCGTCATAGATCGGGAGCTGCTCGCCGGAGGGCTGCAGCAGCGTGAAGCCGCCTTCCACGCGCGTCCCGTCGGCCTTGGGCGGGAGCATGAGGTTCTTGATGCGCACGTTGGCGAACGTGCCCCGCATCATGACCTCGTGGTTGCCGCGGCGGGCCCCGTAGCTGTTGAAGTCTGCCTTGGCCACGCCGTGCGACAGCAGATACTGCCCAGCCGGAGAGGTGTCCTTGATGGAGCCAGCGGGGCTGATGTGATCAGTCGTCACGGAGTCGCCGAAGATCCCCAGCGCGCGGGCGTTCAGCACATTCCCGCTCTTCTCCGGCTGCATGCCGAAGTGCTCGAAGAAGGGCGGCTCGGCGATGTAGGTCGACTTGGGCCAGTTGTAGACCTGGCCGGACGCCGAAGGCACGGTGTTCCACAACGTGTTGCCGGTGACGAAGTCGCCGTAGAGCTTGCGGAAGGTCTTGGAGTCGGTGGCATGCTTCATCAAAGCGTGCACCTCGGCGCTGGTCGGCCACACATCGCCGATCCACACCGGCTTGCCGTCCTTCCCGGTGCCGAGCGGTTCTGTCATCAGGTCCTTGAGGACCGTCCCGGCGATGGCATACGCCACCACCAGCGGCGGCGAAGCCAGAAAATTCGCGCGCAGGTTGGGATGGATGCGCGCTTCAAAGTTGCGGTTTCCCGACAGCACAGCCGCGCAGACCAGATCGTTCTTGACGACCGCTTCGTCGATCGGATCGGCGAGTGGGCCCGCGTTGCCGATGCACGTGGTGCAGCCGTAAGCCGAGACGTAGAAGCCGAGCTGCTCCAGATAAGGCAGCAGCCCCGCGGCCTTGAGGTATTCCGTGACCACGCGCGAGCCCGGAGCGAGCGAGGTCTTGACGTGCTTCTTGACGCTCAGACCTTTCTCCACCGCTTTCTTGGCCAGCAGCCCTGCGGCGATCAGCACGCTCGGGTTGGAGGTGTTGGTGCAGGAGGTGATCGCGGCGATCAGCACGTCGCCCGATCCGATGTCGATGCCGTCGGTGGTCTTGACGCGCGTCGCGAGCTCGCCGGATTTCTTCGCGAAGCCGTTCTCGGCCACCGGCTTCGAGAACAGGCTCGCGAACGTGGACTTGACTTTGCCGATCTCGATGCGGTCCTGCGGGCGCTTGGGCCCGGCCAGCGACGGCGCGATGGTGGAAAGATCGAGCTCCACCACCTGGGTGTAGTCGATCTGCCCGGCCTTGGGCACGCCGAACATGCCTTGCGCCTTGAAGTACGCTTCGAGCGCGCTGATCTCTTCCGAGGAGCGGCCGGTGCCGCGGAAGTACTCGATCGTCGCGGCGTCCACGGGGAAAAACCCCATCGTGGCGCCGTACTCGGGTGCCATGTTGGCGATCGTCGCCCGATCGGGGACGGTGAGGCCGGCGGTGCCCGCGCCGAAGAACTCGACGAACTTCCCCACCACTTTCTCTTTGCGCAGCATCTCGGTGACGGTGAGCACCAGATCGGTGGCGGTGCAGCCTTCGCGCAGCCGGCCTTTCAAGTGCACGCCCACCACATCCGGGGTGAGGAAATACACCGGCTGCCCGAGCATTCCGGCTTCGGCCTCGATGCCGCCCACGCCCCAGCCGACCACTCCGATGCCGTTGATCATGGTGGTGTGCGAGTCGGTTCCGACCAGCGTGTCCGGGTAGTAGATGCTGTCGTTCTGGTGCACGCCGCGCGCGAGGTACTCCAGGTTGACCTGGTGGACGATCCCGATCCCGGGCGGCACCACTTTGAAGGTGTCGAAGGCCTGCATGCCCCATTTCATGAACTGGTAGCGCTCCTCGTTGCGCTTGAACTCGAGCTTCATGTTGAGGTCGAGCGCGTTCTTGTTCCCGTAGTGGTCGATCTGCACCGAATGATCCACGACCAGATCGACGGGCACCAGCGGCTCGATGAGCTTCGGCTCGCGATCCATCCGGTTGGCGACGCCGCGCATGGCGGCCAAATCGGCCAGCAGCGGCACACCGGTGAAATCCTGCAGCACAATGCGCGCGACAACGAAGGGGATCTCGTCCGTGCGCGGCGCGCGGGGCTTCCAGCCGGCCAGTTGGCGCACATGCTCTTCGGTCACTTTCTTGCCGTCGCAGTTGCGGAGCACCGACTCCAGCACGATGCGGATCGAGATCGGCAAGCGCGAGATCGCGCCGATGCCTGCCTTTTCCAATGCGGGGAGCGAATAGAGCTTGCCGGTCCTGCCCGCGGCGGGGCTGAACGGCTGGAGACTGTCGAAGAGGCTATGGGCCATGACGGAGTCCTTGCGGTTGATCGGAGATCAGGGTTTGCTTTGCATCTGCCGGATGTTGATCTTCATGCCGTTCGGCAAGAGGATATCGCCGGGCTTCTGATCCGGGGGGCAGGGCCCGACCCACTTGGCGTCGATCTGGGTCAGGTTTTCGCTCCTGCCCATGAGCGGCGGATCGTACTTGGTGCGGATCTCGCCATGGTAGGCACGGTCGAATTTGCCGGTGAGCACGGTGCGGCTGGTGGCCGTCGTATCGCCGAGCTTGCAGACCGTGTCGGCGACGATCCGATTGCCCTCACGGCGGATCTTCTGCTTGGTGCAGGCCTGGCTGGCGACGCTTTCGCCGAGCTGCTGCGCGATGTCATCGGTGTTCTGGTCGACGCACATCTGCATCGCCTGCGGCGGGCGGTGCATGCTCGCACGAGAGATGTTGATTTCCCACAGTCCGGACTTGCGCTTGGGCAGCTCGATCGCGGGAGCCTCTGCGCGCACAGCTGCGATCGGCAGCAGCAGCGCCAACACGCCGAGCAGCCTGGCCATCGTTAGACTTCCGCGCAAGAAAACGTCCGCTGTCGAAGGTGCAAAGGGAGACAAAGGGCGCTGCTCGGGCTAGATCACGAACAGGTCGACGAACTCGTTCACCGGCGTCGCCTCCAGCCGTTTCGCGTCCTGGCACAGCTCCAGGATCGCGCGCGACTGCTTGGCCGGGAAACGGCGCGCCAGGTTGGTCTTGAACTTGGCCTCGAGCACGGGGATGCCCTCCCGGCGGCGCCGGCGATGCCCGATCGGATACTCCACCACCACCTCGTCGGTGTGGCTCCCATCCTTGAAGTGGATCGTGATGCCGTTGGCGATGGAGCGCTTCTCTGGATCCAGGTAGTCCTTGCTGAACTGCTTGTCCTCGACGCACTCCATCCGGTCGCGCAGCGCGTCGATGCGCGGGTCCGAGGCGACTTCATCCTCATAATCGGCGGCCGTCAGCCGGCCGAAGATCAGCGGCACCGCAACCATGTACTGAATGCAGTGATCGCGGTCGGCCGGGTTGTTGAGCGGCCCCTTCTTGTCGATGATGCGGATGGCCGACTCGTGCGTGCGGATGACGATCTTCTGGATCTCACCCAGACGCTGCGCGACCTGCGGACGCAGCTGGATCGCGCATTCGACCGCAGTCTGGGCGTGGAATTCGGCGGGAAACGAGATCTTGAACAGCACGTGCTCCATGACGTAGCTGCCGTAAGGGCGCTGGAACTGGAACGGCTTGCCCTTGAACAGGACGTCGTAGAAGCCCCAGGTCTTGGCGGTCAGCACCGAGGGATAGCCCATCTCGCCCTTCATGGTGATCAACGCCAGACGCACGGCGCGGCTGGTCGCGTCGCCCGCGGCCCAGCTCTTGCGCGAGCCCGTATTGGGTGCGTGACGGTAGGTGCGCAGGCTCTGGCCGTCGACCCAGGCCTGCGAGAGCGCGTTGACGATGTCCTCGCGGTTGCCGCCCAGCAGCCGCGTCACCACCGCCGTGCTTGCTACTTTGACCAGCACGACGTGATCGAGCCCAACGCGATTGAAGCTGTTCTCGAGCGCGATCACGCCCTGGATCTCGTGCGCTTGGATCATCGCCGTGAGCACGTCGCGCATCGTGAGCGGCGTCTTGCCGGCAGCCACAGCGGTGCGGGAGACCCAGTCGGCGACGGCAAGGATCCCGCCCAGGTTGTCGGAAGGGTGGCCCCACTCGGCCGCCAGCCAGGTGTCGTTGAAATCCAGCCAGCGGATCATGGCGCCGATGCTGAACGCGGCCTGCACCGGATCGAGCTGGAACTGCGTGCCCGGCACTCTGGCTCCGTTCGGGACGACGGTCCCCGGCACGATGGGTCCGAGCAGCTTCGTGCAGGCCGGGTACGAAAGCGCCTCCAGGCCGCAGCCGAGCGTATCCATGAGGCACAGGCGTGCGGTGTCGTAGGCCTCGGGGCTCGTGATCTGGTGTCCGAGCACGTATTCGGCGATGTCGACAAGGACTTTGTCGGGGTCGGGGCGGATGTTGGAGATGGGGGCGGACATGCGTGGATCTCTGGCGGCTGTGGGAGTTGACGGCTACCCGACTCGACACAGATGAGAAGGTGAAGAGTGAAGGGTCAACGAGTGAATGAAGTGCAAGAGGTGATCCCCCTCACCCGGACCCTCTCCCCCGGCGGGGGAGAGGGGAGGCCGCTCTTGGCAGACTGGGGGGCGGAACTCCTGCCCGGTCGCCCCCTCACCCGATTCACTTCTTTCACCTCATTCACCTCTTCACCTTTTCAACTCTTCACTCTTCACTTCCTCTTCTCGATCGGCACCCACTTCAAGTTCTCGGGTCCCATGTAGTTGGCGCTGGGGCGGATGATCTTGCCGTCCATGCGCTGCTCGATGACGTGCGCCGACCATCCGGATGCGCGGCTGATCACGAAGATGGGTGTAAACATGCTGGTGGGCACCCCCATCATGTGGTAGCTGGTGGCGCTGTACCAGTCGAGGTTGGGGAACATCTTCTTCTCGCGCCACATGACCTGCTCGATGCGCGCCGAGATGTCGAACAATCGCATGTCCCCCGCGTCCTCGGATAGCCGCTGCGCCACCCGCTTGATCACCTCGTTGCGCGGATCGGCGATCGTGTATACGGGGTGGCCGAAGCCGATGATGATCTGCTTCTCCGCGATGCGCCGGACGATATCGGCCTCGGCCTCGTCCTGGTTGTCGTAGCGGCCGATGGTGTCGAACGCGAACTCGTTCGCTCCGCCATGCTTGGGCCCTTTGAGCGCGCCGATGGCCCCGGTGATGGCGGAGTAGAGGTCCGAGCCGGTGCCGGCGATCACGCGTGCGGTGAACGTGGAGGCGTTGAACTCATGCTCGGCGTACAGGATGAGCGAGGTGTGCATCGCCCGTTCCCAGGCCCGCGCCGGTGGCCTGCCGTGCAGCAGATGCAGGAAATGCGCGCCGATCGAGTCGTCGTCGGTCTCCGTGTCGATGCGGCGTCCGTTGTGGCTCCAGTGGTACCAGTACAGCAGCATGGAACCGAGGCAGGCCATCAGACGGTCGGCGATGTCGCGCGCCTCGGCGAGCTTGTGGTCCGGACTTTCCGGCAACACGGCACCCAGCGCCGAGCAGGCCGTGCGCAGCACGTCCATGGGATGGGTGTTCGCCGGGATGCACTCGAGGATGTCCTGGACGGCTGACGGCACCCCGCGCAGGGCCTTCAGCTTGCGCTTGTAGGCGCTCAGCTCCGGGGCCGTGGGCAGCTTGCCGTGCACGAGCAGATAGGCGATCTCCTCGAACTCGGCCTGGTCGGCGAAGTCGAGGATGTCGTAGCCCCGGTAGTGCAGGTCATTGCCTTGCCGCCCGACCGTGCACAGGGCGGTGTTGCCGGCCACCACGCCCGACAGGGCGACCGACTTCTTGGGCTTGGGAGCCGTGGTGGCGTCGCTGCTCATCGGTGTTTTTCCTTGGCGAAAAGTTGATCCAGCTTGGCTTCGAATGCGTGGTAGTCGAGATAGTCGTAGAGCTCGTCGCGGGTCTGCATCGTCTCGAGCACTTGCGCCTGCGTGCCGTCACGGCGGATCGCCTGGTACACGTTCAGCGCCGCCTTGTTCATGGCACGGAAGGCGGACAGAGGATACAAAACCAGTCCGACGTTGGCCGCGCGCAGCTCCTCGACGGTGAACAGCGGCGTTTTGCCGAACTCGGTGATATTGGCCAGGACCGGGACCTTCACGGCCCGGGCGAATTCCTTGTACATCGCGAGCTCGGTCACGGCCTCGGGGAAGATCATATCCGCGCCTGCCGCGACGCAGGCACAGGCGCGGTCGATCGCCGCCTGCAGCCCCTCCGCAGCGAGCGAGTCGGTGCGCGCCATGATCACGAAGTCGGGGTCGGTGCGGGCATCCACGGCCGCCTTGATGCGGTCGACCATCTCCTCTCGGGATACGATCTCCTTGCCGGGACGATGTCCGCAGCGCTTGGCCTGGACCTGGTCCTCGAAGTGCACGGCCGCCGCACCGAACTTGATCAGCGACTTTACGGTGCGGGCGATGTTGAAGGCGCTGCCGAAGCCGGTGTCCGCATCGACCAGCAGCGGCAGGCTGCACGCGTCGGTGATCCGGCGCACATCGGTCAACACGTCGTCCAGCGTACTGATCCCCAGATCGGGCAATCCGAGCGACCCCGCCGCCACGCCGCCGCCGGACACATAGATCGCCCGGTAGCCGCAGCGTTGCGCGAGGCGGGCGTGATAGGCGTTGATGGTGCCGATCACCTGCAGCGGTTGCTCCGCTTGGACTGCCGCCCGAAATCTCGCACCCGCCGACTGCATGCTCATCGTCGATCCCCGAAAGTAGTCTCTTATCCGCTAAGAAACGAGGAACCCCGCGGGCTCATCCGATCATTCCCCGGACCGCGTCTTGTTCCTCTTGCAGCTCCTTCAGCGTGGCGTCCATTCGGGCACGGCTGAACGCGCTGATCTCGATCCCCTGGACGATCTCGTAGCGGCCATTGCGGCAGGTGACGGGAAACCCGTAGACCACTCCTTCGGGGATACCGTAACTGCCGTCCGAGGGGACGCCCATCGAAACCCAGCTGCCCACTGGCGTCCCCATGACCCAGTCGCGTACATGGCCGAGGGCCGCGTTGGCTGCGCTGGCGGCGGAGGAGGCGCCGCGGGCGTCGATAATCGCGGCCCCGCGCTTCTGCACCATGGGGATGAAAGTCTTCTCCAGCCATGCCGTGTCGTTGATCATCGGCCAGACCTTGGCTCCGTCCGCCTCCGCTTGGAACAGGTCCGGGTACTGCGTCGCCGAATGGTTGCCCCAGATCGTCACCTTGCGGATGCTCTCGACCGATTTGCCGATCCGCGCCGCGATCTGCGACACGGCCCGGTTGTGATCGAGCCGCATCATGGCGGTGAAGTTCCCGGGTTTGAGGTCGGGTGCGTTGCGCATCGCCGTCCATGCGTTCGTGTTGGCGGGGTTGCCGACCACGAGCACCTTGACGGTGGGCTTGGCCGCTGCGCTGAGCGCTTTGCCCTGGTCGATGAAGATCTTGGCATTCTCGGCCAGCAGGTCCTTGCGTTCCATCCCCGGACCGCGCGGCTTCGCCCCGACCAGCAGCGCGACGTCGCAGTCGCGGAAGGCCATCTGCGGGTCGTCCGTCGCGCTCATGCCGGCGAGCAGCGGAAAGGCGCAGTCTTCCAGCTCCATCATCACGCCGTTCAGCGCCTTCTGCGCCTTCTCGTGCGGGATTTCGAGCAGCTGCAGGATGACGGGCTGATCCGGCCCCAGCAGATCACCATGGGCGATGCGAAACAGCAGGCTGTAGCCGATCTGGCCGGCGGCCCCGGTGACTGCCACGCGCAGAGGGGATGTCATGACGTGAGGCTCCTGGAGGTGGGAGCGAACCCCCGGCGGACGCGACTGCAGAACCGACCCGGAGGCGCCGATAAAACTTGCGCATGGTAGCCAAGCGGCGGCGAAAGTGTCAAACTGCTCTTGTATCTTCTATAAGATAGACGACTGCGTAGACGCCCGCGGGGTTTTGTGCTAAAAACTCGCCGCACCCTCACCACGCCTCCCATGAAATCCGCCGGGATCGCCAAGTCCGCCGGGGATTCTCCCGCCTTTCAGCCGCTGTATCGGCAGATCAAGTCGTTGATCACCCAGAGCCTGGTGACGGGCGAATGGCGCCCGGGGGATCCCATCCCGAGCGAGATCGAGCTCGCCAGCCGCTTCAGCGTGAGCCAGGGCACGGTGCGCAAGGCCGTGGCCGAGCTGGCCGACGAGAACCTTCTCATCCGCTATCAGGGGAAGGGCACCTTTGTCGCCTCCCATGCCGACGAGCGCGACAAGTTCCCGTTCCTGCGTATGACGCCGGACCGCGGGGAAGTCAAAGACCTGACGGCGCGGTTGATCGATTTCCGCCGCCTGCGCGCTGACACCGCATCCGCGCGGCTGTTGAGGCTTCCCCCCGGCGGCAGCCTGTTCCTGCTCCGCCGGGTGTTGGCTCTGGCCGGCCGCAACATCTGCTTCGAGGAGGTGCGCCTGCCGGCGTCCCGCTATCGCCGGTTGTCCACGGCCGTGATCGAGGAGCACGGATGCATGCTGTACAGCATGTACGAGACCGGGTTCGGGCTGCGCATCGTGTATGCCGAAGAGCAGGTCAAAGCCGTCGCCGCGCCGAGGGAGGTGGCGGCGGCACTGGGTCTGCCCGCCGCGGCGCCGGTGTTGCAGATCGAACGCATCGCCTACACGTATGGAGACGATCCGGCGGAGCTGCGGCGCAGCTGGAACGATACGCGCGAGCACCACTACCGTAACCGGATCATGGGCTGAGACACGATGCCAACGGCCGATGCCAAGCTGAGCTTTGAACCGCAGGAGCAGAAAGCCATGCGCAGCAACCGCCCCAAATACCTCGATGTGTTCCAGATCCGGCTCCCGATCCCGGGAGTGGTGTCGATCCTGCACCGTGTGAGCGGGGCGGGGCTGTTCCTGCTCCTGCCGTTGCTCCTGTGGCTGTTTCAGGCCAGCATCTCTTCGCCGGACAGCTATGTGCGCTATCGCGCGAGCTTCGCCCATCCGCTCGTCAAGCTGATCCTGATCGGACTCCTGTGGGCGTTCGTCCATCACCTGTTGGCGGGGCTGCGGTTCCTGGCGCTCGATCTGCACCTGGGAACGGAGCTGCCGGCAGCGCGCGCGAGCAGTTGGGTCGTCCTGGTCGCTGGGATCGTGCTGACCGTGATCCTGGGAGTGTGGCTATGGTGAAGCGCGTCGTCGTGGGGGCTCATTACGGGCTGCGTGACTGGCTGGTCCAGCGGTTGACCGCCGGAGTGATGGCGGCCTACACGGCCCTGTTCGCGATCGTGCTGATGGTGGCGCGGCCGACCAACTACTCCAACTGGCGTGCCCTGTTCGGCGGTCAGGCGATGAAGCTCGCGACGCTGCTGTTCTTCCTGAGCCTGTGTCTGCACGCCTGGATCGGCATGCGCGACATCCTGATGGATTATGTCGGGGCCCTGTGGGTGCGGTTGGGCCTGCAGGCGATCGTGATCCTCGCGCTCACCGCGTGGGCGCTGTGGGCCGTCCAGATCCTTTGGAGCGTATAAATGGGGCTCCCGAAGCGTCAGTTCGATGCGGTGATCGTAGGGGCCGGCGGCGCCGGGATGCGTGCGGCATTGCAGCTTTCCGAGGCCGGGTTCAAGACCGCGGTGCTCTCCAAAGTATTCCCGACCCGATCGCATACCGTGGCGGCTCAAGGCGGGATCGGGGCCGCGCTCGGCAACATGGGCGAGGACAGCTGGCTGTGGCACATGTACGACACGATCAAGGGCTCGGACTATCTGGGCGACCAGGACTCCATCGAGTTCATGTGCCGCATGGCCCCCGAGGTCGTGTACGAGCTGGAGCACTTCGGCATGCCGTTCGACCGCAACAAGGACGGCACGGTCTACCAGCGCCCCTTCGGCGGCCATATGCAGCACTTCGGCGAAGGTCCGCCCGTGCAGCGTAGCTGCTGTGCGGCGGACCGGACGGGCCATGCCATGCTGCACACTCTGTATCAGCGCAACCTGCGCGCCAACACGCTCTTCTTGGTGGAGTGGATGGCACTGGACTTGATCCGCGACGCATCGGGGCAGGTGCTAGGCGTTGTCGCGATGGAGATGGAAACGGCCGAGGTCTACATCCTGCAGGCGCGCGCCACCCTCTTCGCGACCGGCGGGGCAGGGCGGGTGTTCGCGGCCAGCACCAATGCGTTCATCAACACCGGAGACGGGCTGGGCATGGCCGCGCGCGCCGGGATTCCTCTCGAGGACATGGAGTTCTGGCAGTTCCATCCCACCGGCGTCGCCGGCGCCGGAGTGCTGATCACCGAAGGCGTGCGCGGCGAGGGCGGCTATCTGCTCAACAAGAGCGGCGAGCGGTTCATGGAGCGATACGCCCCTAACGCGAAAGACCTTGCCAGCCGTGATGTGGTCTCCCGCGCCATGGCCACGGAAATCAAGGAGGGACGTGGCTGCGGCAAGGACGCCGACTATCTGTTGCTGAAGCTCGACCACCTGGGAGTCGAACTGATCGAGAGCAAGCTGCCCGGGATCCGCGAGATCGCGAAGAAGTTCGCCAACGTGGACCCGGTGAAAGATCCGATCCCCGTGGTGCCCACCGCGCACTATCAGATGGGCGGCATACCCACCAACTACCACGGCGAAGTCGTGGTGCCGCAAGGCGGCGACCCGGAGGTGCCGGTCGCCGGCTTCTACGCCGCCGGCGAGTGTGGCTGCGCGTCGGTGCACGGGGCAAATCGTCTCGGCACCAACTCGCTCACCGACCTGTTGGTATTCGGCAAGGCGAGCGGCGATCGGATGATCCAGTTCCTGAAGGACAACCCGCTGCACAAGGAGCTGCCACCCGACGCGGGCGATCCGTCGCTAGCCAGGCTCGCCCGGCTGGAGAGCCAGAAGGACGGCGAGAACGTGTACGAAGTGGCGGCGGAGATGCGCAAGGTGATGCAGGTCCATTGCGGCGTATTCCGCTTCCCCGAGTTGCTGGCAGAGGGGGTGCAGAAGATCCGGCAGGTCGCTGCGCGCGCGGCGCGTACCGGGATCAACGACAAGAGCAAAGTGTTCAACACCGCGCGCATCGAGGCCTTGGAGCTCGATAACCTGATCGAGGTGGCGCAGGCCAGCCTGACCTCCGCCGAGGCGCGGAAAGAAAGCCGCGGCGCCCACGACCGCGCCGATCACCACGAGCGCGACGACGTCAACTGGCTCAAGCACACGCTGTGGTTCAAGGCGGGCAACCGCCTGGAGTACAAGCCGGTGCATTTGAAGCCGCTCACGGCGCGCAGCTTCGAGCCCAAGGTCCGCACCTATTGAGGAGCGCGTCGACGCGGCGCACGACATGGAAGCAAGCGCGTGAGTTCGTCCCTCTCCACCCCGTTTACGCCCTCGGCAGGTTTGCTGTGGGTGTCGACCGCGAGGTAAGCCATGCACTTCAGGATCTACCGCTACGACCCGGACAAGGACGCCAAGCCCTACATGCGCGACTACCGGCTCGAGTTGGAGCCGACGGACCGGATGCTGCTCGACGCGCTGATCCGCATCAAGGCCCAGGATGATTCGCTGGCGCTGCGTCGCTCCTGCCGCGAGGGCGTATGCGGGTCGGATGCGATGAACATCAACGGCAAGAACGGCCTTGCCTGCATCACGCGGCTGGAAGAGCTGAAAGAGCCGGTCGAGTTGCGTCCGCTGCCCGGGCTGCCGGTCATCCGCGACCTGATCGTGGACATGTCGCAGTTCTTCAAGCAATACCATTCGGTACGCCCGTACCTGATCAACGACGAGCCGGCGCCGGACCGCGAGCGCCTGCAGTCGCCGCAGGAGCGAGCGGAGCTCGATGGGCTCTACGAGTGCATCCTATGCGCATGCTGCTCGACCTCTTGTCCTTCGTTCTGGTGGAACCCAGATAAGTTCGTGGGACCCGCAGGGCTGCTGCAGGCGTATCGCTTCCTGGCTGACAGCCGCGACCACGCCGCGGGCGAGCGCCTCGACAACCTGGAAGACCCCTACCGGCTGTTCCGCTGCCACTCGATCATGAACTGCGTGGACGTGTGCCCGAAAGGCCTCAACCCTACCAGGGCGATCGGCCGCATCAAGGAGCTCCTGGTCCGGCGCGCTGTCTAGGCCGGCGGGCTGCGCAGATGGGCGAGCTCGACCGGGTCCGGTGGCACTGTCGCCGCGGCCTGCTGGAGCTCGATCTCACGCTGACCCGATTCGTGGACCAACATTACGCCGCGCTTACCGCCTCGCAAAAAGCAGCCTTCGCGGCCCTTTTGGATCGCCCGGACGGCGAATTGTGGGACCTGATCTCCGGCCGGGCGGAGCCGGAACCTGGAGAGATCGGCGCCCTGGTCCGGTATCTGCGAGGCGGCTGATGTGCAAGTGCACAAAATGCGTATCGCAATCGGCTACACTCTCGTACCATGAATTCGTGTTGGTTTGCTTCCGTCTCGCCCTGACTGGGCCGCTTTAGCCATCGATCGGAGAATCTGATGACCCAGCCGCGTAAGGCCACGCTGAGCTTCAACGACGGCACCCCGCCGGCGGACTTCCCGGTCCTGTCGGGGACGGTTGGACCGGATGTGATCGACATCCGTAACTTGTACGGCACGACCGGGAAGTTCACCTACGACCCGGGATTCATGTCGACCGCGGCGTGCAAGTCGGCGATCACCTATATCGACGGCGATGCCGGTGTGCTGCTCTACCGCGGCTATCCCATCGAGCAGCTGGCGCAGCAGTGCGACTTCCTGGAGGTCTGCTATCTGCTGCTCAAAGGCGAGCTCCCGACCAAAGCGCAACAGCAGGACTTCGTCGGGCGGATCACGCAGCACACGATGGTGAACGACCAGCTCACGCGCTTCTACAACGGCTTCCGCCGCGACGCGCACCCGATGGCGGTGATGGTCGGCGTGGTCGGCGCGTTGTCGGCGTTCTACCACGACTCGCTCGACATCACCAACCCGGACCACCGCGAAATCTCCGCCATCCGGCTGCTCGCCAAAGTGCCGACCATCGCGGCCATGTGCTACAAGTACAACATGGGCCAGCCGTTCATGTACCCGCGGAACGCGCTGAGCTACGTGGCGAACTTCTTCCACATGATGTTCGGCACCCCGTGCGAGGAGTATCGGCCCAATGCGGTGCTGGTGCGCGCGCTCGACCGCATCCTGACGCTCCACGCCGACCACGAGCAGAACGCCTCTACGTCGACCGTGCGCCTGGCCGGCTCGTCCGGCGCGAATCCGTTCGCCTGCGTGGCGGCCGGTATCGCCTGCTTGTGGGGGCCGGCGCATGGCGGCGCCAACGAGGCGGCGCTGCGGATGCTGGAGGACATCGGCGACGTGTCGCGCGTGGGCGAGTACATCCGACGTGCCAAGGACAAGAACGACAGCTTCCGGTTGATGGGCTTCGGGCACCGCGTCTACAAGAACTACGACCCGCGCGCGAAGCTGATGCGCGAGACCTGCCACGAGGTCCTGGGCGAGCTGGGCCTGCACAACGACCGCCTGTTCAAGCTCGCCCTGGAGCTCGAGCGCATCGCGCTCGAGGACGATTATTTCGTCCAGAAGAAGCTGTATCCGAACGTGGACTTCTATTCCGGCATCGTGCAGCGCGCGATGGGCATTCCCACCAGCATGTTCACCGCGATCTTCGCCTTGGCGCGGACGGTGGGATGGATCGCGCAGTGGAACGAGATGATCAGCGACTCCGAGCAGAGGATCGGGCGCCCGCGCCAGCTCTTCACCGGCGCCACCAAGCGGGACGTGGTGCCGCTCGCCGGGCGCGGCTGACCGCGGGCTTCGCATCGCAACGGGACATCTCCTGAGAGGAACGTCATGGCGGCGTTGATGAAGGAGTTCCTCGGCACCTCCTACCTGTTCGGCGGCAATGCCGCGTTCATCGAGGAGCTCTACGAGGCGTACCTGGAAAACCCGGAAGCGGTGGCGCCGCAGTGGCGCCGCTACTTCGATCAGATCCAACAGCCGGGCGTGCGCGATATCGCGCATCAGCCGGTGCGCGAAGCCTTCGTGCGCTTGGCGTATGAGCGCCCAGGCGGCAACGGCCACGCCCCGACCGGTGTGGTCGCGGCGGTGGAGCGCAAGCAGGTGTCCGTGCTGCAGCTCATCAACGCCTATCGCTTCCTGGGGTTGCGCCAAGCGAACGTCGACCCGCTCAAGCGCTTCCCGAAGCCGGAGATCCCCGAGCTGGAGCCGTCCTACTATGGGCTCAGCGAGGCGGACATGAACGCTGTGTTCAACACCGGCTCGCTGGTGGGCCCCGAGCAGCTTCCTCTGCGGGAGATCCTGCGCGCGCTGCGCGAGACCTATTGCGGCTCGATCGGCGTCGAATACATGTACATCAGTGACGTCGCGCAGAAGCGGTGGATCCAGTCGCGCTTCGAATCGGTGCGCTCGACACCCAGCTATTCTTCGGATTTCAAGCGCGAGCTGCTCGAGCGGGTCACCGCGGCGGAAACGCTGGAGCGATATCTGCATACGCGCTACGTGGGGCAAAAGCGCTTCTCGCTGGAGGGCGGGGAGAGCCTGATCCCGCTGCTGGATCATCTCCTGCAGCGGGCCGGAGCTCAGGGCATCCAGGAGACGGTGATCGGCATGGCGCACCGCGGGCGCCTCAATGTGCTCGTCAACACGATGGGCAAGATGCCCAAGGACCTGTTCTCCGAGTTCGAGGGCAAGCACGTCGACAACCTGCAGGCGGGCGACGTCAAATATCACCTGGGGTTCTCCTCCGACATCATCACGCCGGGTGGGCCCATGCACCTCACCCTGGCGTTCAATCCCTCGCATCTGGAGATCGTCAATCCGGTCGTGGAGGGCTCGGTGCGGGCGCGCCAGCATCGCCGCCGCGACCGGGACGGCAGGCAGGTGCTCCCGGTGCTGCTGCACGGGGATGCCGCGTTCGCCGGCCAGGGCGTGGTGATGGAGACGCTCAACCTGTCGCAGACGCGCGGGTTCCGTACCGGCGGGACGGTCCATGTCATCGTCAACAACCAGATCGGGTTCACCACGTCAGACGTGCGCGACGTGCGCTCGACGCTGTACTGCTCGGACGTGGTCAAGATGGTCGAAGCGCCGGTGTTCCACGTGAACGCCGACGACCCGGAAGCGGTGTGCCTCGCCACCGAGATCGCGTTCGACTTCCGCACCCAGTTCCAGAAGGACGTCGTCATCGACCTGCTGTGCTTTCGCCGCCACGGGCACAACGAGCAGGACGAGCCGATGGTGACGCAACCGCTGATGTACAAGCTCATCGCGCAGCATCCGGGCACACGCAAGCTGTACGCCGAGAAACTGGTGTCCCAAGGCGTCATCGCGGCGGAGGACACCGAGCGGATGATCAAGGACTTCCGCAGCGCGCTCGACGGCGGCTATCACACCAACAAGACGATCCTGTCGAACTACCATCCGCCTTTTGCCGTCGACTGGAGCCCATACAAAGGCGCCAAGTGGACCCAGCACGTCGACACCACCGTCCCGCTGGCCGAGCTGAAGGCGCTGGCCGAGAAGCTCACCACGGTTCCGCCGGAGTTCAAGCTCCATCCGCGCGTGGAAAAGGTCATCGCCGACCGCCGCCAGATGGCTCAGGGCAAGCTGCCGCTCGACTGGGGCATGGCCGAGAACCTGGCCTATGCCGCCCTGCTCAAGGATGGGTTCGCCGTGCGCCTCTCCGGGCAGGACACCGGGCGCGGGACCTTCTTCCACCGTCACGCGGTGCTGCACGATCAGGCTCGCGAGCGGTGGGACGCAGGCACGTGGGTGCCGCTGCAGCACATCGCCGAGAACCAGCCGGATTTCGTCGTGATCGACTCCGTGCTGTCCGAGGAGGCCGTGCTGGGCTTCGAATACGGATACGCAACCGCCGAGCCCAACGAGCTCGTGATGTGGGAAGCCCAGTTCGGAGACTTCGTCAACGGCGCGCAGGTGGTGATCGATCAGTTCATCGCTTCCGGCGAGGTCAAATGGGGCCGGATGTGTGGCCTCGCTCTGATGCTTCCGCACGGCTACGAAGGCCAGGGTCCCGAGCACTCGTCCGGCAGGCTGGAGCGGTTCCTGCAACTGTGCGCCGACTACAACATGCAGATCTGCGTGCCTTCGACCCCGGCACAGATGTTCCATCTGTTGCGGCGGCAGATGATGCGGCGCTATCGCAAGCCGCTCATCATCTTCAGCCCCAAGAGCATGCTGCGCCACAAGGAGTCGGTGTCTACGCTGGAAGAGCTGGCGGCAGGGGGCTTCAAGACCGTGATCGATGAGACCGACGCGCTGAACTCCGAGGAGGTCAAGCGCGTCGTGTTCTGCAGCGGGAAGGTCTACTACGACGTGCGCGCCGCGCGCCGCGAGCGGGGCATCGGCGACATCGCCATCGTGCGCCTGGAGCAGCTGTATCCCTTCCCGCACGACGAGTTCAAGGCACAGATCGCCCGCTACGGCAGGGCGAAAGAGATCGTCTGGTGCCAGGAGGAGCCCGGCAACCAGGGCGCCTGGCATCGAATCCAGCATTACCTGCTGCGCCACCTGTTGCCGACGCAGAAACTTTCGTATGCATTGCGTCCATCGTCGGCGTCCCCGGCGGCGGGCTACATGGCGCTTCACAACGAACAGCAGAAGGCGGTGATCGATGCCGCGTTGACGCACGGCGTCTGATCCCGACCAGACGCGCGCGCCGCGGCTTCGGCCCTGGCAATCGGAGAAGCTATGCTGGTGGAAGTCAGAGTCCCGCAGTTGTCCGAATCGGTCTCGGAGGCCACGCTGTTGAGCTGGCACAAGCACTCCGGGGACTACGTGCAGCGGGACGAGAGCCTGATCGACATCGAGACCGATAAGGTGGTGCTGGAGATGCGCGCGCCCGAGGCCGGGGTGCTCACCAGCATCGTCAAAGGCGACGGCGGCACGGTGACGAGCAACGAGGTCATCGCCACGATCGACACCGCGGCTACGGCTCCGGCGCCGAGCAAGGCTCCGCCAGAGCCGGCAGCCAAGCCCGCGCCGCAGGCCGTGCGGACGGAAGCGCCGCTCGCCGCCATTGCACTTCCGGCCGCGCGCAAACTCGCCACCGAGAAGAAGGTCGACCTCACGAGCGTGCAAGGGACCGGACGGGGCGGGCGCATCACCAAAGAAGACGTGGCGGCGAAGCTCGTCGAACGCACGCCCGCGCCGGAGCCTCGAGCCCCGGCTGTGGGACCGGCTCCGGGCCCCGTCCCCGTGGAAGTGGATCGAGTTCTGGCGGGCCGGCCCGAGCAGCGCGTGCCGATGTCGCGGCTGCGACAGCGCGTGGCCGAGCGGCTCGTCCAGTCCCAGTCCACCGCCGCGATCCTCACCACGTTTAACGAAGTCAACATGCAGCCGGTGATCGAGCTGCGCAAGAAATACCAGGATCGGTTCGAGAAGGAGCATGGCGTACGGCTGGGGTTCATGTCGTTTTTCGTCAAAGCCTCGGTGCACGCGCTCAGGAAGTTCCCCGTCGTGAACGCCTCGGTGGACGGCAGCGACATCGTGTATCACGGCTACTACGACATCGGCATTGCAGTGGCGAGCCCGCGGGGACTGGTGGTGCCCATCATCCGGGACGCCGATCAGCTCTCGCTCGCGCAGATCGAGAAGCAGATCGCCGACTTCGGCAAGCGCGCCCAGGACGGCAAGCTCTCCATCGAGGAGCTCACCGGAGGGACCTTCTCCATCTCCAACGGCGGGGTGTTCGGCTCCATGCTCTCCACGCCGATCATCAATCCGCCGCAAAGCGCCATCCTCGGCATCCACCTCACGAAGGAGCGTCCAGTGGTCGAAGACGGCCAGATCGTCATCCGGCCGATGAACTACCTCGCGCTGTCCTACGACCATCGGATCATCGACGGGCGCGAGGCGGTGCTCTCGCTGGTGGCGATCAAGGACGCGCTGGAGGACCCGGCGCGAATGCTGCTCGATCTGTGACGTAGATCCGAGGCTAGGGACGCGGAAGACGCACCGCAGTCCGACAACGCCCGCGCGTGCCTCGGTGCTGGAGGGCGATCCGCTCTACTCCCCGCGCGTTTGCGGGTGACTGAGAAGAAGACAGTACATCTAACCTTATGCCAGAACCCTACGACGTCGCCGTCATCGGTGCGGGTCCGGGCGGGTATACCGCCGCGATCCGCGCCGCACAGCTTGGACTCAAGACGGTCTGCATCGACGACTTCAAGAACGCGAAGGGCAAGCCCAGCCTCGGCGGGACCTGCTTGAACGTCGGCTGCATCCCGTCCAAGGCGCTGCTCGAGTCCTCGGAAGATTACGAGCGCGTGCTACACAAGTTCGCGGACCATGGCATCCGGGTCGAGTCGGTGAGCCTCGATCTCGCGACGATGCTGGCGCGCAAAGCCAAGATCGTCGACAACTTCACCGCCGGCATCGCGGTGCTGTTTCGCAAGAACAAGGTAGCGTCCGTGCATGGCCGCGGCCGCTTCGCTGGGGTAGCGGAGCACTATCGGATCGAGGTGCGCGATGGGGACAAGGTGGAGCAGGTCGAGGCGAAAAACGTCATCATCGCGACCGGCTCGCTCGCGCGCCAGCTCCCCGCCGCGTCAGTCGACAACGACCGCATCGTGGACAACATCGGCGCTCTGTCCTTTCCCTCGGTCCCCAAGCGCCTGGGCGTGGTCGGCGCGGGCGTGATCGGGCTGGAGATGGGCAGCGTGTGGAAGCGCCTCGGCTCGGATGTGAACGTCCTGGAGGCGCTGCCGTCTTTTCTGCCGGCAGCCGACGAGCAGGTCGCCAAGGAAGCGTTCAAGGTATTCAACGGGCAGCTCGATCTGAAGATCTACACGGGAGTCAACATCACCTCGGTCAAGACCGCCAAGAACAGCGTGACCGTGACCTATACCGACAAGAGCGGTGCCACGCAGATCGGAGAGTACGACAACCTCATCGTGGCGATCGGGCGCGTCCCGAACACCGATGGGCTGGGCGTGGAGGTGGTCGGCCTCAAGCTCGACCCTCGCGGCTATGTCCAGGTCGACGATCACAACCGCACGAACCTCCCCAATGTCTACGCGATCGGCGATGTCGTGCGCGGCCCGATGCTCGCCCACAAGTCGTCCGAGGAGGGGGTCGCGGTGGCCGAGATCATCGCCGGACAGGAAAGCCACGTGAACCTCGAAACCATACCGTGGGTGATCTATACCTCGCCCGAGATCGCCTGGGTCGGGAAGACCGAGCAGCAGCTCAAGGCCGAAGGCGTCGCGTACCGGGCTGGCCATTTCCCGTTCATGGTGAGCGGACGCGCCCGCGCGCTGGGCGAGACCGCCGGCTTCGTGAAAATGTTGGCCGACGCTGGCACTGACCGCATCCTGGGTGTGCACATCATCGGGCCCTACGCCTCCGAGCTGATCGCCGAAGCCGTCCTGGCGATGGAATTTGGCGCCAGCAGCGAGGATATCGCTCGCATCGTGCACGCGCATCCGACGCTCTCCGAGGCGATGCACGAGGCTGCGCTCGGAGTGCACAAGCGCAGTCTGAATTACTGAGCTCCGCGCCGCGGCTTGTTCGACGCGTCTCCAGGCCAGCTCGGCCCGCCGGTTCCGCAGCCGCCCGCGGGTTGGCTGCTGGACGCGCTCACGCAGCTCGCGCAATCGCATGGGTTCTCGCTGGACGGCGCGCAAGCGCGGGCAATCCGTTCCTTGCAAAGGCTGTCCGACGAGCTGGCTCCGCGGGGACCGCAGCGAGTCTGGGAGCGGCTGACGCAGCGCCGCCGGCCCCTCTCAGGGGTCTATCTCTGGGGGCCGGTCGGGCGCGGCAAGAGCTTCCTGATGGACGAGTTCTTCCGCCTCGCCCCGGTAGCCCACAAGGAGCGGATCCACTGGCATCGGTTCATGCAGCGCGTGCACCACGCACTGCGTGCGCTGCAGGGAACGCCCGATCCGCTCAAGCACTTCGCCAGGCAGGTCGGGCGCCGCCTCCGTCTGCTTTGCCTGGACGAGTTCCACATCACTGACATCGGCGACGCCATGCTCATGCGCGGGCTGCTGGAAGGACTGTTCGAGCGGGGTGTGGCGCTGGTGACGACCTCCAACCAGCATCCCGACGAGCTGTACGCGCACGGCCTGCAGCGCGCGCAGTTCCTGCCGGCCATCGAGCTGATCAAGGCTCACATGGAGGTGCTGGAGCTGGACGGCGGCAGCGATTACCGCTTGCGGGCCCTGACCCGTGCCGGTGTCTACCATCAACCGTGCGACGCCGCTGCGCGGTCGGCGCTGGAGCAAGCGTTCCATGCGGTCGCCGGCGAAGTCGGGGAAGTCGATACGCAGCTCGACATCGACGGGCGAGCGCTGCCGGCGCTGCGCATTGCGGGGGGCACCGCCTGGTTCGATTTCGCGCCGCTGTGCGAGGGTCCGCGCGGCACCGCCGATTACATCGAGCTGGCGCAGCGCTACCATACGGTTCTGGTGTCGGGGGTGCCGCAGTTCCGGACCGACCAGGCCGAGAGCATGCGCCGGTTCACCTGGCTGGTCGACGAGTTCTACGACCGGCAGGTCAAGTTGATCCTGGCGGCGGCGGTCCCCGCCGAGAGGCTCCATGCCTGCGTGCCGGCGAAAGCGGACACCGAACGCACGCGTAGCCGTCTGATCGAGATGCAGACGACGCGGTACTTGAGCCTGCCGCATCTGGGATGAGCTCACGCGACGCAGGAGCGAGCGCAAACACAACAGGAACAATGCCAATGGCGAAATTTCAGGCGTATCGGATCTTCAATCAAGACGGCAAGGTGCAGGCGCGGCTGATCGAGACGAGCCTCGAGGAGCTGGACCCGGGGGAGGTGGTGATCAAGACCGCCTATTCCAGCGTCAACTACAAGGACGCGCTGGCGGCAACCGGCGCCGGGAAGATCATCCGACGCTTCCCCTGTATTGGAGGCATCGACGCCGCCGGGTCTGTGGCGGCTTCGTCGAACCCGCGCTTCCGCGAAGGCGACGCGGTGATCTGCACGAGCTACGACCTGGGCGTAGCACACGATGGCGGCTACGCCGAATACGTGCGCGTGCCCGCCGACTGGGTCGTCGCGCAGCCGTCGGGGTTGTCCAGCTTCGATGCGATGGCGCTGGGAACCGCGGGATACACCGCGGGCCTGGCGGTGGAGCGCATGGAGCACGAGGGATTGAAGCCATCCAGCGGCCCGGTCATCGTCACCGGCGCGAGCGGCGGCGTGGGCAGCGTCGCCATCGACATCCTGGCGGGCGCGGGCTACCAGGTGGTTGCGCTGACCGGCAAGGCGGCAGAGACGGATTACTTGAAGCGACTCGGCGCCAAGGACGTGATGCTGCGCAGCGCCGTCGACTTGTCGAAGATCAAACCGCTCGACAAGGCCACCTGGGCCGGTGCGGTGGATAACCTGGGAGGAGAGGTGCTGTCGTGGCTGGCGAGCACGATGCAGGTGGGCGGTGCCTTGGCGAGCATCGGCTTGGCGGCGAGCCACAGCTTCAACGCCACCGTCATGCCATTCATCCTGCGCGGCGTGAGTCTGTTGGGCGTGGACTCGGTAAACACCCCGATGCCCCTGCGAACGAAGGTATGGCAGCGCCTGGCGACCGACCTCAAGCCTCGACATCTCCAAGACATGGTGACCGTGGTCACCTTGGGTGAGCTGCCGGCGGTCTTCGAAAGGATTCTCAAGGCCCAAAGCAAGGGGCGCACCGTGGTCAAGCTGGCTGGCTGAGAAGACCTGCGGCAGGGACGTGGGAGGCCGAGATGACTGAGACATATCGGGAGTTCTATCGCCGTTCGGTCGAGCAGCCGGAGGCGTTCTGGACCGAGCAGAGCCGCCTGGTCGACTGGCATCGACCATTCGAGCGCGTGCTCGACGACAGCCGCGAACCGTTCACGCGCTGGTTCGTCGGCGGCGAGACCAATCTCTGCCACAACGCGGTGGACCGCCATCTGGGCGCGCGCGGCGGACAGCTCGCGCTGGTCTGGATCTCCACCGAGGTGGATGAGCAGAAGAGCTACACGTTCCGCGAGCTACACGCGGAGGTGAGCTGCATGGCCGCCGCGCTGCAGGCGCTCGGGGTAGGGCGAGGCGATCGTGTGCTGATCTACATGCCGATGATCCCGGAGGCCGTGTTCGCGATGCTCGCTTGCGTGCGCATCGGCGCGATCCATTCCGTGGTCTTCGGTGGATTTGCCCCGGGCAGCCTCGCGGCGCGCATCGACGACGCAAGACCCAAAGTCATGGTGACGAGCGACGCCGGGATGCGTGCGGGCAAGATCATCCCGCTCAAACCCCTGGCCGATGAATCGATTCGCCTGTCGTCCGCGCCGCCGGGACATGTGATCGTTGTCAACCGCGGCCTGGATGCGGCGCTCACGATGACTGCAGGCCGAGACCTGGATTACGCGCAGTTGCGGGAGGCACACCGTCAAGCCACGATCCCCGTCACCTGGCTCGAGTCATCCGAGCCGAGCTACATCCTGTACACCAGTGGCACCACGGGGCGGCCCAAAGGCGTGCAACGCGATACGGGCGGCTACGCTGTGGCGCTCGCCGCCTCGATGCGGCACATCTACTGTTCCCAGGCGGGTGAGGCGTATTTCAGCACCTCGGACATCGGCTGGGTCGTCGGTCATTCGTATATCGTCTATGCGCCGCTGATCAACGGTTCCACCACCATCATGTACGAAGGCATCCCGATCCGGCCGGATCCGGGCATCTGGTGGAAGCTCGTGCAGGAGCATCGCGTGACTTCGATGTTCTCCTCGCCTACGGCGATCCGCGTGCTCAAGAAGCAGGACCCGGCGTATCTCCGGAAATACGACACCTCCTCGCTCAAGTATCTGTTCCTGGCAGGCGAGCCGCTGGACCAGCCCACGTCGGAGTGGATCGAGCAGGGGCTCGGCGTGAAAGTCGTCGACAATTACTGGCAGACCGAAACCGGCTGGCCGATCCTCACCAGCGTGCCCGGCGTCGAGCAGACGCCGCGCAAGCTCGGCTCGCCGAGCTTTGCAGCTTACGGGTATCGCCTGAAGCTCAAGCACGAGGAGAGCGGCCAGGAGGTGGGGCCGAACCAGAAAGGCGTACTGTGCATCGTGCCGCCGCTGCCGCCCGGCTGCATGAGCACCGTCTGGGGCGACGACGCACGCTTCGTGCAGACGTATTTCTCGTCGTTCCGCGACGAGCGCGTCTACACCACCTTCGACTGGGCGCTGCGCGACGCCGACGGCTATTACTTCATCCTCGGGCGCACGGACGATGTGATCAACGTGGCGGGCCACCGCCTCGGCACGCGCGAGATCGAAGAGGCCGTGCAGGCGCACGCCAACGTCGCGGAGGTCGCCGTGGTGGGCGTCAACGACGCCATCAAAGGACAGGTGCCGGTCGCGTTCGCGGTGGTGAAGGACGCCACCCGGGTTGCCACGCCCGAGCTGGCGCAAGCCGAAGAGCGCTCGATCATGGCCACCGTCGACCGCGAGCTTGGCGCCATCGCTCGTCCGGCGCGTGTGCACTTCGTGCAGCTGCTCCCCAAGACCCGCTCAGGCAAGCTGCTGCGCAGGAGCATCCAAGCGCTGGCCGAGGGCCGGGATCCAGGCGACCTCACTACGCTGGAAGACCCGTCCGCCTTGGATCAGATCCGAGCGGCGATGGCCTCCGTTCGCTAGCAGGGTGATGCAAAACCCACGCTGATGCTCTTGGCGTACGGGGATGGGAATGCGATCCCTCGCGCGTTCAAACACTTGTGCGCGTGTGCGCCTCGCAAAATTCCCGCGGGCGCTCGCGTCGCGGCTGTTACATCAACCTGTTAGCGACGCCTCGCGCTGGGCGCGCTGCGCGCAGGCTACTTCTTGCGCGGGTCGTCGGCAGGGTTGACGTACTCGATCGGATTGCCGATCGGGCCCATGCCTTGTTCCTGGATGATGACGTCGGTCTCGGCCCAGGCAAAGTGCGGCACCCCCGCCCCGGTGACGTAGAAGCTGCTGGGGGCGAACTTGGTGAGCTTCGACTGATCGAAGGTTTCTCCCGCCCCCGACCAGTATGTGCCCGTGAGAACGGTGACGATGCGCTGGTCTTCATGCTTGTGGGCAGGTAGCTTATAGCCGGCGGGCATCTTGGCCCGGAAGATGTAGGGTCCTTTCTCCTTCGGGTTGCCGTAGATCAGGATGATCTGCATGCCCGGCGGGACCGCTTTGTTCTCCTTCCATTCCAGGTCCGACGAGGTCGGCTCGTCGTAGCCTTTCATGATGATGTCCGTGCCTTGCGCGGAAGCCGTAGCGCCCATCGTGAGCAGCAGCACGCCCATCATCCACGCCGTCGGGTGCGCGCGGCGAATCCAACTCTTGCACATCTCTCGAATCTCCCAGAGGCCGGACGCCGGTGCGCGCGAAATGCGATACACGGAGGCGCTCCTGGCGGACATGATCAGTTGCGCGGGTCGTCGTCGGGGTTCAGATATTCGATCGCCTCGCTGACCGGGCCGAACCCTTCGATCTGCAGGATCACCTCGGTGCGCGCGAAGTCGAAATGCGGCGTGCCCGCGGTGGTGACATAGAACGTACCCGGCCCGTATTCGTCCATCTTGAACGGATCGTAACGGTCGCCGACGCCGGTCCACCAAGTGCCCTTGAGGATGGTGACGAGGCGGTCGTCGGCGTACTTGTGCGGAGGGATCCGGTACGCGGTGGGGACGCGGATCCGGAAGATATAGGGGCCCGGCTGCTTCGGATCTCCGTAGACGTACATGATCCGCATCCCGTACGGCATGGTCCTACCGGCTTTCTGCCACTGCTTGTCGCCGGGGATCACGGTGGTCATGCCCGGCGCCTCGTCCGCCAAGGCCAGCGGCCCGGCGAGCAGCGAGAACGAGAGCGCAGCCGCCGGCAGTGATCGGCGCATCCTATTCGGTCGCATCAGCTGTCTTCCTCGTGTTGGGTTCCTGTCGTCATCGCCCGCATCGGAGCGTCGATCCCGCCGCGCTAACTTCGGCCAGCACACGTGGGCGCGGGGTCACAAGTCGAGCGGCGAATGGTATCACGAAGCCTTCCCGCCCATCCGCCGGCACGTGGCACTTGCGAGCAGCGGTCCCATCGCATTGACCGGGGAATGGCATGGGAGTTCGCGCGCTTCGGCCGGAGCGCCAGAGGTTGCCTGCGCCCACGTCCTTCCGGCGTGCGCTCGAGGCCGCCGGTGCGGTGCTTTCATGCTTGGCGCCGGGCAGGCCGCCGGATCTCCCGAGGCGCCACAGACACCCGCCGTCGATGCGAGGCGGCGGGACGAACGAGACGGTCCCGGGAGCCCGGCGACGTTCACGAGTCGCCCGGAGGAGGCCGTCCGAGCCGCCACATCACGCACATCCGCGGCGGACCGTCCATTCCTTTGTCATAGCCCTCGAGGCCACGGTCGAGCTGGCCATGTGCAGCATACGCTTGATCCGCAGGGGAGCCGTCCAACCGCGCAATCATCAGGCGAATGCAAGCTGAAGCGCGCGCGTGCCGGGAGTTGACGCGGTCACGTCCGCCGTTCCCCGCTCGCAATCTCGTGGGACCTCTTGCTACAATGCCGCGACTCGCGTGAGCGCGGCGGTTTGGCACCAGCGTCTCCGCCGTCCGGAATGATGGCGTGCAAAGGAATCTGGAACGGACGAACGTTCGGGCCGCAAGAGCCCGCAGGGTGAAGAGGAGGATCGATGAACAAAGCAGAACTGGTCGAGGCGATCGCGAAGAAAACCGGCGGGACCAAGGCGGCGGTGGAAAGCACGCTCGATGCGTTGATGGAGACCGTCACGGGAGCTCTGAGCCGAGGGGATTCGGTCGCGCTGGTGGGGTTTGGAACCTTCTCGGTGTCTCGGCGGGCCGCGCGCAAGGGCCGCAATCCCGCTACGGGTGCGGAGATCAGGATCCCCGCGGCGAAGGTGGCGAAGTTCTCTTCGGGCGCGAAGCTCAAGAAGGCGGTCAACAAGAAATAGGCATCCGCGGGCCGCTCGGGGCTATCCCGGCCGGAGCCTCGCGAGCCCACGGCGGGTTCGAATGAGCAACCGCGCGCCGATGCGAAGCGAAGCAGAGCGTTGGCGGAGAGGGTGGGACAACACGGCCGCCTGCGGCTTTGTTGCGGCGGAGGCTAACTCTCGCTCGCGAGAGTTCAGCGCAGCGGCCGGAGCCAACCGAACCCGACCGGTTCGAAGCCGAACGAGCGCGGCCAGCAACGAGAACGTCGTCCATGAGAGGGCGTTCTGCATTCTGGCGGAGAGGGTGGGATTCGAACCCACGGTACGGCTTTTGACCGTACACGCGATTTCCAGTCGCGCACCTTCGACCGCTCGGTCACCTCTCCGCGTTCACACATCAGTGCACGCGATTTGCCTCCGGCCGCTACGCTTAACGTGACCGACCGACGGTCACGTTAGCCTGCGCCGCAACGATGCCGGAAGCGGCCTCGTTGTCCAGTCGCGCACCTTCGACCACTCGGCCACCTCTCCGGGTTCACGCGTCGGTGCACGCCTTATCGTTCCGATCACCGCCGCGCTCACTGTCTTTCCCGCTTCCCGATGCCGCCGGTTCAAAGGGGGCGGAAGAATAGCCCACGGGCGAGAGCCTGTCAAAACACCCACCGAGCCCACCTTCGGGCGTCCCTTGATCCCAGTGGGCGCTGCTCGGTGGATCAGCGTGCCGCTTTCAACTGCTCCAGTATCGCTGGGTTCTCCAGCGTCGAGACATCCTGTGTGATCGTCTCCCCCTTGGCGAGCGAACGCAACAGCCGGCGCATGATCTTGCCCGAGCGCGTCTTCGGCAGGTTGTCGCCGAAGCGAATGTCGTCGGGCTTGGCGATCGGACCGATCTCCTGCGCTACCCACTCGCGCAGGGTCCCGGCGATCTCCTTGGCCGCACTCCCTTCGGGCCGCGGCCCTTTGAGAACAACGAAGGCCACCACCGCCTCGCCTTTGATCTCGTGCGGTTTGCCGACCACCGCCGCTTCGGCGACCAGCGGATTCGCAACGAGCGCGGACTCGATCTCCATCGTGCCAAGCCGATGCCCGGACACGTTGAGCACATCGTCGATGCGTCCCATGATCCAGAAGTAGCCGTCCAGATCGCGGTTCGCCCCATCCCCGGCCAGGTAGTACTTGCCCTTGAAGTCGTCGGGATAGTAGCTCTTCTTGTAGCGCTCCGGATCGCCCCAGATCGTGCGGATCATCGCCGGCCATGGGCGCTTGATCACGAGGATGCCGCCCTTTCCCTTCTCCACCGAGTGACCGGTCTCGTCCACGACATCCGCGACGATCCCGGGCAGCGGCAGCGTGCACGAGCCTGGTTTCAGCGCCGTGACGCCGGGAAGCGGACTGATCATGTGGGCGCCGGTCTCGGTCTGCCACCAGGTGTCCACGATCGGACAGCGGCTGCCGCCCACCGTCGTGTAGTACCACACCCAGGCCTCCGGGTTGATCGGTTCGCCCACGCTGCCGAGCAGGCGCAGGCTGGACAGATCGTATTTCTTGGGCAGATCGGCGCCGGCTTTGATCAACGAACGGATCGCGGTCGGCGCGGTATAGAAGACACTGACCCGATGGTCCTGAATCATCTTCCAGAAACGCCCGGCATCGGGCCAGGTCGGCACGCCCTCGAAGATGATCTCGGTGGCACCGACTGCCAGCGGCCCGTAAGCCGTGTAGCTGTGTCCGGTTACCCAGCCGACATCAGCGGTGCACCAGAAGACATCCGTGGACTTGTGGTCAAACACCCACTTCATCGTCAGCATGGTCCAAAGCAGGTAGCCGCCGGTCGAGTGCTGGACGCCTTTGGGCTTGCCGGTGGAGCCTGACGTGTACAGGATGAACAGCGGATGCTCGGCGCTCACCCATACCGGCTCGCATACGTCCGGCTGATTGCGGACCACATCGTCCCACCAGATCTCGCGCGGCGCATGGACGTGAATGTTCGTTCCCGTGCGCTTGTGGATGATCACGTGCTTCACGCCGTCGCACCCGCCCATCGCGAACGCCTCGTCCACGGCCGGCTTCAGCGCGACCTCCTTGCCGCCGCGCAGACCCCCGTCGGCCGTGATCACCGCCACCGCACCCACATCGACGATGCGCTCCTGGAGGCTCTTCGCCGAGAAGCCGCCGAACACCACGGAGTGAGTGGCGCCGATGCGCGCGCACGCCTGCATGGCGATCACCACCTCGATGCTCATCGGCATGTAGATGACGACGCGGTCACCCGTCTTGATCCCCAGTGACTTCAGTCCGTTCGCGAACTGGCACACGCGCTGATAGAGCTGCTTGTAGGTGATCTTCGTGACCGATCCGTCGTCTGCCTCGAAGATGATGGCGACCTTGTTCGGCTGCCTCTCGAGATGGCGGTCCAGACAGTTGTACGAAGCGTTGAGCTCGCCGTCCTGAAACCATTTGTAGAACGGCGGATCGCTCTCGTCCAAGACCTTGCTGAACCGCTTGTGCCAGAGAAGGTTTTCCTGCGCGAGACGGCCCCAGAACCCGGCGAAGTCGCGGTCGGCCTCGTCGCACAGCGCCTGATACGCCGCCATGCCGGAGACGTTCGCTTGCGCCACGAACTCGCTGCTCGGGGCGAATACGCGGCTCTCCTGCAGAACCGATTCGATGGTGCTCATCTGAAATCCTCCGTCGCTAAGGTCGATGCGGGCTGGGTTCGCTCGCCGATGCTCGAATCGGTATCGATTATAGCGGCCCGCTGGGCAGACTACGCGGTGCCACCGCTCAAGCCGTGGTGCTAGAATCTGCGACCGATCCGCTCGCGCCCGCGCAGCGAGCCTCGCAACCCGAAGCTCCGATTGCCCATGACAACGATCCGCCAGGATGACCTGATCGAGAGCGTCGCCGACGCCCTGCAGTTCATCTCCTACTATCATCCGATCGACTACATCCGGGCGCTCGGCGCAGCCTACGAGCGCGAGCGATCGCCCGCCGCCCGCGATGCCATCGCACAGATTCTGACCAACTCCCGGCTGTGCGCCGAAGGCCGGCGGCCGATCTGCCAGGACACGGGCATCGTCATCGCGTTCTTGAAGATCGGGATGGACGTGCGCTGGGACGGCGCCAACATGGGTGTGGCGGATATGGTGAACGAGGGTGTGCGGCGCGCCTATCGGCATGCGCAGAATGTTCTGCGCGCCTCCATCGTCGCCGAACCCGCCGGCGCGCGCAGGAACACGCGCGACAACACGCCGGCAGTGATCCACATGGAAGTGGTGCCCGGCGACACGGTGGAGGTCAGCGTGGCCGCCAAGGGCGGCGGCTCCGAGAACAAGTCGGAGTTCACCATGCTCAATCCGTCGGACAGCATCGTCGACTGGGTCGTGAGCACGGTCCCGACGATGGGAGCGGGTTGGTGTCCTCCGGGGATCCTCGGCATCGGCATAGGCGGCAGCGCCGAGAAAGCGATGGTCCTCGCCAAGGAAGCGCTCATGGACCCGATCGACTTGCACGAGTTGCGCGGCCGCGGGCCGCGGAACCGGCTGGAGGAGCTGCGCCTGGAGATCCACGACAAGGTCAACGCTCTGGGCATCGGCGCGCAGGGGCTGGGCGGGCTCACCACCGTGCTCGACGTCAAGATCCGCGACTACCCCACGCATGCCGCCTCGCTCCCCGTCGCAATGATCCCCAACTGTGCCGCCACCCGGCACACGCACTTCGTTCTCGACGGCAGCGGGCCGGCGCATCTCGAGCCCCCGAGCTTGGATCAGTGGCCTGCCGTGCACTGGACTCCGGCCGCCGACGCTCGCCGCGTGGACCTCGCGACCGTGACGCGCGAGCAGGTCGCGACATGGCAACCGGGTGAGACCCTGCTGCTGTCCGGAAGGCTGTTGACCGGACGCGACGCCGCGCATAAGCGCATCTCCGATCTGTTCGCGCACGGGCAGCCGCTGCCCGAAGGAGTCGATTTCCGCAATCGCTTCATCTATTACGTGGGCCCGGTGGATCCGGTGCGCGATGAGGTCGTCGGTCCGGCCGGGCCCACCACCGCTACGCGGATGGACAAGTTCACGCACTTGATGCTGGAGCAAGCCGGATTACTGGGGATGATCGGCAAGGCCGAGCGCGGCCCGGCCGCCATCGAAGCCATCAAGAAGCACCGCGCGGTCTACCTCATCGCGGTCGGTGGGGCCGCGTATCTGGTGTCGAAGGCGATCAAGTCGTCGCGCGTCGTCGCGTTCGGCGACCTCGGGATGGAAGCGATCTACGAGTTCGAGGTGAAGGACATGCCCGTGACGGTCGGGGTAGACGCCGCCGGCAACTCCGTACATCAGAGCGGACCCGCGGAGTGGCGGGTGAAGATCGCCAAGTTGCCCAAGGCGGCCGTCGGGTGACGCCACCCCAAGGTGTGCGCCGGCGCGCAGGACAGAGGAAAGTGATGGAGTCGTGAGGTCCCGGGCCCCGTGCCTCGCGATTGCAGCTTCGCCATCTGCGGCCGTCGCGAGCGGCGAGGTCGGGACGCTGGACTCGCGCGTGCTGTCCGCCGGCAGAGCCTCAGCGTCGCTTCGAATGGTTCGGACGTCTGCTCGCGGACCGCTGGCGGTCCAAGCGCGGAGCAGGCGGAGCCTGTGGGGGCCGGGCGCGCAGCCTTCGCGTGAAGTGTTCCGCAATCTCTCGAAGGTGGACCGCCAGGCTCTGGTAAACTTCGTTGCGTCGTTATGAATCGCGCCGTGGGGCACAACAGCCAGAAAGCACGATCGCCTATGCCGGGCGCGCCTCCCCTGTTCAAGCAGTCGCCTGCCGACATCCATCCCGCGGTCGCGCAGCTGGTGCCGAATCCTCCATGGCGGGCCTCCCCGCATTGCGAAGTAGTGAACCTGGTCAGGTCCGGAAGGAAGCAGCCACAGCTATCCATCGCAAGTGCCGGGGGCAAGGCTCGCCACCCGTCCTGCGGCCCGCACCGTTTGCGTGGCCGCTCTCCTGCATGAGTCAGCAGATCCTGCCCGTCCACGGCGCAGCGGAGCGCCGGGAAGCCGGGCAGGCGCTCGCGCGCAAGTGGCGGCCGCGCACCTTCGAGCAGATGGTCGGGCAGGAACATGTGGTCCGCGCCTTGACGAACGCGCTGCGCCAGAACCGCTTGCATCACGCGTATCTGCTCACCGGCACGCGGGGGGTGGGCAAGACCACGCTCGCGCGCGTGCTGGCCAAGGCGCTCAACTGCGAGACCGGCATCACGCCCACTCCTTGCGGGGTGTGCAGCGCTTGCGTGGAGATCGACGGAGGTCGGTTCGTCGACCTGCTGGAGCTGGATGCCGCCTCGAATACGCAGGTGGACAACATGCGCGAGCTGCTGGACAACGCGCTGTACGCTCCCACCCGTGGCCGCTTCAAGGTCTACATCATCGACGAAGTGCACATGCTTTCACGCAACGCGTTCAACGCGATGCTCAAGACCCTGGAGGAGCCGCCCGAGCATGTCAAATTCGTGCTCGCCACCACCGATCCGCAGAAGGTGCCGGTCACGGTGCTCTCGCGCTGCCTGCAATTCAATCTGAAGCAGATCCCGGCACCGCAGATTCGCGAGCGGCTCGAGCAGATCCTCGCGCAGGAGAACGTCGCGTTCGAAGGCTCGGCGCTGCCTCTGATCGCGCGGTCCGCTCAAGGAAGCCTGCGCGACGCCCTGAGCCTGTTGGACCAGGCGATTGCCTACGGCGCCGGTAAGGTGGAGGAGGCGGCCGTGCGCGCGATGCTGGGGACCGTGGACCGGTCCTACCTGTTCTCTATCCTCGCAGCGCTGGCGCGACGCGATGGCGCTCGCGTGCTGGCGATCGCCGATGAGATGCAGGCACGCAGCATCGAGCTCGAGACCGCGTTGCAGGAGCTCGGCTCCTTGCTCCACCGGGTCGCCCTGGCCCAGACGTTGCCTGATGCGATCGCCGGCGATGACCCGGATCGCGCAGGGCTGCTGTCGCTTGCCTCGCAGCTCGCGCCCGAGGATGTGCAGCTGTACTACCAAATCGCCGTGCAGGGGCGTGCCGACCTTCCCCTGGCTCCGGACGAGTACGCGGGGTTCACCATGCCGCTGCTGCGCATGCTCGCCTTCGCACCGCAAGGCGTGGAGACGGCCGAGCCGGCGACGAGCCCGGCGCAGCCGTCGCCCGCGAACGCTGGACCGATGCAGTCCGCCGTCCCGTCGGCCAGCGCGACCGAATGGCAGCAGCTGGTCGCGAGCCTGAACGTCGGCGGCATGGCGCGCATGCTGGCCCAGCATTGCGAGCTCGTGCGCCAGGAGGGCGAGCGGATGGAGCTGAGCGTGCCGCAGGTGCATCGACATCTGCTCGAGCCGTCGTATCGCGAGAAGCTGCAAGCGGCTCTGGGAGAGCACTTCGGGCGGCGCATCAAGCTGGAGCTGCGGCTGGGACCGGCATCCGGCAACACCCCGGCGGAGCGCGAGGAGCAAGCGCGGCAGGCGCGGCAGCAGCGAGCGATCGAGGCCATCGACAGCGATCCGTTCGTGCGCGAGCTGGTGGAGGATTTCGACGCACGCGTGGTGGACGAGTCGATCCGGCCGCTGGAACCAACGCCGGCGCCGCAAGCACGAGGAGCGAACCGATGATGAAGGGTCAGTTGGCCGGCCTGATGAAGCAGGCGCAGCAGATGCAGGAAAACATGAAACGGCTGCAGGAGGAGCTGGCGGCGGTCGAAGTCGAAGGCCAGTCGGGCGCCGGATTGGTCAAGGTGGTCATGACCTGTCGCCATGACGTCAAGCGCGTCACCATCGACCCGAGCCTGTTGAGCGATGACAAAGACATGCTCGAGGATCTGGTCGCCGCCGCCTTCAACGACGCCGTGCGCAAGGCCGAGGCCACCGCCCAGGAGCGCATGGCCGGCTTGACGGCCGGCCTGCCGCTGCCGCCGGGAATGAAGTTCCCGTTCTGATGTGAATGCTCCATCCTCGCTCCAGGAGCTGATCGATTCGCTGCGCTGCCTCCCCGGCGTCGGGCCGAAGTCGGCGCAGCGCATGGCCTACCACCTGCTGCAGCGCGACCAGCCCGGCGCAGCGCGCCTGTCCGGAGCACTCACGCGCGCCGTGGCGCTGATCCGGCATTGCTCGAGGTGCAATACCTTTACGGAGGAAGAAGTGTGCGAGCTGTGCTGCTCACCGCGGCGCGACGAGTCGCTGCTGTGCGTGGTGGAGACGCCGGGCGACCTGCTGATGATGGAGCAGGCGCAGTGCTACCGGGGCCAGTACTTCGTGCTCATGGGCCGGCTGTCGCCTTTGGACGGGATCGGCCCGCGCGAGCTGCACCTGGAGCGGCTGGCGCGGCGCGCCACCGACGGCCAGGTCAAGGAAGTGATCCTGGCCACCAACTTTACGGTCGAGGGGGAAGCGACCGCGCATTATATCGGCGAGATGCTCGGGGCCAAGGGGCTCAAGGTCAGCCGGATCGCGCGCGGGCTCCCGGTGGGCGGAGAGCTGGAGCATGTGGACAGCGGAACGCTGGCGCAAGCGGTCGTCGAGCGCAGGGACGTGTGACGGCGACTGGCGCCGCAGAGCCCAGGTGCATCCAAGCACGGGCATCGACCGAGTCTCCGCGCCAGAGCGCGGTCCAAAGCGCGGGCATCCCCTTGCTCACTGATCCGACGACCGCGTGGCTGCACCGATGATCCGCTCGCCGGCCGGCCCGACCCCGGCACACAAGCCACGGCAGGCGCGCGTGGCGCGTGAGCACCGCGAGCCGCAATCGGCCACCGGATTGGACACGGGCCATGGGCCGCAGAGAATCCATAAAGTCCTGGCCGCGGCGGGGCTGGGGTCGCGGCGCGAGATGGAAGAGCTGATCCGGGCCGGCAAAGTCAAAGTCAACGGCGCGCTGGCGCAGCTCGGCATGCGGGTCCAGGCGGGAGACGTGATCCGCGTGGGCAAGCGTCAGGTCACGGTGCGCGACAGCGCGCCGCTGCCGCGCGTCATCGTCTACCACAAGCCCGAGGGTGAGATCGTGAGCCACGACGATCCACAAGGGCGTCCGAGCGTGTTCGAGAAGCTGCCGCCGATCCGCCGCGGCAAGTGGCTGGCGGTGGGGCGCCTGGACTACAACACTTCCGGGTTGCTGATCTTCACCACTTCCGGGGAGCTCGCCAACCGGCTCATGCACCCGCGCTACGAGGTCGAGCGCGAGTATGCCGTCCGCATCATCGGCAAGCTCCGCGACGAGCACTTGAAGCAGGTCAAGCGCGGCGTTCGCCTCGAAGACGGCATGGCCCGGTTCGAGCTGGTCGAGGAGCGAGGCGGGCGCGGGCTGAACCACTGGTATCGGGTGGTCCTGCGCGAAGGGCGCAACCGCGTCGTGCGCCGGATGTTCGACGCCATCGGGTTCAGGGTGAGCCGGCTGATGCGCGTGCGCTTCGGAGTCGTGTCGCTGCCGTTCGGGCTGCGCCGCGGCACCTGGCGCGAGCTGGAGGAGGATCAGACCGCCGGGATCCTCGGCTGGTCCGCGACGCTCGTGGATCCGGCGGCCTCCCAGGCTCCCGCGCCGGGGCGTGCAGGCCGGATCAGCCCGGGAGCTGGCCGCGCTCGAGGAGAAAGACCAGATCGCTCCCGGCGCGCGTCTCGAGCCAAGTGAAGTCGATCCGCGGAACGGCCGCCTCCAGCGCAGAGCGGCCGCTGCCGACCTCCACGATCAACACTCCCGCGCGGCTGAGGTGGCGCCCCGCATCCTGCAGGATGCGCTTCACCGCGTCCATCCCGTCTTCGCCGCCGGAGAGCGCCAGCGTTGGCTCTCGACGATACTCCGGCGGCAGCGTCTGCATCGCTGCCCGCGCGACATAAGGCGGGTTGCTGACGATCACGTCGTAGCGCTCGCGACCGAGCGCGGAGAACAGGTCCGACTTCATCAGCCGCACCCGTTGCTCCAGGCCGTAGTCTTGCACGTTACGGGCCGCGATCTCGAGCGCTTCCGGGGACAGGTCTACCGCATCGACTTTGGCGGCCGGGTAGGCATGCGCGAGCAGAATCGCGAGGCAGCCGGACCCGGTGCAGAGGTCCAGCGCCCGCGTGACCGCGCCGGCGTCCCGCACCCATGCATCCAACCCCTGGTCCAGGATCTCGGCGATGTGCGAACGCGGCACGATCACGCGTTCGTCCACGTAGAAGCGGTACTCGCCCAGCCAGGCTTCGTGCGTGAGATACGCAGATGGAATGCGCTCGTTCACGCGCCGCGCCAGCAGAGCGAGCACGGCCTCGATCTCGCGCGGGAGCAGGCGCGCATCCAGGAACGGCTCCAGGCGATCCAGCGGCAGGTGCAGCGCATGCAGGATGAGATAGGCGGCCTCGTCGTAAGCGTTGTCCGTGCCGTGGCCGAACGTCAGCTTCCCTTCCTGGAAGCGGCTTACCGCGAAGCGCAGCAGGTCGCGCACCGTGTGCAGCTGCGCGGCCGCCTCAGCCCACATCGAGCAGCTGTTCCAGCGTGCGCTGATAGATTCGGCTCAGGGCCTCCACGTCCTCGAGCGCGATATGCTCGTCGATCTTGTGGATGGACTCGTTCACCGGGCCGAGCTCCACCACCTCGGGACAGATGGCGGCGATGAAGCGCCCGTCCGAGGTCCCGCCGGTGGTCGACAGCTCCGGTTCGATGCCGGTGACCTCACGGATGGCGCCCGTCAGCGCGTGGACCAACCGGCCCGGCGTGGTGAGGAAGGGCATGCCGGACAGCGACCAGTCGATGTGAAAGTCGAGCCCGTGCTTGCGGAGCACCGCCTCGAGGCGTCGCTGGAGCCCGTCCACCGTGCTGGCGGTCCCGAAGCGGAAATTGAACTGTACCGTCAGCTCGCCGGGGATGACGTTGGTGGCGCCGGTGCCGGCATGGATGTTGGAGATCTGCCACGTCGTCGGCGGGAAATACGGGTTGCCGTCGTCCCAGCGCAGCGCCGCCAGTTCTGCCAACGCCGGGGCCGCCATGTGGACCGGGTTCAGCCCGAGATGAGGATAAGCCACGTGGCCCTGCACGCCTTTCACCACCAGCTCGCCGGAGAGCGAGCCGCGCCGCCCGTTCTTGATCGTGTCACCCAGGCGCGTGACGCAGGTGGGCTCTCCGACGACGCAGTAATCCAGCGTTTCCCCCCGGGCCTTCAGCGCATCGACGACGCGCTGCGTGCCGTCCAACGCCACGCCCTCTTCATCGGAGGTGATCAGCAGCGCGATGGAACCGGCGTGGCTCGCGTGGGCGGCGACGAAACGCTCTACGGCGGTGACGAAGGCGGCGAGCGAGGTCTTCATATCCGCCGCCCCGCGGCCGTACAGGCACCCATCGCGAAGAGTCGGGACGAACGGGTCGCTGTTCCAGCGTTCCCGCGGGCCGGGAGGGACCACATCGGTATGCCCGGCGAAGCAGACCACCGGCGCCGCGACGCCTCGGCGTGCCCAGAGGTTGTCCACCTGGCCGAACCGCATGGGCTCGATGCGAAAGCCGAGCGCACTCAGGTGCGCGGCCAGCAGCTCCTGGCAGCCGTCGTCGTCGGGGGTGACCGACCGGCGCCGGATGAGCGCGCGGGCAAGATCGAGAGTCGGCGAATGCGGAGCTGTGGTCGGATCGGAAGCGCTGCTCACGGCTTGTGGTTCGGTGCGATGGCCACACTCGCGCTCCGGGCCGAGAGCATCGGCGGGGTCGCGAAGCCGCTAGCCGTCGAGCGCCGGAGAACGTACGCCGCGCCGGGCGCGGCAAAGCCGCGATTATAGGGGAGAGTGCCGCGGCATGGGCTGCCGTTGCAACGCTCGCGCCGCGTCAGTCGCCGGCGTTGATGTCGATCTTGAAGTGGTCGAAGGAGGTGGCGTTGATGTCGGCGCCGCGAGCGATCTTGCTGACGTCGCCTTTGGCCGCCGCCGCGGCCTGCTCGGCGTTGTTCATCAACCAGGCGAGGTTGGTGGCCGAGTCCGAGTTGCGTAACGCTTCGTCCTTGGTGATCTTGCCTTCTGCATAGAGCTTGAACAGCGCCTGCTCGAAGCTCAACGAGCCCGGCGAGAGACTCTTCTCGATCGCCTCCTTGATCTGATCCGTTTCGCCTTTGACGATCAGCTCCGCGATGTGCTTGCTGTTGAGCAGGACCTCCACCGCTGCGACCTGGCTGCCGTCGACGGCTTTCACCAGCCGCTGCGAGATGATCGCCTTCAAGCACACCGCCAGATCGTGCAGCAGGCTGGGACGCGCGTCGTAGGGAAAGAAGTTGATGATCCGGTTCAGCGCATGGTAGCTGTTGTTCGCGTGCAGAGTGGACAGACACAGATGGCCGGTCTGTGCGTAGAGCAGGGCCTGCTGCAGCGTGTCCTTGTCGCGCACCTCACCGATCATCAGGATGTCCGGCGCCTCGCGCATGGCGTTGATGAGGGCGCTGTGGTATGACTTGGTGTCCAGCCCCACCTCGCGCTGGTTGATCACGCAACGCTGGTGTTTGAACACGAACTCGATGGGATCTTCGATGGTGAGCACGTGGCCGCCACGCGTGGCGTTGCGATGCTCGATCATCGCCGCCAGAGTCGTAGACTTGCCCGAGCCGGTGGCGCCCACCACCAGCACCAGGCCGCGCTTCTCAATGATCAGATCCTTGAGCACGGGCGGCAGGCGCAGAGCCTCGAGGCCAGCCGTCTGCGTGCGCAGGTAGCGGATCACCATCGCGACGTTGGCGCGCTGCTTGAACACGTTGACACGGAAGCGGCCCACGTCGGGCACGGGGAAGGAGAAGTTCATCTCCCAGGTGCGCTCGAACTCCTGCTGATCGGGCTCGGACATCAGCTCGTAGGCGATCTTCTTCACCGTCGCGCCGTCCAGCACCTCGGCGTTGACCGGCATGATGGTGCCGAGGATCTTGATCGACATGGGAGCCCCGGCCGAGATGAACAGGTCGGAAGCCTGCTTCTCTGCCATCAGCTTGAACACGGGCGTGAGGAACATCGCTGCCTCGCTTCGTAGATGGTTGACGCGGCTGGCAGGGATCCAGCCGGGACACCCACAAGCAAGTTTCACGCACGCGGCCGCAGCCGCGTTCAGTCGCTGCGCAACAGCTCGTTGATGCTTGTCTTGGAGCGGGTTTTCGCGTCCACCTGCTTCACGATAACGGCACAAGACAGGCTGTATTTGCCGTCTTTGGACGGCAGGCTGCCGGAGACCACCACGGACCCGGCCGGGACCCGGCCGTAGCTCACCTCCCCCGTATCGCGGTGGTAGATGCGCGTGCTCTGCCCGATGAATACGCCCATGGAGAGCACCGAGCCTTGTTCGACGATGACGCCTTCCACGACCTCGGAGCGGGCGCCGATGAAGCAGTCGTCCTCGATGATGGTGGGATTGGCCTGCAGCGGCTCGAGGACCCCGCCGATGCCTACGCCGCCGGAGAGGTGAACGTTCTTTCCGATCTGGGCGCAGGAGCCCACTGTGGCCCAGGTGTCCACCATCGTGCCTTCATCCACGTAGGCGCCGAGGTTGACGTACGAGGGCATGAGCACCACGTTGCGGGCGATATAGGCCCCGCGCCGCACCGAGGCGGGCGGCACGACGCGAAACCCCCCGGCCTTGAACTCCGCCGGCCCGTATCCGGCGAACTTGGCCGGCACCTTGTCGTAGTAGCAAGTGTAGCCGTCGCGGATCACGGCGTTGTCCTCGAGGCGGAACGAGAGCAGGACCGCCTTCTTCACCCATTGGTGCGTCATCCAGCGTCCGGCGATCTTCTCCGCTACCCGCAGCTTGCCGGCGTCGAGCTGGGCGATCACCTCTTGCACGGCTTCGCGCAGCTTCGGCTCGGCGGTGTTGGGCGTGAGGGCGGCGCGGTTCTCGAACGCCTCGTCGATGATTTCCTGCAGTTCGGTCATAGGTGGGCCTGGATTGGTCTGTAGGTGCCGGATTGCACGGTGGAGAGGAATGACTTCAGCCGTCTCATCGCTTCGGCGCATTCCTCCGGAGAGGGTACCAGCGCGACGCGGACATAGTCGCGGCCGGGATTCACGCCGTGTGCCTCGCGGGCGAGGTAGCTTCCCGGCAGCACCGTCAGGTTGCATTGCGCGTAGAGCGCGCGCGCGAACTCCGTGTCGGGCAGCGGCGTGTGCAACCACAGATAGAACGCGGCCTCCGGCATCGTCACCGAACACGCATCCGCGAGCACGCCGAGCGCCTGGGTGAACTTTTCCCGGTACAGGCGGCGGTTCTCGATCACATGCCGCTCGTCGTTCCAGGCGGCGGCGCTGGCCGCCTGCACCGCCGGGTTCATGGCGCTGCCATGGTACGTGCGATAGAGCAGGAATCTGGCGATCAGCGTCGCGTCTCCCGCGACATAGCCCGACCGCATGCCGGGCACATTGGAGCGCTTGGACAGGCTGCCGAAGCACACGAGCCGAGGGTAGCCGGTGCGCCCGAGCTGCTGCGCAGCCTGCAGGCCTCCCAGCGGAGGGCGGGTCTCGTCTAAGTAGATCTCCGAGTAGCACTCGTCGGAGGCGATGACGAACCCATGGCGGTCGGCGAGCTCGAACAGGCTTTGCCAGTCCGCCAGGGTCATCACGGTGCCCGTCGGGTTGGCGGGCGAGCACACGTAGATCAGCTGCACTCGTGCCCAACTTGCATCCGTGAGCTGAGCGAAGTCGGTGCGAAATCCCGCGGCGGGGCCGACGTTGAGGAACTCCAAGCCGGCGCCGGCCAGCAGCGCTGCGCCCTCGTAAATCTGATAGAAGGGATTGGGGCAAACGACCAGGGCTCCGGGACGGGTCCCGTCCACGACTGCCTGGGCGAAGGCGAACAAGGCTTCGCGGCTGCCGTTGACCGGCAGCACCTGCGTGGCGGGGTCGAGCGCAGTGAGCTGATACCGGCGGCGAATCCATTCGGCGATGGCCGCGCGCAGCGCGACGCTGCCTGCCGTTGCGGGGTACGATGCGAGCCCGTCGAGGTTCTCCGCCAACGCGCGCTTGATGAACTCCGGCGTGGCATGTTTCGGCTCGCCGATCGACAGGTTGATCGGTTGCAGTCCCGGAGGCGGCGCGACGTCCTTCAGCAGCGCCGTCAGCTTCTGAAACGGATACGGCTGCAGGCGATCGAGGTTGGGGTTCATCGCGGCGCCCTCATCCGCGCATGCTGCTTTGGGGCGTAAACTGCAGCACATCGATCCGCGGCTGCGGCGTCCACCCCGGCTGCCGACGCTCGGCAACGACGGTGGTGAAGATTCCTCCGCGCACATTCCACTTCGCGGTGAGCCGCATGAAGCGCGGCTGGGTCGCGGCCGCCAAGTCGCCGAGGATGCGGTTGGTCACCGCCTCGTGGAAGGCGCCCTCGTCCCGATAGGACCAGATGTAGAGCTTGAGGCTCTTCAGCTCGACACAGGTGCGGTCGGGAATATAGTCGAGGAGCAGAGTGGCGAAGTCCGGCTGGCCGGTCTTGGGGCACAGGCAGGTGAACTCGGGGATCTCGATATGGATGTGGTAGTCCTGCTCGGGAGACGGATTGGGGAAGGTCTCCAGCTCACGCCACGGCTGCTTCGTCATCGTCCGCGCCCGAACGTTCGGTTAAAATACCGCCGCGCCTGCTCCGAGCCTGGGCCAGACGCTTGTTTTAGTGCAGTGTTTCGACGCATTATAAACCCACACCCGATCTCGTAAATTGCGCCTATCCCATATCAAGCTCGCTGGCTTCAAGTCCTTCGTAGATCCCACCCACCTGCCGGTGCGCGGCCAGCTCGTCGGCGTCGTGGGCCCAAACGGTTGCGGTAAGTCCAACGTCATCGACGCGGTGCGCTGGGTGCTCGGCGAATCCTCCGCCAAGCATCTGCGCGGCGAGACGATGCAGGACGTGATTTTCAACGGCGGAGGGGAGCGCAAGCCGGGCAACCGCGCCAGCGTCGAGCTGGTGTTCGACAATACGCTCGGCAAGGCCGCTGGACCCTGGTCGGCGTATTCGGAGATCTCGGTCAAGCGCGTGCTCGAGCGCGACGGGGAGTCGGCGTACTTCATCAACAACCAGCACGTGCGGCGCAGGGATGTGGCCGACATCTTTCTCGGCACCGGCCTCGGGGGCCGTGCCTACGCCATCATCGAGCAGGACATGATCTCCCGCATCGTGGAGGCCAGGCCCGAGGAGCTGCGCACCTTCCTGGAAGAGGCGGCCGGCATCTCCAAGTATCGCGAGCGCCGCCGCGAGACGGAGCTCAGGCTCGAAGACACGCGCGAGAATCTCGCCCGCGTGGACGACATTCTGCAAGAGCTCACGAGACAGCTGGAACACCTCGAGGCTCAGGCCGCGGTCGCCACCAAGTATCGCAGCCTAGAAGGCTCGCTCAAGCTCACCCAGCGGCTGCTTTGGCTGCTGCGCAAGCAGGATGCGGCGAACCAGCGGACGCGGCTGGCGCGGGAGGTCGGTGAGATTACCGTCGAGCTGGAAGCCGAGACGGCCCGGCTGCGCCAGCTGGAAGCGGACCTGGAGCGGCTGCGTGAAACCCATTACGCTGCCGCCGACGAGGTCCACTCCGCGCAAGGCGCGCTCTACGAGGCAAGCGCCGACGCGGCAAGACTGGAGCAAGCGCTGGCGCATCTGCGCGATAGCCGGCGCCGTGTCGAGGCTCAGCGGGGCCGGCTGGCCCAAGAGACGGTGGAGCTCGGGCGGCAGGATGCGGCGTTGCGCGAGTCGCTCGCCGCGCAGCGCGCGGCGAGCGAGCAGGCGCGCGGGCGCGTCGGAGCGTGTCGAGCGGTGCACGAGTCGGAGTCCGCAGCGATCCCCGGGGCGGAGACAGCGTACGCCAGCACTCGTGCACAGGCAGAACAGACCCAGCAGGAGCTGGCGCGCTGCGAGCAAGCGATCGAGGTCGAGACCACGCGGCGCGAGCATATCGAGAAGCTGCTTGTGCAGCTCGAGCAACGTGGCCAGCGACTCGAGCAGGAGCGCGCGAGCCTCGAGAGCGCGAAGCCGGAGGGCCTCGACCAGATCCAGCACGAACTGGACGGGCTCGAGTCGCGGATCCGTGCGAAGCGTGACGAGCTGGCGCTGGCAGACGAAGAGCTACCGGCGCTCGAGCAAGCCCACCGCGCACAGGCGGATCAAGCGGACGCCGCGAGCCGAGAGCTGGTCGCAGTGGACGCGCGCTGCACCGGATTGGAGCTGCTGCAGCGTCAGGTCAGTCGCTCGGGCGAGATGCACGCTTGGCTCGACGAGCATCAATTGGACGGTTTCAGCCGGCTGTGGCAAGGCATCCGGATCGAGCCCGGCTGGGAGGATGCGCTCGAGGCGGTGCTGCGGGAGCGCCTCAATGCCATCGCGCTGGACGACCTGCAGCGCGCGGCCGGATGGCTGACTGGTCCACCGCCCGGGAAAGTGTCGTTCTTCCAGAAGCGCAGCGGCGACATGGCGCAAGCCGAGTTGGCGGGAAGACGACCGCTGCTCGCGCTCATCACCTGCACCGATCCCGGCGTGACACAGGTGCTCGCCGACTGGCTGGACCGCGCTTATGTGGTCGAGGATGCGGCACAGGGATTCAGCCAGCGGGACGGGTTACCGGCCGGTGCTCGCCTCGTGTGTCCGCAAGGCCATGTCTTCACCCGGGACAGCGTGAGCTTTCACGCCGCCGACTCGGAGGTCCATGGGATCCTGGCGCGCCAGCGCGAAATCGAGCAGCTGCGCGCGCGCCACGCGGCGATGGAGGCCGATGTCCAGGCGGCCGCCGTGCGTGTAGCGCGGGCGCAGGCGGAACTGGAGACGCACCGGGCCCATGCCGTGCAGCTGCGGGAACAGGCGGCGCACCTGCAGCAGCAGCGCCATGACCTCCAGCTCGACCATATGCGTCTGTCGCAGCAAGCCGAGCGCACCGAACATCGCGACGAGCAGATCGCGCGCGAGCTCGAAGAGATCCATACCGATGCGGAGCGCGAGTTGCAGCAACGGCAAGCTGCCTGCGACCGGCTGGCCGAGTTGGCCGCGCGCGTCGCGGAATTGCGCGAAACGCTCGACGTGCACCGCAATGCCCACGAGTCGGCGGCCCGGGCGCTCGATGCCAGGCGCGAAGCGGTCCAGGCCGCCGAGCGCCGCCACCAGGAAGCCGTGTTCGAGCTGCGCGTGGGGACGCAAAAGATCGCCGACCTGGAGGCGTCGCTGCGTGAATTGGGCGAGAAGACCGAACGAGTCGACTCGGCTGCGCAAGCACTGTCGCATGAGCTCGCCTCGCTCGACGAGGGACCCGTCCAAGCCGACCTCGACCGCAGCCTGGCGTGTCGCATGGAGCGCGAAAAGGCCCTGGCCCAGGCACGGGCGGCGCTGGAGGATGCGGAGCGCGTGCTCAAAGAGTCCGAGCAGCAGCGCCTGGCGTGCGAGCAGCGCATCACTCCACTGCGGGACCGGGTCGGTGAAGTGCGTCTGAAGGAGCAGGAGGCGCGGCTCGCTGAAGAGAATTTCGCTGCCCAGCTCGCCGAGGCCGGCGCCGATGAGCTCGAGCTGGCCGGGAAGCTGGAGAAGGGCATGCGGCCGAACGCGCTGCAGGCCGAGATCAACCGGCTAGGCGAAGAGATCGCGGCACTGGGTGCGGTCAACCTCGCGGCGTTGGAAGAGCTGCAGGCCGCGCGCGAGCGCAAGACCTATCTGGATGCCCAGTCACAGGATCTCCGCGAGGCGATGGACACCCTGGAGAATGCGATCCGGCGCATGGATCGCGAGACGCGGGAACGGCTGCAGATCACCTTCGACGAGGTGAACCGGAACCTGGCGCACATGTTCCCCGCGCTGTTCAACGGCGGGGAGGCGCGCCTCGTGATGACGGGAGAGGAGATCCTCGACGCCGGACTGTCGATCGTCGCGCGCCCGCCGGGCAAGCGGAACACTTCGATTCATCTGCTGTCCGGCGGAGAGAAGGCGCTCACCGCGCTGTCGCTGGTATTCGCGCTGTTCCAGCTCAACCCGGCACCGTTCTGCCTGCTCGACGAAGTGGATGCGCCGCTCGACGATCACAATGCCGAACGCTTGTGCAAGCTGGTGCAGCAGATGGCGCAGAATACGCAGTTCCTGTTCATCAGTCACAATAAGATCACCATGGAGATGGCGGAGCAGCTGATCGGCATCACGATGCCGGAACTGGGTGTGTCCAAGGTCGTCGCGGTGGATATCGAGGAGGCGATGCGGATGAGGGAGGAGGCGGCCGCGTGAGCCCCGGAGCAGGGGCCCCTTTAGGGGATGCGACCAGGCGAGCGCGGCCAGACGCCGACCCCACAGATGCAAGCGATGCGAAGAGGGAACGGAGGCGGCCGCGTGAGCCCCGGAGCAGGGGCCCCTTTAGGGGATGCGACCAGGCGAGCGCGGCCAGACGCCGACCCCACAGATGCAAGCGATGCGGAGAGGGAACGGAAGCGGCCGCGTGAGCCCCGGAGCAGGGGCCCCTTTAGGGGATGCGACCAGGCGAGCGCGGCCAGACGCCGACGTCCGCGGATCCGGGCGTTCGGGAAATGCGACCAGGGGCGGCCGGGCGGGCAGCCACCCCATATAACACAGACGGGCGGGCGCACATGCCGCCGCTGAGGGCATTAGGCCTGGGGAGGAGATGAGCGAACTACAGATCGGGTTGGCGATCGTCGGGGCGTTGGTCATCGCGGGGGTGATGGCGTACAACCGCGTGCAGGAGAATCGCCTGCGCAAGCGAGCCGAGGCCAGCTTGATGGCACCGACCGGGGATGCCCTGCTGGAGACGGCCACGGGACGCCAGCGTATTGAGCCACACCTCAAGAGCGCTGAAGCGGACACCGCGAGCGTGCCGGCCGGACGGGTGGAACCGGTCGGGCTGCCGGCCGCTCCGATCGCTGTCGCGACGGGGGATGCCGCGAGGATCGACTACACGATCGCCGTGGAGTTCGAACGACCCGTGCAGCAATCGGCCCTGAAGGACCTCATCGACCGGCTGGCTGAAATTCCCCGGTCCACGTCGGTGACGGCGAGCGCAGGCGACGGGGTGTGGGCGCCGATTGCCGCGGCGCCAGCGGCCGTGATCCAACTGCGCGTCGCTCTCCAGCTCGCCGATCGCCGAGGGGCGCTCGCGGAGGAGGAACTGGTCTCGTTCCGAGCGCTCGTGACGCAGTGGGCTCAGGGGCTGAATGCCACCGTCAACGCTCCGGATCCCGGTGCTTACGTGGAAACCGCGCGCGAGCTGGACCAGTTCTGCACCGACGCCGACGTCGCGATCGGGCTGAACGTCGTGGCGGCCGGGAGTGGGACGTTGTCCGGCACCAAGTTGCGGGGTTGCCTGGAGGCAGCGGGCATGCGCTTCGAACGTGGCGCGTATCGCCTGCTCGATGCCCAGGGGCGCCAGCTGTTCACCGTGGAGCGCCAGGGAGGCGAAGCGTTGGACCCCAACCAGCTCAAGACGGCCACCATCACCGGGGTTACGCTGCTGCTCGACGTTCCGCGAGTGGCGCAGGGCCTCAAGGTCTTCGATCAGCTGGTGGAGACGAGCAAGCAACTCTCGACGGCGCTGGGCGGCAGCCTGGTGGATGACAATCGAGCGCCGGTGACGGAAGCGGGCTTGGACCAGATCCGCGATCAGTTGAGGCGCATCTATGCCGCCATGGATGCACGCGGCATCCCTGCAGGAAGCAGCGCTGCGCTGCGCCTGTTCTCCTGATCGCGGTCGCGGCCCTCCCGGGGGATGAGAATACCGTCCGAGGTCACGGCACGCGCCGCCGAGCTGCGCCGCATCATCGAGCACCATAACTACCTGTATTACGTCAAGGACACGCCGGAGATCACCGACGCCGAGTTCGATCGCCTGTTCCAAGAGCTGCAGCAGCTGGAGAGCGCGTATCCCGGTCTGGTGACACCGGACTCGCCTACGCGACGGGTAGGCGCAAAGGCCGAGGGCGAGTTCGCACCCGTCACCCATACGTTGCCCATGCTCTCGCTCAGCAACGCGTTCAGCGAAGAGGACGTGGCGGGCTTCGACCGGCGCGTGCGCGAGGCGCTCGATACCGAGTCGGTCGAGTACGCGGCCGAGCCGAAGTTCGACGGGCTCGCGATCAGCCTCACGTATGAGCGGGGACTGTTCACCCAGGGGGCAACGCGTGGGGACGGCTATACCGGCGAGGACGTGACGCTCAATCTGCGCACCGTTCGCGCAATCCCGCTGCGGTTGGCGGCGCCGAGGCCGCCACAGCTGCTCGAGGTGCGCGGCGAGGTGGTGATGCTCAAGAAAGACTTCGAGGCGCTCAACCGCGAGATGGAGAAGAAGGGCGAGAAGCTGTTCGCCAATCCGCGTAACGCCGCCGCCGGCTCGCTGCGCCAGAAGGACCCGCGCATCACGGCGTCGCGGCCCCTCAGCTTCTTCGCGTACGCGCTCGGGCGCTTCGAGGGCCACGGGCTGCCCACCGACCGGCATAGCCGGCAGATCGATTTTCTGGCGGAACTGCACCTGCCCGTTTCCCCGCTGCGCAAGTTGGTGGAGGGGCTGAGCGGCCTGCTCGCCTACCACAACGAGATCGGTACGCGCCGCGCGAACCTCCCCTACGAGATCGACGGCGTGGTGTACAAAGTCGACCGCCTCGCGCTGCAGGAGCGCCTGGGCTTCGTGTCGCGCGCCCCGCGCTTCGCTCTCGCGCACAAGTTCCCGGCGGAGGAAGCGCAGACCCAGGTGCTCGGGATCGACGTCCAGGTGGGCCGGACGGGCGCGCTGACCCCGGTCGCGCGCCTCAAGCCCGTGTTCGTCGGCGGGGTCACGGTGACCAACGCAACGCTGCACAACGAGGACGAGGTGCACCGAAAAGATGTGCGCGTAGGCGACACCGTCGTGGTGCGACGCGCGGGCGATGTCATCCCGGAAGTGGTGCGGGTGATCTTGGAGAAACGCCCGCTCGGAACGCATCCGTTCAAGATGCCGGATCGCTGTCCCGTGTGCCATTCTCAGGTGGAGCGTCTGGAGGGAGAAGCGGTGGCCCGCTGCAGCGCCGGGCTGTTCTGTCCGGCGCAACGCAAGCAGGCGATCCTGCACTTCGCCTCGCGCCGAGCCATGGACATCGAGGGGCTGGGAGAGAGGCTGGTGGACCAGCTCGTCGACAGCGGATTGGTGAAGACGCCTGCCGACGTCTATGCGCTGCAACCGGCCACGCTCGCGGGCCTGGAGCGGATGGGCGAGAAGTCGGCCGCCAACCTGGTGGCGGCCATCGAGCGCAGCCGCGACACCACGCTGGCGCGCTTCATCTTCGCGCTCGGGATCCGGAACGTTGGGGAGTCGACCGCCCGCGACCTGGCCCAGGATTTTGGCGATATCCGCGCCTTGATGGAGGCGGACGAGGCGCGACTGCAACGGGTCGCGGACGTCGGCCCCGTCGTGGCGCAGAGCATCGCCGCCTTTTTCCGCGAGCCGCACAACCGCGAAGTGGTGCACAAGTTGCTCCATGCCGGTGTGCGCTCGCGAAGCGCCCCTGCGCCGGCCGCACGCTCCAACGCGCTGGCGGGGAAGACCTTCGTGCTCACCGGCACGCTGCCGCACATGACGCGCGAGGAGGCCACCGCGCGCATCGAAGCCGTGGGCGGGAAAATCACGGGCAGCGTATCGAAGAAGACCGGTTACGTGGTGGCGGGCGCCGAACCCGGGAGCAAGCTCGACCGCGCGCGAGAGCTGGGAATTCCTGTGCTCGATGAGGACGACTTGCTACACTTGCTGTCGGGTGCAAATTGATTCAGGTCGGGAGGTGTCGTTGAGCGGTGTGAGAAAGGCCGTGTTCCCGGTGGCGGGGCTGGGAACGAGGTTCTTGCCGGCGACCAAGGCAAACCCCAAGGAGATGCTCCCGATCGTGGACAAACCGCTGATCCAGTATGCGGTGGAAGAGGCGGTGGATTCCGGCATCACCCACATGATCTTCATCACCGGCCGCAACAAGCGGTCCATCGAGGACCACTTCGACAAGGCCTACGAGCTGGAGACGGAGCTGAAGGAGCGCGGCCGGCATCGGCTGCTCGAGCAGGTGCGCGATATCGTGCCGAGGAACGTGACCTGCACCTACGTGCGCCAGACCGAAGCGCTGGGGCTGGGGCACGCCGTGCTGTGCGCGCGCGCCGTGGTGGGGAACGATCCTTTCGCCGTGATCCTGGCCGACGACCTGATCGACGCCCAGGTTCCGGTGCTGCGCCAGATGGCAGACGTATTCGAGAGCCACCACCGTTCGGTCATCGCGGTGCAGCCGATCCCCATCGAGGAATCGGGCAGTTACGGGATCATCCAGGGCGAGCCGGCCGGCGACCGGTTGCGCAGCGTCACCGGCATCGTGGAGAAGCCCTCTCCGCAGGTGGCGCCATCCAACCTCGCCGTGGTGGGGCGCTACATCCTGACCCCCAGCGTGATGGAGTTGCTCGAGCGCGTCGCGCCCGGCGCGGGAGGGGAGATCCAGCTGACTGATGCCATCGCCGCGTTGCTCGAAATCGAAGGCGCGCTGGCCTACGAGTTCGTCGGTACGCGCTACGACTGCGGATCCAAGCTCGGCTACCTCCAGGCCAACGTCATGTATGCGCTGAAGCATTCCGAAGTGAGCCGCGAGTTCCGGGCGTTTCTCTCCAATCTGATGCAGCGCCAAGGAGGCGAGCGGCAGTGATGCGCGATGTGGGAGAGCTGTGGCGGGTGCTCGATTCCGCGGAGATGGTGTGCAGCGCGGAGGAGGTCTCGAATGCGCTTCGGCGCATGGCGGGGGAGATCAGTGCCGAGATCGGCGGACGCATGCCTCTGGTGTTGACCGTCATGGGCGGTGCGGTGGTGTTCACGGGGCAGCTGCTCCCGCTGCTGCGGTTCCCGCTCGAGTTCGACTACGTGCATCTCACCCGCTACCGCGGCACCACGCGGGGCGGGACGATCGAATGGAAGGTGGAGCCGCGCGAGCTGCTGGCCGAGCGGGTGGTGCTGGTCCTGGACGACATCCTCGACGAGGGGCATACGCTGGCAGCGATCCGGACCCGCATCCTGGAGCTGGGTGCGGCGGCCTTCTACAGCGCAGTGATGGCCGACAAGGATATCGGGCGGCCCAAGCCGATCCGCGCCGACTTCGTGGGTGTGACGGTGCCGAACCGTTATGTCTTCGGATTCGGCATGGATGTGGAAAACGCCTGGCGCAATCTGCCGGCGATCTACGCGATCGGAAGCTGAGGCCGGAGGCGCGCGACTGCGACCGCCAGTGGACGCATCAGCGGTGAGACACCACACGGACCCATGTTCGGGATCATCGGCGGCACCGGTCTGACGCAGCTCGCGAACCTGGAGGTCTCGCGGCGTCAGGTCGTCCGCACGCCGTTCGGCGAGCCCTCCGGCGCACTTCTATTCGGCAAGCTGGCTGGGCAGGAGGTCGTGTTCCTAGCGCGGCATGGATTCGGACACACGATCCCGCCGCACATGGTCAACTATCGCGCCAACATCTGGGCGATGAATTCACAGGGCGTGGACAACCTCGTGTCGGTGGCTTCCGTCGGTGGGATCCGCGCCGATCTGGGCCCGGGCGTGATCGCCGTACCGCATCAGATCGTGGACTATACTTGGGGGCGGCACGGGACGTTCCACGAAGGAGAGGACCGCGCCGTCGTGCACATCGATTTCACACGGCCCTATTGCGATCGCTTGCGTCAGCGCATCGTAAGCGCCGCGCACACAGCCGGGCAAGCCATCGTGGCCGGTGGAGTGTACGCGGCGACGCAGGGTCCGAGGCTGGAGACGGCGGCGGAGATCGATCGCTTCGAGCGCGACGGGGCCGACATGGTCGGGATGACCGGCATGCCGGAGGCCGCGCTGGCCCGGGAGATCGGTGTCTGCTACGCCGCCATCGCCGTCGTGGCCAACCACGCGGCGGGGCGGGCCGAGAGCCGCGAGGGAATCAAGATGGAGGACATCAACGCCACGCTGCGCAAGGCGCTCGGCCAGGTGCGCGTGGTCATCGAGGCGCTGGTAGCCAGCGATGGCGGTTAGACCGGTCCTGCGCATGGGAGATGCGCGCCTGCTGGAGCGTTCGCGTGAGGTCGATCGATTCGACACGCCCGAGCTGCATGCACTGCTGCAGGACATGCACGACACGATGGAGGCGCTGAGCGGTGCAGGCCTGGCCGCGCCGCAGATCGCCGTGCCGCTGCGGGTCGTCGTCTTCGGCTTGAAGCGCAACCCGCGCTATCCCGATGCGGAGGAAGTGCCCTACACGGTGCTCATCAACCCCCTGCTTGTCCCGGTCGGTGGCGAAATGGAGGATGGGTGGGAAGGTTGCCTGAGCGTGCCCGGAATGCGCGGCCTGGTGCCGCGCTACCGCTCGTTGCGGTACCGCGGCTACGATCAGTACGGCAATCCGATCGACCGGACCGTCAGTGGGTTCCACGCGCGGGTGGTGCAGCACGAGGTGGATCACCTCGACGGTGTCCTCTATCCGATGCGCATCGCCGACATGCGCAATTTCGGGTTCCACGACGTCCTGTTCCCCGATCAACCGGCCGTCGACGAGTGACGCGGCCGCGCCTGCTTGCCTGGACACGCGGCCCGCTCGCCCGCCTTCCGGCAGCCGTGCAGGCGCTACAACAGGTGGCGATGGCGCAGCAGGAAGCGGCCGCTTAAGCGGCTGCCGAGAAAACCGCCGTGCCGGAGGACCATGCTGTCGTAGCACGAGCGCAGCTCGTGCACCTGCGGCAACTCCGCGGCAGAGGACCCGCTCTCCAGTTCGTCCAGCATCTCCAGCACGGCCTCGCGAAGCTCCTCGGGCCGGTTGTCCACGACCTCCACGTCTTCCGGCATGCACTTGACGAACTGGACGTGGGCCAATCCGCTCGCGAACATTTCGTCGAACGTGAGGAAACGGTCCTCCGCGCGGCGGCGTAGCAGCTTCGGCACGAGGATGTCGGCGGCATAAGGCAGCGGCACCGAGATCGGGACGAAGTTGGTGAGCACGCAGGGACGCCCAAAGGTGGGCGGCAGCAGGCTCAATCCGGAGTTGACGCCGACGAAGAAGCGGCAGCGCGCGGCCAGGAACACATCCATCCTCTGGCTCTTGAGCGCGCTATGGGCGTAGTCGACCACACCGGGCATCGGCGGCAGCTTCTTCATCGTCGCATCGCCCATGCGGACCACCCAGCCTCCGTGCTCGACCACCGCCTGCATGGCTTCCACGTACGTGAGGATGTCCGCGTCCCGCGTCGCGCGGTGGAAGCGGTTCCACTTCCACCAGAACCCCGGCTCCCGCACGTGGAAACAGGCGAACCACGCATCCGCCGGCAGACCCAGCTGTTTCAGCACCTGCGCACCGAAGTGCTCGTCCTCTTCGGTGAGCGATAGCAGCGGCGGGCGCCGCTGCGCTTCCCACTCGCGCTGCACCGCCGCGGCGAACTGCTGGTGCCACAGAACCCGGTCTTCCGCATCCTTGTTGGCCCAGAAATGATCGGTCACGTAGGCGAGGCTGGTCCTGGGCACGCCTGTCTCCCGCTCGATCGCTTCCCAGTTGCTGCCGGTGGGCCCAGGGTCGGGTATGCACAGGTGCGCTCGCCAGTAGTCCAGATAGGCTTGATTCGGGACTTTCTGGGTCGGCGCGCGCAGCAACCAGAGCCGCCGCTGTGGATGCCACCCGAGCCGCATCGCTTTGACATAGCTGTCGAGCAACGCGATATGGCCCACCGCCAGGTACCAGCTGGTATCGAGCACGCGCGAAGGCAGCTCATGGACGCCGTGTCTGTGGGCGAGCGCGTCACGCCGCGCGATCTGCCCCGCCCACACCCGATGGGCTTCGCCGAAGCCGCAGTCGTGATAGTGACATAGGCCCACCTGGATACGCGCGTGGAGATTGTCGGGGTTGAGGCGCAGGGCCTCCTGCGCCAGCCAGATCTTGCCCGGGTGATCGATCTCCATGAGGCGGCCGCAGGATCTCAGCAGCTCATGCTCGATGCGGGAGGTGGGGACCTGCTGCCGCGTGAGCTCTGCGACGACCATCGCCGTGATGGCGGAGAACAGGCGCTGCATGTCCTGCTTGCCGAGATTGCCGACGACGGACAGCGTCGCCGGGCTGGCCGGCGGGGCAGACAACCACTCCATCCGCTGGTGCAGCCCGAGCTTGTCATACCAAGCGGCAAGCTCGTAGCGCAGATGGTGGGTTGTGGGTGCGAGCGCGAGCGCGCGTTCGTACTGCTCGATGCCCTCGGAGAGCTCGCCACGCTCAACCAGCATGCGCCCAAGGTTCTCACGGGCCGCGGCGAAGTCCGGAGCCAGGCGCACGGCCTCCCGGAAGCAGCGCTCGGCTTGCTCCGGCCTGCCCCGCCGCTCCAGGACGATGCCCTGGTTGTTGACGACTTTTGCCTCTTTCGGTAGCAGAGCGCGGGCGCGCTCGTAGTGCTCTCCCGCTTCATCCAGCCGGTCGAGCAGCAGTAGCACGTTGCCCAGGTTGTAGTGGGCCGTGCCATGGCCGGGTTGGAGAGTCAAGGCGCGCTCCAAGGCCTTGATGGCATCGCCCGGACGGTCTGCCGAGGTGAGGGCGGTGCCGAGGTCTACGAGCGGGTCGGGGTCGCCTGGCGCGAGCGCGGCCGCGCGCTCCAACAACTCGATCGCAGACGGCCAGTCCGCGAGCTGCACGCTGGCCATGCCTGCGACATGGAGCGCACCTGCGTCCTTGGGATCGGCTTGCACCAGCGGCTCGATGCGGCGCAAGGCACTCGCCGGGTCTGCCGCGGCCACCGCCTCCCGGGCTTGTCGCAGGACCGCCGCGCGGGCGGCCGCCAGCTCGGGACATCGCCGGCGCCACAGCTCACGGTAGCGATCCTCTACGACCCGGGCGTATCCGGCATTGTCGCCCAGCGGAGAGGATAACGTCCGTCGCCGGAGCTGCGCGCGCAGGGCGGCGAGGCCTGCCCCGTCTGCGCATGTCGTCTGCGCGAGGTCCAACAAGGCATCCGGAGTGTCGGCGATCCAAGCATCAAGCCCTACCGGGTGCAGCAGGGATGCCGCCAGCCGGGAACCCACGGTCGTTCCCCGCAGTGTGAGCGTAGGTACGCCCATGATGAGCCCCTCGATGAGCGACACGCCCCCGCCGTGGGGATACGGATCGAGCAGGATGTCCACCTCGGCGTAGGTCTGCATGTGGACGCGCCACTGGGCATGGGGCAGAAAGGCGATCCGCGCGGGGTCGACGCCCGCGTGGGCGAACTTGGCGCGGAACGCAGTGAGGACCGCATCCTCGACCGGCTGGGACGACTTGATGAGCAGTCGCGACGTCGGGATCCGCTGTAGCAAGCGCGCCCACAGGGAGATGCTGAACTCCGAGATCTTGCACAGGCGATTGAAACAGCCGAACGTCGGGTAGCCCCGGCGCAGCAGCGGCGGTTCCGAGCACTCCGGTGGCGGCTCGGGCGGCCGATAGGAGATCACTGCGGGGAGATCCACCACCTCCTCGCGGAACAACCCGCGCTCCTGCGGAGGCAGAAACAGCGGGTCGGCGAACAGGTAATCCATCTGCGGCATGCCGGTACCGCCTGCGTACCCCCACGCCGAGATCTGGATCGGGGCCGGCTTGTGCGCGAACAAACCGAGCCGATTGCCGCTCATGTGCGCGGACAGATCGACCAGGATGTCGATGGCATCCTTGGCCACGACAGTCGCCGCTTCGGCATCGGTAAGACCGCTGATGTCCCGCCATGCATCGGCATGCGCGTAGAACTGCCAGGTCATCCGGTCCTCGACGATGCTGTTCGAATAGCAGTAGATCTCGAACCGAGCGCGATCGTGGTGGAAAAGCACCGCGCTGAAGGCGAACGCGGCGGAGGTGGAACGGAAGTCCCCCGAGACGTAGCCCACGCGCAGCCTGCGTTCCGGCTCCGGGTTGCGGTAGTGGTCGAACGGCGCGATGCCGAGCGGGGCGATGCAGCGCTCGTACCAGTCTCGGCGGGCGGCTTGCTGCGCCCGGGTGCTCGCGTCCAGCGCGTAGTCCAGGCTGAAGATCAAGGCCGAGTGCGCCGCGCTGCTGTCCGGCTTGCCCGCCACGGCCTGGCGGGCGTTCGCCGTCGCCTCGTCGATTCTGCCTGCTGCGAGCAGCGCGTTGCTCAGATTGAGGTGCAGGTCGCAGTTGGAGGGATCGAGAGCGAGGCCCAGCTGATACAGCTCGATGGCCTGGGTGATCTCGCCACTGCGGCTGTGCATCGCGCCCAGGTTCACGAGCGCCTCGAGGTTTCGCGGGTTGAGCTGGAGCGCCTGGCCGAAGCAGCGGCGTGCCTCGTCGACCCGGCCCAGATCGAGCAGCGCGAGGCCGCAATTGTTCCAGGCGAGCTCGTGGTCCGGCTGCTGCATGAGCAGGGGCGTGTACAGTTGGAGCGCCTCGTGCGGATGCTTGCGCTCGCGCAGGAGATTGGCCAGGTTGTACGCGCTCGCCGGGTGGTGCGCCTCGATCGCGAGCCCGCGGCGATACGCCGCCTCGGAGGAGACGAGGTCGCGCATCGCGTGGTAGGCCGTTCCGAGATCGCAGTGGTAATCGGCCTTGGTGCGGTCCGCGCTGATGGCCGCCTCGAGCAGCTCGACCGCCTCGACGCATCGCCCTCGCTGCAATGCCGCTACTCCCTTCAGGTGCAGCGCTGCCGAGTGTGGAGTGACCGCGAGGATGCGATCGAGGAAGGCGTCCGCGTCCTCGTATCTCCCTTCCGCCAGGCGTTGCCGTCCGGCGCGCAGCCAGTGCTCGATCCGGCGCTGCGTGCTTGGTTTCATCGCCGCAGGCGGGACCGACGTTGCAGATAGCGGGGGAACTCTTTTTCCGCGAGGGCCAGCGATTCCGGCCGCCCGATGTCGCGCAGGTAGCCGACGAGAGGTTCGGCGCGAATGCGTCCGAGGAAGTGGGGCAGGGCCTCGGTGGAGAAGTCGATCGTGTCCTTGCCTAGCGATGCGAGGAAGGCGAGCACGCTCGGGTCCAGGATGTACACCGCGCCGTTTGCTCTCCGTCCCGGTGGATCGGGCACCTTCTCGTGGAATCCCACGACGATCGAATCGGCGTCGAGCTCCACGATCCCGCAGGAAGCCGGGTGATCGGTTTCGAACGTCAGCATCGTGATCTGCACTCCGGCGGGGCGTAACGCATGGCTGCGCATGACGGCCGCCACGTCGAAGTCGGCCAGGTTGTCGGCGTGCGCCACCAGAACCGGCTCGGCTCCGATGCGACCCCGATGGTGCAACAGCGTCCCGCCCGTGCCGAGAAGGCGTTCCTCGTGCAGGACGCTCACCTGGCGCGCGCGGGGATGGCTCGCCACGAAGTCGTGTACCTGCTGGGCGAGGTGGTGCGTGTTGACGAGCACCTCGTCGACTCCCTGGGTGAGCAGCAAGTCGAACCAGTGCGCGAGCAGGGGCTTGCCGCACACCGGCACCAGGCATTTGGGAACGTGATCGGTGAGCGGGCGTAGCCGCGTGCCGGCCCCGGCGGCGAGCAGGAAAGCCTTCAACCCTGAAGCTCCGCCGCGACCTCGCTTGCGCTCAGCGGACTGTTGCCCACCCGGCCGACTTGGCAGGCCGCAGCGATCGACCCGAGGTAGGACGCCTGCCAGATGTCGGCGCCCACTGCGAGCCCCATGGAAGAGGCGATGAGCAGGGAATCGCCGGCGCCCGCGACGTCCTTCGGCGCGCTGTTGAGCGCGGGCAGGCGGTCGGTCACCATGTCTCCAGCGTGCTTGGCCTCGGTTTGCACGAGCATGCCCTCCGAGCCCAACGTGACGATGACATCCCGGGCCTGGGCCGTCTTGCGCAACGACTCGGCCAACACCACCAGCCCGGAGCTGAAGTCGCGCATGGCGAGCCGGGCTTCGCGCTCGGTCGGGGTCAGCAAGCGCATGCCCCGGAAGCGCGACACGTCGCCGACCTGCGACGAGGACTGGCTGTCGGCCACCATCATCGCGCCATGGCGTCGGCAGTATGTCGAGATGCGATCCACCAATGGCTGCGGGAGGCAGCCGTAGTTGAAATCCGAGAACACCAGCAGGTCGGCCTTCCGCAGCCCCGGGCTCATGCATTCGAACAGGCTGTCGCAGAGGTTCTGGCTGATCCCGTGCTCACGCAGGTGACTCACGCGCAGCAGCGTCTTGCCGCTGGCGCGATAGCGCTGCTTCAGCGTGGTGGGCCGGCTCTCGTCGTAGACGCAGCTCGTCTGCACGCCCTGCGCACGCAGCCGCTCCAAGGCAAAGTCCGCGGTCCCATCCCGTCCTGCGACACAAAAATAGGACACGGCCGCGCCTAGCCCGCGGGCATGAGCGGCGACGATCGCCGCACCGCCGACGAAGCGCTCCTCCATAATCGGGGTGACGACGATCGTAGGATCTTCCTGCGACATGCCGACCGGCGCGCAACTGATGTAGTCGTCGACGATGAGATCCCCGACCACCACCACCTTCAGGCTCGAAAAGCGGGCGATCAGCGCAGCCAGATCTTCCAGGCGGAAGCCGTGCCTCTCGAGGTAATCCCGCGGCTTGCTGATGGCAGAGAGATTGGCCTGCTGCAGCTCCTTCTGCACGATATCGAGCAGGGAGAAGCGCGTCTCCCCGGAAGTGAACAGCAGCTTGCCGCCGTAGCTCTCCACGGCGCGCAGCTCCGGGTTGTCGCCGGCCTCGTGTTCCTTGCCTTTGACCACCACCTCCGGTTGCAGCCTGGCGATGAATTGCGCGTCCGGCTCGCGCAACACGAACGCATGGCCGACGGCTGCGATAGACTGAACGCCCTCGAGACGGACCGCCTCCGGCAGGTGGACGCCCTCGAAGCCATCCGGATGGACGCCCACCACGAGATAGTCGCCGCAGGTCGCCGCGAAGTTGATGAGACGCAGATGACCCGGATGAACGATGTTGAAGCTGCCGGAGACGAAGACGACTTTGCCTCCCGGAGGGCATGTGCTACGGATGCGGGCGACGATGCTCGCAGAGTCAGGCTGAAGCATGGCGGCGCTCGGGTGTCGGATGCCGTCCGGGGCGCGCGACGTTCGCCCCGGTGCCCCGTGCCGGAGAGAGCTCGTACGCGGATCGTACGGCCGGGAACAGCGCTAGCGTGGGTCGCGGCGGAATGACCTCCGCCCTGGTCATCGGCGCGGACGGCCTAGTCGGCAAAGCGCTGGTGCTCGAGCTGGAGCGGCGCGGCTGGAACGTCGTGGGCACGACCCGAAGGACGGACGTCGCCGGGGCGCAGCCGCAGCTCGATCTCTCTCGGTTGCCGCCTGCCATCGCAGACGATCCGGCGTTGGCGCCGATCCTCGCCGCCAGGCCCGTCGTGTTTCTTACCGCGGCTGTCACCGGGTTCTCCCGGTGTGCGCAAGATCCGCAAGGCACTCGTCGCATCAACGTCACGAACACGGCCGCGCTCGCGAAGCAGCTTCTCGAGTGCGGCGCGTTCGTCCTATACCTGTCGAGCAACGCGGTGTTCGGTGATCGCGGCGGAAGCCCGACGGAGAGTTCCGCTGTCGAGCCTTCGACCGAGTACGGCCGCCAGAAGGCCGACTGCGAGGCTGCGCTGCTCGCTCTTGCGCGGGGAGCGCCGGAGCGTGCAGGCTTGGCGGTCGTCAGGCTGACCAAGGTGGTCCATGACGATGGACTGGTCGGAGAGTGGCTGCGGGCGCTGGCGGATGATCGCGACATCGAAGCCGCCACGGACCTGTTTCTGTCCCCTGTGTCCCTGCGATTTGTCACGACCGGATCGCTCCGAGTGGCTGAGGTGAGGCGCGGCGGGATCTATCATCTGTCCGGGGAGCGGGCGTTGAGCTATTACGAGTTCGCACGCGCTCTCGCCGCCTCGCTCGGTGCGAGCCGCTCCCAGACGAAGCCGGTCCAAGTGCGTGGCCGGATCGACATGTCCACCACCTCGAATGCCGGCGCGATGTCGATGGAGCAGACATCGAAACGCGTCGGGATCGCACCACAGCCACTGAGCTCGGTCCTGTTCGACCTGAACCGGAAGGCCGAGCCGACGGCCTGACCTGCAGCCTGCGGTCGGTTCCCGATTCTGCGCATCCGCAGACATCGCGTTATCGGATCGACGGCACCACGACTTGAGCACGGCAAGCGACCGCATCCATGCGGGGAAGGCGTCCGCCCGGCGGATCGCGGGGTCAGTCGCTCATACGCACAAGGCAGCGGCCCTGGATGGCGCCGTCGCGCATGCGCTGGATGGCTACGTTGATGTCTTCGAGCCGGAACCGATCGGTGATGAGCTCGCGCAGCTTGAGGCGGCCATGGCGGTACAGATTCTGGTAGCGGGGGATATCCAGCTCCGGATGGGACTCGCCACCGTGCGATCCGGCGAGCCCCTTGCCGAAGTGCAGCGGCAGCGAGTGGAGCGTGATGTCGTTGCCGCGCTTGGGCACGCCGACCAGCACGACGCGCCCCTGCGGTTTGGTGAGCCTGTAGCCCAGCTCGATGACCGCGGGCACCCCGGTGTTGTCCACGAAGCAGTCCACGCCCTCGGCGCCGCAGATCGCGGCGATCGCGCCCTCGGCATCCTCCCGCTTGGCATGGACCACATGCGTGGCGCCCAGCTCGCGTGCCAGCTCGAGCTTTGCGTCGTACAGGTCCACGGCCACCACGGGATAAGCCGAGACCATCGACGCCGCCTGCACGATATTGAGGCCGACGCCGCCGGCGCCGTAGACCACCACCGACTCGCCGATCTGGAGCCGCGCGTTGTTGAGCACCACGCCGAACCCGGTGGTCACGGCGCAACCGTATAGCGGGGCTACCTCCAAGTCGCTGTCCGCCGCAATCGGCGTCAAGCGATTCTCCGACACCACGGCGTGCTCGTTGAATGTCGTGACCCAGCCCGCATTCACGGTGCGGCCCTGCCAGGAGTAGCTCGCTGTCGCCGCATCGATCCCGCGCCCTTTGCGCCAATGCATCACCACCGTATCGCCCGGCCTGACGTAGCGAACACCGGGACCCACGGCGCGGACTTCAGCCACACCCTCGTGACCCAGCAGATGGGGAAGGAACTTGTCCTCGCCTTTGGCACCGTCGATCTCGCCGATCTGAGACCCGCAGATTCCGCTATACATCACCCGCACCAGCACCTGGCCCGCTTCGAGCGTATCGGGTAGCCCGATCTGTGCGAGCACCAGCGGCTTGCGTTGTTCCACCAGGATGGCGGCGCGGGTGGCTTTCGGCAGCATGACGTCGTCCTAGTCCGGTCGCAGGCTTCCCGGCGTCGGTCGGGGGCCTGCGAAGTTGATCGCAAGCGGCGCCAGCCGGCGCCGGACGTTCGCCTGCACCAGCGGTGCCAAGGCGAGAAATACGATGCTTCCCGCGGGAATTCGATGGGGGCTCACGACCGGCCGGCCCATGTAGTCCCGGTCCTGGCGTTGCGGATCCTCGTCGACGAAGAAGCTCACCTTGCCGGGCAGCGAACCGGCGAGCCAGGTCGCCGAGATCGACGTCCCGAAAATCCCGAAGGAGCGCGACTGTCGTGCGCAGGACGCTGCGTCCTCGATCACCGAGTAGAGCCAGTCCACGCCGGCGCGCCCGACGCGGAAATCGTCATGCTGGGCATGTCGAAGGCGGCCGAGTGGCTGCGCGCCGTGCCGTGCGAGCAGGGAGATTTCCTTCGGCACCCAATTGGTCGCCACGCTCTCGACATGGAAACCGGCCCGCCCGGCGATCCGCACCGCGGTCCGTGGGGAGAAGTGCATGAGGTGGTCGGCGACCACGAGGTCGAACGGATTTTCCGCGGTGTTAGGCAGCTGCAGGAACAGGTGCCCCCGGTCCTCGACCTTGGCCCGCAGGGAGTGCAGGAGGTCATACGGGGAAGGGAAATGCTCCAGCGAGTGAATCGACGTGACGAGATCGAACGCGCCATCGATGTCCGCGGGAGATCCGGCGTACACGCGCTCCAGATTCGGGATCGCGCTCAGGTGTGCATGATTCCCGCGGTCGAGCTCGAGGCCGAACAGCCGCCATCGCGGGCACTCGCGCGACAGGACCTTGAGCGTGGCGCCGCTGCCACAACCCACATCCAGGGCGCTGCCCGTCTGCGGCAACACCGCCTCGGCGCGCAGGCGCGACACGATCACTTCGCTTCTGCGGCGCAGGGTACCGGTTTCGCTGTCGAGCACGATCTGCTCGACTCCTTCGGCCTGGTGATACGGGACATACGCGTCGTAGATTCGGCCGATCTCCGCGAGCCATCGTGCCGACGGGACCTTCTGCGTCGCACCACACTCGAGGCATTCCACGAGACGACCTCCGGGAGCGAAGGGCTTGCAATCCGAAGTGATCCGCGGAAGGCGCTCGAACGTCCTGACCTCCTCCAGGCGATGCCCGCCGCATACGGCGCAGTCGAACCGCTCGGTCACAGCAGCCCCTCGGGGAAGCGCTCGCACCACGTCGCTGCGCCGGCTGGGCGCGCTGGGCTCATTGCGACACGCCTCCGAGCGATGAGCGAGGAAGCCCGGATGCCGTCGCAGCGCTTCGACCGAAGTACACGCTGTCGGGCACCAGCAACGTGAACTCCATGCTGACTCGGGTGGTCTCGCCGCGCGTGACCGCTCCACCGTGCAACAGGTGGTAGTTGAAGGCGACGCCCGCACCGGGCTCGCTGTGGAACAGCTCCAGCACCGGTTTCTCGCTGGGGTCGAGCAACGGCTTGAGCATTCCACCCCGGCTCACCGTGTCGTACTTCCATTCGCGCGCGTGGGAATCCGGCGACAACAGCAGTCCGGCCTTGCCGGGCTCGCAACACAGCGCGACCCACACCTTGACCCGCTGCCGGCCCGGCGGCAGGGCGAAACCGTAGAGAGGCCAGAACCAGTGGTCCGCGTGCAGCGACCCGACATCGGAATCCATCCCCGGCCTCACCAACCGGATCGAGATGCTCTCGCGCCCCATGTTCTCTTCGTCCGAGATCTCGACGGGGCCGAACGCGGAGTCGATGTGCCGAAAAAGCGAGGTGGCCCGAATCTGCTCGACCGCACTGCGCGGGAGAATGCGCCTGGTGCGCGCCAGCAACTCGCTGTGCGGAAGCAGATGCGAGATGCCATGATATTGTTCCAGCGGAGTGCGCAGAAACAGCTCCGAGCGCTCGGGCGCCGTGTCAGATACCTGCCGCGCCAGGTGCTCGAAGACGAGCCGCTTGACCTGGGACAGTTCCGCGTTCGTCAGTCGCAAGCCGGTGACATAACCTGGTGTGTCGCGGATCAGATCGAGCATCTCGTGTTTTTTCCCTGTGCTGCGCGCCGCCTAGGCCAGAAGGCCGGCGTGACGCGCAAGAAACCGCTCTCCGATGCCGCCGTTCACCGTCACGCGGTGCAGCGCCGCGACTGCGCTGAAGCGCTCAGTGCGCGCACGAGCTTCATCGCTCGATTCCCATACCCCATCGGTCCGTTGCAGCATCTCGTCGACCCCCTCCATGATCTCCTCGGGAGTGTTGTCGATCACATCGAGCCGGTGATCGTCGAAGAGCTGCCCGAAGGGCGCATCGCGGGGCAGGCGCAGGACGGCGTCGAACGGCAGCTCCGTGCCGTCGGCACGCGAGCGCAGCCGCTTGGGCAGCACGATATCGCTCCGGCTCATCGGAAAGCTGCTGAGCGGGACCCAGTTGGTCGCGACGCTGGGCGTGCCGAACGTGATACAGACCTGATACAGCGCCGAGTTCGTCCCGATCAGGAAGCGGCAGGTCGCGCACAGGAACACATCCATCCAGTCAGACTTCGCGTCGCTGTGTGCGTAGTCGATGAGCCCGGGCATCGGGGCGAGCGCCTGCATCGAGGAGTCACCCAGGCGAACGACCCAGCCGCCTCTGGAGACGATATGCTCGATCGCTGGCAGATAAGAGCGGATCGAGGCGACTCGGGGTCGGTTGGTCCGATCGTCGGCCTCGTTCCAAAACCCCGGCTCGCGCACGTGCAGGCACGCAAACCACGCCGTGCGCGGGAGCCCCAGTGATGCGAGCATCCGCCAGCCGCGCTCACGCTCTTCCTCGCTGAGTTGCAGCAGGGGAGCGCGTCCCTGCCTCTCCCACTCGGCCTGCACCACGGCGATCGCGTTCGTATAGTAGGTCGGGACTTCGTCGACCAGCATCGTATGCAGCGAATCCCCGAGCACGCCGGTCAAAGACGACAGTCGCTCGATCTCATCCGGCTCCGACACGATCTCGACGTAGTTACGCCACAGAGCGAGGTAGGCCTCGTTCGCCACCATTCCGCGCGGCGCGAGGAGCTTGATGTGGACGGGCTTGCGCCAACCGAGAAGACCGATCTTCACGTAGGCATCGAGATGGGCATGGTTGCCCAGCCAGCGCGTCCAGACCGGGTCAAGGATGCGGAACTCATCGGGGTCGAGGCCCTGCGACCTGGCTGCCGCCGCCTGTGCTGCTCGCCACTCGCGCCACATCCGTTCAGCGGCGGTGTATTCGTGGCAGATCCAGAGCATGCGGCCACAGACGTCGCGCGCTTCCAGCCAATCGGGTTTGAGCGCGACCGCCCGCTCGAAGTGCGGGACCGACTCCCGGTACTTGCCCAGTTGTGCGAGGATCTCGCCGGTGCGGAAGTGCGCGTTCGCGGAGTCCGGCTGTCGCTGCAGAGCACACTGGAATTGCACCAGCGCGCGCTCCGATTGCCCCATGCGTGCGAGCGCGTTGGCGTACGCCTCGATCGGCTCGACGCACTCCGGGAACGAGTGCGCGGCGGCTTCGTATAGCGCGGCGGCGGCCGCCAAGCGGCCCTGTGCTTCCAACGCGCCCCCTTGCAGCATCATCGGCCCCAGCTGGGCCGAGGGCACGGTACGGTGAGCGAGGTGCCCCATGCGTCAAAACTGTCGCAGCGGTTCCAAGGGGTCGACGAAGGCGACGTCGCGGCCGGCCAGCTCGGCACGCACTTGCTGCATCCAGCCGGGATAACCAAATGCGGTGAGGAGCAACGTACCGCCACGCATCGCGTCTTGGAACCCGGGAACCGACAGCACCGGCACGGGTTGCGGCACGGGCACGCGGAAGCCGATCTTGGAGGGATCCTCGTCGACCAGGCCGCTCACGCGGGCGCCGAGCCGCGAGAACAGGAGGAAGTTCGACTGTGGATGCGAGGCGCCCAGAGCGAACACCGGCGCGCGCCAGGTGGCAGCAAGCTCGCGCAGGTGAGCGGAGAACGCGGTCCACCGCTCGCGGAAACTGCTGCAGCGTGCTAAGAGCTCGCCAGCGCCGGCTTCAGTCGTCGCGAGCGCCGGCCTCGTCGTTCCGCAAGCCCGAGCCCAGAGCATGAGGTTTTCGGAGCTGCGGTGTGCGGCCGCTTTACGCTCGATCACGTGAAATCCGGCGAGACTCGCCATGCGCTCGAGGTTGCCCGGCGAGAAGTAGGTGAGATGCTCGTCCCACAGCTCATGGGCGAACAGCCGCTCGACGATCGGCGCGGCGGCGGGAACCTCGATGAACAGCCAACCTCCGTCGGCCAGCAGTCTGCGCATCGCGCGCAACAGGGTGTGCGGAGCAGGAACATGCTCGAGCGTATGCCGGCACACGACCACCCGGGCGGCTCCGTACTGGGCGGCGATCCGCGCTGCATGCGACTCGGTCAGATGGATGTTCTCCACCGGATGTCCGGCGTCCGTGCAGATCGCGGCAAGGGGACGGGAGGGCTCGATCGCAAGCCGGTTCTGGAATCCGGCTGCCCGCATGAGATCGAGGAAGGTTCCGTCGTTTGCTCCGACTTCGACCACGAGGTTCGTGTCCGGACTGCGCACGGAGGCCGCGAGCCTGCGCACGATCTCGTCCGCGTACGCCGGGAGCTGGCGCGCGGTGCGCCGGCCGATCTCCGAGTAGTCGGGTTGAGCCGCAGCCGCCTCTGGCCGTCGGACCAACCCGCACTCCTCGCAGTACTCGAACCGAAGCCGCAGCGTGGCGAACGGACTCTCAGCGCCAAGGAGAAAGGTCCCGGAGCGCGGAACCTCGCCAAAGTCGACCAGAGGTCGGAACTGGGTGTTGCCGCAGGCTGGACATGCAGCCGGCGTGCTCGCCGCGTCCGGACCCGCTTCAGGGTTTGACGAGGTACGCCGCGGGAGCATTGGTCCACTGCAGAGTGCACAGCCGCAGTCCCGGCTTGTCGGCGAGGAATTCGTCGACCGCCCGGGATTCGCCGGGCCAGTC
>Ga0335084_10000036_pt1 | contig 77387 bp, 72 predicted proteins | sample Lox_Sample_44_FD_206721 | JGI IMG/M metagenome (GOLD analysis project Ga0335084, IMG submission 206721) | Soil microbial communities from Loxahatchee National Wildlife Refuge, Florida, United States - Lox_Sample_4.4 | ecosystem: Environmental > Terrestrial > Soil > Wetlands | place: USA...
CCGCGCGATCGTCAAGGCGACGACCCACTGGCGGGATGCGCAGGCTCTCGTCGAGGCGGAGGAGTCGCTCGGCAGCGGCATGAAGGGGATCGAAGCCGCGAGCCTTCCCGAAGAGGCTCAGTTGCAAAAGCGGGGATGGTGATGGGGAGGAAGGTGGAAGGTGGAAGGTCGAAGGTGGAAGGGGAGAGTTCCTTCACTTTCCACCTTGCGCCTTCTGCCTCGGGCGTGGCCGTGCTCGCGCTTCAGGGGGACTTCGAGGCCCACCGTCGCAAGCTAACGGCGATGGGCTTGTCCTCATTCGAGGCGCGCCGGCCCCGAGAGCTCGACGCCGCTTCGGGCCTGGTGATTCCCGGAGGAGAATCCACGACCCTCTGGAAGTTCTTCGAAGGGGAGCCCTGGGAGGAGGCGATCGCGAGCTTCGCCTCGAGCGGCCGGCCGATCCTCGGTACCTGCGCGGGCGCAATCTTGCTCGCGCGAGAGGTCACGCACCCCGGTCAGAAGGGGCTCGGGTTGATCGACGTGACGGTCGAACGCAACGCGTACGGCAGGCAGGTCGACTCCTTCGTCGGGCAAGTCGACGCACCCTCCCTGGGCGGCCGTCTGCCGGCCGTCTTCATCCGGGCGCCGCGAATCCGCCGCGTGGGGGAGGGGGTCGAGGTCCTGGCGACGCTCGAGGGAGAGCCGGTCCTGGTGCGGCAAGGCAACGTGGTCGCGGCGACCTTCCATCCCGAGTTGACCGACGACAATCGCGTGCACCGGCTGGCGTTGGAAAACGCGGCGCAGCGAGTCCCGGCGTGAGTCTCGTTCGACTCGAGCGCCGAGACAGCGTCGCGATCGTGACGCTCGATCGCCCGCGCGCCAACGCGTTTACGCGGGAGCTGGTCGGCGAGCTCTCGCGGGCATTGACGGACGGCGCGTCCTCGGGCGCCGTCGTGCTCGCTTCCGCCTCGCCGGGAATCTTCTCGGCCGGGTGGGACCTGCCGTACCTGCTCGGGCAGGACCGGAACGGATTTGGCGAGTTCGTGTCGGCCTACTGTGATCTCGTGCGCCAGATTTTTGCCTTCGAGCGACCGGTCGTCGCGGCCGTTTCCGGCCACGCGATTGCCGGGGGCCTGATCGTGGCGGCCGCCGCCGACGAGCGCCTGGCCGCGGAGGGCCGGGGGGAGCTCGGGCTGTCCGAAGTACTTCTGGGAGTGCCCGTTCCGGCCTGCCTGCTCGAGATCTTTCGACACGCGGTCGGTGCCCGGACGATGGAGCGGCTGGCGGCTACCGGCGAGAATCTCACGGTCGATCGCGCCCTCGAGGCCGGGTTGGTCGATCGCGTCGTGACCTCGGACGGCTTGCTCGAGGCGGCGGTTGCCCGCGCTCGATTTCTCGCCGAAAGGCCGGGCGAGGCGTACGGCTCGACCAAACGGCGTTGTCGGGCGGAGGCGCTCGCGCGGTTCGACCAGGCGCGTCCGGACGATCGCTTCGTGGATTTCTGGTTCTCGTCGGACGCCCAAGGCCGAATCCGGGCGCTCGTCGAGAAGCTGAAGAAGAAGTAGCAACCGGGTCGGGGCCGGTTCCGCCTGGCCCGCGCCGGCCGCGATGATCCCACTCCTGGACGTTCTCGAATCCCTCGACTTGTCCCGGGCCGAGCCGGGGATCGGCTCGCTGCGCGCCTTGTTCTGCCGTTTCAACGCGCGCGTCCCGTTCGAGACGGCCTCGAAGATCGTTCGCGACGAATCGGTCGCCGAGACTCGGGAGAAGCCGCGGGGCCCCGAGGTCTTCTGGCGCGAGCACCTGGAGTTGGGAGCGGGAGGCAGCTGCTTTGCGCGAGTGGCGGCTTTCGGGGCGCTCCTCGAGGCGCTCGGCTATTCGGCCCGCAAGATTCTCGGCCGCGTGGCGGAAGACTTCGACCACGCCGCTTTGATCGTGGATCTTCCCGAGCGAAGCTGGCTCTGCGACGTGGGGTTTCCGCTGCCGGCCCTGCTGCCGGTCGCGGCAGGGGAGACCGAAACGCCGCTCGGTCTCCTGCGGGTCTCGGATTCCCCGGGGAGCCTTCACGTGGATCTTGGCGGCGTGCCCGAGGGTCCGAGGTGGGTCGAGCTGTTCCTGGCGGAGGTTTCGGAGGCAGAGTTTCTCGGGCACTGGAGGCGAACGTTCCGCTCTGGCGCGCACTTCCTCGGGGCCGTCTACCTGCGGCGAGAACTCGAAGGCCGGGTTCTGTCGTTCTCCCGCGGGGAGGTTCGTGTGGACGACCTCCATTCGCGTCTCCAGCTTCCGCTCGCCGCTTCCCGGCCGGCGCGGCTGGCCGAGCTCTTCGGGATCGACGCCGAGCTCCTTGCCCGCGCTTTTGACAGGGCCGGCGACCCGGACCCGGAGATCCCGTATGCGAGGCTCACGGCGTATCTGGACGTCGACGCCGAGCCCGAGCGGGCGTTCTCCGCGATTGCCAACCCGGACGGATACCGGCGACTGCTCGAGGGTGTGGCCGAGGTGTCGGCGCCGGAAGTGATCTCGGACGGCTGGGTCCTGCGGCTTGCTCCGCCCGAGACCGGACCCGAGGGGGAGGAAGGCGGACTGCAGGAGAGGGTCGTGCCCGACGCCCCGTTGCGGTTGTTGAAGATCGAGCGGCGAAGCGGCTCGACCCGATCCGAGTCCTTCTTCCAGGCGGAGGAGCGCGGCGGAAGGTCCTATCTCAAGCGCGGCGTGCGGCTGCAGGGCTCACGCGAGGATCTCCTGCGCAACGACTCGCTGCGCGGCCGTCTGGCGGGCTCCCTCGCCGTGGACCTGCTGGCCTGGGCGCGGATCCTTTCGGGGCCGGGTCCTTAGAAGCGGAAGCTGCGCTCCTCCTCGAGAAGGTGCAGGCGGTCCTCGGCGAGCTTCGCAATCTCCCGCCGGATGCGAACGAGCGAGAAGGGCTTCAAGTGATACAGGTAGACGGGAACTCGCTGGGGCAGCTTCGGGAGCTCCTGTGAGACCAGGCGTGGCGTCAGATGAAGGGAGTCCGCCGCGATCCGCTCTTGCCGATCGGAGAAGGAGCATTCCAGAAAAATCGCCTGGACGCGCCGAGCCCGCCGCGCCGCCACCCAGAGTCGCTCGGTCGGGCCCGTGTCTCCGGAGAACACGACAGTACGGCCGCCGGCCGAGATGATGTAGCCGTAGGCCGGCACGACGTGGTTGACGGCGTAGGGCGTCACCGAAAGTTTGCCGGCCAGAGAGGGACGGCCTTCCGTCAGCGGCCGGTATCGGATCGTCGGCCGCGAAACGGAGGGGAAGCGCGTGAAATCGGGCCAGGTCGTGTCGTTGAAAACGTGTCGGCGGATCGCCTCGAGGACGGGCTCGGGCGCGAGGATCTCGAGCGGCGCCGGGAGACTCCCGTGCAGGTTGGCGGCGAGAAAAGGGAGCGAGGAAATGTGGTCGAAGTGAGCATGCGTCAGCAGGACGTGGCGGATGCGGCGCTGCGCCGGAAGCGGCAGCGTGTCGGTGAGGGCGCCGGCGTCGAGCGCGCACTGCCCGTCGAGCAGAAACGTGGTCAGACGGTAGCCGGGCGCGGACCCGCCGTACGGGCCGAGCACGCGAACCGTCAGGAATTCCTTGCGGGGCACGCGGCGAGATTTTAGCCCGCCCGCGCGCCCGCCTTCAGAAGATGAATCCGATGTACCAGAAGAACCGGTAACCTCTCGGGTCCGATACCTTCAGATTCCAGAGCCGCGCCACGTCGAAATGCACGGGAAGTCCCAGCAGGGTAACGTCGATCCCGGCGCCGTAGGAGGCGATCGTGCAGTTGGCGGTCGCGTTTTGTGGATTGTCGAAATTCAGGCAGGTCAAGCTGTTCGTGTCGGAGTTCCAGAAATCGAAGTGCCCCCCCTTGATCTTCGAGCCGGCGATGTCGAAGAAGACATGGCCGCGCAGATCTCGGAACGCGATCCAAGGAAGGGCGAGAACGTCGATCAGCGGGAAGCGAAACTGGAAGTTCGCGTAGGCGCAGGTATTGCCGAAAATCGCGGCATAGTCGACCCCCTGGAAGGTATCGAGGCCGCCGAAGGCGCAGACGGTGGGAAGATTGCCCTTCGAGCTCAGTCCCGCAAAGCGCAGGGCGAAGACCATCCGCTTGCTGATCGGGATGTATTCCCGGAAGTCCCACGTGACGTCCTGGGACAACGTCGAGCCGCAAGTGGGGCAGGAGCCCGGCGTGGCGTCTGGGGGAGGAGGGACGGTGGCATTCTTCTCAAAATCGTGCGCGTAGCTTCCTCCGAGGAGGAACCGATAGCCGGCTCGCGGGCCCCAGACTTGATAGTCCACGGTATCCGCCACGAGCGTGAGACCGACGATGGGGTAGTTGCTGTTGACATTGAGGAGGTAATTGCAGCAGAGGCCGTTCGTAGTCAGGTACGGGTAGTCCACCTGCCGGGAAATGAACCCGAGCTGTCCCTGCAGGCGGAAGAAGCGGCTGAGGGGATAGTTTCCGTTCACCGATCCCCCGGTGTAGCGGGCGGCCTGGCGGACCCGTGACACTTGCTCCGTCGTCAGGTCGATGCCGAGGTAATAGGTTCGGTAGTCGAAGGCCTCGATCCCCAGCTGGAGGCGTTTCCTCAGATTCCAGTACTGGAAGTCGAACTGCGTGTAGCTCGACTGTGAGGAGATGACGGCGATGAAGTGGCGGTCACCCAGGTTGTCCCCGAACGTCAGGATGGTGTCGGAGTAGAAGGTCTGGTCCGTGTTGACGCCAGCGACGACTTGCGCGTTCTCGAGATACAGCTTGCGGGAGGGCTTGGCCGTGATCTTCTCCGGGTCGATCGAGACCTCGATCGCGGGCTGGTAGGGCGCGGCCTGGACCGGTGTCGCCGGCGTGAAGGCGGGAGCCAGTTCCGGCAGCTTCTTGACCGCCTTCTTGACGTCCGCGATGTAGAGCTGGAAACGCCCCTTGTAGTAGGCCGTGAAGACGAGCTTCTCCGCGTTGTCCTTCCCGATGAAGGAGGTGGGCGAGAAGCATCCCCCGATGACGTCGGTGTGCAGGTACATCTCGCCCGTGTCGAGGACGAGCGAATAGATGTTGTAGATGCCGGCGGCTCGGTCGGAGGTGAAGAAGAGCCTCTTGCCGTCGGGGGAGAGCGAAGGGTCCTCGTCGTTGCCCTCGCCGTAAGTGACCTGCTCACGCGACTCCGGGGCGTCCGGGTGCAGGCGGTAGATCTTGGCCTGCGTTCCGTGGAAGGAGGAGTAGAAGAGCCACTGTCCGTCGGGGGAGAAGACCGGTGAGTAGTCGAAGGAGTCGTCGTCGGTCAGGTTCGTGATCGTGTGTGTCGAGACGTTGTAGGCGTAGATGTCCGCCCGGCCTCCTTTCATCGCGTGGAAGGCGATCAGGCTGCCGTCGGGCGAGAACGCGGGGTTCAGCTGCTGGTCGAGCTCCGGCATCTCGATGCGGTCGAGGATGTCTCCGTTTAAGGCGTTCAAGAGCAGCAGATCTCGCCCCCGTTCCCGGCGGGCGAAGACGGCGATCGTGTTTCCATCGGTGGACACCGCGACGTCGGCCCCCTGGTGCGGACCCGTCGTGATCCACTGCGCGACGAGGTACTCGTAGGCGGTCTTGCGCCCTTTGGTCAGGTTCTTGAAGAGCTTGCGGTCGCGGTTCGACATGACGACCACGTCGGCGTCTTCCTTGTAGGTGGAGATCGCCGCGACGAAGTCGCCCGAGGGATAGGCGCGGGGAGAGGTCTCGGCCGACGGGGTGTCCTCGATCTTGAATCTCTCGCCGTAGTCGGTCGGTTCGCCCTTCTCGACCAAGACCTTGAGGTAGGTCTGCCTCAGGTAGCGGCGGAACTTGATGTCGAAGTCCTCGACCGAGACGTTGAACGTTCGCTTGACCGCGCGTTCCATGCTCGCGCCGATTTGCGTGCGATACTCGAGCAGAAAGTCGCGGACGGCATCCGGGCCCCATTCGGCGCTGATGAAGTCGAAGACGGCGTGCCCGAACCGGTAGGCGAAGAAGCCGTAGATCTGGCGCTCGGCGATCTCGGGCACGCGGTCCGAGAGCACGGCGTCCCGCAGCACCATCTTGTCCTTGTTGTCCTCGTCCTTGCCGAAGTAGGAGGCCATGCCCTCCATGAACCACTGCGGCGCGTTGGTCGTCATGGCGCGCAGGTAGTTGCCGCCGAAGAGCATCTCGAACTGAAAGACGTGCGTGAGCTCGTGTGCGATCAGGTTCTGCAACTTCTGGTCGGGGATGTCGATCGGCAGCACCATCCGGTTGCGGGTGGGCAGCGCGAAGGCGCCGACCCCCTCGGGAATGAATCCAAGCTCCGTGTTGGTCTGTTCGAAGTCGGAGTGGGTGGCGTAATAGATCAGGTTGATGGGCTTGGGAATCTGGAAGTTGAGCGCCCGGGAGATGTCGTCGTAGGCGCTCTCGGCGTAGGAGGCGACCTTCTGAAGCGCGCTCTCTTCCTTCGGGTAGAAATAGATCACGAAGTGCGTCGACCGGTAGGTCTTCCAGTCGAACTGGTCATAGGCGATCTTGTTTTCGCCGAAGGCCCAGTCAGGGTTGGCCACGTAGATCTGCGCCGAGGCGGGTGCGGCCGCCGCGGCGAGAGCGAGCGCCAGGACGATTCGCTTCATACTTGCCCCGCCTCCTTGCAGGCCCTCAACTGGTGAAGAGGTAGCGGTCCGCTTCTCGCTCGCGCGCCACGAAGAGGTTCAGGATCTGATTCTCGAGCGAAAAGAGATTCTCGAAGAGTCCCTGCAGCTCGTCGGCGCGGCTGCCCGCGCCCGACTGGCGGAAGTCCTTGAACTCGTCCTGCAACAGCTTCTCGCCCGTGTGGCCATCCATGACGAGAAACACGATGTCGAACAGGAAGCCGCTCTGCTCGACGTAGACCTGCCGGTGGTACGTTTGACCGTTGATGGGGGAGACGTATTCCTCGGTCTTGTAGCCCGAGCGGTCCTCGACCTTGAATTCGAGACTGCCCGAGACGAGGACCTCTCCGCCGGTGCGGGAGCCGAGCGACTGCCAGAATTCCGTGGCTCGGGAAAGCTCGGAGAGACTCTGGGTAGGCAGCTTGAAGTCCGCCGGGGCCTCGACCACCTCGAGCTTCGTCTTCTTCTCGAGCTGGCGCTTGAGAAAGCGGTGGAACTCCGCCTGCAGGTCGATGTTCTGGAGGCGCTTGTCGCGGGTCTTGTCGCCTTCCGTGACAATCAGGAAGGGGGCGAGCACGACCTTTTCGTTGCCCCGGAGAGGCAGACGCGGCTTGAGCGGGAGCCTCAACCGGACCTGGTTGACCGAGGAGCAGTGGACCCCGCTCGCCAGCAGAAGCAGGGCGACCGTGCGCGTGGCGATCCGGTGCCACGCGGGTCTCGACAGACCGCTAGGGCCCACCGGCGGCTTTCCCCGTCGTGCGGGTGTAGGAGGTGTAGAACTCCGCAAACCGGGCGTAGTTGCGGCGGATGTAGTTGTTCGTGGGATCGAGCTCGAGGGCCTTCTTGTACTCCTCCAGGGCCCGCGCGAAGTCGCCGGACGCCTCGAGGGCGACGGCGAGATCGTTGTGGGCGCGGGCATTGCGGGGCTGATCCGCGATGGCCTTCTCGAATCGGAAGGCAGCCTCGCGCCAGAGACCCTGCCTCGCGACGTCGGCCCCGAAGGCGAGCTGGGTCGAGGCGCCGCCGGAGCCGGACGAACATCCGGCAGCCAGCGACCCGGCCAGAAGGGTGGCGGCGAGGGCTCGACTCTTCAACCCACCTCCAAGCTGCGCATTATAGGAAAGCCGGCGCCCGGCCCGATTCTTCCCGTCCGATTCGCCGGAGGCCGAGGCCCGGCGGTGACGCGGACGGCGGCTAAATGTAAGGTTAGATGAAGATGAAAGACACCCCGGGACGGCGGGCGTCGATCGCCTGGTCCCGCGAGCCGGAGCTGACACCCCAGCGAATCTGGCCCGCCTTGCGAGCGCGGGGCGGTGTCGAGGAGCTCCTCTCGACCGACGAAGGGGAGCTCGCGAACCTGCTCGGATCCTCGGCGCGAGCCCGAGCGCTGCGGCGCGCCCCGGCAGATCCGCGTGCCGAACGGTGGGCGCTGGAAATGGAGCGCGCCGGCATGCAACTGCTGACCGCGTTTGACGAGGAGTTCCCGCGCCTGTTGGGAGAGATCCCCGATCCGCCGCTGGTCCTCTTCGCCCGCGGGAACCTCGAGAGGCTTCGGTCGCCGGCCGTCGCGGTGGTGGGTTCCCGCGACGCCACCCGTTACGGGCGGGACGTGGCGGCGAGGCTCGCCGCCGGCCTGTCGGCGGTCGGCGTCTGCGTCGTTTCGGGCCTCGCGCGGGGCGTCGACACGGCGGCGCACGAAGCGGCGGTCGAGGGGCCCGGCGGCACCGTTGCCGTTCTCGGCTGCGGTGTCGATGTGGACTATCCCCGCGAGAACCGTCGTCTGAGAGAAGAGATCGCCGGCCGCGGGGTCGTGATCTCCGAGTATTCCCCGGGGACCGAGCCGCGGCCTCAGAACTTTCCGATCCGAAACCGGATCATCGCAGGCCTCGTTTCGGGCGTCGTCGTGGTCGAGGCCTCGCGGCGCTCGGGATCGCTGATCACGGCGCGTCTGGCCGCCGACTTCGGACGGGACGTGTTCGCCGTGCCGGGCAGCGTCTTCTCGGAGACTTCCGCGGGCGCGCATGAGCTCCTGCGCGACGGCGCGATCCTTTGCCGCGGGGTCGAGGACATCTTTACGGAACTCTTTCCGACCCTCGGCGTGCCGTCCGCTCCCCTGGCCGCGCCGCGGATGCCGCCCGCGGATTTGTCGGCGGAGGCGAGTGCGCTCTTCGAGGTCCTGCGGGTCGAGTCCGGAGCGTCGGCCGAGGAGCTCGTCCGGCGAACCGAAATGCCGGCCGCCGTCGTATTGGCCGCATTGATGGAGTTGGAGGGAGCCGGGGTGGTGGTGGAGTCGGACGGCCGCTATGGCTTCGCGCCCCGATGAAAAACATGCGGGTCGGTCGACAAGCCTCTCGGGCCCAACGAGATGAGCCACGGGAATTCGGTTTTGTTAAGAGGTCGTGGGGCGACACGGGTTTGCGCTTTGCTCGGGGTTGTGGGAGGTTCCACCGCCCTGCAGCATCGGGCCGAACGCGTTCCGCAAAGGTCGAGACACCGTCGGTTTCGAGGAGAGACATTGATCGATAGGCCCCGCGGGTTTTTCGGATGAAGGCCGGCTCCGGCAAGTCGCTGGTGATCGTTGAGTCGCCCGCGAAGGCGAAGACGCTCGAAAAGTTTCTGGGGCGAGACTACCGGGTCCTCGCCTCGTATGGACACGTGCGCGATCTGCCGAAGAAGGGTCTGGGGGTCGATCGCGACCGTGCCTACGAGCCGACCTACGAGGTCCTGAAGGGCAAGGAGAAAACCGTCGCCGAGCTGAAGCGAGCCGTTCAATCGGCCTCCGCCGTCTATCTCGCGGCGGACCCGGATCGGGAGGGAGAGGCGATCTCCTGGCACCTGCAGCAGACCCTGAAGCCGGGGGCCAAAGGGATCGTCTTCAAGCGAGTGCGCTTCAACGAGATCACGAAGAACGCCGTGCTCGCCGCGATGAAGCAAGCAGGAGAGATCGACGACCGGCTGGTGGACGCGCAACAGGCGCGGCGCATCATCGATCGACTGGTGGGATACGAGGTCTCGGACCTCCTCTGGAAGAAGGTCTGGCGAGGCCTCTCGGCGGGGCGCGTCCAGACGGTGGCGCTGCGGATCATCTGCGAGCGCGAGAGGGAGATCGAGGCGTTCCGCCCCGTCGAGTACTGGACGCTCGATGCGGATCTGGAGGCGGGAAGCCCGCCGCCCTTCACGGCGCGCCTCTCCTCCTTCGAGGGCGAGAAGCTCAAGTTCGACGGCACGGATCCGCGCCTCGATTCGGAGGAGAAGACCGAGAAGGTGCGCGCGGCGGTGGAGAAGGCCGCTTGGCGCGTCGCGAGAGTGGAGACCTCCGAGCGGCGCAAGACGCCGCCGCCCCCCTTCATCACGTCGCAGCTCCAGCAGGCCGCCGCGCGGCGCTACTCCTTCGCCGTGCGCCGCACGATGCAGATCGCGCAGCGGCTCTACGAAGGGCGCGAGATCCCCGGGCGCGGGACCGTCGGCCTGATCACCTACATGCGCACCGACTCGACGCGGGTGTCGGCCGACGCCCTGACGGCGGTACGGGAGCTCATCGGCAGGCGATACGGCAGCGAGTCCTTGCCGGAGTCTCCGCGCTACTTCAAGAGCAAGCGCGACACCCAGGACGCCCACGAGGCGATTCGCCCGACGTATCTCGATCTTCCGCCCGAGGAGATCGAGCCGCATCTGGCGCCCGAGGAGGCAAAGCTCTACCGGCTCATCTGGCAGCGCTTCGTGGCGTCGCAGATGAACCCGGCGGTCTACGACACGGTCTCGGCCGAGATCGAGGTGGGGCCGGCCGTCTACCGCGCTTCGGGTTCGACCCTCAAGTTTGCCGGGTATCTGGCGGCCTACGGAGTCGAAGTGGGGGAGGAGGAAGAAGGGGAGGCGGAGGGCTCCGCGAAGCTGCCGCCGCTTCGCGAGGGGGAGACGCTGAAGCTGCTCGCCGTCAAGCCCGAGCGCAAGCAGACGCAGCCGCCCCCGCGCTACAACGAGGCCTCGCTCGTCAAGTTCCTCGAGGAGAACGGCATCGGCCGCCCCTCGACCTACGCCGAGATCCTGCGCAAACTCGAGCAGCGCGAGTACGTCCACAAGAAGGAGCGCCGCTTCATCCCGACCGCGCTCGGACGCACGGTGCTGGAACTGTTGATTCCGTATTTCGACGACTTCTTCGAGACCGGCTACACGGCCCGAATGGAGGACGCGCTCGACGAGGTCGAGGAGGGCAAGCTCTCCTGGACCAAGGCCCTGTCTCAGTTCGACAAGACGTTCACCAGCGACCGCAACCGGGCGTTGCGCGACATGGTCTCGGGAAAGGCCGGAATCCCTCTCGGCCAGGCGCGCAACCTGCTTTCCTTCCCGGTCGTTCCCGAGATCTCGGAGAAGTGCCCGCGTTGCGGCAAGAAGCTGAAGCTCCGGATGGGCAAGAACGGCCTCTTCGTCGCCTGCAGCGGGTATCCGAGCTGCACCTTCACCGAGAACATCCCGGATCCGGAAGAGGACGCCGTGGATCTTTCGGACCTCGAGAAGACGACCTGCGACGAATGCGGCTCGCCGATGAAGGTCCGCCAGAGCCGATTGGGCGGGACGTTCTTGGGCTGCAGCGCGTATCCCAAGTGCCGCAACGTCATCAACGTCCACATCACCGGCGGCAAGGCCGAGGCGAAGCCGGACGAACCCACCGGGCAGGCCTGTCCGGAGTCCGGGCATCCGCTGGTGCGTCGCCACGGACGATATGGCGCCTATGTCGCGTGCAGCGGGTATCCCGAGTGCAAGTACAAGCCGCCCAAGCCCATCAAGGACACCGGCGTGCTTTGCCCCAAAGATGGCGGCATCATCGCCGAGCGGCGCGGGCGGTTTCGGCCCTTCTACGGCTGCATCAACTATCCCAAGTGCGACTTCACTCTCTCGGCGCGCCCGATTCCGGAAGCGTGTCCGCAGTGCGGCAACCCCTATTTGTTGCTGCGCGAGAGAAAGTCGGGAAATGTCCTGGCCTGCGACCGGGCCGGTTGCGGCTTCGAGAAACCCGCCGGCCGGATCCCGGAGGTGCGAGAGGTTCTCCTGTCGACTCCGGCGCCGACCGCCGTGGCCGCCAAGCCCGGCTCTTCCGGGACGCCCGCCGGGACGGCGACTCGTCCGAAGGGCGCCCGCCGGCGCGCCGCGCGGTGAGGCGGCAGCGGTCCGGCTATATCAAGTCTGATATAGGTGCCGGGAGCGCGGGGATCGCGCCGCACGGCTTCCCGTGACGACACCCTGGGCCAAGTTCTCGCTGCCCGGGGAGCGCCCGGCGTACGCGAAGGGCGACTCGCCGGAGTTCCGGCGCGCGATCCGGCAGATCTTCGGGCCGCTGGTCGAATGGGTCGGCGCCTGGCCCGCGGGGGCGCAGGCCTGGCTGATGGCCGAGGTGCCTTCCGAGGGCTCGCTTTCCCGTTTCTTCCGAGATCTCGAGAGCCGGCTCGAGCCCGCGGGGTCGCTCTGGGTGGTCTTCCCGAAGAAGCCGTTCGGCGAGGAGCTCGGTTTCCCGTTTACGTGGTCCGACGTGCAGAAGGCGGGGCTTTCCGCCGGCCTCGTCGACAACAAGATCGCGGCCTTTTCGTCCCGGCTGACCTCCATCCGGTTCGTGGTCCCGCTCGCGCGGCGCCGGCGCAAGGAGTCGGCCGGGTCCTCGCGTTGAATAGAATTCCGTCGTTGAGATCCGAGGCCGTCACCGTCGTGGGCGCGGGGCTTGCGGGCTCGGAGTGCGCCTGGCAGCTCGCCCGGCGCGGCCACGGGGTGCGCCTTCTCGAGATGCGCCCGGGAGTCCCGACGGCGGCGCATCAGACCGACCGGTGCGCCGAGCTCGTCTGCTCCAACTCCTTCCGCTCCGACAATCCGCTCAATGCCGTGGGCCTCTTGAAGCGCGAGATGGAGGCCTTGGACTCGCTCGTCATGGCCTGTGCGCGGCGGGCCGCCGTGCCCGCGGGCGATGCCCTGGCGATGGACCGAGACGTCTTCTCACGGCTCGTGTCGGAGGCGATCGCCGGGAGGCCGGAGATCGAGCTCGTTCGCGAGGAGGTTCGCGAAATCCCGCGGGCGGGCCGGGTCGTGATCGCCACGGGCCCGCTGACCTCGCCGGCGCTCGACCGGGCAATCGGGGACCTCCTCGGCACTTCGGACCTCTACTTCTACGACTCGATCGCGCCGATCGTCGCGGCTTCCTCGCTCGACTTTTCCAAGATGTACGCGCTGTCGCGTTACGGCAAGGGAGCCGGCGAGGATTACTGGAACGCCCCCCTCTCCCGAGAGCAGTACGACGCCTTCGTCCAAGAGCTGCTGTCGGCCGAGACCGTGCCCGTCAAGGACTTCGAGAAGGGCATCTACTTCGAGGGGTGCCTGCCGATCGAAGTGATGGCCGAGCGCGGGCGGGAGACCCTGCGCCACGGTCCGATGAAGCCGATGGGATTGCCCGATCCGCGCACGGGGAGGATTCCTCACGCCGTCATCCAGTTGCGGCAGGACGACCTGGCGCGGGAGCACTACAACCTCGTGGGGTTTCAGACCAAGCTCAAGGTCCCCGAGCAGCAGCGTGTGTTCCGGAAGATCCCGGGGCTCGAGAACGCCGTCTTCGTCCGCTACGGAATGCTCCACCGCAACACTTACATCCACGCGCCGGCGCACCTGGACCGTTTCTGGAGAATGCGCCGGCATCCCCGAATCTTCTTCGCCGGCCAGATCACGGGAGTGGAGGGATACGTCGAAAGCGCCGCGACGGGCCTCTCGGTTGGCCGGACGATTGCGCAGCTGCTGGAGGGACGTGATCCGTCGCCGATCCCGTATTCGACGGCGATCGGGTCCCTCGCCCGCCACTGCTCGGAGCGCCCGGCTTCGGAGAAGTTCGAGCCGATGAACGTGACGTTCGGCCTGATCGAGGACACGTCGCATTCGCCCATCCGGGACCGCAACGATCGCCGCCGGGGCATCGCCGACCGGGCGATGGCCGCGATCCGGGATTGGCGAGACTCCGTCGACGCGGCCTCGCCGGTGGCCGGGTGAGGAGGCCCCCCCGCGGCGGGGCAGGAGCGCAACGTTGATCCCCTTCGAGGAGATCGTAAAGGCGCGGCGGCGGATTACGGGCGTCGCTCACCGCACGCCGGTGCTGACCTCGCGACAGTTCGACCAAGCCTCGGGAGCCTCCGTCTTCTTCAAGGCGGAGAACCTCCAGCGCGCGGGCGCCTTCAAGTTTCGCGGCGCCTACAACAAGGTCCGGGCCGAGCTCGAACGGCGCGACTTCCGCGAGGTCGTCGCTTACTCCTCCGGCAACCACGCGCAGGCCGTGGCGCTGGTCTCGAAGCTCCTCGGCCTCAAGGCGACGCTGGTCATGCCGCGCGACGCCCCGGCCTCCAAGCTCGCCGCCACCCGCGGCTACGGCGCCGAGATCATCCTCTACGACCGTTACACCGAAAAGCGCGACGAGATCGGCGAGAGTCTCCAGCGCGAGCGGGGAGCCGTGCTGGTGCCTCCCTTCGACGATCCGCTCGTGATGGCCGGCCAGGGCACGGCGGCGGCGGAGCTTCTCGAGGACGTTCCGGATCTGGATGTTCTGCTCGTCCCGGTCTCGGGCGGAGGACTGATCGCCGGCTGCGCCTCGGCGGCTCGGCAGCTGCGCCCCGACATCGCGATCTACGGGGTCGAGCCGGTGACAGCCGACGACACCGCGCAGTCCTTTCGGAAGGGGGAGCGGGTCGCGATCCCCGTTCCCAAGACCATCGCCGACGGCCTGCAGGTGCCCTGTCCCGGAGAGCTCACTTTTCCCATCATCCGCGAAACCGTGCGGGACATCCTGCTCGTATCCGACGAGGAGATGATCGAGAGTCTGGTTTGGATGCTCGAGCGCCTGAAGGTGTTGGTGGAGCCCTCCGGGGTGGTTGGAGCCGCCGCCATCCGATACCGCAAGGCGGACTTTGCGGGCCAGCGGGTAGGGGTGATTCTCTCGGGGGGCAACATCGACCGCGACCGGCTCTCGAAGTTCCTGGAACAAAACCCTTGAGCGGCCAGCGCGGCCTTCTCTTGGCCCCTGGGGTGTCTGTGCTCAAGGCGGTCCAGATGACGCCGGTGCCCCAGGGTTTGGACGCGGACTGGGAGAGCGTCTGGACTTCGCTCACGTTTGAAGTCCCTTAATTCGGAAATACGGCGCTCCGATTTCGGCATTAAGGACGTCTCGATGAACCTCCGCGCGCGTGCCGCCGTCCTCGCGATTCTGCTCGGCCTCTTCGGCGCCGCCTGCCGGAAGGCCGAAGCGCCGGGCGCAGGCGCCGGTTCGACCGCCCGCCGCTATCCGATCTCGGGCGTCCTTCGCGCCCTCGATGCCGGCAAGTCGGAAGTGACGCTCGAGCATGGCCCGGTCGAGGGCCTCATGGGGGGCATGACGATGCCTTTCCCGGTCCGCGCGGACCCGGCCGTGCTTTCACGTCTCCGCGTGGGCGACCGCATCGCGGCGACCCTCGTCGTCGATGGCGACCGGTTCTGGCTGGAAGGGATTGCGGGCGAGCCTTCTCCGCTTTCTTCCTCGCCCCCGGCGTCGGCGACGTCGCCGCCTCCGGCCGGGGTCGCCACACCGCGCCCCAATCGCGGGGTGGCCCTGGGCGACTCCATACCCGATTTCTCCCTCACCGATCCTTCGGGCCACGCCGTGCGCCTCTCGCAGCTGCGCGGCCAGCCGGTCGCCGTCACCTTCCTCTACACGCGCTGCCCCGTCGCGACGGCTTGCCCGCTGACGACCGCCCGGTTCTCCCGGCTTCAGGCGCTCTTGATCGAGAAGGGATTCGGCGTGCTCTTGACGATCACCGTCGATCCGGAGCACGACACGCCGCCGATTCTCGCCGAGTACGCGCGGAAGGCGGGCGCCGATCCGCGCCGTTGGAAATTCTTGACGGGCGAGCCGCACGCGGTGGCTGACGTGGCCGAGCGGTTCGGCGTTCTCTACTACCCCGACCACGGCCAGGTCGTGCACACGCAGGCGGTCGCCGTCGTCGACCCGCAGGGAAAGCTGGCCAACATCTATTACGGTCAGGACTGGGAGCCGGAGCACATCTTGCGAGACATGGAGAAAGCGAGGAAAGGATGAAGAAGGCCCGGATTCTCGGCGCAATCGTCTTCGGCTCGATCGCGGGGCTCGGGATCGGGCTGTACGCAGCCGAGTCACACCCCTCGGAGACCTTCCTGCAGTATTGCGCGAAATGCCACGGTGAGGATGGCAAGGCGCAGACGCCCAAGGGAAAGCAGCTGAAGGCTCAGAATTTCACCGACGAGGAATTCCAGAGGGAGAAGTCCGACGAGGAATTGATCAAGACCGTCACGAAGGGAGGCATGGACATGCCGTCCTTCGGCAAGAAGCTGACACCCGAGCAAATCCAGAGTCTGGTCAAGAACGACGTGCGGGGGTTCGCCAAGAAGTGACGTCCGCCCTCGCCAGCGGGCGGAAGCGCGGTTTACACTCTTCCCGGTGATCACGCTCGCTCGGGCGATCGAGTCCTTCCGGTCGTACCTCGCCGACGAGCGCCGCTTTTCGCCGCGCACCGTGCTCGCCTACCGGACCGACCTCGCGCGCTTCACGGACTTCTGGCAGCGCGAGTTCGGCGAAGCGCCGGCCTCGAGGACGAGCCTGGCGAAGGTGGACGCGCTCGCGGTGCGCTCCTACCTGGCGGCTCTGCACCGGGCGGGCCTGAAGAATCGCTCGATCGCCCGACATCTCTCGACCCTGCGCTCGTTCTTCCGGTGGGCGTGCCGCGACGGGCACCTGGAGAAGAATCCGGCGAAGGGCCTCCCCGCTCCGCGCGCGCCGAGGACGCTGCCGCGCGCCATGACGTTGTCGGACACGGAGACGTTGCTGGCGGCCTCGCCGGAGGACGCGGTTCCCGAGCGGGAGAGGGCGCTCTTCGAGCTTCTCTACGCGACCGGGCTGCGGGTCTCCGAGGCGGCGGGGCTCGATCTCGAAGATGTCGACTTCTCCTCGCGGCTCCTGCGCGTGGTCGGAAAGGGGTCCAAGGAGCGGATCGTTCCTTTCGGCGAGGAGGCGCAGGACGCTTTGCGCGCCTACCTTCCCGTGCGCGCGGCGCTGCGGCGCGGAGCTGGCGAGGGGAACGGCGTGGGCGAGCCGCTCTTCGTGAACCGGCGCGGCGGCCGCCTCACGACGCGCTCGATGGCGCGCCTGCTCAAGCGGCGACTCGCGGCGGCGGGTTTGCCGCGGGACCTCTCTCCACACGCCTTACGCCACACGTTCGCCACCCACCTGCTCCAGGCGGGCGCCGACCTGCGCTCGATCCAGGAGCTGCTCGGACACGCCTCGCTCTCCACGACCCAGAAATACACGCACCTGGATGCGGCGCGGCTGGCCGAGGTGTATCGCAACGCGCATCCGAAGGCGTGAGCGCCGCGTGAGACCGGCCGCGCTCTTGTTGATGCTCTGCCTGGTACCGGAGGCAGTCGCCGCGATCGAGGCCCCCGGGCCGCCCGCCGCGCTTTCGGAGATCGACCGGATCGTCCGCGAGCAATTCTGGGATCCGAAATTGAGCGGTGTGGACTGGCACGCGGCGGTCGAGCGCGCCGCGCAGGAGCTGTCGCAGTCCAGGTCCGAGGCCGAGCGCGACGCGGCGTACGACCGGCTGCTCGCGACACTCTCGGACTCGCACACGTTCCGGATGCGGCGGGGGTTTCCTGAGCGGCGCTGGGCCACGGCGGGGATGCGGATCGGGAAGGATGGGGGAGGGTACGCCGTCAAGGGGGTGCTGCCGGGGCATGCGGCCGAGCGCGCGGGGATCCGCAGCGGAGACCGTGTGATTTCCGTCGGCGGCCGGCGCTACGGCCCGGATCGCGTCAACTTTCGGGACCTCTTCTTCGTGTTCGAGGGGCCGCTCGGCTCCTCCGTCGAGGTGACTTGGAAGCCGGGCGGGGATGCGGCGGAGAAGACGTCCCTTCTCCAGCGCGAGGCCGAGGAGCCGGGCGACACATTGGTGTGGAAGAGCGCGCGCGTCATCGAGCGGGGCGGGAAGAAGTACGGCTACATCCGTCTTTGGGGCATGAGCGCCGAGACCGCGCTCGCGGTCGTGGACCTGCTGCTCGACCGCGAGGAGTCCGCACGCGCCAAGCCGGAGTTGAAGGACTGGGGCTCGATCGAGGGCGTGCTCTTGGACGTGCGCGGCAATAGCGGCGGCTACGACCCGAACATCCTGACGACCTTCCTGCAGGGGCGGTGGAGCGCGCGAGACTACGAGGTGCTCTCCCGCGGGACAACGCGCGTCGTTCCGCCCGAGTACCGCAGGCTTCCGGTCGTCTTGCTGGTCAACTCGGGAACGGCCAGCGCCGGCGAAGCGCTCGCGCTGAGCTTTCGGACACACGGGATCGGCCCGATCATCGGCGAGGAGACCGCCGGGATGCTCTCCGGCGGCGCGGCCACCGAGAAGCTCTCCGACGGCTCGACCCTATGGATCTCCCGCCGGGCGATCCGCGACCTCGAGGGCAGGTCGTACGAAGGACGCGGCGTGCCGCCCGACGTTCTCGTGCCCGATCGGCCGCCCGCCGGGTCGGGGCAGGAAGACGCGATCGTGGAAGCGGGCGCGCGCGCCCTGGCGGGTCTTCCAGCGCCGGCCGCACGTTGATCGGCCTCGTCGGCCAAAGGCCGCGCGATTTTCGACGGTGGTTTCTCGATTCCGGTTGTATCCTCGATCTCGATGGACTGGCATCACACGACGGTCATTTGCGTGCGCCACAACGGCCGCGTGGCCATGGCCTCCGACGGCCAGGTCACGCTCGGTACAACGATCATGAAGCAGACCGCCGCCAAGATCCGCCGGCTCAAGGGAGGCGAGGTCATCGCGGGCTTCGCCGGCTCCTCGGCCGACGCCTTCGCCCTCTTCTCGCGGTTCGAGGCGAAGCTCGAAGAGTACCGGGGCAACCTCGAGCGATCGGCGATCGAGCTCGCCAAGGACTGGAGGACCGACAAGATGCTGCGGCAGCTCGAGGCGCTCTTGATCGTCGCGGACAAGAGCACGTCGCTCCTGATCTCGGGCACGGGGGACCTGATCTCGCCGGAGGAGGGCACGCTCGCGGTCGGTTCGGGCGGGCCCTACGCGCTCGCGGCGGCGCGCGCTCTGCTGAAGCACCGGCCCGAGCTCGGCGCGGCCGAGATCGCGCGCGAGGCGCTCCTGGTTGCCTCGGGAATCGATATCTACACGAACGATCGGGTGACGATGGAAGAGATCTGAAGGAGGGCGTTCGTCTTCCGTCCCGGGTTCTTCGTCCGAAAAACCGAGAATTGAGACCGCAAAACTGATTACACTTTCCGAATGGTCTTCCTGATGCCCGGAGAGAAAGCCGCGGAGGAAGCCCGCAAGGCTCCCGCCTCTCTGACCCCGCGCGAAATCGTGGCGGAGCTCGACAAGTTCATCGTTGGCCAGAACAAGGCCAAGAAGGCCGTGGCCGTGGCGCTGCGCAACCGCTGGCGGCGTCAGCGGCTCGACCCCGAGATGGCGCGCGAGATCCTGCCCAAGAACATTCTCATGATCGGGCCGACGGGTGTCGGCAAGACGGAGATCGCGCGGCGGCTGGCGCGCCTGGCGGGAGCGCCGTTTCTGAAGGTGGAGGCCTCGAAGTTCACCGAGGTGGGCTACGTGGGCCGGGACGTCGAGTCGATCGTGCGCGACCTGACGGAGGTCGCCGTCCAGATGGTGCGCGACGAGAAGACCCTCGAGATCCGCGACCGCGCGCGGGTGCGCACGGAGCAGCGCCTGCTCGAGCTGCTGCTGCCGGCGTTGCCCGACCGCGATGCGGAAGAAACGCGGGCGCGGCTGCGGGCGATGCTGCGGGAGGGGAAGCTCGAAGACCGGATGGTCGAGGTCGAGGTCGCCGACAAGACCTTCCCGTCCTTCGAGATCGTGACCAACCAGGGCGTGGAGGAGATGGACATCAACGTCAAGGAGATGCTCCCGGGACTCTTCGGCGGCAAGAAGAAGCGGCGCAAGACCTCGGTCTCCGAGGCGCGCGAGATCCTCCAGGCGGAGGAGGAGGGACGGCTCGTGGATCCCGGCCAGGTCGCGCGGGAGGCGGTCGAGCGCGCGCAGTCCTCCGGGATCGTGTTCTTGGACGAGATCGACAAGGTGGCCGGGCGCGAGTCGGGGCGGGGGCCCGACGTGTCGCGTGAGGGCGTGCAGCGCGACCTGCTGCCAATCGTCGAGGGCACCTCGGTCAACACCAAGTACGGGTTCGTCAAGACCGACCATGTTCTCTTCATCGCGGCCGGCGCCTTTCACGTCTCCAAGCCGGCGGACCTGATTCCGGAGCTCCAGGGCCGCTTCCCGATCCGCGTGGAGCTCGATTCCTTGACCGAGGAGGACTTCGTCCGAATCCTGACCGAGCCGGAAAACGCGTTGCTCAAGCAGTATCGGGCGTTGCTCGGCGCGGAGGACGTGGAGCTGTCGTTTTCCGAGGACGCGATCCGGGAGATCGCGCGCGACGCGGAGCGGGTCAACCGGGCCCTCGAGAACATCGGGGCGCGGCGCCTCCACACGATCATGGAGCGATTGCTCGAGGACATCTCCTTCGCCGGGCCCGAGAACGCGGGCCGGCGAATTGCGATCCACGTCGAGGACGTCCGCACGGCGCTCTCCGAACTCGTGCAAGACGAGGATCTGTCCCGGTATGTGCTGTGAACGGGGCGTCCGTCGGCCCGTGACCGGCAGCCGCCGGTTGTCGGCAGTCGGGTAGTCACGACCGCCGAGAGTTGAGACCGAAATGGTCCGCCGCCCGGTCAGGCCAGCCGGCCTCGTCCTCGCGCTCGCCTTCTGGATTGGCGCCGGTGTCGCATGCGGAAAAAAGGGCGATCCGGCGCCGCCGTTGCCCCGCGGGCCGCGCGCCGTCTCCGACCTCGCCATCGATCAGGAGGGCGGCGAGGCCGTCCTGACGTTCTCCTACCCCGACCGGCTGCTGACCGGGGCGCCTCTGACCGATCTCCAAGCGATCGAGGTCTATCGGGTGCTGGGGGCATCGCCCAGCATCGGGACTTCACGGCCGAAGGCCCCGTCCGGCCCTCGCACCGACGAGGCTCCCGCGGCCGGGGCGCGTCGGGCGGCGCAGCAGGCGCGGCTCTCCGAGGACGCTTTTTACGCGGAAGCCCGGCTCGTGGCGAGCCTGCCGGCCACCTCGCTCGGTGAGCACGCGCGCGGAGCGACAGTGGTCTATCGGGACTACCTGATGTCCCTGCTCGCGAAGGGCAACGTTCCTTTGCTCGCCTACGCCGTCGTCTCCGTGCGCCGGGAAGGCGAGAAGAGCCCGCTATCCAACATCGCGACGCTCACGCCGGATGTGCCGCCAGACGCGTCCGTGATCGGGCAGGTCATCCCGGAGGAAGGACGGATCTGCCTCGAATGGACGGCGCCCGAGAAGGACCTGCTCGGCCGGCCGGTGGACGTCGGGGGATACTTCGTTTACCGGCGGGCGCTGCCTCAGGAGGAGTACGAGAGGCCGTTGAACCCCGTTCCGATGCCAGGCACCTCCTACATCGACACGGCGGTCGGCTACGGCATGTCCTACTTCTACACCGTGCGCGCGACCCTGCCGGCCAAGCCGCGCATCGAGGGGCCGGCCGCGGAGGAGGTCGGGATCCGATACGTGGACGTCTATCCGCCCTCCGCCCCGGGACGGCTGGACGCGCTTTCCGAGGCGAACCTCGTGCGCCTCGTCTGGGATCCGGTCCCGGCGCCCGATGTCGCCGGATATCTCGTCTTCCGCGCCGAGGCTGATGCCGAGCCCGTGCGGGTCACGGAGAAGCCGGTATCGGACACCTTCTTCACCGACACGAAGGTTCCCTCCGGCAAGCGCTACCGCTACACGGTGCGCGCCGTGGATACGGCGGGCAACGTCGGCCCGCCGTCCCCGGTCGCTTTCGCCGAGCCCTTCTGAAGGCTACGGGTTCGAGATGGGGATGTTCGCCGGACCGCACGCGGTTCCTTCCGCCCTGCTGACGCACCCCGCATAGGTTCCGGTGACGACGTTCGACGGCACGGTGACTTCGACGCCGTTGCTGCCGATCGCGGTCGGGTTGGTCAGAGTGGCTTTGACGACTCCTCCTTGCCGCAGATCGAAAATCGAACTCGTGTTGAAGTTCATTCCGTAGAAGTCGATCTTGTTACCGGGGTGGAGAGGTGTTTGCTGCAAATCGATTTCAGTAATGACCGGAGCTCCTGCGCCAGCCGTCGGCGTGAGATTCGGCGTCGGGGTTGCGGCGGTGGTCACCGGCGTGGGCGTCCGAGTACGCGTTGGTGTCGGTGAAGTCGCCGACGAGCTGGGCGTCCTCGTTGCAGTCGCGCCCGAAGTCGTCACATGGGTGGGGGTCGGCGTCGTGCCGCTCGCGAAGCCGGAGGTATCGGCGCCCAGGCACCCGTGGTTGGCGGTGACCGGGTTGTGGTACACCTTGACGGTCCCGCGCACGGTGTCTCGAACCGTCAAGTCAAAGCTCAGGTCCGACAGTTCTCCATTGAAGAACCAGAAGTCCTGTCCGGGAATCGCGCGGGCGTCGAGCATCTTCACGAACACTTCAGGCACCAGGGGGGATCCGGGGTTGGTCGGGACCAGCGTCGGTATCGTGAAGTATCCGAAGAGGTCGTTTTGCGGGATCGCCTGGCCGGCGCCGGTCTTGCCCGTGCGCGGGTCAGTCGCCTGGAGCGTGATCTCGAAGGGGTGCCCCGTCGTCTGAGCCATCAATGTCAGGGTGCTGACCTCGGCCACCTCCGCTGCCTTGGTGGTGGGCGCGGTCGCTGCGGCGAAGCCGGAGGTATCGGCGCCCAGGCACCCGTGGTTGGCGGTGACCGGGTTGTGGTACACCTTGACGGTCCCGCGCACGGTGTCTCGAACCGTCAAGTCAAAGCTCAGGTCCGTCAGGCCTCCATCGAAGAACCAGAAGTCCTGTCCGGGAATCGCGCGGGCGTCGAGCATCTTCACGAACACTTCGGGCACCAGGGGGGATCCGGGGTTGGTCGGGACCAGCGTCGGTATCGTGAAGTATCCGAAGAGGTCGTTTTGCGGGATGGCCTGTCCCGCCCCGCTGTTGCCGGTGCGCGGGTCAGTCGCCTGGAGCGTGATCTCGAAGGGGTGCCCCGTCGTCTGAGCCATCAGTGTCAGCGTGCCGGCATCCGCGACGTCGATTCCCATCGTCGTCGTCGCGGTCCCGCCGCCCGGGCCGCTGACCCGCAGCGTGACCGAGTAGAACCCCGGGAATTCGTACACGTGGGTGGGGTTTGACAGCCGGGAGGCTTGCCCGTCACCGAATTCCCAAAGCCATGAGGTGGGGCCGCCGGTCGAGTGATCGGTGAATCGCACCGCCGAAAGGGCCGACGGCCGCCCGGGATTCACCCGAAAGTCCGCGGTCGGGCCCGCTGGCGTCCCCAGGGAAGCCAGCCACGAGAGTCCGAGAACGCCGGCAAGCTTGAGCAGACCAACGAGCGAATTCATGATTCTTCCTCCGGTCTTCGATTCGCCGCGCGCCTTGCGGGAACACCCGAGGCAACCGAAGCGGAAAGGCGGCGGAGCAGCTCATCCCTGAGCAGCGGCGTCTCGGCACGGCCCTGTGCCGTTCGTCCGATGCCGGCCGGTGATGGCCATGCCTGTCGCCCGTTCGCTGCGGCGGGTGACTTGCCTCGACACCCCGGCCGATGAAAGAATCGCCGCCTTTCACGCTCGTCCGTCGGGCCCAGGGAAGTCTTTAGAAACTCTGAAGAGCTTCTGAAAGAACCTGAAGGCGGGGAGTGATGGCCCTGGAAATGCGGCGGTTGCTCCGTTTCGGGCCCTTTCGTCTGGAGCCCGACACGAGGCTCGTGTTTCGTGGTGGCGAGCCCGTGTCGTTGCGCCCGCGCGTCTTCGATACCCTGCTTGCCCTGGCGCAGCGACCGTCGGAGATCGTGACCAAGGAGGAACTTCTCGACGCCGTCTGGCCCGACACGGTGGTCGAGGAAAACAACCTCAATCAGAACATCCTGGCGCTGCGCCGTCTTCTCGAGAGGCACCCGGAAGACGGCTTGCGAATCGAGACGATTCCCCGCCGCGGCTACGTGCTCGTGGTTCCCGCACCGAAGGAGACGGTCGGACCCGCTCCGGTTGCCCTTCCGCCGCCGGCTCGCGGGTCGTCGACCGCGGCGCCGGCGGTACGTCTGCAGGTCGCGGCGACGATCTTGGCGCTCTTGGCCGCGGCCCTCGCCTTCGGCTGGATCTGGAAGCGTGCGCACGGGCCCGCGCCGATTTCCGGTGTGCGTTCGATTGCGGTGCTGCCCTTTCGGTCGCTCGGGGGCGAGAGCGCCGACGACTATCTGGGCCTCGGCCTGGCCGACGCTGTCATCACGCGTCTCGGTTTCGTTCGGGCCCTTTCGGTCCGTCCGACGGCTAGCATCCGCGGCTACCTCGGCGGTCCGCGGGACCCGTTGGCGGCGGGGCGGCGGCTGCAGGTGGACGCGGTGCTCGACGGGCAGATTCAGAAGTCGCACGACCGGTTGCGCGTTACGGTCCAACTGGTTTCGATTCGAACGGGCTCGGCCGTCTGGTCGGAAAAATTCGACGTCCCTTGGGCGGACCTGTTCACCGTCGAGGACGGGATTTCCGAGGCCGTCTCCAAGGCGCTCGTGTCGAGCCTGTCGGAGAGGGAGACCCGCCGGGTGGGCCGCGACCGCCCGACGACTCCCGGGGCCTATGAGGCGTATCTCAAGGGTCGCTTCTACTGGAACCAGCGCAGGGAGTCCGCGACTCGGAAGGCCCAGGAGCTCTTCGAGAGGGCGATCGCGCTCGACCCCGATTACGCCCCGGCATATGCTGGTCTCGCCGACACGCTCAACGCCCTTCACCATCGCGACGCCGATCCGCAACGCGCGCGCCGAACGGCCGAGCGGGCCCTGGCGCTCGACGACACGCTGGCCGAGGCCTATGCCTCGCTCGGAAACACCAGCCTCTTCACCGACTGGAACTTCGCGGAAGCCGAGGCGAACTTCCTTCGAGCTATCGACCTCAATCCTTCCTACGCCACCGCGCATCAGTGGTATGCGTACTGCTTCCTCGTGCGGGGCGACCTGGACGGTGCCCTGCGGGAGGTTCAACGCGCTCACGAGATCGATCCCCTTTCACCTTCGATTGGCGTCGATCTCGGGCTCATGCAGCGCTACGCGGGGCGCGGCGACAAGGCCGTCGCCGCCTGGCGCCGCGTCCTGGAGATCGATCCGGCGTTTGCGCAAGCGCACCAGATGCTGCTCGTCGCGCTTCTGGAAGCCGGGGACCCGACGGCGGCCAGGGCGGAATGTCCGGAACTCGTCTCCGCCGATCCCGGCTTCGGCGACGCGTGTCTGGCGCTCGTCTCAGCGCGAACGGGCCGCCGATCGGAGGCCGAGCAGCATCTTTCGAGAATCGACAATCCCGAGCGCTGGACCCTGGAGGCGGGTGTGGCGTTGGCGCTGGGCGACCGGGTCCGAGCCATCCGTTCTCTGGAGGAGGGCTACCGCCGCCACAGCGCCGCGATGCTCCTGATCGGCGCCGATCCCGAGTTCGATCCATTGCGGTCGGATCCGCGTTTCGCCGCGTTGCTCGAGAGGATCGGCCTGACACCCGTGACCCGGCCAGTTTCCGCGACGGCCTCGAAGGGAACGACCGGGTCCGATTAGACTTCCCGCGTGCCGCTCCCCGCGCGTTTCACCAAGATGGCCGGCGGCGGCAACGATTTCCTCGTCTTCGAGGCCGACGGCCGTGCGCTGACCCCCGCGGACCGGGAGCGCCTCTCGCGGCTCTGCCGGAGAGGGCTGTCGGTCGGCGCGGACGGGGCGCTGTTTCTCTCGCGAGGCGAGGAGGGACGTCTTCGGCTCGACTACTTCAACGCCGACGGAGGGCTCGCTTCCTTCTGCGCCAACGGCACGCGCTGCGCCGCGCGTTACGCGGCGCGCCACGGGCTCGTCTCGGGAGACCCGGTGCTCGAGACCGGCTGGGGCCCGATCGCGGCTCGGGTGGATTCACGCAGCGTGACGCTCCGTCTTCCGCCGGTGCCCGTCTCGGGCGAGGAATTGCCGATCTGGGGCGATGACTTGCCGCCGTCAGGTACACCCTTGCAGGTTGGCGTGCCGCACCTGATCATCTTCGTGAAGGGCGACCTGGCGGCATTGCCGATCGAGCGCTTGGCACCCCCGCTTCGACGGCATCCCGACCTGCCGGAGGGCGCCAACGTCCATTTCGTGAAGGTCGAGGGGCCCAACCGCGTGGCAGTCCGCTCCTTCGAGCGCGGTGTCGAGGGCGAGACCCTCGCCTGCGGCTCGGGTGTGGTGGCGTCGGCCGTGGCTGCGGCGCGCCAGGGCCGGGTCGTTCCGCCCGTCGTCTGCATGACCAAGGGCGGCGCGTCGTTCACGGTCGCCTTCACTTCAGGCGCCGGACCCACGGAGGATGCCGAGCTGACCGGCGACGCGCGCGAGATCTTCAGCGGGGATCTGAACGAGGAGGCCTGGCAGGAATGAAACGCTTTCCCTTTGGATCGCCGGAGGCCCCGCCGCTTCCGTCGAAGATCGTTTGCGTCGGGCGCAACTACTTGGAGCACGCGGCGGAGCTGGGCAACACGGCTCCCGACAAGGAGCCGCTGCTGTTCCTGAAGGCCCCCTCTGCTCTGGTGATCGACGGCGGAGACATCCGTCTGCCGCCCGAGTCGCAGCGCGTGGACTACGAGGGGGAGCTCGCTCTGGTCATCGGCAGGCGGATCAAGAGCTGGCCGGAGGAGCGGTGGCTCGAGGCCCTGGCGGGAGTGTGCTGCGCCAACGACGTCACGGCGCGCGACCTGCAGAAGAGGGACGGGCAATTCGCGCGGGCGAAGTCCTTCGACACGTTCTGTCCCGTGGGACCCGAGATCGTATCGGGGCTCGACCCGTCGGATCTCGCCATTGAGACCCGGGTCAACGGCGTGGTGAAGCAGTCCGCACGAACGTCGAACGTCGTCTTCTCGCCGGCATTCCTGGTGGCCTACGTCTCGAGGATGATGACGCTCCTGCCGGGGGACTTGATCCTGACCGGCACGCCGGCAGGCATCGGGCCGCTGTCGGTGGGCGACGTGGTCGAGGTCGAGATCGAGAAGGTGGGCGTCTTGCGGAATCGCGTCGCCGCCGGCTCGGGCGACTCCGCCTAGAGGATTCCGAGCAGCGTCTCCGGCAGTCCGCCAAAGGCGCCGGAGGACATCAGGAGCAGAACGTCCCCGGGCCGCGCCTCGCGGCGGAGGTACTCGGGGATCTCCTCCAGTTTCTCGGGGGCGAAGGCGGGCTTTCCGGAGCGCTCGAACTCGAGGACGAGCGCCTGCCGGTCGATCCGCGCTTCAGGCGCGAGACGGTTGGAGTGGAAGACGGGAGCGAGGATCAAGCCGCCGGCCGCGGAGAAGGCCTCCGCATAGTCCGACTCGAAGATCTTTCGGCCGGCCGTGTTGGAGCGGGGCTCAAACAGCGCCCAGATCCGCCGGTCGGGCCAGCGCGTGCGGGCGGCCTGGAGCGTCCCGCGCACGGCCGTCGGATGGTGAGCGAAGTCGTCGACGACGAGGATGCCGCGTTTCTCTCCCTTGACTTCGAGGCGGCGCCGCACACCCGCAAACCGCCGCAAGGCGCGCGCGATCTCCGCCGGGGAAAGCCCGAGCCCCCGCGCCAGAGCGATCGAGCCCAGAGCATTTCGGACGTTGTGGTGGCCCAAGAGCGGCGAGGCGATGCGCACGGTCGGCGTGCCCGCCTCGACGAGCGTGAAATCCGTTCCCGAGGGGTGGAACCGAATGTCCGCCGCGGCAAAGTCGGCGGAGAGATCCTCGGTCGAAACGAGAACCTTCCGGGCAGTCGCTCCGGCGACCACGTCGACGACCGTCGGATCGTCGCGGTTGGCCACGACGACGCCCTCGGGAGGCACGATCGCGGCGACCCGCCGAAACGCCTCGCGGATCGATTCGAGATCCGGATATAGGTCCGCGTGGTCGTATTCGATGTTGCCGATGAAGAGGTGTCGGGGCTCGTAATGGAGGAACTTCGGCCCGCGGTCGAAGAAGGCGGCGTTGTATTCGTCTCCTTCGAGCACGAAGTGGGGTCCCGACCCGCTCCGGTAGCCCCGCCCGAGGTTTCGCATCTCGCCGCCGACCAGGAACGAGGGGTCTCGGCCCGTGTCGAGCAGCAGCCAGGCCGTCAACGCCGAGGTGGTCGTCTTTCCGTGTGTGCCCGTGATCACGACCGAGGTGCGTCCCGGGAGCAGGTACTGGCGGATCGCCTGTGGCAGGGAGAGGACAGGCAGCCCGCGGCGGGCGGCTTCGACCGCCTCGACGTTGTCTCGGGTGGCCGCATTTCCGACGATCACCGCATCGCAGTCGGCGGGGAGGTTGTCGGCGGAAAAGCCCCTGAACACCGGAACTTGAAGCGATTCGAGAAGAGTGGACATCGGGGGGTAGAAATCGAGGTCACTGCCGGTTATCCGGTGGCCGGCCTCGGTCAGCAGCGCGGCGAGCGGGACCATGGCGGTTCCGCCGATGCGGATCATGTGGAACCGGCGGCGGGCCGGGTCGGGCGAAGTCATTGGCAGTTTGTACGTTTTCTGGAAATATCGTCGGCCTGGAAGCAGTTTCAGCCCTCGGTGTAACTCTAAGACAGGAGAGGAGCCGGAAGATGCGTCACATTGGAAAAGCTGCCGCTTTGGCCGTGGCGGCCGTCGCGGCCACGGCCGTGCTGGCTTTCGCGCAGGAGAAGCCGGCCGCGCCGCCGGCAAAGGCGGGCGCGGTGGCGGGCCCCAAGATCGAAGTGATCCCGGAGACCAAGGACGCCGGGACGGTCGCCAAGGGCCAAATGATCGAGTCGACCTTCGTGGTCAAGAACAACGGAGGATCCGATCTGATCATCTCCGACGCGCGGCCCGGCTGCGGTTGCACGGTGGCTTCCTTCGACAAGGTCGTCAAGCCGGGAGGCGAGGGCAAGGTCATCTCTTCGGTGGACACGAAGAACTTCTCCGGCCCGATCTCGAAGTCGATCCTGCTGATCTCCAACGATCCCGATCGCCCGCAGTTGAACCTCTTCATCAAGGCAACGGTCAAGCCTTTCGTCGAATCGGTGCCGACGGGCTACCTGCGGTTTTCCGTCGTCAAGGGAGACAGCGCATCGCAGGACGTCGTGCTCGTTTCGGAAGAGAAGACCTTCAAGCCGACCGTCGGGGAAATGGCGCAGCCGTACGTGAAGGCGGAGCTGGCTCCGGCGGGGGACAAGGATAAGGTCGCCGGGCGCGCCGGAGAGCAGTACAAGCTTCACGTCGCGGTCACGGGTGACGCGCCGGAGGGATTGCTGAACGCGCCGATCCGCATCTCGACGGGTGTCGCGCAGCAGCCGACCCTGGAGATTCCGGTATCCGGGTACATTCGGGCGCGTGTCTCCGTCACGCCCGCGCAGGTCAACTTCGGCAACTTCACCGCCGGCAAGGATCCCATCACCCGAAACATCATCGTCACCAACAACAAGCCGAGCCAGCCGGTCAAGGTCACCAAGGCGGAGGTCAGCGTCCCCGGCTTCGTGACCGACGTCGTCCCCACGCAGGAGGGAATCTCCTACACGGTCGTCGTCAAGGCGAGCGACAAGGTCAAGAAGGGCGCGATCGACGGAACGGTCAAGCTCTACACGACGGACAAGGAGAAGGCGGTCATCGAGCTGCCGCTGAAGGGCGAGGTGCTGTAGCCGAAACGCACCTCTTTGCGAGGCGAATGGGGCGCCCCGGCGACGAGCCGGGGCGTTCTGTTTTGGATGCGAGATGCGTATCTCGTATCCCGGCTTTACCGGACCCTCTGCACCTTCTTCAGCATGTCCCGGTCCCAGGTGAACTTCAGCCGCTTGCGTCCCTTCGCGGCTTTCTTCTGCAGCGCGTAGCCGTAGAGCATGGGCAGCGCCACGGAGGTTTCGATGAAGGCCATTTCGTGGGTCGCCTGCTTGGAGACCTTGCCCCAGGAAGTGGCCTCCGAGAGTGTCGAGCCGCCCAGCCCTCCCCAATGAGGCGCATCCGTCGTGATTTGGAGAGCGTACTTGTGCCCGCCGGTGTCGATGCCGAAGATGTAGGACATCACGATCGAGTCGTTGATGTAATTCTTGGGGACGCCGCCCGAAACGTAGATGGCCGCGGTGGCGGGGCTATGGACGACGATCTGTGTGAGCTCGTAGTTGTCCCGTATCGAGGAGATCTGGAAGGGCTCTCGGCCATTTCCGCGGAATCGGTGGTAGTGCTCGGTCAAGCCGATGCCGATCGAAGAATCGTTCAAGGCCGGGACGAAGAGGGGTACGCCGTTGCGGCGGCAGGCGCCGAGGATCGAGCCCCGGTCGCTTCGGGCGCCTTCCGCCAGTCTCTCTAAGAAGGCTCTCGAGGAGAGGCTTTCGGGTGCCAGCGAATCGGCGAAGCGCGACACGGCGAGGTCCGTCTGCCAGTACTTCTCCTCGTCGATGAAAGTGTCGTAGAGACGATCGATGTAGAGGTCGCGCAACTCCTTGTCGTCGGCGTCGACGTCGCCGTGGTAGTGGCGGCCGCCGCGCACCTGGTAGAAGTCCTGCGAGATGATCGCGCCGGTCGAGACGACGACGTCGACCATGTTCTTCTCGATCAAGTCGACGATCACCTGCCGCATTCCGGCCGCAATCAGCGATCCGGCCAGGCCCAGAAAGATCGTCGGCCGCTGCCGGTCCCGCAGCATGGCCTCGAAGACCGCCGCGCACTTGCCGAGCGCCCGCGCCTGAAAGGAGGCCTGACGGTAGGAGTCGAGGAGTTGCGAGACGGTGGTGCCGGGCCCGACGCTTACGGGCGTCGTCGGCTTGCGGAGGAGCGCTTTCTTGCGGCGGCGGTCGACGCCGCGCGCGGCTTCGTGGACGTAGCGGCGGGCGGTGGAGACTCCGTTTTTCGATCCCATCGGCGGGGTCCTCCCGAAAGAATTCGGAATGCGGCCATGGCGGCGGCGTAGCCGGAATCGATGTTGACCGCCGTCACCCCGTTCGCGCACGAGTTCACGGCGGAGAAGAGCGAGGCGAGTCCCGCGAAGGCGGCGCCATAGCCGCCCGCGGTCGGCACGGCGATCAAGGGCCGGCCGACCAGGCCGCCGATGACCGAGAAGAGAGAGGCCTCCATTCCGGCGACCGCGATGACGACATCGGCGCGCTCGATCTCCTCGAGGCGCGAGAGCAGACGCAGGAGGCCCGCCACCCCCACATCCGGCACGAGGGTGGAGGAGACGCCCAGGTAGTCGAGCGTGCGGCGCGCCTCCTCGGCGACGACGATGTCCGCGGTACCCGCCGTCACGATCGAAACGAGCCCCTCGACGCGCGGCAGGGGCTTGCCCACCGACAGCTGCAGCGTTCCCGATCGGGCATCGTAGTCCGCTCGGCCGGGCAGCGGCAGGGCGGCGACCTCCTCCCAGCGCTCGGGCGGCAGCCGGGTGACGAGCACGTCGTGCGCGCGGGCGAGCTGGCGGCAGATCTCCACGACCTGCTCGGGGGTCTTTCCTTCCGCCAGCACGATCTCCGGGAAGCCGACCCGGCGCAGGCGGTCGAAATCGAGCGTGTAGTCGAGGCCGGGCATTGGGCCGGATCATATCTGTCCGCGAGCCGTTGAAAGTCGCTTCGGCGGGGAGTATCTTCGGCGCTCCTCGACGCTCTTTGATTCCGTGCGGCCAAGGGAAGCGGGTGAAAATCCCGCGCGGCCCCCGCCACTGTCACCGGGGACGCCCCGGGCAAGAACCACTGGACGCGCCCGATCGAAAGCGGTCACGCGTCCGGGAAGGAGCCCGGAGGCGGAGGATCCGGAAGTCAGGAGACCTGCCGGACGGAGAACGCTCTCGGTCGGGGTACCGAAAGGGGCGCGCCTCCGCATTCCCGCGGGCGCGGGATCCTTCCGCTCCTCCCGAGAGTCGTCTGGTCGAACGGGAGGTTCGCATGACGACCCTTTCCTGGAATGCGCTCGCGGACCCGGCGGCAGCCACGGTTTGGCTCGGACGGGTTGGCCTCGCGATGCGCCGCAAGGGCAACCGCCTTGCCGCAGCGGTCGCGTCGTTGCTGCCCCTGACGGCGCCGGCGCTCCTCTTCGCGCAGACGGCGCCGCCTCAGATTCCCCCGGCTTCCGAGAACGTCGTCGTCACCGCGACCGCCTCGCCCGAGGAGGAAAAGGATCTCGGCGTGGCGACGACCGTGATCACGCGCCAGGACATCGAGAAGAGCGGCCGGGTGACGGTTCTCGAACTGCTGCGAACCGTACCCGCCTTAAACGTCGTGCAGTCGGGCAGCGAGGGCGAGCTCGCGTCGATCTTCCTGCGGGGGACCAACTCGACACAGGCCCTGGTCCTCGTCGACGGCGCGCGCGTCAATTCCGCCTTCTTCCCGGGCTACGACTTCTCGGGCCTGACGACCGAGAACGTGGAGCGCATCGAGATTGCCCGAGGACCCTTCTCCGCGCTCTATGGGTCCGAGGCGATCGGCGGCGTCATCCAGATCTTCACGCGGCCGCCGCAGTCCGGAGTCTCGGGCAGCGTGACGGCCGAGGGCGGCAACGCGTCGACGGCGAGCGCCTCCGCGTTCGTGACGGCGGGTTCCGGGCCCCTTTCGGGCGCGGTGAGCTATCGTTACGGCAACACGAACGGCGACGTTCCCAATTCGAACTGGCATGAGAACAACGGCTCCGCACGCCTGGACTGGCAGGCGAGCGAGGCGGCTCGAATCTCGCTCGAAGGGTCGATTCTCTCGGGCCGGGTCGGTAACCCGGGCCCCGTCGGGGCGGAGAATCCCGAGGCGTTCGGAACCTTTCGGGAGGAGCGCGTCGCGCTCCCGGTCAACGTGGCCCTGTCTGCCACGAACCACTTGAGCGGCTTCGTCGCCTCGGTCTGGTCGAAGCCGGAATATGACGATCCGATCGGCGGCTACGCATCGCAGACCGACGCCCGAACGCTTCAGGCCCAAGTCACCGATTCGGCCACGCTCGGCGCCAACACGCTGACGGTGATCGCCATGTGGAACCGCTCCACCGTGACCAACGTCGACACGTTCGGCACGAACCTCGACGGCCAGTCCACGACGATCTGGGGAGTCGGCGCGCAGGACGTGGTGGCCGTCGGACCGTTCACGGTCGCCGGCGGTATCCGGTACGACGGCAACTCCCAGTTTGGCAGCGCCGTCAGCCCACGCGGCTCGATTGCCTGGCTCTCCCCCGATCAGCGCTGGAAGCTGCGCGCCGCGGGCGGAACCGGGTTTCGGGCGCCGACGGTCGGTGAGCTCTACTACCCGTTCTTCGGGAATGCGGCGCTGAAGCCCGAGCGCTCCGTTTCCTGGGAAGCCGGGGGCGAGGCGTACCTGGGAAGGGGCGGGCGAGTCGAGGTGACTTACTTCTGGAACGACCTGAAGGACCTGATCGTCTACGACTTCTCCTCGTCGGAGACCGAGAACATCGGGCGTGCGCGCACACAAGGAGTCGAGGTCGGTTATCGCCAGCAGATCCTCCCGCCGCTGGCGGTCCAGGCCACCTACACGTACCTTCAGGCCATCGACCAGTCGGACGGCTCGCGACTGCTGCGACGGCCGCGCAACTCCGCCTCGCTGACCCTCGTCTGGCAGCCGGTGGCGCCGCTGTCGGTCGAGGCGCGCGGGCTCTACGTCGGGAGCCGACCGGATGGGGATCCCGTGACGGGGGAGAGCCTGACGGAGCCGGCCTACTTTCGGCTCGACCTGTTCGCGAGCTGGAACCTGGGCCGCGTCGCTCCATACTTGCGGATCAACAACCTGACCAACACCGGTTACGATGAGGCCGCGGGGTATCCGGCGTCTGGAATCCGCGCGGCCGGCGGCGTGGGAGTGAGGTTTTGAATGCCGCGGATTACCAAGGTCTACACGCGCACGGGCGACGACGGCACGACGGCCTTGGGCGGCGGTCAGCGCGTCGGCAAGGACGACCTTCGGATCGAGGCCTATGGCACCGTGGACGAGCTCAACAGCTCGATCGGCGTGGCGCTTGCCGCCGGTCTCGACCCCGGGTTGTCCGCAGCGCTGTCCGCGATCCAAAACGAACTCTTCCACCTGGGTTCGGATCTGTGCGTTCGGGAGGAGGACAAGGCGAAGACTCCGGTGCCGCGAATCGAGGCCCGGCACGTGGAGGCGCTCGAAGCCCTCATGGACCGTCTTTCGGAGGAGCTCGCGCCGCTCGACAACTTCATCCTGCCCGGCGGCTCGGCCGGGGCGGCGGCCCTGCACGTGGCCCGGGCGGTCTGCCGGCGGGCCGAGCGGATCCTGGTCGCGCTCTCACGCCGGGAGGCGATCGGCGAGTTCACCGGGCGATATCTAAATCGCCTCTCGGATGCCTTGTTCGTGATGGCGCGCTACGAGAACCGCAAGCGCGGCGTGACCGACGTGCTCTGGAACACCCGAGCCTAGGGCGATGAGCAGGCGCACTCGAATCCTGGCGTTTCCGAGCGGCGCCCTGCTCCTGCTCGCCGCCTGCTCGCAGGGCTCGCCTCCCGGCGCCGCGCCTCCGGCGGGCGGGCACGCGGCGGCGCCTGCCCCGACCTCCACGGCGCCGTCGCCCACTCCCGCACCGCCTCCACCGGCAGCCGCGGTCCCGGCGCAGCCCACGGTGCCGGCCTCCTCGTCCTCCCGGCCGTATCTCGAGATCCTGAAGCTTCAGGAGTCGGGAGCGACCGAGCAGCAGCTGCTCGACAAGATTCGGGCGGAAAACGTGCGCTACCGGCTCACGACAGCCGAGGTCTTGGAGCTACGCCAGGCGGGCGTGTCGGAAGCGGTCGTGGCGGCGATGCTGCGTTCGGGACCCTGATCCGATCGCGCCGCGCCAGGACTCTTCGCGGCCCTAGGCGGCGTTGCTTCGGGTCGGGACGGCGGCCGACCGGCGGACGGCGCGCTGGCGGAGCCAGTGGACGAGAAGCCAGGCGGTCGGGACGACCGCGAGCAGATAGGCGAGAAGGTGTCCAATCCGTCCGTCGGGGCCGAGGATCTCCGTGGCATCGTGGATCGCCTGAGAGGAGGGGAAGACGCCCGCCTCGGAGAGCTCGTGCACGCCGTAGAGCAGGAGTTGAACGACGAAGATCGCCAGGAAGACCGAGGAGATGTTCAGGAGCGCCCGCACATCGACGCCTCGGCCGAGCCGCGTCCAGAGCAAAGCGATGGCGACGGCTGCCACGAGGCCGAGGGCGAGACCGCCGGCAACGGCGGAGGACTTCATCTGAAAGAGGGCGGTCACGATCAAGAGCGCCGTTTCCATTCCTTCGCGGGTGATCATCAGGAGCGTGAAACCGAACACTCCCCAGGCGGCGCGTTGACGCGAGGCGGCCTTCGCCTCCGACTCGAGCCGATTCTCGATGTCCTTCTTCAGGTGGGCCGAAACGCGCTTCATGTAGAGGAGAAACGTCCCCACCAAGACCGCGGCCACGAGCGCCAGAATGCCTTCCCAGAGCGAGTGATTGGCGGCCCGCGAGAAGAGCAGTCCCGCGCCGGCGCAGGTCACGACCGATACCGCGATCGCCGCGTAGACGGCCCGCGCGAGCGACTCGCGGCCCGTGCGCTTCAGGTAGGAGAGGGTCAAGGCGACGATCAGAAACGCCTCGATTCCCTCGCGCAAGGCGATCGTGAATCCCTGCCACATGGCCTTCGACCTCCGACCCGGGTCGGGCTTGACTTCTCACCCGGGGATCGCAACAATACCGCAACTGAGACTGAGTCGCAATCGCATGAATGACCGGGAAAAGGTGGTATTTCGCAAGTACCTCGAACGGCGGGGATTGAAGCTGACCGCCGAACGCCAGGCCGTGTTCGAGGAGCTGTTTGCCCGCCATGAGCACTTCGAGGCGGACGAGCTTCTGGTGCGGCTGCGCACCAAGCACAAGAAGATCTCCCGCGCCACGATCTACCGGACGCTCGAGCTTCTGGTGGATTCGGGGATCGTGGGGCGGGTGCGGATCGGGGAGACGGGCTACCGGTACGAGCGTCTTCGCGCCGGGGAGCATCACGATCACTTGATCTGCAACACCTGCGGCAGGGTGCTCGAGTTCTTCGAACCGCGCATCGAGAGTCTGCAAGACGAAGTGTGCGAGCGGTACGGGTTCTTGCCGCTCTCGCACAGCCACCAGATGCGTGGCATCTGCCGGCAGTGCCGCCCGCGGTCGGCCCGGCCGGCGGGGCATCGGATCCGGCCGGGGCCCGCCCGCTCCGAGGGTCGGCGGCCGGTCATCCACTAAGGAGCCTTCGCGTGTTCCCGGAACGGCCGTTTCCCTCCCACACGAGAATGAGACTGAGTCTCTGTCTTAGGCAGCCCGAACGGGGCGGGAGGCGAGGGATGCGGTCGGGACGGATCCGCGTGGCACGGGCACGCGGCGGCATGGCGCGGTTGGCGTCGGGCGTCGCCTTGGTGACGCTCTTCGGAGGGCGAGCGGCCGCGGCGCCAGGGCACGGGGGCCCGGAGAGTCTGACGGCGGAGGCGGCGACGTCGCCCGCACCGGCGCGGGATTTTGCCGAGCGGCGGGTCCTCGTCATGGGAACAACCCTCGACGTGACGGTGCGGCTTCCCGAGCGCGCCCGCGCGCTGGCGGCGAGCGAGCAGGCGATTGCCGAGGTGAGCCGGGTCGAAGAGCTGCTGACGACGTGGCGGGAAGGCGGGCCCTTGTGGCGCGTCAACGCGGCACCGGCGGGCGAGGAGGTCCGGCTCGACTCCGAGCTCGGTGCCCTCCTCGCCGCCGTGTTCGCGTGGTCGGCGCGGACGGGGCACGCCTTCGACCCGACGGTCCTGCCCCTCGTGCGGGCCTGGAACATTCGCGGTCAGGGGCGAATCCCGCCCGTCGCGGAGCTCGTGGCGGCCCGAGCCTCAACGGGCACCGAGCACTTTCGGCTCGATCGCTCTCGCGCGACGATCGTGCGCCTGGACCCGGGGGCCGGAATCGATGAAGGCGCCTGGGGGAAGGGCTATGCGCTCGACCGGGCCGCCGAGCGGCTGCATGAGGCGGGCGCCGGGAACGCTCTGCTCGACCTCGGTGGCCAGGTTCTCGCGTTGGGAGTCGAGGCCGACGGCCGTCCGTGGACCGTCGCGATCGCGCACCCCCGCGATCGCCGACGTCCCGTCGTCCGTCTGGCGGTGCCGTCCGGCCATTCCCTGTCGACCTCGGGCGACTCCGAGCGAAGCCTCCGGGTCGGCACCCGTTTCGTCGGTCACCTGCTCGACCCGCGGACGGGCGCGCCGGCTCCCGACTTCGGCTCGGTCAGCGTCCTTTCGCCTTCGGCGTTTCTTGCCGACATCCTCTCGACCGCGTACTTCGTCCTCGGCCCCGACGACGGGCTCGAGCTCTCGGCCGTGCTCCGACGCCAGGGGGTCGTCCACGAAGTCCTGTTCCTTCTCGACGGAGGGGGGAGATTGCAGGCCCGCGTTTCACCCGGGTTCGACGCACTCGTTCTGTCTGCCGACCCCAGCGTGGCGGCGGGCCTGTCGAGACCCCGTCCCTAAAGAGGAGGTTTTCCCCATGAGTCTCCCCGGCATCCGGTCCGCCTCATACCTTCTTTTTGCCGTTTTCCTCGGGGTTCCGTCTGTTCCGGCCGCGGCTCAGGCCCCGGAGGCTCCCTCCTCGCCCGCGCCGGCGCCGGTCTCGCTTGAGGAGCGGTTGAAGCAGCTCGAGAAGCTGCTCGCGGAGACGCGCGCGGAGCTTGCCGCCCTCAAGGCGGCGCCGACCGACGCCGCGACCCAGGCGCGCCTCCAGGAGCTCGATCGCAAGATCGACATCCTGACTCGCGAGATCGAGAAGCTGAAGCTCGGCGAGGCGGCCGCGACGGTTTCCGCCGAAGAGTATGGCGTCGGGCCGGCCGCCGCGAAGGTCTACGGCAAGACGGGGCTCTCGATCGGCGGCTACGGAGAGGTGCTGTACCAGAACTTCGCCAAGCACGACCAGAGCGGCGGCCCGTCCGACGCCGAGAACCAGATCACGCTGCTGCGTGCGGTTCTCTACGTCGGCTACAAGTTCGACAAGCACTTCGTCCTGAACACGGAAATCGAATACGAGAACGCGGTCGTCGCCTCCGACAAGGGTGGTGAGGCTGAGGTCGAGTTCGCGTACGTCGACTACATGAATTCCCGGGCCTTCAACGCGAGGGCCGGCCTCATGCTGATTCCCATGGGCCTCGTCAACGAGCTCCACGAGCCCACGACGTATCTCGGCGCCCGGAGGCCGAGCGTGGACGAGTTCATCATCCCGACGACGTGGCGCGAGCTCGGAGCCGGCATCTACGGCAGCTACGGCCCGCTCGTCTACCGGGCCTACGCCGTGAACGGCCTCAATGCGGCGGGCTACTCGGCCGACGAAGGGATCCGCGAGGGCCGGCAGGAGGGATCCGAGGCGCTCGCGGAAGACTGGGCCTTCACGGGGCGGGTCGACTACGTCGGCGTGCCCGGGCTTCTCGTGGGAGCGGCCGTCTTCACGGGCGATTCCGGCCAGGGGCGCTTCACTCCCTCCGGCCAGGAGGTCTCCGCGCCGACGACCGTCTGGGACGTGCACGCCAACTGGCAGTGGCGCGGACTGTGGCTGCGCGGAGTCTACGCGCAGACGACGATCGGTCAGGCCAACCTCGTCAACCAGCTCAACAACTTCGAGGGCGACGAGTCGGTCGGAAGCCTGCAGGAGGGCTGGTACGTTCAGGCCGCGTTCGACCTGCTGTCCCTTCGCCCGGCGTCGCGGATGACCCTGATGCCGTACGTCCTGTACGGGCAGTACAACACGCAGAAGCGCGTACCCGTCGGCTACGAGAGCAATCCCGCCAACGACGTCCGCGAGCTGACGGCGGGGCTCGCCTTCAAGCCAATCGACCGGCTGATCCTGAAGGCCGACTGGACGCAGCGGCACAACGCGGCCCAGACCGGCGTGAACCAATGGAGCGTCAATCTGGGATACGTCTTCTAGAGAGCGGCTGTCGAGGCGTCGGTTAGAGTGAGAAGCGTGCTGACCGAAACTTGCATCGGGGCTCTCTCGGCGCGACGGGCGGCCAGGGTCCTGATCCTGTCCGCGCTCGACGCGTTCTTGGTGGCGCGTCGAGCGCCCGGCAAGGTCTTCCTGACACAGGACGAGGCCTTGCGGCTGGCCTTTCCCCCGGGTGTCACCGTCGAGCGCCGTACGGCCTTTCTGACCGACGCGCAGATCGCGGAAGTCCAAAAGCTCGCCCGCTGCGAATCGGCGCCCGAGGCCCTGATTGCCTATTACGTCGGATCGAAGGGCGGGCAAACGGTTGGCACCGCGTATTTCGATACCCACGTCGTCCGTACGCTGCCCGAAACGATCATGGTTCTCGTCGATCCGGCCGGGAAGGTCGTGAGAATCGAGGTGCTCTCGTTCCTCGAGCCGGAGGACTACCTGCCCCTGCCGCGCTGGTACGCGCAGTTCGCGGACCGCCCCTTGAATGACGAGCTTTCGCTCAAGAGGGGGATCCATCCCGTCACGGGCGCGACCCTGACGGCGAGCGCCACGACGGAGGCCGTCCGCCGGGTGCTCGCGCTGCACCGCGTTCTGCAGGGTCCGCCGCCGACACCGGCTCCGCGATGAAATACATGGAGCGGGGCGGCTTTCAGAATCAGGCTCTGATGCGCGCGACGCTGGGATGGGCGCTCGTCCTGTTGGCCGGGTTCTGGGTGACGAACCTTCTGCTCTTCGTGACGCGCCTCGGATTCACGCCTTCCGCGGTGGCGCGCTATTACCTGGGCTCCGAGGCGGATTTTCGGCCCCCACGCACGGCCGGAGCGATGCTCGAGGTCACGCACAGCCACCTTCCCATGATGGCCCTCGTCGTCCTGCTCCTGACCCATTTGATGCTCTTCGCCCCCTATTCGCGGCGCGCAAAGGTCGCTTTCATCGCGGCGGCATTTCTGTCGGCCTTCCTCGACGAGGGGGCGGGATGGCTCGTGCGGTTCGTGCATCCCGGGTTCGCCTGGGTCAAGCTCGCCGCCTTCGTGACCCTTCAGGGGATTCTGGCGTTCCTGCTCGTCGGGCTCGCGCTGTATCTGCGCTCGGGCAAGCGCGGCGAGAGAGTCGAGCCGATCGTGCGGGAGGACGAAGCCCTACATCTGGCCCGCCGCCGGCGCGGGTCCTAGTCCGTCGCTCGCGCTTGCTCGCGAGCTGGCTGGCGCCAGCGGGCTCGCGGCTCGGCCGGATGCGGCCCTCGACCGCGAGCCTCCTCGCTCGCGGCGCGCGAGCTCCCGCGGCGCGAGGCTCCTCCTTCGATTACCTCAGGAGATTCCTCGCGCTGCGCACGGGGCTGGCGCGGTCCTCGACGCAGGCTACGACTCCGGCGCCTCCACGATCACGCGGAGGAATCGCCGCCCGAGCCGCAGGACGGTGGACGGCGCGTCGAGAACCCTTTCGTTCGCGTCTCGGATGACCCGGGGCCTGCCCGAGATGTAGACGGTCATCGCGCCCTCGGCGATCTTGCGTTTGGCCTCCCGAACCGAGTCGGCGAGGCCGACGCGGGCCAGCACGGCCGCGGCGCCGGCGTCTCGCAGACCGGGCTCGACCCGTTTCTCCTCGAGGTGCTCGGGAATTTCCTTGCGCGAGAAGGCGCGGTCGAAGTCCTCCCGCGCGTGCGCGGCAGCCTCCTGGCCGTGGAACTGGGCAGTGATGGCGACGGCGAGGTCCGCCTTGACGTCGCGCGGATTGAGCTCTCCCGACTCGACGCGACGCCGCCGAGTGGCGATCTCGGCCTCCGGTGAATCGGTGAGCAGTTCCCAGTAGCTCCACAAGAGGCGGTCCGGGATCGACATGAGTTTTCCGTAGATCTGACCGGGCGGCTCCTCGATGCCGATCGCGTTTCCGAGCGACTTGGACATCTTCTCGGCCCCGTCGAGACCGACGAGAAGCGGCAGCGTCAGGACGACCTGCGGCTCGAGGCCCTCCTCCCGCATCAGGTCTCGTCCGACGAGCAGGTTGAAGAGCTGATCGGTGCCGCCCAGCTCGACGTCGGCCTTGAGAGCGACCGAGTCATACCCCTGCGCCAGGGGGTAGAGCAGTTCGTGGAGCGAGATGGGTTGCCGGGCGTTCCAGCGCTTCTGGAAGTCATCGCGTTCGAGAATGCGGGCCACGGTCATGCGCCCGCAAAGTCGCACGATCCCTTCGGCGCCGAGCGCCGAGAGCCAACGGCTGTTGAACTCGATTGCGGTGCGCTTCGAGTCGAGGATCCGGAAGGCCTGCCGCGTGTAGGTCGCCGCGTTCGCCTCCACCTCCGCCCGCGTCAACTGAGGTCGCGTGGCCTTCCGGCCCGAGGGGTCGCCGATCATGCCCGTGAAGTCGCCCACGACGAAGACGACGCGGTGCCCCGCGTCCTGGAAGTGCCGCATCTTGCGCAAGACCACGGTGTGCCCGAGGTGGATGTCCGGAGCAGAGGGATCGAATCCGACCTTGACGGTCAAGGGGCCACGCTCGAGCTTGCGGGCGAGGTCCTTTTCCTCGATGAGATCGACCGCGCCGCGGGCGAGCCGCGCGAGGTCGGAGGAGTGCGAAGTCACGCTGGGAGAGGATTATACGAACGCGGGCCCACCCTTTTTAAGGCGGGATGAAAAGCGAATCCCCGCGCAATCGGCTGCGTAGACTCACTTGGGGGTGGGAACTGCCATGAATTTCTGGGTACCGATCCTTCGCGCCGCAGCCGTTTTCGCGTCTTCGGGTTTGTTGTGGTTTGGGATGGTGTCGGGTCCGAGTGCGTCGTTTGAGGTCAAGCCGGGCAGTCCGTCGGCGTCCTCGGCGGTGCAGTTTGCGGACCGGTCCGGGGGCGGGGCGGCGGTGTCGTGGCTCTGGACGTTTGGGGATGGGGAGAGCTCGACGCAGCAGAATCCGTCGCACGTGTTCGCGGCGGCCGGGTCTTATCCGGTGACGTTGCGGGTGAGCAACTCGGGCGGGACGGCCCAGACGACGCAGGTGGTGGAGGTGGCGCAAGAGGACACGCTCAGCCTGCTCGTCGCCGATGGCCACGCGTTCCAGATCACTCTGCACGCGACCGACCCGCGCACCGGGAACGAGGGGGACGGTCAGGCGATTCCGCAGAACGACGTGTTTGGGTACTTCACGATTCCGGCTTTGGTGCCGACCAATCCGGGGGCGCCGTTGGTGCCGGAGGTGTTCGTGAAGATGTTGGATGCGCGAGCGCTTCCCGGGCAGGACTTCTGGCTGTTCTGGGGCGGGCTGACCGACCTGACGTACACGTTGACGGTCACCGACGTGGTGCGCGGGACGCGGAAGCAGTACCACAACCCGGTCACGGGCAGCCCGGGCTGTCTGGGTGCCGATACCTCCGGCTTCGCCACCGCCGGTGCACCCACACCAACACCGACGCCTCCGGCGGGTGCTGCCCACATCGTCAACGTCGGACAGGGCGGGAGCCAGTTCATGGACATGTCCTCGGGCTCGCATCAGACGACGGTCAAAGTCGGGGACACGGTGCAGTGGAACTGGGTGGGCGGGCCGCACTCCACGACCGCCGGCACGTGCACCGGAGGGGGGTACTACGGCGGTGACATGTGCACCGGCAGCGGGCAGTTCGACTCGGGCTCGCATTCCGCCCCGTATCAGTATTCGAAGACGTTCACGCAACCGGGGACCTACAAGTATTACTGCGAGATTCACGGCGCCGCGATGACGGGCACCGTTGTCGTCAATCCAGAGTAGCCCTGCTCTCGGGGCAACGAGAGAGACGGCGGCAGAAGAACGGGAGCTAGGGGGAGATCATGAAATCAGGCAAGAATCGGTTCGGAACACTGGGTGTCGTCGGTCTGTCGGGTTTGTTGTGGTTTGGGATGGTGTCGGGTCCGAGTGCGTCGTTTGAGGTCAAGCCGGGCAGTCCGTCGGCGTCCTTGGCGGTGCAGTTTGCGGACCGGTCCGGGGGCGGGGCGGCGGTGTCGTGGCTCTGGACGTTTGGGGATGGGGAGAGCTCGACGCAGCAGAATCCGTCGCACGTGTTCGCGGCGGCCGGGTCTTATCCGGTGACGTTGCGGGTGAGCAACTCGGGTGGGACGACGCAGACGACCCAGGTGGTGGAGGTGGCGCAAGAGGACACGCTGAGGTTGTTGTCCGCTGCGGGACACACCTTTGAGGTGACGTTGTCGGCGCGGGATCCGCGGACGGGCAACCAGGGTGAGGGGCTGGCGATACCGCAGAACGACGTGTTTGGGTATTTCACGATACCGGCTTTGGTGCCGACCAATCCTGGGGCGCCGTTGGTGCCGGAGGTGTTCGTGAAGATGCTGGATGCGCGGGCGATTGCGGGGCAGGACTTCTGGTTCTTCTGGGGCGGGTTGACGGATTTGGATTACACGATGACGGTGCGGGACACGGTGCGGGGAACCGTGAAGGTGTACCACAACCCGGTCACCGGCAGTCCGGCCTGTCTGGGCGCCGATACCGCCGGCTTCGCCACCGCCGGCACACCCACACGGACCGCCACGTCAGCCGCTCCGACGGCGACCCCGTCGAGGACGCCTACGCCGACCCCGACCGCCGCGGCTGCGCAGACCCGGATGGTCTCGGTCCAGGATTTTTCCTTCCGAGACCAGGTCACGGGCAACAGCTCGACGACGATCAACGTTGGGGACACGGTGCAGTGGAACTGGGTGGGCGGCTTTCACACCGTGACCTCCGGCAACTGCTGCTCTGGCGACGGGAAGTGGGCGTCGGGCGGAAAGGGATCCGGATCGTTCTCTCACACCTTCACGGCAGCGGATCGGGGAATGACGTTCCCCTACTTCTGCGAGATCCACGGTTCGATCATGACCGGCGTCATCCACGTGAATCCCTAAGGCAGCGGCAGGCGGAACTCCCGCCGGGGGAGCCGGGCTCGGGTCTGCGAGGGCAGATCCGGCCCGGTTTTCTCGTCTGCAGCCGATTCCGTAGAATGTCTGGCGTGACCGAGAATTCTGACCCCGCCGGCGAGCCGCAGGCCCCCCCGGAGACCGAGGACGACCGCCGGGCCGCCGCGGCGGCACAAAACCGGAAGCGCGCGCTCGAAGACTGGGAGGCCAAGAAGAAGCGCTGGCGCGCGATGGGGCTGCCACCCGCCCTGCCCGCAGCGGGTTCGACGAAGGCGAAGAAATGAGCCGGTCGGGAGGGGGCAAGCGCGGATCCATGACGGACGGGAAGAAGTCGGGCCTGCGGCTGCGGAGCGAGGTCTTCGGGCAAGGCGAGCCGATCCCGGCGCGCTACACCGCCGACGGCGAGGACGTCTCGCCGCCGCTGTCCTGGAGCGCCGTGCCGCCGGAGTCGAAGAGCCTGGTCCTGACCTGCGAGGATCCCGACGCGCCGCGGGGGACGTGGATCCATTGGGTCGTCTACGACATTCCCCCTTCGGTCTCGGAGCTGCCGGAGGGGGTGCCGCCGCGGGAGACTCTGCCGACAGGCGGCACGCACGGGAAGAACGATTTTGGCCGGCTGGGCTACGGCGGCCCCGCTCCCCCGAGCGGCACGCACCGCTATTTTTTCCGGCTCGAGGCGCTCGACCGGACGGTCTCGCTGCCGCCGGGCGCCTCCCTCGCCCAGGTTCGCCGCGCCTCCGAAGGACATGTCCTGGCCCGGGGCGAGCTCATGGGGACCTATTCGCGGCGATAGCGCGTCGCGCCTTTTCGACTCCATCGAGCAGCAGGTCGTCGCCTGCCGTCGCTGCCCCCGATTGACCGCATGGCGCAAGCGCGTGGCGCGCCTTCCGCCGCGGCGCTTTCGGGGGGAGACTTACTGGGCGCAGCCGCTTCCTGCCTTCGGTGATCCGGGCGCGCGGCTGATGATCGTGGGACTGGCTCCGGCGGCGCACGGCGGAAACCGAACCGGCCGCCTCTTCACGGGTGACACCTCGGGCGATTTTCTCTTTCGCGCCCTCCACGCCGCGGGCCTTGCGAGTCTTCCCTCCTCGCGCGACGTCCGAGACGGGCTGCGGCTCGAACGGGCGCTTTTGACCGCGGCCTGCCGATGCGCGCCGCCGGACAACCGGCCGACCAGAATCGAGTTCCGGCGATGCCGCGAGTACTTGGAGCGGGAGATCGAGCTCGTACCGGGTCCGCGCGTGCTCGTCGCTCTCGGCGCGCTGGCCTTCGAGCAATGTCTGCAAGCGCTCGAGCGGGCGGGGCCGATCCCCTCCCCGAAACCGCGCTTTGCGCACGGAGCGCGCGCTCGGATCGGGCCGCACATCCTCTACGGCTGCTACCACCCGAGCCAGCAGAACACCTTCACCGGAAAGCTGACGCAGCCGATGTTGCGGCAGGTGCTGAGAAGGGCGTTACGGGAGGCGGAGAGCCTCCCTTCCTGAGGAAGCCATCGCGTCGTGTCGACGCGCCGAAATCACTTCTTGAACAGGCGTTCGAAGGCGGCGCGGGCGTCGTCGGGTGTCGCGCCGCGCGATCCGGTCAGGTCGAAGGACTGGGCCGGCGCGAAGAAGGAGCACGAATTTCGCTTCTTCTTGTCCGGGACGCGCGCGGGGATCGGCTTGGCGCACTCGAACCGCGCCGAGGTGTCGAAGTGGGCGCATTGCGCGCAGCTGTGCAGATCGGCGCCGCACTTTCGGCAGGTCGTGTCGAGGCCGATGTCCTCCGGGTCGCGGCGCTTCTCGCCGCACGCCTTGCAAGCGAAGACCACAGCCTTGTCGAGGTCGATGCCCCTTCCGCGCGGCGCACCCTCGGGGCGGCGGGGACCGGATCCGGCGCCTCGGCGCCGAGGCTCGTCGCCTCCGGAGTCCATGTATCCGCGGTGGCGGTACTTGCGATCGTTCATGCGTCGTTCGGCGAGTCGCCGGTCGGGCGGTTCAGGGACGGATTCTACTCCGCCGTGCCGGGCGTCGTGGTCGGGGCGGGAGTGGGAGTATTCGTCGCCGGAATCGTACGGGGCGGCCGTGTCGGCGCCGGAAGGATCTCGGACGGGCGCAGGGCGAGCGGATGTCCGGGTGCCAGGCCGTGCGTTCGCCAAAGCAGATAGTACGTGCTCATGGCGCCGGCGAGAAAACCGGCTGCGATCAGAAGAACGCCTCGAGCCCGAATGATCCGTCTCCCGTCCGGAGCTTACCTCCGGGGAGTAGAATTTTCGCGATGGCGGAAGACGAGCTCGAACGGGCGCTCGAGATCTGGAGACTCGGGACGGCGAAGCTCCTCTCCGGGAACCTCCCGGAAGCCGTCGAGCTGTTTACGCGCTCGCTCGAGACGCATCCGACCGCGGAGGCCTACACCTTTCGAGGCTGGGCCTATTCCTTCGAGGGACGGCTCGCCGAGGCGATCAGCGAGTGTCGAAAGGCGATTGCGACGGATCCGGCCTTCGGCAATCCCTACAACGACATCGGATGCTACTTGATCGAGCAGGGACGCGCCGACGAGGCCGTCGACTGGTTTGAGCGGGCCAAGAAGGCGCCCCGGTACGAGCCCCGGCACTTTCCTTATCTCAACCTCGGACGGCTTCGCGCCTCCCGCGGCGAGCTCGCGGAGGCGCTGGTCGAGTTCGAAGGCGCGCTCGCCGAGAATCCAGGCGATCCGATTGCCGTCAAGTACCTGGAGGCGCTGCGGTTCCAGGTCAACTGACCGACGGGCCACGGGAATCCGGCAATCGATAGAATCGTTATGGAGTCGGGCCCGAAGGGGCCCAAGGAGCAAGAAATGGACGACAACTTCTCGATGACCCCGCAATCCGCCTTCGCGGCGACGACCGTTGCGGGCGCCGAACGCGTGACGGCGTTCCTGCGGAAGGTCTACGGCTGGATGTGCGTGGGCCTCGGGATTACGGCGGCCGTGGCGTTCGCGGTGGCCGGATCTCCGACGATCCTGCGAGCGATCGTCGCGAACCCTATTCTCTACATCGGTCTCTTCGTCGCCGAGCTCGGCCTGGTGTTCTACCTGTCGGCGCGCGTGGCGCGACTGGCTCCGGGGACGGCCGCCGCGCTCTTCGTGCTCTATTCCGCATTGAATGGCGCCACTCTCTCGTTCATCCTTCTGGCCTACACGGGCACGTCGGTCGCGACGACGTTCGCCGTCACGGCCGGGATGTTCGGCGCGCTGGCCCTGTACGGCTCGACGACCCGGCGCAGCCTCGCCGGTATCGGACAGTTCGTCTTCATGGGTCTGATCGGGGTCATTCTGGCCTCGATCGTCGGTCTCTTCTGGCACAGCCCCGGCCTGCAGTTCGTGATCTCGGTGGTGGGGGTCATCGTCTTCACGGGCCTGACGGCGTGGGACGCTCAGCGTCTCAAGCAGATGGCGGCCGTCACGCCGGAAGGGGAGGTCAGCTCCTACGCGGTCGTCGGGGCGCTCGCTCTGTATCTCGATTTCATCAACCTGTTTCTGTTCTTGCTGCGATTCCTCGGCGGGCGCCGCAACTGAGCCTCGCCGCACCGCTCCCGAGCCGAAGGTTTTCCTCCCGGCCAGCGGCTACTCGGTCGGTCCCGCGCCCACCAGCGGGAGGCGTCCGATGCGGGCGTCGGCTGCGGCCGTGGGGGAAACCCGTTCCTCCGCGGGCTCGGCCGATTCGCCGGGATTCCTGAAGAGGTTCGTCTCCAGGCCGTATTGCCGGTTGTAGAGCTCGGCGTAGCGCCCGCCGCGCGCGAGGAGATCCTCGTGGCGTCCCTGCTCCACGATTCTTCCCGCCTCCAGAACCAGGATCGTGTCGGCCTTGCGAATGGTGGAAAGGCGGTGCGCGATGACGAACGTGGTGCGTCCTTCCATCAGCTTGGCGAGGCCTTCCTGGATCAAGGCCTCGCTCTCGCTGTCGAGCGAAGAGGTCGCCTCGTCTAGGATCAGCACGCGGGGATCGGCCAGGATGGCCCTCGCGATGGCCACGCGCTGGCGCTGCCCGCCGGAGAGCTTGATGCCGCGTTCGCCGACGACGGTCTCGTAACCTTCGGGCAACGCGGAAACGAAGTCGTCGCAGCGGGCGATCCTGGCGGCGCGGCGAACTTCCTCCGGCGGGGCGTCCGGACGCGCGTAGGCGATGTTTTCGAACACCGTGCCGTCGAAGAGGAAGTTGTCCTGCAGAACGACGCCGAGCTGGGAGCGGTAGTCCGAGAGCCGGACGTCGGCCAAGTCGTGGCCGTCGACCAGGATCTGGCCGGAACTCGGGCGATAGAAGGCCGCGACGAGGCCGATCACGGTGCTCTTGCCGGAGCCCGAAGACCCGACGAGCGCGGTCGAGGTTCCGGGCTCGGCCGTGAAGGAGATGCCGCGAATCACCGGAACCCCGGGCCGGTACTCGAAGTGGACATCGAGGAATTGGACGCGTCCCGCCAGCGGAGGCAGGGGCGCGCGCGCGGGGTCGCCGGCGTCTTCGGCCAGCTCGTTGCGGATCTCCCGAATGCGTTCGAGGCCCGCGAACGCCTCGGTGATTTGGCTCCCGATCGAGACGATTTGGACGACGGGTCCGACGAGCAAGCCCAGGTAGAGGGTGAAGGAGAAGAATGACCCGATCGTCATACGCCGGGCCAGGACGTCGTTGGCGCCGATCCAGAGGATGGCGACCCCCACAACGCCGAGCAACAGAGTCGAGAAGGCGGTCACGGCGGAGAACCCGGTCATGGTCTTCGCCACGTTGCGAAAGAGTCGGTGCGCGCCCTTCGAAAACGCCAGGGCTTCCCGGCGCTCGGCCCGGTAAGCCTTGACGACCCGAATGCCCGAGAAGGACTCGGTCAGACGCCCGGACACCTCGGCGTTGATCTTCGACCGCTCGCGAAAGAGCGGTCGCAGTGTCTTGAAGGCATAGAGCAGCACCACCGAGAAGAGCGACAAGACTGCGAGAGCGATGAACGTGAGCTTCGCGTTCAGGTAGAAGAGGATTGCGAGCGCAAGAACCGCGGTCATCAGGCCGCCGCACACCTCCACGAGCCCGGTTCCGACGAGGTTACGAATTCCCTCGGCGTCCGTCATGACGCGCGACAGGAGGGCTCCCACCTTCGTTTGGTCGAAGTAGGAGACCGAGAGACGACCGACGTGCCGCTGAATGCGCCGGCGCATCTCGGTGATCGACCGTTGCGCGGCTTTGCCGAGCAACTGGGAGAGCGAAAAGGAGGTCACCGCCTGAAGGAGGGTCGCGCCGCCGGCGGCGAGGACGAGTGTCCCGAGCAGCTGCCGGTGGCCCTTTCCGATCACCTCATCGAGCAGGAACTTCGTCGTGCCCGGAAGGACGAGACCCGCCACGCGGTTGACCAGGAGCAACCCGAGCCCGAGGGCGAGGCGGCCCCTTCGGGCTGCCACGAGCTCACGGGCATCCTCCAGGATGACGGAAAGCGGAGGAGCCTTCTTCTTGCTCTCTTCAGGGCCGGCCCGCTTGCCTCCTCGGCGTCCCTCGCGTGACGAGACGCCGCCGCCAAAGAGTCCGAATCGCGCCATTTCAGGAAGCCCGGTCTCTCATCGAGGCCGGTTGTCGAGCCAAGTCCAATGAGCCCTCCGGCTAGATTGTAAGTGCCTCTCGGCGAAGCCACCGACCTTCTAAATTACTGCCGCCAAGGCAGAAGAGGTTCGGATCCCAAATTGACAAAATTATCTGTCTTGACAATAATAATTGTCGTTGGACGCCTCGACCGTCTCGCCATCCGAGCTGGATTGTGTCATGGACCTGGAGCGCGCGGAGATGCTCCTGCAGCCCCTCCACCTGCAAATCCTGAGGTTCGCTCAGTCCCCGGTCTCTGCTACGGAGATCGCCAGCCGGCTGCGAATGCCGAGGCAACGGGTCAACTATCACGTGCGAAGGCTCGCCGATCGCGGGCTTCTGCGGAAGGCAGGACGACAGAGAAAGCGGAACATGGTCGAACAGCGCTACCGCGCGACGGCTCGCAGCTTCCTCTTCGTGCCCGATATCCTCGGCCCGCTCGAGCCCGACTGGCGAAGAATCGAGGACACGGGAAGCGCGGGCTACCTGCTGGCCTTGACCGCCCAAGTGCAATCCGATGTGGCTCGCGCCTGGAAAGCGGCGGCCGAGGAAGGGACGCGATTGTCGACGCTGTCGGTCAAGTCCCAATTCCGGTTCGAGAAGCCCGGAGAGCGCGCCGAGTTTGCGCGGGCGCTGCGTCAGGCGGTCGTGGACGTCATCGCGCGGCACACGTCGCCCCAGGAGGTTGCGAGCGGGCGGCCGGCACAGGGCCCACCCTATCGGCTCGTGCTGGCCTGCTACCCATACACCCCCGAGGATGGCCCGAAGGCGCCGGAAGAAGCCTGAGCGAAAAGAATCGGACCGCCTCGGTTCAGGCACGCCGATGTCCTCCGCCGGGCATCGACCCGGACGCGATGCGCGTGGCGACCACCAAGAGCCGCGGCGAGCCCAGGGTGAAGGGCTCGCCCGCCCATGACCCCGAAGCCTCGCACTCGCCGAATCCCGCCGATTCGAGCAGCCCGATCACCTCCCGGCACGTGTAGACGCGATGTCGGGCAGGCCGCGTCTCGCCTCCTCCGGTCCGCGCCACCGTGAACCGATTCTCAACACTTGCCTGGAGCGGGTCATAACGGTTCTCCGCGATGAAGTGAAGGCCCGAGACGTCCATCTCGAGACGCTCGTGGAAATTCGGGAAGAGCGACTCGGCGATCCAGCCCGAATCGAGCAGAAATCGTCCCCCGGGCTTGACGGCCCGCGCACAAGCCTCCAGGAAATCCCGGTTGCCGCCGTCCTCGAAGTAGCCAAAGGAGCTGCCCGCGCAAAAGACGGCGTCGAAGTCTCCTTGCCACGGCAGGTCGCGCATGTCCCGCTCGAGCCACTCGACAGCCGTATCGAGGGTGTCGGAGGCTTCCCGCGCCGAAGCGAGCAGGTCCGCGGAAAAATCGACACCGGTGACGCGGTAGCCCCGCTGCGCCAGTGCCAGGCTGTGCCGGCCGTGCCCGCAGGGCACGTCGAGGACTCGGCAACCCGGCGCGAGCCTCAAGTGCCGCTCGAGCAAATCGACCTCGGCCAAGGTCGCCTCGGCCGGGATGGCCACGCGCCAGAAGTCGGCGAAGAGTCCGGTGAAGAAACCGTTCCACCAGTCGGTCGTGGGAGTCGTGGGAGACCGTCCTTTCGAAATTCGGGGCTTGGCGCCCGTGGGCGCACTCCGCCTCGTTTCTCTGTTTTCGGGCTTGGAGTTTGCGGGGCCGGGGGCTTCGCCCTAAAGGACGGCGGTCATATTTCGAGCGAGATCCTAGGGCTTCCGAAGATAGATGTCCATGTCGACGATTTCCATCAGGCGCTCCGGGTTCGAAGGGCTCCGGAATCCGAACTGCTCGTAGAGCCCATGGGCATCCCGCGTCGCCAGCATCCAGCGGCGCAGGTTCTGCAGTTGCGGGTGTCCCATGATGACCTCCATCAGCCACTTGGAGAGGCCCAGGCCCCGGTGCGACTCGATGACGAAGACGTCGGAGAGATAGGCAAACGTCGCAAAGTCGGTGATCACGCGCGCAAAGCCCACCTGCCTGCCTCCCTCGTAGAGGCCGAAGCAGAGGGCGTTCTCGATCGATTCGTCTACGACCGTCCGCGGGATTCCCCTGGCCCAGTAGGAGTTGCGAAGGAATTCATGGATTGCCTCGCGATCGAGGCGAGCCTGATCCGTCGAGATCGTGAGGGCGCCGCGCGTCCATTCCATGGTCGAAGATCCTAAGGCCCGTTTCTCGGGATAAGATGACTGTTTCCCCAGGAGGTCATCGCGTGTCCAGACTGACTTCGAAGGTGTCCGGTTATCGTGCGAGCTCGGCTGCCGGATTTCTGCTCGTTCATCTCGCCGCCCTGGGCGTCTTCTTCATCGGCTTCTCCTGGACAGGGGTTGCGGTGTGTCTGGGCTCCTACTACCTGCGGATGTTCGCGATCACAGCCGGCTTCCACCGCTATTTCAGCCACCGCACGTTCCGCCTCGACCGGGTCTCGCAGTTTCTGTTGGCGTTGGTTGGGCAGACCTCGGCGCAGAAAGGGGTCCTCTGGTGGGCCTCGAACCACCGCCACCACCATCGTTTCTCGGACTTGCCCGAGGACATTCACAGCCCCATCCAGAAGGGCTTCTGGTGGAGCCATGTGGGCTGGATCCTGGTGCCCGACTACCAGAAGACCGACTTGACGCGCGTGCCGGACCTGGCGAAGTACCCGGAGCTCGTGTGGCTGGACCGCCATCAGTACCTGCCAACACTTCTCTACGCCGTTGGCTGCTACGCCGCCTTTGGGTGGGTCGGGCTCTTCTATGGGTACTTTCTGGCGACGGTGCTGCTGTGGCACGGCACCTTCTCGATCAATAGCGTCATGCACCTCTTCGGCCGGCGCGTCTTCCCGACGACCGACTGGAGCCGCAACAGTTTCCTTTTCGCGGTCCTCACGACGGGCGAGGGATGGCACAACAATCACCACTACTTTCCGGGCTCGGCCGCCCAAGGCTTTCGGTGGTGGCAAGTGGATGCGAGCTTCTACGCCTTGTGGCTGCTCGAAAAGATTGGTCTCGTCCGCGACCTGCACCGTGCGCCGGCGCACCTGCGCCGCAAGGACGCGGCGCGCAGGGCCAATCCGGCGGCCGCCGGCGAGCCGTGGAACGACCGGGTCCGCGGCCTGACCGAGCGCTGGGTCGAGCGACGCGACGCCGCCTGGGCCACCGCCCGGCACGCGGTCGAGGATCTCGAAGCCGCGCGTGTGCATGGGGTCGAGCGCCTGGAGCGCCTGCATGCCGAGGCCGTGGAACTCACGGCGCGCGCCGGCGTAGTCGCCGGGAAGAGGGTCGAAGAGCTTCATGCCGAGATGGAGACGTGCCGGGCGCACCTGGCCGAGGTGCTCGAGCGGCTGGTCGCCGCTGCCGAGGCCGTTCCCATCGCCGTTTAGCCGTCTCGCGCGCCGGGCGCGGACGAGGAGATAATTCCTCCCGGAGAACGACCCGCACCGAAGGCCAAGGGAAGAATCGATGAAATTCGTCATCCGCCTCTTGATCAGCGCGCTCGCCCTCTGGGTGGCGATCGAGATCGTGCCGGGCGTCGAATTTCAGGGAGCGTGGAGCAAGCTGCTCCTGGTCGCTCTCGTGCTCGGTCTGTTGAACGCGCTGGTTCGGCCGCTGCTCGTCCTTCTTTCCTGCCCCATGCTCATCCTGACGCTCGGTCTGTTCACCCTCGTGATCAACGCCCTGGTCCTCTGGCTGACGAGCGGGCTTTCCGGCACGCTCGGCCTGGGCTTTCACGTCTCGGGTTTCTGGTCGGCCTTCCTGGGCGCGCTCGTGGTGTCGATCGTCAGCGTGCTGCTCTCGATCTTCGTTGCCAGCCCCGAGAGCAACTGACCCCGCGACGGGGAGCGCCCTGGATATCGGGATCACGTCGGCCGCCGTGGATCGAATCGCGGGGGAGGGCCCGTGAGGCCGCTTGCTCGGTTCGGGTCGCTGCTCGCCGACCAGATCCGCCAGGGCTTGACTCCCCATGAGATCGCCCTGACCCTCGCCGTCGGGTTGTGTCTGTCCGTATCCCCGGCACTCGGCACGACGACGATGTTCTGCGCGCTCGCGGCCATCGTCCTGCGGTTGAACCAGCCACTGATTCAGCTCGTCAACGTTCTGGTCTATCCGCTGCAGCTTCTCCTGCTCGTGCCTTTTCTGAGGGCGGGCGAGCTTCTTTTCGGCTCGCCCCACACTCCGCTCGGGCCGTCGAAGATCCTGGCGATGGGGACAGCCGACCTCTTCGGTACGATTGCGGCGTTCTGGACCGTGGGCTGGCATGCGACGGTCGTCTGGGCGCTCGTGTCCCCGCCTGTAGGCCTCCTCGTTTACGCGATCGCAAGGCCGCCTCTCGAGCGGCTGGCCCGGAAACTTCGGAGGGGCGAGGTTCCGCGAGTGGCGTGAGGCCGTCTCCGTAGCCGTTGGATCTTCACCGGCCGGTCGCCGGTCCCGCCGGCGTCGAAACGGTGTGCCGCAGGGCTCGGTCCGTCACTGCGGATCCTCCGGGCAGCGCCAAGCCGGGGTCGCCTCAGCGGCCTCCCCGCGCGGAGATCTCTTCCGTCAGGCCGGTGTTGGCGATGGAAGCGCCGAAATGGTGAGCGATCGAATGGGCGTAGTAGTTCAGCAGCGGCAGCTCTTCGGGCCTCGCCTTGTAGAGACCCGCGGCCCCGTCCACGAGGCGCCTCAAGGTCAGCATCCGTAGCCCGACGGTGATCGCGTAGTCCTGGTCACCGCGAGGAAGGTAGACGCGCGCTCCGCGCGCCTCGAGTTCCCGCATCAAACGAAGGATCTCCGCCTTCAGCTCGAGCTCGCTCCACGCGCGCCCGGGGTCTCGCGCGAAGACGGTCGCGGCCAGGGAGACCGGGACGACCGGGATGACCCGCGCAATCTCGCTCATCAGCTCGCGCGCGAGAGCTTCGACCTCGGCGAACCGCCTCTCCTTCGGGAGCTGGCGAAAGTCGATGCCGCGGCGGTGGACGTACTGCCGAAGCGAGACCGGCGAGCCGAAGTTGACGCAGGCATAACCGAATCGGTGCCATCGGTTCTGAGCCATGAGCCAGAGGTTCCTCGAGACGAAGCGGAGGGATGTCGCCAGGGAGCGGAGGGCTCCAGGCCGTGGGGAATCAGAGTCGAGCTCGAGCAGGAAGCTGCGGTCCTCGAAGGTCCGGTCGTAATTGACGCCCACCGGAATGAATGCGATGTCGCGTTGCCCGGCCGGGTCGAACGAGCGAAGCATGTAGTCGAGGATGCCGAGCCTCGGGGGGCGAAGCCGGCCGTCACGGGAAAGGCCCCCTTCCGGAAAGACGGCCTGCGTGACACCCGCATGGGTGGCCATGGCGACGTAACGCTCGAGCACTTTTCGGTAGAGCGCATCGCGCGAGTTGCGGCGCACGAAATACGCCCCCATGGCTCGGATGAGCGTTTGCAGGGGCCAGATCCGGGCCCACTCGCCGACGGCATAGGACAGAGCGGCCTTCTCGGCGGCGAGATATGCCACGAGGATGTAATCCATGTTGCTGCGGTGGTTGATCAGGAAGACGACCGTCGAGGTGGCGCCGATTCGGGAGAGACCTTCCTCGTCGGAGTAGCCGAGGCGGACTCGGTAGAGCGAGCGGGCAATGGCTCGGGCGACCGCGTATCCGATGCGGAAGTAGACGTAGGCGTTGAAGCTCGGCACGATCTCGCGAGCGTAGCGTCGTACCCGGCTCATCACGACGTCTCTCGGCGCGCCGCTCTCGACCGCGAATGCCGCCGCCGCCTCCTGCACGGCGGGATCGAACATCAGGCGGTCGATCAAGACCTCGCGCTTGGTGAGGTTGAAGATCGGGAGCTGGATCTTGAGGCGGGGATTGATCTGCTCGAGAACCCGGTTCACGCGTCGCCGCAGGATCCAACGGGCCGAAGGAACGAGTAGCCGGTCGAGGACCGCAAAAAGAGCGAGGAGACCGGCCAGAATGGCGAGCCACAGGGGAAGGGTGATCGTCCGGAACATCGTCGGGCCCCCCTGAGCATACCGGCTGCAGCCCGCTCGAAGAGGAGTGCGGCCGGCCTCAGTCGACCCGACCCCGCGCCGCCACGCGCAGTTCCTCTTCGACACGGCCGGCGCGCACGCCGTAGACACGGTCGTGGAGGTTCGAGACCACACAGGCATGGTTGGGGAGAATCGAGACCCGAGACCCGACGCGAAAGCGGTCCCCCGGGGCGACCCGGATCACACCGTGCTCCTCGGAGAGCCGCTCGAGGCGGCTGGAGGTGCCGAGGATGAGACCGTGTCCCCCCTCGCGAGGCCGCAGCGCGTCGGAGGAAAGCGTCTTCGATCCCGCGTCGACGACGGCACGGTCGGCGGCCGGGACGCTGACGATTGTGGTGAGAACGGTCATGGCGCAATCCGCCGGGGAGCAGGTCCCGAGGGCGACCTGCGAGGCGTCGTGGTAAACGTAGTTACCGGGGCGGCATTCGGTGACCCCCGAGACGCGCATGCCTTCGGCCGCCGTGGGCGTCGACCCGACCGAGACCTCCTCGACGGGAAGGCCTGCCTCCCGGAGGGTCGCCGCGCCAGCGGCCACCGTCTCTCCCTCGACGCGCCCGATGCGGGACACGGCGTCCGGTGTCTCCGCGTGATACGCCTGCCCGGCGTGCGTGAAGACGCCGCGCAAGCGAAGGCCCGGAAGTTCCGAGATCTGCCGCGCGGCTTCCCGCACCTTCGACGGCTCGACGCCGACGCGGTGGAAGCCGCAATCGATCTTGAGCAGCACATCCAGCCGGCGGCGCGCCGCGTCAAATACTTCGGAGAGCGTTCGGGCGCCTTCCAGACTGTCGGCGCCGACGGCCAGCCGCACCCGGTCGGAGAGCGCCACCAGGCGCCGCGCGCGGTCGGCCCCGACGGTGGGGTAGGCGAGAAAGATGTCGTCGAAGCCGGCCTCCGCGAAGACCTCGGCCTCGCCGACCTTTGCCAGCGAAAGACCCGCGGCTCCGGCGGAAATTTGCATCCGCGCGATCTCGACCACCTTGTGTGTCTTTGCATGCGGACGCAACTTGACGTTCGCCTCGCGGGAGCGTGCCGCCATTCTCGAGATGTTTCGCTCGAGAACGTCGAGATCGATGAGAACGGCCGGCGTCGAGAGATCTTCGATGGCTCGCATGGTGGTCCGCATTATGCGGCGGCGCCACCGCCGCCTATACGTGGGCGTAGAAGGGCAGGACCTTCAGGAAGAAGAAAAGGAGCTCGTTTGCGGCGAGCGCCGCGAGAATCAGGAGACAAAGCCGATTGCGCAGGGGGCGAGCCGGCCAGAGCTCGGCGGTGGGCAGGACGAAGGCGAGCAGCAGGGCCCCGATGACGCCGAAGAAGTAGCGGCCGTGCGTGGCGCGCATCTGCCCGGCGGACTGAAAGGCCTCCCACAGGATTCCCGTATAGAACGCGAGGAAGACCAGAATGGCGAACTGGGCGGAGAAGACGAGCGCCCCGCCGGAGCTCGTGTTCGTTCTCCAAACGCGGGTCACCGAGAGAAACGGCACCGCCACGAGCGATCCGTAGACGAGCGCCTTGGCAGCGGCGCCGGCTCCCCCCGTTCCCGTCCGAGACGTCTCGAAGGCGAGCAAGAAGACGATGGCGAAGAGGACCCAGCTTGCCTTCGCCCAGAGACCGGCTGGCCAGAGTCGCTCCTGGTGGGCGCACCAGAGGATCGCGTGCAACGCCAGCGCCAGCAAGAGGACCAGGTAGATCGTCAAGAACGGCCCCGATACTTGAAACCAGCGCACGGTGCCACCGCCGGTTCCGGTCCAGCCGATCAAGCCGAAGAAGTTCTTGAAAGTGTGATCCGCCACCGGATTGCTCCTCAGGAAAGCGAGGAGGGCCGTCGGGTCGAGGGTCTCGCCGGAGAGAGGGTGGACGCCGCCTCGGCCTCCGAGCCGCCACTGTCGAAGAACCCAGAGGGCAGGGAGCGAGAAGGCGATGGCAGCCGTCGCGAGGCTGCGGAGGGCGCGGCGGGAGGCCGCGCCCGGCAGGTGGAAGGGCAGCAAGAGCAACCACGCGAGCGCCAGAGGAACGGCCGTGAGCTTGACGGCGGCGCCGGCGGCGAGCGCGATGCCGAGCCGCGTGGCGTCAGCCGGGTCGTGAGCGCGCAGCAGGCGCGTCCAAAAGAGGGCGGCCAGGCCGCCGAGCAGGGCGGACAGAACGTCGTTGCTGACGCCCGCGGACATGTGCGAGTACATCGGAACGAATCCCACGGCCGCCGCCGCGGCCATGGCGGCGAGCGGGTCCGCGCCTGCTTGCCGCAGGATGAGAAAGAAGACGGGCAGCGCGGCGGCGCCGAAGAGCGCCGAGGAGAGTCTCGTCAGCCGGACCTGCCACGCGAGGTTGCCGGTCATGACTCGTGCCGCCCAGAGAAACGGCACCGCCGCGAGGTGGTAGCCCGGCGGATGGATCGCGATCCAGTTCGGCGTGGGAGCATCTCCGCCGCCGCGCTTCCACGCCGCGACGAGAGCGGGCGGGATCGTGCTCTGGCCGACGCGAGGCAGACCGCGCCCGTCGGCGATATCGGCGATGTACGCGAAGTGGCCGACCTCGTCCGGCACGTCCCAGAGCGGCGTCACGAAGAGGGCGAGGGCTGCGGCTTTCAGGAAGAAGAGAAGGGCGAACGCCCACATCACGCCCGGAACACCCTGCGCCCGCGACGCGCTGCCCGGCATGGGCTAGGCCGGAAACGAGTCGGGGGAGTCCACCGCGCGGCGGTGCCATTCCTCGTCGATGTTGCAGCCGGTGACCAGCAGGACGATCGGTCCGGAGAGGTCCACGAGCCTCGGCAGAACGGCGAGAGCCGCGGCAGCCGCACCCTCGGCCCGGATTCCTCCAGCGGCGTAGAGGCCCACCGCTCGCGCGATCTCGCGTTCCGACACCGTCTCCATCCGATCGACGACCCGGCGGAGAGCTTCGACCGCCCTCGGGACGGCGACCCGAACGGCGATGCCATCGGCGAAGGTCGCCATTCGCGCGCAGTCCACGGCGCGGCCCGCGCGCCAGGAATGCTCCATCACGGGTGCCTCCTTCGCGACGGCCCCGACGAGTCGGGTGTTCGGCGCCCTTCGGCGGAGAACCTCACCAATGCCGCCGATCAGCGCGCCGTTGCCGACCGGCACGACAACGGCCCCGGGCGGTTCGGCGCTCTGCTCCAGAATCTCGCTCGCGATCGCGCCGTATCCCTCGTACTGGGCGGGCTCGTCTCCGTCTTCGAAGAAGGGGAGGCCCTTGTCACGGGCGAAGGCGCGGGCGCGCTCTTTCGCGGCGTCGAAGTCGGAGCCGCCCTCGCGAAGCTCCGCGCCGAGAGACGCGATGCGGCCGAGCTTCGAGCGGGAAGCACCGCGGGGAACGAAGACGGACGCCGAGAGACCGAGACGGGCCGCGGCCCACGCGGTCGCTGCGCCCTGGTTGCCGGTCGAAGCCGTCACGACACCGCGCGCGCCGCGAGCTTGGTACGCTTCGAGAACCGGCAGGGCGCCACGCCACTTGAAGGCTCCGAGCTCGTTGCGGTCTTCGCGCTTGAGCAGTAGCGCGCGCCCGGCGGCGATCGGGGCGGGAGCCGGCTCGAGAGGGGTCGACGGCGTCACGAGAGATATCATCCACCGAAGATCGTCTCGACGGGAGGTCTGATGAGACGTCGGCACTCCGCCGCGGTGTGGGCTCTTCCGCTGCTCTTCTTGACGGCGCCGGCCCGGGCGGGAATGAGGGTCTATGTCTCGGTCGATCTGGAGGGAGTCGCCGGCGTCGTCACCGGCGATCAGTTGAACCCGGCCGGCTTCGAGTACGAGCGGTTCCGCGGGTTCATGACCGACGAGGCGATGGCCGCCATCGAGGGCGCCGAGTCGGCCGGCGCCACCGAGTTCGTCGTTTCCGACTCGCACGGCAACGGCGAGAGCCTGCTGATCGAGCGTTTTCCCGAGAACGTCACGATCGTGCGCTCCTGGCCGCGGCCCCTGGGGATGATGCAGGGTCTCGACGAGAACTTCGCCGCGGCGATCTTCATCGGGTATCACGCGAGCACCACCAATCCGAACGGCGTGCGCGCGCACACGTTCTCCTCGGCGACCTTGGCAGATGTCCGCGTGAACGGCGTTTCGATGACCGAGGCCGGAATGAATGCGGCAATCGCCGGCCACTTCAATGTTCCGGTCGTGATGATCTCCGGGGACGATGCGATCGTGAAGGAAGCGAAGGCCCTATTGCCCGACGTCGAGGGAGCGACCGTGAAGTGGGCCTACGGCTTTCATTCGGCTCGGACGCTGACTCCCGAAGCGGCCTGCGGCCGGATTCGGGAGACTGCGCGGCGAGCCATCGCACGGGCGAAGGACGTCAAGCCCTATCGTTTGAAGGAGCCCGTGGACCTCGACTTGCGGTTCAAGAACTACCGGCCGGCGGAGCTGCTGGCCTACTTGCCGGGGATTGAACGTGTGGACGCGCACGCGATCCGATTCCGAGCCCGAGACGTGGTGGAGGTGTCGCGCTTTCTCGAGTTCGTAACCAGCTACGAGCCCGGTCTCGCCCCGTGAGCGCCCGCGGGATCCTGCCGCCTCACATTCTCAACGCCATCATCCGCAACGGAACGCCGGCGCAGCGGCGCCGCGCGCTGGCGACGCTCGGCGTCTCCGAGAGGCTCCGCGGACGGCGCGAGGTCCTGGCACTGACGTTGGTACCCGTGCCGGCCGGCCGCAAGCGACGCACGGTCTACGACGCCGGGCATTCGACGCGCCTGCCGGGCTCGCTCGTTCGCGGAGAGGGAGATCCCGAGTCGGCCGACGTCGCCGTCAACGAGGCCTACGATGGGGCGGGCTCCACGTACGATCTGTACTTCGACGAGTATGGCCGCAACTCGATCGACGGCCGCGGGATGCGGATCGACTCGACGGTCCACTACGGTGTCGCCTACGACAACGCCTTCTGGGACGGCGCGCAGATGGTGTACGGAGACGGAGACGGGGAGCTCTTCGAGCGCTTCACCATCTCCATTGACGTGATCGGGCACGAGCTGACGCACGGAGTGACTGACAGCGAGGCGGCCCTCGAGTACCACGACCAGCCGGGCGCGTTGAACGAGTCCTTCTCGGATGTCTTCGGTTCGCTCGTGAAACAACGCCAACGCCAGCAAACCGCCGCCGAGGCCGATTGGATCATCGGTGAGGGCCTGTTCACGGCAAAGGTGCGCGGCGTGGGCTTGCGCTCGCTCAAGGCGCCCGGCTCGGCCTATTCGGACCCGATCCTGGGCAACGACCCGCAGCCGGCGCACATGGACCGTTACGATTCCTCGCCGGAGGACAACGGCGGGGTTCATGTCAACTCGGGGATCCCGAACCATGCCTTCTATCTCGCTGCGATCGCGATCGGCGGCTTCGCCTGGGAGAAGGCGGGGAGAATCTGGTACGCGGCGTTGACCGAACGCCTGCGCCCGAATTCCGATTTTGCGGGGGCCGCGAAGGCGACGGAAACCGCGGCGGGCGAGATCTTCGGATCCGGCGGAGCGGAGCAGAAGGCGGTTCGCGACGCCTGGAGGCGGGTCGGGCTCTAGAGTTCCCGGAAATCTTCTCGGGAAAATCTCGGCTTTGTTGCCGCTTGCCTCCGGCCCCCCCGCGGCGTGAGAATGTCATGTCATTCGACAACTCCGAGGCGGGAAGCATGAGTAGCCCGATACGTGTCTCGGTCGTGCGGTCCGGCGGCTTGGCCGGGATCAAACGCGCCGCCTCGCTCGACACCGAGACGCTCGACGAGCAGCGCGCCGCGCAGCTGCGGCGCCTCGTCGAGGAGGCCGACGTCGCGCATGTCTCGGAGCCAACGATCCGCTCGACACGCGATCGGGACCGATTTCACTTCACGCTGACGGTCCAGCACGGGGCCTTCGAGCACTCCCTGACCTTCGCCGAGGAGCGCACGCCCGAGCAGGTCCAGCCGCTGCTCGAAATGGTGTGGCGCGAGGGCCAAGCGGACTTCGACGACACCAAGACCGTCTAGCTTGCCGACCGACTCCCAAACGTCCCGACGGCGATCCTCCCGCTTTCGCGATTCCTTCTCTGTCGCGATCTGCTCCAAGTCGAGCGCCTCCTTCGGCGTGGGTGACTCGGCGAGAGCCGCTCGGCTGGAGATGGGAGACCGGCGGCGCTTCTACGGAGCCCGGAGAAACCTCTCGGGTATCGGACTCTCCGGTCCTTCGGTGTCCCAGACGATGGAGAGGATGGCCCACCGGTCGCCCGCGCGAACCGCCTGAATGCTGTTGACACCGCGCAAGAAGGGCTTCGGGTCGTCCGCCCGAAAACGCGCCTCGTAGGCCGAGAGGACAACCGTGAAGTCGCCGTAGGCGACGGTCTCGCGCCCGATCTCCCGCTCGAAGAAGCCCGCGGGCTTGCCTTGTTGTCGGCGCGCCGCAATTCCCTGACGGCTCGCCTCGCGGAACTCGTCGAAAGAGAGCGACCTCCAGTGCGGGGCGCCGGGATGCTGCGGCGGCATCAGGCGGGCTCCCGGGACGAAAAGCGGCTGGAGACGCTCCCAGTCGGGTTCCGCGCCCGGGGTGTGCGAGACCCCCTCGTACAGCGCGCGGATGAGCAGATCGAGGGAGGCATTGTCGCCCGGAGGAGGCTCCGGTGCTGGCGTCCGGTCAGGCGGAAACTGCGGCGTCTTGGCCCTGGCCGTCGCGGCGAGCGCGGCGACGGCCCGGGCAGCCAGCTCTACGGTGGCGTCCGGCGTTTGCGCGCTGGGGCCGCAAGACAGTCCGATCAGGGCGGTTCCCATTGCCGCGACCGCGAGCGCTCGCTTCTTCCACATGGGCGGGGGCTCGGCGACTCCTCCGAGAATTGCCGTGCTCAACGGTACACCCGTTTGCGGGTCCCGATCCCTCCCTCGATTAGACTGCGCGCCGATCGCCGGCTGGACAAACGATCGCCGTTCCAGCGGGCTCGTGGAGGTCTGATGGAGGAGCCCGACACCAAGTCGCTGCCCGAAAATGCCTATCGGCCGCTCGAGGCCGGGGAGTCCTACGCTCCGGTGGTGCCCGCGCGGGTGGTCCTGCCGGAAGCGACGGCCCGGTCGGTCGGATGGGGCCTCTTCCTCTGCGCCGTCTTCACGGCCGCTTCGGCCTACTCGGGCCTGAAGGTGGGTCAGGTCATGGAGGCGGCGATCCCGATCTCGATCCTCACGATCGGACTCGCGCGCGCCTATCGCCGGCGCTCGAGCCTGCTCGAGAACGTCATCACGACCGGAATCGGAGGCGTTTCGGGCGCGGTCGTGGCAGGAGCGATCTTCACCCTTCCGGCTCTCTACATCTTGAAGCTCGATCCGCGGCCGTGGCAGACGATCTTCCTGTGCCTGGCCGGAGGCTGCCTGGGCACCCTTTTCCTGATCCCGCTGCGGCGCTACTTCGTGCGGGACATGCACGGCCAGTTGCCCTACCCGGAGGCGACCGCGATCACCGAGGTCCTCGTCACGGGCGAGAAAGGGGGCTCGCAGGCGAAGCTTCTTCTGCAGGCGACCGGGATCGCGGGGGTCTACGACTTCTTCGTGACGACCTTCCAGGTGTGGAAGGAAACGTTGAACTTTCGGTTCGTGCCGGTCGTCGCGGCGCTCGCGGAGAAGGGACGGCTGGTGCTTCAGTTCGACGCGATCGCCTTCATCCTGGGTCTCGGGTACGTCATGGGACTTCGCTCCTCGACGCTCCTGTGCGCGGGCGGCGCCCTCGCGAACCTGGTGCTCGTGCCCCTGATCTGGTTCATCGGCCGGAACTTTCCGGACGTGACGGTCTATCCGGCCGCCGTGCCGATCGCAAAGATGACGGCGACCGAGATCTATCGAGGGTACGTGCGGTTCATGGGTGTCGGCGCGATCGCCACGGCGGGCATCTTCGGCATCGTCAAGTCGCTCCGAATCGTGGCCGGGTCCTTCTCGATCGCCGCGAAGGCCTTTCGCCACGGCGAGGGGGAGGGTCGGGAGCGCACCGATGTGGATGTCGCGGTCGTCAAGATCCTGGCTGGCGTGGTCGTGTCCTCCGTGGCCGTGGCGATCTTCCTCGGAAGCCTGGGGGTCACGACCGTCGTGGTCCTGGTCGGCCTCGCGCTGACTCTCGTCTTTTCCTTCTTCTTCACGTCGGTTGCCGCCAACGCCATCGCGACGACGGCGCGCAATCCGGTTTCCGGCATGACGATGCTGACGATCATCATCTCCTCGGTCGTGCTTCTGGAGTTCGGCGTCTCCGGAAGAACCGGAATGTTCTTCGTCATGGCGATCGCGGCATTCGTTTGCACGGCGCTCTCTGTCTCGGGCCAGTTCATCACGGACCTGAAGACCGGTTATTGGCTGGGCTCAACGCCCGCCGCGCAGGAGAGAGTCAAGTTCTACGGTGTCCTCGTCTCGTCGGTCGTCGTGGGTCTCGTGATCGTGGCGCTCGCGCAGACGTTCCAGTTCGGCGAGGCGGCCCCGGGGGACACGCGAGTGGTGCTCGCTTCGCCACAGGCCTCGATCATGAAGGCCCTGGTCGAGGGCTTCATGAGCCGGCAGCCGGTGGCGTACCTGCTCTTCGCGGCCGGCGGCATGATCGCCGTGACCATGGAAATGCTCGCCGTGCCGCCGCTGATTTTTGCCCTCGGCATGTACCTGCCTCTCGAGCTGAACACGCCCGCGCTGGTGGGCGGAGTGATCGCGCATTTTGTGGGGAAGCGGTCCGAGAAGACCGGCGGCGAGGCCGGCCGGACGATGCGGGAACGGGCGGTCATCATCGCCTCGGGCCTGATGGCCGGCGGCGCGCTCGGCGGAGTCTTGGGTGCCGCGCTTCGGCTGTTCGGGTGGTACCGGGAGGATCTGATCAAGTTGCCGTGGTACGACAGCGACCCGGTCTCGCAAACCGTCAGCGCCGTCGGGTTCATCGGCCTCTGTCTCTACCTCTGGTTCGGTACGATGAAGGGGCGCAAGGAGGCTTGATGGATCGCCTGGCGCAATTGACAGCGACCGCCATCCTGGGGATCGACACGCTCTGGGGGGGCGACGTGATGAACCCGTCCGGGACGGGCCGCTTCATCGCGGACTCCTGGTTTTCGGACGATCCGCTGCCGGAGGCCTACACCCACCCGGCGGCAAGAAAGGTGCGGAAGGCGGGAGGAGTCTCGGCGAAGCAGCCGGATCGAGCGGCAATCGAAGACTACCTCGGCGTCGCCGACGTCAAGGGCGCCATCGACGCGATGGCGTCGGAGGGCAAGAAGCTCGGCGGCTTGCGCGCAGCCTACTTCGAAGGGCTCGGGGTCTGTTTTGCGGCCATGTGGGATCTCGTCCTCGAGATTCTCGGGAAGGGCGAGCCGGTCCCCTACGAGCGCTGCGTGGCCGGATCGACCGGCAGGCCGCCGGAGCCCTCGCGCCCGCAGGAGAAGCGCCGTCGCGTCGCGGATCTGTTGGCAAAGGCGGGCTACCCGTCGAAGACAGGAGAGGAACTGCTCGCGGCCGTCGATGCCTGGCGGCGGGAGCGGCTGGTTCCCTCCAAATCGATCCCGGCGCTCGCGGACGCCTTCATCGCCGAGTTCGACGCGGGCACCGTGAAACATCTGGCGCCGCATCTTCCGGCCGACTTGCGCGAGGTGCCGCGGGCGAACATGCGGTTCCTCCCGATCCAGGACGCCTGGTTCTCGGGCTCGATGAACTATCTGGGACGGGCTCGCCGGCCGGACGGCTCCCCGGAGTACGAGGCGACCTACGAGATCAACGCGTCCTTGCAAATTGCCGTGCCCGAGTTCATGCAGCTCGTCTCCCACGAGGTCATCCCCGGCCACGTGACGACGTCCGCCCTGATCCAGGGGCTCTACGTGCGGGGACGGATCGGCTTCGAGGGAACCGTCCTCACGATGAACACCCGTGGGGCCGCGCTCTTCGAGGGAATCGCGAACAACGCGATCCTGATCGCGGCAGGCTTGACGGAGCTCGACGAGCTCCCAGACGAGGACTTGCAGATCGGCGTCCTGCTCGCGCACCTGCAGGACGACGCCAAGAACCAGTCTTCCTATCTGACCTGGAAGGAGGGGGCTCCCCAAGAGGAGGTCGCGGCCGTTCTGCGACGCGATTACCTGGTCTCCGAGGAGCGCGCCGACAAGCTTTCCGGCGCGTGGGGCCGGCATCCCCTCCTCGGGCGCATGTACTTGCCCGCCTACCGCGCCGGCACGGAGGCCGTGGCGGAGCTGCGGCGCAAGTATCCGCCCGCCAGGGTGCTTCCGGTCCTGTACGGCTGCGCGGGCCTCGTGGACGTCGTGACGGTGCGCCAGGCGCTCGGAGAGACCGGGAAGGCGCTCCGCGCGTGAGGCGCACCGTTTAACCCTTGCCGCGAGCCTTCGTCGCGTAGAGGATGCGATCCGCGGCGGCGAGAAGCTCGTCGGCTGTCGCGCCGTCTCGGGGATAGACGGCGACCCCCAGACTGACGGAGACGGGCGGGGTTTCGCCGTCGAGGGTCAGCTGTTCGGAGACTCGGCGAGCCGCCTGCCAGGCCTCGGCCTCGTCGATTTCGGGCAGCACGAGCGCAAACTCGTCGCCGCCGAACCGCGCGGCCGTGTCCATGGCCCGCGACGAGAGTTGAAGCTCCCGCGCCACCCGGCAGAGGGCTCGGCTTCCCGCGACGTGGCCGTGCCGGTCGTTGATGTCTTTCAAACCGTCGACGTCCAGGAAGACCAGCGCGAAGGGCCGCCCGGTCCGTTCGGAGCGATTGATCTCCCACTCGAGCACGGCGATCAGTTGCCGGTAGTTGGCGATCCCGGTCAGGGGATCGCTCACCGACAAACGTCGAAGTTGTTGCTCGACCTGACGGCGTTCCGCCACCTCGGCGGCGAGCGTCAGGGTCATCACCGAGACCACGCCCATGAACGCCTGGAGGAGGAGGAGCGACTCATTTTGTGATTCCCGAGCGAAGGGTCCGAAGCCGCGAAGGGTTCCCCACACGGCGATTCCGGAAAGCAGGAGGACGGCAGTGGCCGCTTCGCGCCGAGTGAAGCGGAGGGCCGCCCACAGGAGAAACGGAATGCAGAGGAATTCCAGGGGATAGGTCTTGACGGGGGAAGGAAAGTACCCGCCGAAGACGAGCAGTCCGACGAGCGCGAGAGAGGCGAGCTGGACCGCGGCCTCCGGAAGCTGGCGCAGGCCAAAGGGGTTGCGGGGGCGAGCGCTCCACAACAGCACGACCGGCGCAACGATCAGGGCGCCCGCCGCGTCGCCCAGCCACCATGTCAACCAGATCGATCCGTACTCCGACGATCGGGCCAGGCCGCCCAGGATCAGAGTCGTGACGCCGCACGTGGCGCTGATGGCCGTGCTGAAAATCGCGCCGAAAACCGCGAACTTGAAGACGTCTCGAGCGTGATCGAACGCCCCGCGGCCCCCGGCAAAGCGATCGATCAGGTAGGCGCCGGCGAGTCCCTCGAGGGTATTGCCGACGCCGATGCCGATCGAGGTCGCGATAGAGCCCGCGGTCGTGAGGTTGACGAGAAAGGCGCCGAGCAGGATGCCCGGCCAGACGCGCAAACCGAGGAGCAGGAAGGCCGCCAACGCGATCCCGGTCGGCGGCCACACGGCGGTGGCGCTCGCGTTGACGAAGGCCAGGCGGAGCCCGAGCTTGCCCGCGACGAAGTAGATGCCAGCCAGGCCTGCGAGCACGGCCAGCCTTCTGGCCGCTCGTGAGCGGGTCATCTTCGAGGGTGATGCAATTTCGGTGCTGGCCCCGGGCCTCGCCGGGCAAGGGAGGCCTCCCCTGCCAGCCGCGGCGGCGTCCACGAGCACCCTGCCGGCACTGTTCCACGACGCATCGGTTCTCCGGAAACGGCTGAGCCTCTTCGTCAGCGCGATTGCTGGGCGCTGTGTATCCTAATTGCGGCGGCGGAGCGCGGCAGTGGTCTCCGGCTGCTTCGACGTCCTTCTTGCTGACAGGCTTGGCGATCGGCGTCGGCCGGGCGCTTCGGCCTCAGCGCGTTTCGATTTCGTAGACGTCGATTCCGGTTCCGAGCTTCGCGAAGCGGTCGATCGGGCTCGGCCGGATGAGCCGCAAGAGCTCCGGCCGCCGGGTCTTGCCGAAGATCGCGAGCGTGACGCCCTGTTCTTCGGCAAAGCGGAGCAGCTCCGTCGCGACGTCGTCGCCCTGAAGCCACACGACCTTCGCACCGAGCTCCATGGCGAGAGTCACGTTCTCGGAAAGCAGCCGGTGCTCCCGCGCGCTCATCCTCTGCGGGCTGTCACGCTTGGTCCGGACGTAGACCGCGAACCAGTTCGTGTTGAGACGCCCCGCGATCGCCGAGGCGCGGCGCAGGAGCGCGCGTGTGGTCTCGGGGTTGGAGGAGATCGCGACCATCGCCTTGGCGCCCACGGGCTCGGCGGCGGCCGAACCGTCGGTGCCGCGGCGCTCCGCCTCGAGACGGTCGGCGATCTGGCGCATCGCGAGCTCCCGCAGCGAAGCTAGGTTTTCCTCGGTGAAGAAGTTCTGGAGCGCGGTCGTGATGCGCTCGGCGGGATAGATCTTGCCCGCGCGAAGGCGATCGATGAGCTCTTCGGATGGCAGGTCGACGTTGACCACGGCGTCGGCCTGGCGCAGAAGGCGGTCCGGAACGCGCTCGCGAACTTCGACGCCCGTGACGCGCGAGACGATCTCCTGCACCGACTCGAAATGCTGGATGTTGACCGTCGTCATCACGGCGATGCCGGCCGCCAGGATGTCCTCGACGTCCTGGTAGCGCTTTTCGTTCTCGACGCCCGGAACGTTGGTGTGGGCGAGCTCGTCGACGAGGACGACCTCCGGCTTTCTCTTCAAGATCGCCGACAGGTCCATCTCTTCGAGCTCACGGCCCTTGTAGGAGACGCGGCGTCGCGGGATGACCTCGAGATCTCCGATCTTGGCAAGCGTCTCGGCTCGGCCGTGCGTCTCGATAACGCCGGCGACGACGTCGATGCCCTGTGCCTTTAATGCGTGAGCGTCCTCCAGCATCTGATAGGTTTTCCCGACGCCCGCGGCATGGCCGATGTAGATCTTGAGCTTTCCCCGGCGTGACTTCTCGATGAGCCGCAGGAAGGTATCCGGGGAGGTTCTGCCCTCTTCCTGGTGCATGAATTGATCTTAGAGCCTTCGCGCGTCCCTACGTCGCGAGCAGCAGCTGCTCGACGATCGGACCGAGCGCCAGGGCGGGGAGGTAGGAAAGCGCTCCGATGATGAGAGCCGCGCCGACGAGAACGACAGCGAAAGTGAAAGAGTCGGTCGGCAGAGTTCCCGCCGTCATGGGCCGCCGCCCTTGACGCGCGAAGCGCCCGGCCAGAGCGAGAGCCGGGATCGCCAGGCCGAAGCGTCCGGCGAGCATCGCCACGGCCGTCGAGAGGTTGTAGAAGGGGCTGTTCGCGGAGAGTCCGCCGAAGGCCTGGCCATTGTTTGCAAAGGACGACGTGAAGGCATAGAGAATCTCGGAGAAGCCGTGGGGGCCGCGATTGGTGGTCAATCCGGCGAGGCCGGCCGGCACGGCCACGGCGACCGCCGTTGGGATGAGTACGGCGGCGGGCGCCACCAGTGTATAGAGCATGATGAGCTTGATCTCGCCGGAGGCGATGATCTTCCCGGCAAACTCGGGCGTTTTTCCAATCATCAATCCGGCCGCGAAGAGCCCGATGAATGCCGTGAAGAGGATGCTGTAGAGGCCGGCCCCCAGCCCGCCGAAGACCATTTCGCCGAGCAGCATGTTGGCGAGCGGGATGAGCCCCCCGGCCGGTGTGTAGCTGTCGTGCATGGAGTTCGTCGAGCCGGTCGCGCCGTTCGAAGTCGTGATCGCCCCCAGGACCGAACCCCCGATGCCGAATCGAACTTCCTTTCCCTCCATGTTGCCGCCGGGCTGATTCTCCGTCGCGGAACTCTCGATTCTGCCCGCGCGAGCGACCCATGGGTTGCCGCCTTGCTCAGCGGCATGGCAGAGCGTCAGTCCGATCGAGAAGAGACAGGCCATCACTCCGAAGAGGACCCACCCCTGACGCGGTCGGCCGAGCATTCGACCAAACGTGTAGGGAAGCGCCGCCGGGAGGGCCGCGATGGCGAGCATCTCGAGGAAATTCGCGAGTGGCGTCGGGTTCTCGAAGGGATGGGCGCCGTTGGCGTTGAAGAAACCTCCGCCGTTTGTTCCCAGGTTCTTGATGATTTCGAACGGCGCAACAGGACCCTGGGCGATCGACTGCGGCCGACCTTCGAGCGTGGTCGCCCGGGTGTACGGCTCGAAGTTCGCCGGCACCCCCTGCCAGACCAGCAGAAGGGCGCCGACGAGCGCGATCGGTAGGAGGACCCACAGAATGGAGCGAACGACGTCCACCCAGAAGTTCCCGATGCCCGGCGACTTGGTCCGGACAAGACCCCGGAGGAAGCCGATGCCGACGGCGAGGCCCGCCGCAGCAGCGAGAAAGTTCTGAGCCTCGAGCCCGACCATCTGGCTGAAGTAGCTCATCGTCGTCTCGCCGCCATAGGCCTGCCAGGTAGCCGTCGTCGAGAAGCTGATCGCGGTGTTGAAGGCGAGGTCCGGCGTCATCGGAGTTTTCAGTAACGCCGCGTCGTACCAGGGAAGCAGGGGCTGCGCCCGCAGGAGCCCGTAGAGGAGGAGTGCCCCAAACAGGCTGAACAGGAGAAATGCGCCGCTGTACTCGCTTGCCGCCATGTCGTGACGGGGATCCACACCGAGGACGCGGTAGATGCCGTTCTCGATGGGACGCAGCAGCCGATCCGGGAGCGTCCATTCTCCCTGGAAAACGCGTGCCATGTAACCGCCAAGCGGCTTGACGAGCAGGGTGACGCAGAGGAGGAACGCGGTGTACTGGAGAAAAATGGGGAAGGTCATCGATCTCTACCGGCCCGCAGCAGGGCCACTTGGTCGAGCGCGAGGTTCAAAGCGAGCACGTTGACGCGGGGCTCTCCCAGGAAGAGCCATTGCCGTGGCTCGGTGTGGAGGGCGATGAGCCGCAAGACCCTTTCCAGAGGCAGGTGGCGAGCCCGCGCGACACGGGTGGCCTGTAAGGCGGCATTGGCCGGGCTGATGTGGGGGTCGAGCCCGCTTCCCGAACGGGTAACGGCATCTACTGGGAGGGGCGATTGTCGTGTCAACCCGTTCTCTCGCCGATAGGCCGCCGCGAGCTGTGAGATACCGTCGTACGACTCGTTTGCGTCCGGCTTCCAGGGATCGTGCCGAGCACCCGCCGTGAGGCTCGGGCTCAAAGGGCCCAGGTTGGTGCCTGCGGAGGACAATCCGTCGTAGCCGGATCCGGCCGCCGAGGGGCGGGGATGGAAGTAACCCGGCGCTCGGAAGTCCTGCCCGATCAGCTCGGAGCCCGTGACACGCCCGTCCTTGTCGATCAGGCTGCCCGCGGCCTGCCGCGGAAAGAGGGACCGGGCGAGAAGCGTGACGACAAGCGGGAAGACGACGCCCGTCAGAACCGTGAGCAGGAGGACCGCGAAGGCCGCGGCGCGCAGCTGATTCTTGATGGCCGCGGATACGCTCGAAGACCCTGGAGGCTCCGATGCCATAGCGGGCCTCTTAGGGATGCGCGAGGGTCCGGTCGAGATCGAGGTTGGTCAGGAGAACGTTGACGCGCGGCTCTCCGAGGAGCCCGAGAGTGCGGGGCTCGATGTGCCTCCCGATGACCTCGACGACTCGCTGCTCGGTGACGCCGCGGGCCTTGGCGACGCGCGCCGCCTGCCACAGGGCGGCGTCGGGCGAGAGGTGCGGATCGAACCCGGAGGCGGACGTGGTCACGAGGTCCGCGGGAACGGGACGAGTATCGCCCGGCCGGTCCGCCCGCGCAGCGGTGACCGCGGCCTCAATGGCCTTCGCGAGGTCGGCGTCGGTAGCCCCCTTGTTGGTGCCGCCCGATGCGGTGGCGTCGTAGCCGTCCTTGCCGGCAGCGGAAGGGCGGGAATGCAGGTATTGAGGGCCCGCGAATTTCTGGCCGATCAGCTCCGAGCCAACGACGCGCCCGCCTGCCTTGACGAAGGAGCCGTTTGCCCTTTCCGGCCAGAAGAGGTGTCCCAGGGCGGTAACGGCGGCGGGATAGGCGCCTCCGAGGAGGACCGTCAGAACCAGGACGTAAACGGTGGAACGGATGGCGAGTTTCATGACACCTTGCCTCTCAGGCCAGATGCAGGGCCAGAACGATCCAGTCAATGAGCTTGATTCCGACAAACGGCACAACCACTCCGCCCACGCCATAGATCCAAAGGTTGCGCGAAAGGATGCGCGCGGCTCCGAGCGGACGGTACTTAACACCACGCAGGGCCAACGGAATCAGGGCGATGATGATCAGGGCGTTGAAGATGACCGCGGAGAGGATCGCCGACTTCGGGTTGCCGAGCCGCATGATGTTGAGCGCGTTCAACGCGGGATAGGTCGCCGCGAACATCGCCGGCAGGATCGCGAAGTACTTCGCCACGTCGTTGGCGATCGAGAAGGTCGTCAGAGACCCACGCGTCATCAGGAGCTGCTTTCCGATCTCGACGATCTCGATCAATTTCGTGGGATTCGAGTCGAGATCGACCATGTTGCCCGCCTCGCGCGCGGCCTGGGTTCCCGTGTTCATCGCCACACCGACGTCCGCCTGCGCCAGGGCGGGCGCGTCGTTGGTGCCGTCACCCGTCATGGCGACGAGGTTTCCGCCCTCCTGCTCTTTGCGGATGAGCGCGAGCTTCTGCTCGGGCGTGGCCTGGGCGAGAAAATCGTCGACGCCCGCCTCGCGAGCGATGGCTGCGGCAGTCAAGGGATTGTCTCCCGTAATCATGATCGTCCGGATCCCCATGGCCCGCAGCCGGTCGAAACGGTCCCTCATCCCGGCCTTGACGATGTCCCGCAGCGCGACCACCCCGAGCACCCGGGACCCCTCCGCGACCAGAAGCGGTGTCGCACCCTCGGCCGAGATCCGGTTGAGCAGGTCGGAGACCGCCGGCTCGATCGTTCCTCCCTGGGCGCGCACCCACTCCGCCACCGAGTCTCCCGCCCCCTTTCGGATCTCCCGCCCGTTGAAGTCGACGCCCGACATGCGTGTGGCGGCGGAGAATGGAATGAACTTCATCCCTTCGACACGCCGGGCCCGAAGAGCGAACTGTTCCTTGGCGAGGACGACGATCGAGCGCCCTTCTGGGGTCTCGTCGGCGAGCGAGGAGAGCTGCGCCGCTTCGGCCAGGTCACCGGGGAGCACGTGGGGCGCCGCGATGAACTCCGTGGCCTCCCGGTTTCCCAGGGTGATCGTTCCGGTCTTGTCGAGGAGCAGGACGTTGACGTCTCCGGCAGCCTCGACCGCGCGGCCGGACATCGCGAGCACGTTGTGCTGGAGGACCCGATCCATGCCCGCGATGCCGATAGCCGAGAGCAGGCCGCCGATCGTCGTCGGGATCAGGCAGACCAGAAGCGCGATGAGGACCGGCGTCGTCGCGGTCCCCTTGGCATAGAGCGCGAACGGGCGGAGCGTCACGGTGGCGATCAGGAAGACGATCGTCAATCCGGCGAGCAGGATCGACAGGGCGATCTCGTTGGGTGTCTTCTGCCGCGAGGCGCCCTCGACGAGCGCGATCATGCGGTCGAGGAAGGTCTCTCCCGGGTTCGATGTGATTTCGACGATGATACGGTCCGAAAGCACGCGCGTGCCGCCGGTGACCGCGGAGCGGTCGCCGCCGGCCTCTCGGATGACGGGAGCCGACTCGCCCGTGATGGCCGACTCGTCGACCGAGGCGATTCCTTCGACCACGGTCCCGTCTCCCGGAATCATCTGCCCGGCCTCGACGATGACCCGGTCCCCCTTTCGGAGGCTGGTCGCGGGAACGGGCTCCTCCCCTTTGCGGGTGACCCGACGCGCGATGGTCTCCGTGCGTCCGCGGCGCAGGGCTGCCGCTTGTGCCTTGCCTCGTCCCTCCGCCATCGCCTCGGCGAAATTGGCAAAGAGAAGCGTGAACCAGAGCCAGAGCGCGATCTGCAGGTTGAAGAGGACGTCCTTGCCGCGCGCCACGTCGCGTACGAGAAGAATTGTGACGAGGACGGCGCCGACGAGGACGACGAACATGACGGGGTTCTTCGCCTGCAGGCGCGGATCGAGCTTGCGGAAGGAGTCGCCGATCGCAGGGCGGACGATCGCGCGGTCGAAAAGGGCGGTGCGCCGTCGAGGGTGAGCCACGTGCATCCTCCTCAGAGCAGAGTCCCGGCCTTCATCAGCAGGTGCTCGACGATCGGGCCGAGCGAGAAGGCGGGGAAGAAGGTCAGCGCTCCGACGATCAGGATGACGCTGACGAGCAGAATCGTGAACAGCGGGCCGGTCACCGGAAAGGTGCCTGCGGACTCGGGGACTTTCGTCTTGGATGCGAGCGAGCCGGCGATGCCGAGGATCGGGATCAGCATGAAGAAGCGGCCGAAGAACATGTCGAGTCCGAGCGTCGTGTTGTACCAGAGCGTATTCGCATTGAGTCCGGCGAACGCCGAGCCGTTGTTTCCGGCCCCCGACACGAAGGCGTAGAGGATCTCCGAGAAACCGTGAGGGCCCTTGTTGTTCAGGGACGAGAGTCCGGCAGGGAGAACCGACGACGCCGCCGTGAAGCCCAGGATGCAGAGCGTCAAGATGAGCACCGACAGCATCGCGAGCTTGACCTCGTGCGCCTCGATCTTCTTGCCCAGGTACTCGGGCGTTCGGCCAACCATGAGGCCAGCGATGAAGACCGACAGCACGATGAAGAGGAACATGCCGTAGAGGCCGGCGCCCACGCCGCCGACGATGATTTCTCCCGAGGCGATGTTGGCGAGCGGCACGAGGCCGCCGATCGGGGTGAACGAGTCGTGCCAGGAGTTGATGGCGCCGCAGGAAGCATCCGTCGTGATCGTGGCGAAGAGTGCCGAGTCGCCGATCCCGAAGCGGACTTCTTTGCCCTCCATGTTGCCGCCGGTGCCTCCGGCCGTCGGGAGGGCCGCCACTCCGAGCTTCTGGTGGATCGGGTTCCCTCGCTGCTCGGCGATCTCGGCCACGAAGGCACCGACCAGGAACATCAGCGCCATCGCTGCGAAGACCGCCCATCCGTGCCGGACGGAACCCGTCATCCGGCCGAGCGTATTCGTCAGTCCGGCGCCGACCGTGAAGATGAGCAGCATCTCGACGAAGTTCGATCCGGGCGTCGGGTTCTCGTAGGGGTGGGCCGAGTTTGCGTTGAAGAATCCGCCCCCGTTCGTCCCGAGCTCCTTGATGGCTTCCTGAGATGCGACCGGTCCCTGGGCAATCTTCTGCTCGGCTCCCTCCACCGTCTTGACCGTGACGTCGGCCTGAAAGTTCTGCACCACGCCCCGCGAGACGAGAAAGAGCGCGCCAAGAAACGAGATCGGGAGCAGGACCCAGAGAATGGCGCGGGTGCAGTCGTACCAGAAGTTCCCGATGCCCTTCGCCTTCTCGCGCGCGACCCCGCGGATGACAGCCACCGCGATCGCGATTCCCGTCGCGGCCGAGAGGAAGTTGTGGAGAGCCAGCCCCGCCATCTGGGTGAAGTGCGACATCGTGCTCTCGCCGGAGTAGCCCTGCCAGTTCGTGTTGGTCGTGAAGGAGACCGCCGTGTTCCAGGAGGAATCGGGGGAGACCGGCCCGAATCCATTCGGGTTGAAGGGAAGGAGCTTCTGGAGGCGCTGCATTCCGTAGAGGACGAAGAGCGACGCCGCGTTGACGATGAGCATCGTCACGGTCCACTCGATCCAGCCCTGGTCCTTCTGCGCGTCGACGCTGCAGACCCTGTAGATGCCGCGCTCGACCGGCCGCAAGACGGGGTCCAGGAGGGTCCTCTCGCCCGAGAACACCCGCTTCATGTAGCCGCCGAGAATCGGCGTGATGGCGACGATGATCGCCAAATAGACGAGAATCTCTACGAGGTTGATGGTCGTCATGGCGTCAGACCTTTTCGGCCCGGAGCATGGCCCAGAGGAGGTAATAGAGGAGAGCGAGTGTGACGACGAGCCCCAGAATGTCTTCCCATCCCATGGCGGTCCTCCTCAGATACGGTCGCAGCGGCGCGTGTAGACGACGGAGACCCAGAACAGCAAGACCGTGACTGCGAGAAAGATCAAGTCCAACATCGAATCCTCCTCAGAACGTGAATCCCAGTTCGAAGAGGATGGCGTTCCCCTTCGAATCTCCGTTCTTTAACGAGTACCCGAGGTAAATCGTCCACGGTCCGAGGGGAACGGAGACCCCGGGTGTGAAGTAGCCGATGCCGTTATCCCCGCTGATCCAGTCGGCGATGATGTTCAAGTGGTCGTTGATCTTCTGCTCGAAGCCGACGAGCGCTCCCGCCTGAGGGTCGGAGGCCGCGTAACCGGATGAGGCCCAGTACCCGCCGGCGGTCACTCGAGTGTTCGTCGGGAGCTTATACGAGGCCTCGCCGTACCACAGAACGGCGGGGTTCCCGTCCTTCGAGCCGCGGAGATAGAAGAGGCCGAACGCGCCCGTCGTGAAGGCCAGGGTCTCGTTGTGCCAGGGCTGCCACTTGATATTGGGCGTCGCGTAGGGGACGGATCGGCCGGGTGTGAGAAATCCGCCGAAATTCACGCCGGCCTCGATGTTGGCGCCGAAGCCGTAGACCCCACGCTCGGTGAAGAGCGCGAAGTTCGGCTCCTGCGGCCGCCACAGAACGTCGCTCTCGAGATAGAACTTGCCCTTGTCCAGAACATCCGCGCTCGGCACGTTGAAGATCGTCTGCTGCGCGCGGGCGGCCGAACCGGCGGTCATCGCGAGAAAGGCTATCGCGGCCGCCAGGCGCAACCGGCCGGAGCGCCGTCCGGGCCGCGAGCGGGGACGCGGAAAAGGACGGCAAAGCGAATCCCACTCGCGCCTCCGGCCTCGAAGCGCCCCCCTCAGGAGGAGCAGGAGGGCAATGTAGATTCCGACACCTGCCACCGGCGCGGAGATTGTGCCGCGCGCGAAGGCCACGAGAAGCGTCGCGAACGCCAGCCCACCCACCGCCAGCGGGGAGCGGAGAAGCCTCGACATCCGACGCCGACCGGCCGGAGCGACCGGCAGGGCACTGAGAAACCGTTCCGTTTTCATCGAGCGGATGCTCCCACCCCTCCGTGCAAGAAGTCCGCAAGGCATTCGAAAGAATTCCGGAAGGCCCGCAAAGCCGGTGATGGGCTAGCCGAGGATCCGCGTCACCCAGCGCATTGCCGGTCGGGAGTCGGCGGGCAGCTCGGCTACGGGTTGTTCGGAAGACGTGGCGCCGGGGAGAGGCTGGGAAAGTGGGAGGGGAAGGCCCTTCGGTCTTGAAGAGGCCTGATGTTTAGAGCCGTCGCGCGTCGACGGTTCAGAACGCAGCCGGCAAGACCGGCCAACACGAAGAAAGGCGGCAGTCCGGTGCCGATACTCGCGGCGGCGGCGCCGATCCCTCCGGCGAGCGAGAGGATCGCGAGGGCCGAGCAGTATCGAGCGAGACGTTGGCGTTTGCGGCAATACAGGTTCACGGTTCCTCCTTGGAAGACCCCTCGACGATCTCCCCGGGAGGGAGAAGAAGTCCGGAGGAAGGCCGAAAGAATCGCGGAAGTTGGAGCGGGTCAGTCTTCAGGCGTGAAGCGGTAGCCCACCCAGGGCTCAGTCCGAATCCAGCGCGGCCGGTCCGGGTCCGGCTCGAGCTTGCGGCGCAGGCTCCCCATGTGCACCCGCAGCGTGTCGTTGCTCACGCCGGCCGTCGTGCCCCAGACGGCCGCGAGCAGCTGCTTGTGCGTCCAGACGGCGCCGGGCTTGGAGAGCAGCGTCGTCAGCAGAGAAAACTCGGTGGGTGTCAGGTGGACCGTCCGCCCGCCCTTGCGGACCGCGCGAGTTTCACGATCCACCTCGACGTTGCCGAAGTGCGCGACCGCCGGCGCCTCGCCGCGGGCCTGCCGACGGCGCAGCAGTGCGCCCACGCGGGCAACGAGCTCCGCGACGCCGAAGGGCTTGGTCACGTAGTCGTCCGCGCCCGCATCGAGGAGCCGCACCTTGTCCCGCTCCTCGGAGCGGACGGTCAGCATCAGGATCGGCACAACGGAGTGCTTGCGGACCTGACGGACGAGCTCGAAGCCGTCGATGCCGGGCATCTTCCAGTCGCTGACGACGAGATCAAACGCTCCCTGCTCGAAACGCGCGAGGGCCTCCTCTCCGTCCGCCGCCGTTTCGACGTCGTGGCCCGCGCGTTCCAGCGTGTCTCGGACGACCTTGCGGATGCCGGCTTCGTCGTCCACGGCGAGGATCCGGCTCATCGCGAGGCCTTGGGGAACTCGATCTCGAAGGCGGTGCCTCCGCCCTCGGCGTCGAAAAGCCTCAGCGATCCGCCGTTCAACTCGACGAGGCTCCGAGCGATGGAGAGGCCGAGGCCCGTGCCGGGGACTCCTTCCGAAGAGGGGAGCCGCACGAATCGCTCGAACACGCGT
>Ga0335084_10000037_pt1 | contig 76684 bp, 68 predicted proteins | sample Lox_Sample_44_FD_206721 | JGI IMG/M metagenome (GOLD analysis project Ga0335084, IMG submission 206721) | Soil microbial communities from Loxahatchee National Wildlife Refuge, Florida, United States - Lox_Sample_4.4 | ecosystem: Environmental > Terrestrial > Soil > Wetlands | place: USA...
AGGGCGAACGCGATCGGCACGCCGACGATGAGCAGCACGAAGAGCGGCAGCAGCAGGTAGAGGGCGACCACCTCCATCGTCAGAGTTCGCCGCCGGCGCCGAGCCGGTCGAAGTGCTCGCGGTCGCCCCGGCGCAACGCGGCGAGGTCGCGCGCGAGTTCGTTCAACGTGAAGAGCGTCATGAGGATCGCGCCGACGGCGATCGACACCTTGACCCAGCGCGTCGAGAAGCCCATCGACGGCGAGGCGGCGTGCACCGGCAGGTTCGCGAGCTGGAATCCCCAGTAGACGAGCACGAGGATGAACGCAAGCGACAGCACCTTTGCCGCGACGAAGCTCCAGGCGCGGGCGCGGGGCGGCAGCAGGCTGACGAAGGCGGTGATGGTGATGTGGTGCCAGCCGCGCGTCACGGTGGCGCCGCCGATGAACACGAGCCAGACGAGCGCGTAGACGCAGAACTCCTCGGCCCACTGAAGCGAGGAGTTCAGCACGTAGCGGAAGAAGACCTGCGCCAGCATCACGCAGGCGATCGCAGACACGAGAACGTAGCAGACCGCCCGCGCTACGCGATCGACGGCGTCGACCGCGCGCTCAAGCGGCCTCATGTGCCGCGCATCTTGACGAGGGAAGCGATCAGCCCCTTGTCGATGTCCTTGCCGGCGGTGTTCCACACCGACTCGCCCGCGTCGCGCCATTTCTTCATCTCGCCGGCGGACGGCGTGTAGATCTCCATGGCCTTCTGCTTAAGCTCGCCCTTGTATCTCTCCTCGGACGTCTGGTCCTGCTGGTTCGCGATCTGCGCCGCCTCCTCGAAGGCCATGAGCATCGGCTTCTGGATGGCCGCCGGGATCGACTTCCAGGTGTTCATGTTCATGACCTGGAACTGGATCGAGAAGATGGCCTTCACCTCGGTGGCGTACTTGAGCACCTCGTAGTGCTTGAACTGGTAGGTCCAGATCGGCTGCACGTGGTAGCCGTTGACCACACCCTGCTGCAGGGCGGTGTAAACCTCGGTCCACGGCATCGGCGTGGGGTTGGCGTGCCAGGCCTTGAACATCTCGACGTCGAGCGCCGAGGTCAGGCTGCGGAACTTGAGGCCGTTCACCGCGTCCGGATCGGGCAGCCGGCGCACGTTGTTCGACAGCAGCCGGAAGCCGCCCGAGCCGACCGGCGGCAGCACCTTGAGCGGGACCTTGGACTCGAACGCGGCGGCCTGCCTGCGCCACACGTCGGACTTGGCGACGCGATAGAACATGTCCCAGTCGGTGAAGATGTACGGCAGGTCCATCACGTCGAAGCTCCTGTCGTACTGCGAGAACTGCTGGGTGGTGTTCGAGGTGATGTCGATGAAGCCGGTCTGCACCGCGTCGAGCTGCGAGAGGTCGGTGCCGAGGCTCGAGGCCGGGTGGATCTGGAAGTCGACCTGCACGTCGTACTTCTCGCGGAGGATCTTGGGCACGAGCGCGATCGAGTTGTACGTCGGGTCACCGTCCTTGGCGTTGAGCCCGGCGACGATCGGCTTGAGGAAGCGCTTCGTCTGCTGAGAGCGGACGATGGCCGGAAATCCGAGCGTCCCGGCCGCCGCCCCGACTGTCAGGGCGGAGGCGGCCCTGAGGATGCGCCGTCGGCCGACCACGCCCGCTTCCTGGTTCGAACCCCGGCTGCGCCTGGTGTTCGTCATGGGATGCCTCCTTACTCTGGGCGAAAAAACAGTCTAGCGCGTAGTCGCGCCGCCGTCGATTACGATGGCGGCGCCGTTGACGAACGCCGCTTCGGGCGATGCAAGGTAGAGCGCGAGCGACGCGATTTCCTCTGGCTTGCCGGCGCGCCCGAGCGGGATCTCCGCGGCGCGCCGGGCAAATTCCTTCGCGCTACCGGTCGTCCCGCGCGACATCGGCGTATCGACAAGCCCCGGGACGATGCAGTTCGCGCGGATGCCGAGGGGGCCGTATTGCACCGCGGCAGAGCGCGTGAGCTGGATCACGCCGGCCTTCGCCGCCGCGTATGGCACCGAATAGGTCGTGCCGCGCAGGGCGCCGATCGAAGACAGGTTGACGATGCTTCCGCCGCCGCTTTCGAGCATCGCCGGGATCGCCGCCTTGCAGCAGAGGAAGACGCCCTTCAGGTTGACGCTTAGCACCTCGTCCCAGACCGACTCGGGCGTCTCGACGAGGGAGGGCGTCGCCGGGTAGATCGCCGCGGCGTTCACGAGGATGTCGAGGCGGCCGAAGCGCGCGAGCGTGCCCCGCACCAGCGCTTGCACCTGCGCCGCGTCGGCTACGTCGACCGGCGCCTCGCCCGCGGCGGGCTCGCGATCGGCGATCGCCACCCGGCAGCCTTCTGCGGCGAAGAGGCCTGCCACTGCGAGGCCGATCCCCGAGGCGCCGCCGGTGACGATTGCCGCCCGGCCGTCGAGCTTCATAGCGCGCGCGCCACGCTGTAGCCCTCGCGGATCGCCTCCAGGCATGAGCGCGGCGCGACGCAATCGCCCGCCGCGAAGAGCTCCTTCACGACGCCGGCGCGCTTCAGGCTGTGGAAGAGTCCGTCCACGGGACGGTGGGGAGACGCCGTGACGATGAGGTCCACGTTCTCGATGACGCCGCCCTCGCCACCGTGCACCTGCCTGAGCAGCACGGAGGTGCCGCGGATGCGCTCGACCTCGCGCTCGAGCCAGAAATGCACGGCCTTCTCGCGCAGCCTGAAGAGGAGCGGCGTCTGAATGACAAGGTGCAGCGCCTTGCCCACCGTCGCTGCGCCCGTGACGTGGTGCACCTGCGCGCCGCAGTCGGCGAGGAATTCCGAGGTGCCCGCAGCACGGTAGTTGCCCTCGCTGTCGAGCAGCACGACGCGCTGTCCGGGCGCGACGTGGGTCCTGCCCTCGAGCATGTCGTAGACGGTGGCCGTCGGCGGGGCGCCCGCGTCGCCGATTCCGGGAACGTCTTCGGCTTGCGGCGCCGAGCCGGTGGCTACGATGATCGCCTGCGTGCCGCGCGGCAGCGCCTGCGCGGTGAACTCCGTCCCCAGCCGGACCTCGACGCCGAGCTGGCGCACCTGGCGCTCGAGCCAGCGCGTCGCATTGCCGAATTCCTGCCGGTGCGGGGCGCGCACGAGCGTGTTGATCTGCCCGCCGAGGCGCGCGCCGCGCTCGAACAGCGTCACGCGGTGCCCCCGCAGCGCCGCGACGCGCGCCGCCTCCAGGCCGGCCGGGCCGCCTCCGACGACGAGCACCTTCTTTGGCGCGACGGCGGGCGGCAGCTCGCCCAGCTCCTCCTCGCGCCCGGCCTCCGCGTTGAGCGCGCAGCCGATCGGCTTGCCGACGATGAGCGCGCGCCCGCAGCAGCCCTGGTTGCAGCCGATGCAGGGACGGACGTCGGCGGCGCGCCCTTCAGCGAGCTTGCGGCCGATCTCGGGATCGGCGAGGTGCGCCCGCGTCATGCAGACCATGTCGGCCTTGCCGTCGGCGAGTATGCGCTCCGCCATCGCCGGGTCGACGATGCGGCAGACCGCGAACACCGGAATGCCGCGGGTCGCCTTCTTGATCGCCTCCGCGAGGTGCACGTAGGCGCCCTGCGGCCAGCTCATGTCCGCCACCTGCTGCGAGAGGCTGTGCGCGGCGTATTCGACGCTGTGCGAGATGTTCACGAAGTCCACGTCGCCTGAGGCTTCGAGCCACTGCGCGACCCGCGACACTTCGCCGAGCCCGAGGCCGCCGGGGATGAGCTCGTCCGCGCTCAGGCGCACGCCCACCGCGAACTCCCGCCCGACGGCCTCGCGCACCGCTCGCGCCACCTCCAGCGTGAACCTCGCGCGGTTCTCCAGGCTTCCGCCATATTCGTCGTTGCGACGGTTGGTCACCGGCGACAGGAACTGGCAGAGGAGAAAGCCATGCGCCGCGTGGATCTCGACGCCGTCCATGCCCGCGCGCTTCATGTTGAGCGCGCACCGGACCCACCAGCCGAGGAGCTCCGCGATCTCCTCGCGCGTCATTTCGTGCGGCAGCTCGTTGGAGCCCGACGGGTTCGCCCAGGGAATCGGGATTCCGGAGGGTGCCCACACCGGAAGCAGCGTGTCGAGGCTGTTGGCGTTGCGTCCCGGATGGTGCAGCTGCGCGAAGATCCTCGCGCCGTGCTCGTGCACCGCGTCGGCGAGCATCCGGTAGTGAGGAATGTTCTCCTCGGGCCAGCCGTCGAGGGCGAACGACGCGCCGCGGCCGGTCGGATGCACGCGCGAGTTCTCAAGGATGATCAGGCCGACGCCGCCCTTCGCGCGCGCCGCATGGTAGACCGCCAGGCGGCGGTTCGGCCGGCGCTCGGTCGGCAGGGCGGTGCCGTGCGCGGAGGCGACGATCCGGTTGCGCACCTCGACGGCGCCGATGCGCACGGGGGAGAGCAGGTGCGGGAAGCGGCTTGCGCTCACTGCGGCCAGCATACAGCAGGCCAGGCATGCGCGCGCGGAGCGCTCGGTGCCCGGGATCTTCGTCGCCCAGCCAGTGGCCCGGTTAAACGAACGGTGTGATCCCCGCGATCGAGTTGCGAGGAGGTGAAACCTGGCCGGCGTCACTGCAGGACGCGGCTGAGGAATTCCCGGGTCCGCTCATTGCGTGGCGAGCGCAGGATGTCGGAGGGTGGTCCCCTCTCCGCGATCACTCAGCCGTCCATGAACACGACTTCATCCGCCACCTCGCGCACGAACCCGATCTCGTGGGATAGGACCGTGATGTTTGCGCTGCGGGTGTCAGTGGCACGAGCGGCACGCTCGCTTTTCTCCGGGGAAGGGCGCAGGAGACTACTTCGCCAGTCGTAGCCGCCCCTAAGCGCTACCACGGCGAGCTTGGCCAGGCGTCTTACGTGACCGAACGTCTCGTCACGGGCCGGTCGCGAGGCAGCTGAAGCGCCGCAACAAGCAATAACGCCCTGGATCGCACGAAGGCGTGGGGCCCCTTCCGTCTCATCGAGGCACAGCGCGCGGTATTAAGCAGGCGGCTTTTCGCCCGCCGCCTGCAGGAACACCGCGCAGGCGTCAAGCTTGCCAAGTTGGGCGCGCCGCGCGGCATGGTACTGGCTTCGCACGAGTGCGGCGATCGGCGCTGGGCGGTCGAGCTCCTGTGCGAGCGCGAGAAAATAGCGCAGATCCTTCTCCATTAGCGCAAGCTGGAAAAGTGGCGCGAAGTCGCGCTGGAAGATCTTGGGCAGCTTGGTCTTGACCAGCCGCGAACCCGCCGCCCCCTCCCCGAGAATCTCCATTACGGCGGGGCGATCGAGGCCCGCGGCTTCGGCGATCTGCGCGGCTTCGGCGAGCGCCGCGGTGACGCTCCCGCTTAGCATGTTATTGATGAGCTTAAGCGTCGCTCCGGCTCCTGACTCGCCGACATGCCGCGCGAAACGCCCCATGGCGGTGAAGAGCGGCTGGGCCTGGTCGAGGGCCGCCTGCGCGCCGCCGACGACGAAGACGAGCTCGTGGCTCTGCGCCTGCGCGAGCGAGCCGAGGACCGGCGCGTCGAGGTAGGCGACGCCACGCCCGGCCGCAGCCGCAGCGACTTCGCGTGCGAGCGCCGGCGAGTTGGTGCTCGAGTCAATGATGATCGCGCCCTGCGCGGCAGTACCAACCACGCCCGATGCGCCGAGCATCACCTCGCGGCTTGCAACGTCGTCCGCGACAATCGAGACGACGAACCGTGCATCGCGTGCCGCTGCGCCTGGCGAATCGGCGGTCTCGATGCCTTTCTCCGCAAACGGCTTCATCTTCGTGCGGTCGCGGTTCCACACGCGCAGCTTGTGACCCGCCTGATGCAGGTTCAGGGCCATGCGCGATCCCATCGCGCCCAACCCGACAAAACCGACAATGCTCATGAGTTCTCCTTGGCCGGCCTAAATCCAAGCGTAAGCTCGCGGCTGCAATTGCCACCTCTTCGGGGCTACCCGGTGCCAACGCAAGGGTCGAGGACCGGATCGCGGTCTTCGCTCCCGTGCGAAAGCGCGCCCCTATGGAAGTGCGGCAGGTCCCCGGTTAGTACTTAAGGCCAAGTGACCACCCGCGAACTTCTGAATATCGTCTCACGTCTTGGGATAGTCACGGTGCGTGCGGGCTCAATGCCCTTCGAGGCGTTCCGTCGCCGCACGAGTTCCCGAATCGGATCGTCAAGAACAAGCTCACCGAGAAGTGGGCGCACCGTAAAGCGGATGCGTCCGCGGCTTTCGGTAGCCTTGCTGGCGCATACGCGGAAGCAAGGTCGCGGCAAGACCTTGACGTCGTCTCCATCGCGGCCGGCGAATGCATCGGACTGTTTAGGAATCGACCAAGTGCGGCGAGCATCGTCGAGACCGTGGTGACTCAGGCCTCGCTTCTCGGCCGCGGGGCGACGAGCAATTTCACTTAGGTAATGTGCGGCGGATGACAGCCAATCATCCGATAGACCATCCTCCACGCTCGCGTGCGCTTTCCGAGGGATGCGCCGGCGTGCGCGTCCGGCAACGCTTGATACCTGAACGAATCGGGCAACCGACTGTATCTCAGGCTACGTAGGCGGCGACCGGAGGGCCCTTGACCTGGGTGCGATGCATGATCCGCCGCGCCGCGGGATCGAACGGGTCGCGCCGGTGCAGCGTGCAGCGGTTGTCCCAGAGAACGAGGTCGCTACGCTGCCATACCTGTCGAAAGGTAAATTCCGGTCGCGTCGCGTGCGCCCAAAGGCGATCGAGCAGCATCTCGCTTTCTTCCAGGTCCAGGCCAACGATATAGCTGTTCCGGCGCCGGCCCAGGAACAGAGCCGGACGCCTGGTGTCCGGGTGGACGATGACAAGCGGATGCCTGGCGCCAGGCGCCTGGCGAGGGTCGGCCACCGGCTGCATACCCTTTCGCATGGCGCCCGCACTGTTGTACGTCGCGTCATGAACGGCTCTGTGGCCCGCGATGGCCGCCCTCAGGTCCGCGGGGAGTGTCTCGTAGGCAAGGTACATGTTCGACCAGTAGGTATCGCCGCCGCCCGGCGGAACCTCGAGAGCGTGGAGGAGCGCCGCGCGGGGTGGTACCTCTGCATAGGTCATGTCACAGTGCCAGGTCGCCTCGCCGTCACCAAGGCTGCCGATCGGCTTGCCTTCCACCTTCACGTTGGAGATCACGTTGATCTCCGGAAACGCGGGAATGAACGGAGCGCCGTAAGGGTTGGGGCCCGGAGGATCGAGCTCCCCGAAAAGCCGGCTGAAGGCGAGCAACTCCGGGTCGGTGAGCGCCTGACCTCGAAACCGGAGCACGAGATGCTCGTGCCACGCGTCCTTGATTTCGGAGAGCGTCGCACGATCCACTGCGCGCAGATCCACCCCCCCGACCTCGGCGCCGAGGGCTTGGCCCAATGCCGTCACGCTGATCCGCGCCATTCCGATTCCCCGGTACTCTGCCCGGGTCGAGCGTATTCCAACGCCGGGCAGCGGTGCAAGTGGCTGCGCTGGGAACCGAGCGAGCTCCCATGCCGACTTCGCAGTGCAGCGAGATCGACCAGACCGAGCCGCGTCGATCCCGCCGAGAACGACAGTCGTGGGGTTGCTTGAGCGATCAGTGGAACGCCGCAACCAGCGTCCCGGGAGATTGATCGAGTCCGAACGCCGCGGTGACGACGCTGAGAGGGGCCTGCATCTCGGTTCTCCGGAACGGGTCCCGGCGTTCAAGTAGCCAAGTCCAGGACTGGGCGCTGTCAGCGGCTGGAATTGCCTTAACATCGAGCAGGCGTCGACCCTCCACGCAGCGCAAGACAGGCCACCGATGGCCAGCGAGCTTTTCACTCCATTCACGATCCGTGGGCTTGAGCTCGCGAACCGGGTCGTCGTCGCGTCGATGTGCCAGTACAGCGCGCAGACCGGCTGCATGGGCGACTGGCACCTGATGCACCTCGGACACCTCGCCCTCTCCGGCGCGGGGCTGGTGATGACCGAAATGACGGACGTCGAGCCGCAGGGGCGGATCGGACCGTACTGCGTCGGTCTGTACTCGGACGAGACCGAAGCCGCGATGCGCCGCGTGGTCGAGTTTTGCCGCCGGAATGGGCGCACGCGGCTTGGCCTGCAGCTCGCGCATGCCGGGCGCAAGAGCTCGGTGCTGCCGCCGTGGCAGGGACGGCGGCCACTCTTGCCCCGCGAGGGCGGCTGGCAACCGGTTGCCCCGTCGCCGATCCGGGCATTCGACGACGGTCTCATACCGCGAGAGCTGACGAAGGATGACATCGCGGGCTTGACGGCGAATTTCGTCCACTCAGTGCAACGCGCCGCGCGGATCGGCTTCGATCTCGTCGAGCTGCATGGCGCGCATGGGTATCTCATTCACCAGTTCCTGTCGCCGATCACCAACCGCCGCAGCGACGCCTACGGCGGCTCGCTCGAGAACCGAATGCGTTTTCCGCTCGACCTCTTTGCGGCGATGCGCGCGGCCTGGCCGGAGCGCAAACCTCTTGGCGTGAAGCTGTCAGCAGTCGACTGGCTGGACGGCGGCTGGTCGATGTCCGACACGCTGGAATTCTGCCGTCGACTTCGTGCGCTCGGGTGCGACTACGTGGGGGTGTCGAGCGGGGGCATAGTCTGGGATGAGAAGATCCCCACGGCACCCGGCTTTCAGGTCCCATTCGCCGCCGAGATCCGGCGCGAGACTGGAATGCCCGTGACCGCGGTCGGCCTGATCACCGAGCCCAAGCATGCGGAGCAGATCGTGTCCTCCGGCGACGCCGATATGATCGCGCTCGCGCGCGGGATGCTGTGGGATCCACGGTGGCCGTGGCATGCGGCCGAGGCGCTGGGGGCGAAGTTGGAGTTGCCGGACCAGTACTCCCGCGCGCAGCCGCGACTCGTGCACGACACGTTCGCGACCCGGGAGGCGGGACGCAGCGTCAAGGCCACGCGAGCCTAGCCGGCCTTGCCAGCGGCGGCGATGAAGCACGCCACGCCTTTCTCGTGTCCCCGAGACAGTGACGGCTGAAACCGGACGGCGCGCTCGCTACCGATTCGCGTTCGATATCGGCGGGACCTTCACGGACCTCGTGTTGTCCGGCTCGGACGGGACCGCTTTCACCTGCAAGGTCCTCAGCCGACCGGACGACGTCGTGGCACCGATCCTCGAGGGGCTGCAGCGAATGCTCGGCCGGGAAGGGATCCGGAGCGATGAGGTCGAGCAGGTGATCGCCGGGGCGACCACCGCGGTGACGAACCTCGTGATCGAAGGCAAGGGCGCCCGCACGGGTCTGATCGCGACGCGCGGATTCCGCGACGTCATCGAGATCGGCCGCGAGCTGCGGTATGACGTCTACGATCTGGAGGCTCGCTATCCTGACCCGCTCGTGCCTCGAGAGCTGCGCATCGAGGTGACCGAGCGGATCGATCATCGCGGTGAGGTGCTCCAGCCTCTGACCGACGAAGCAATCGAGGACGCTCTGAAGCGGCTGCTGGCAGGGGGGGCGCGGTCGATCGCGGTGTGCCTGCTCCATGCGTATCGCAACCCGGTCCACGAGGAACGCGTCCGCGCAGTCGCGCGGAGGGTCGCTCCCGCGATCGCGCTGTCGCTCTCCTCGGAGGTCGTCTCCGAGATCCGCGAGTACGAGCGCACGGTGGCGACCGTTCTGAACGCGTATGTGATGCCGGCCATCGGGGGATATCTCTCCCGGGTCGAGACCGACCTCGAGGCCCGGGGCGTGCGCGCGACACTCCGGATCATGCAATCGAACGGCGGCATCATCTCGCGCGAGTTCGGCGAGCGTGTGCCGATCCGGATGCTGGAATCCGGTCCGGCTGCGGGTGCGCTCGGCGCCTGCATGATCGCGCGTCGCACGGGAAGACCGGACCTGCTGGCGTTCGACATGGGAGGCACCACGGCAAAGGCCTGCCTCGTATCCGGCGGCGAACCAGAGATCACGACCGAGTTCGAGACGGCGCGCGTGCGCCGCTTCAAGAAGGGGAGCGGCCTGCCGGTCCGACTGCCCATCGTCGACCTGATCGAGATCGGGGCGGGCGGCGGGAGCATCGCGGCGGTCGATGCAACCGGGTTGCTGAAGGTCGGCCCCTCCAGCGCGGGCTCGTATCCCGGGCCCGCCTGCTACGGCCTGGGTGGCGTCGAGCCGACAGTGACCGATGCGGCGCTCCTCCTCGGCTATCTCGAGCCAGCTGGATCGCTGAGCGGCGCGGTGACGCTCCGGCGCGAGCTCGCGGAGCGGGCGATCGGCTCGCGCATCGCCGAGCCGCTCGGAATGAACGTCATCGAAGCTGCGAGCGGGATTCACCGCATCGTGTGCGAGCAGATGGCGGCGGCCGCCAAGGTCCATGCGGCGGAGAAGGGCAGGGACATCCGCCGCTACACGTTCCTTGCGTTCGGCGGCGCCGGGCCCATTCATGCGCGCGAGGTCGCACGCCGTATCGGCTGCAGTGAGATCCTGGTGCCGTCAAACGCGGGTGTGTTCTCCGCGGTGGGGCTGCTTGGCGCGCCGATGAAGGTGGACACCGTGAGGACGCATCCCGCGAACCTTGGCGCCCTCGACCGGGCCGAGGTCGAGGCGCTGTACGCCGGCATGGCGCGGCGATTGCGAGCCGACCTCGTCGCAGCGGGCGCGTCGGCGGACAGGATCGTCTACCGGCGAAGCGCCGACATGCGCTACGTCGGGCAGGGCTTCGAGGTCAACACGCTGCTGCCGGGATCGCTTCTCGAGACCGGGGCGAGCTCCCTCGCGGTCCTGTTCCACGAGGCATACGAGCGGCAGTACGGGCACCGGCTTGCGGACCAGCCGATCGAGGCGCTCAACTGGCGCCTGGAGGCGACCACGCGGGTCGAGTGGCCCGACATCGTGTGGCGCCCGGAGCGTGCCGTGCGCGCGCGCGCGACACGCGCGCGCACGGCGTTCTTTCCCGGCGAGGGCCGTTTCCTCGAGACCGCGGTCCTCACTGAGGGAGATCTCGCTGACGGCGCGTGGCGAGACGGGCCCGCGCTGATCGAGCAGGCGGGATCCACCGTCGTCGTCGGGCCGGGCGACCGCTATGCAATGGACAGTGAGGGCCACATTCGCGTGATCCTCGACCGCGTCTGACCATGAATCCGATCGACCTCGAGATCCACTGGAATCGCCTGATCGCCATCGTCGACGAGGCGGGGGCCGCGCTGAAGCGCACCTCGTTTTCGACCGTGGTGCGCGAGTCGAACGACTTCGCCGTGGTATTGCTCGATCAGGACGGTCGCCTGCTTGCGCAGTCGAGCTGGAGCGTGCCCGGGTTCATCGGGACCGCACCCCGGTCCCTGCGCGGGATGCTGAGCGTCATCCCCCGGGAGGGGCTGCGACCCGGCGACATCCTGTTCACCAACGACCCGTGGATCGGCACCGGCCACCTGCCGGATTCGACGATGGCGGCACCGGTGTTTAGCGGTGAGCGCATCGTCGCCTTCGTGGTGGCGGTGGCCCACCTCTCCGACGTGGGTGGACGGCAATGGTCTGCGGATGCAGCCGAGCTCTACGAGGAAGGCGTCCGCTTTCCCGTCGTCAAGCTCGTGGAGGAGGGTCGTTTCAACGCCCTTGTGCTCGCCTTGCTGGAAGCGAACGTACGGCTCCCGGAGCAGGTTCGAGGCGACATCAACGCGCAGATCGTGGCGATCCGCGTGGTCCAGCGTCGTCTCGCGGAGATGCTCGCCGAGTACCGCCTGCCGGATATCGACGCGATCGCGCAGGCGATCTACCGGGCATCGCGCGACGCCGCCCTTCGCGAGATCCGGCGTATCCCGCCCGGCGTCTACTCGGGATCGGTCGAGGCGGACGGCTGGGACGAGCCGATCCGGATCATGACCCGCGTCGACGTGTCCGCGGACGCAATACGCGTCGATTACGCTGGAACCTCCGCGCAGGTCGGCTATGGGGTGAACGAGACCTTCAACCATACCTACGCCTACACGCTCTACCCGTTCAAATGCATGCTAAGCCCCGCGGTCCCCAACAACGAGGGCTTCACGGGCCTCTTCGAGGTCCACGCGCCGACGGGCTCGATCGTGAACGCGAAGCCGCCAGCCGCCGTGGGGGCGCGGCACCTCGTCGGTCACCTGCTGCAGGGCGCGATCTTCCAGGCGCTCGCGCCGGTGATGCCCGACCGCGTGCAGGCGGACAGCGGGACGCCTTTGTGGAGCGTGCTGCTCCGCGGTGTCGATCCCGCGCGCGACGAGTCGTTCTCCACCATACTGTTCTTCAACGGCGGCATGGGCGCGATGCGTGATCGCGACGGCATCGCCGCGACGAGCTTTCCGGGCAACATCTCGAACACGCCGATCGAAGTCGCCGAGAGTCTCGCGCCGATCCTCTTCACCGCGAAGCGACTGGACGAGGGATCGGGCGGCGACGGGACCCGGCGGGGCGGTCAAGGGCAGGTCGTCGCCTTCGTCTCGCGATGGCCGGGAATCATCCGCGTCTCGCTCCTCACCGAGCGCGTCCGGATGCCGGCGAAAGGATTGCTCGGGGGAGCGGCCGGGAGGACCGGATACGTGCATCGAAACGGCATCCCCGTCGAGCAGGCGAAGGGCATGGTCGATCTCAGGACCGGGGACCTCCTGGAGCTCAGACTTCCGGGCGGGGGCGGATTCGGGGCGCCTCGCTGAGTCCGGGCCCTTCGTTCCTCGCCGCGGACTGGAGGCAGATCAGGGCGCCGCTGTCGTGCACCTGGGCGAACCAACCCGGGGGGAGTACTGAGGTCCCGCCGGCCTCCTCGACAATCGCCGGCCCCTCGACCACCTCTCCGGCGCGCATCGCATCGCGCCGATAGACCGGGCACTCTATCCAGCCCGAGAACCACACGGCGCGTCGCTCGAGCAGCGGGTCGGCAAGCTCGGGGCTGAACTTCAGCGCAGGCTTGTCGACGAGCCCCAGCGAGACCAGCCGGACGTTCACGATCTCGACGTCATCGCCAGCGGCCGCGTAGCCGAAGGTCTGCCGGTGACGGTCATCGAACGCCCTGCGCACGGGCGTCCAGTCGGGGTCTGCAGGGCTCCAGGGGGTCGGCAGCGTGAACGACTGCCCGACGTAACGGACATCGAGCGAGAAATCGTGTCGCTGCCGGTTAGGCTCGACGCCGTCCGATTGCAACTGCTGCTCTGCAGCCGCGCGCATCGCAGCTGCGCGCCCCTTGAGGTCGTCGAGTTCGAGCGAGCTCAAGTTGCCTCCCCAGACCATGACCGCATCGCGCCGCAGGTCGGCGAGCATCTGGCCGAGCGCGCAGAGGTGCCCCGGAAGGCGAGGGATCATGACTCGCGAAGCGCCCAGCTCCTCGGCGACCTGAAAGACGTGCATCGGGCCTGCGCCGCCGAAGCCCACCAGCGTGAATTCACGCGGGTCGAAGCCGCGGTGGACGGACACCTCGCGCACCGCCCCCGCCATCTTGATCACCGCGATCCTCAGCGCGCCGTCGGCGAGCGCGACGACGTCGGATGTTCCCATCCGTCCGGCGATTCGCCGGAACGCCCCCTCGGCGAGGTTGCGGTCGAGCATCAGGCCGCCGGCCAGCGGGCGGCTCACCGGCAGGCGCCCGAGGATCAGATTCGCGTCGGAGATCGTGGGCTCGCTGCCGCCATGCCCGTAACAGGCCGGCCCCGGGACCGCACCCGCGCTCTGTGGACCGATCTCCAGCGTGCCGTCGGCGCCGAGGCAGATGATCGATCCGCCGCCTGCGCCGATCGCGTGGATGTCGAGTTGCGGCATCTGCAACGGATAGGCGTCGATCTGATTGTCGAACGACATGCGCGCATTGAGGTCGTGAACCAGCGCAACGTCGGTGCTGGTACCGCCCATGTCGAAGGTGATGATGTCGCGGAGCCCGGCGACCTCGGCCACCCGGATGGCGCCGCTTACACCGCCCACCGGGCCGGAGAGAAACGTCCCGGCCACTCGCTTCGCGGCTTGCGGCAGGGTCATCGCGCCGCCGTTCGAGCCCATGATGTTCACCGGGGCACGCACGCCCCGCTCGCGCAGCGCCGCGGTGAGCGTATCGAGGTATTCGACCATGAGCGGCGTAAGGTAGGCGTTCAGCACGCACGTCGAGGTGCGCTCGAATTCGCCCCGTTCGCGCACCAGTGCGGCGGACTGCGACACGCTCGCCTCCGGCATCAGCTTCCGTAGCGCTTCGGCCGCCGCGACCTCGTTCGTCTCGTTGACGTGACTGTTGATGAACGCCACCGCGACCGAGTGGATGCCTCGGCGGCGGAAGGCTTCCGCGATCGGGGCGAGGTCGAGCGTCCGTGCGGGGCGCACGACCGTGCCGTCGGCGGCCACGCGCTCGGGCACCTCGTGGCGCAGGTCCCGTGGCACCAGTGCCGGTTGGCGCTGCCATGCCGTTTCGAACAGTCCGCCGACAAGCCGCCGGGCCTTGCCGATCTCCAGGACGTCCCGAAACCCTTCGGTTGTCACGAGACCGGTCGGCGCCCCCTTGCGCTCGAGCAGTGCGTTGGTGGCGATCGTCGTGCCGTGGACGAAGCCGAGGATCGCATCCGGTGCGATGCCAAGCGCGCCGAGAGCATCGAGCACACCGCGCCACTGCTGGCCGGGGATCGACGGAACCTTGGCCGCGTGCAGATGCGCCTGCGAAGCATCGTAGGCGAGGATGTCGGTGAACGTGCCACCGACGTCGATACCGACGAGATAGCGGGGCGTGGGGCGCACGCTCGGCTCACTCAGGCCGGAGTCGAGGCCACCGCGCGGATCTCCACGAGCCCCACGCGCGGCCCGGCGAGGACTCCGAGTCCGCGCGGGCCGATCGATACTTCGCGTGCACCGGCGTCGATGACAACCCACCCGCGCAGCGCGGAACCGCACGCGTCCGTCGTAAGCTCCACGAGATCGCCGTCCGACACGCCGAGACGCGCGGCGATCTGCGGCGAGAGGCGGATGCGACGTCGCGGGCCGTTGTATTCGTCCTGTTCCGCCGCTTGAATCGAGACCATCACCCGAGCGGCGCGGAGGCGCTCGCGCTCGGCATGCGTCCGCGCATCCTCCGGCTCGCCCGAGGCGCCGAGGACGACCCCGTAGCGTCGTTGCGCCTGTTCCGGGCTCAGGTACCGCATCGCGACGTCGTCGCGGACGCGCTTCGGGTCGCGGCGGAGCGGGTCGCCGTAGCCGCCACCTCCGGCCGTCTCGATCCGCACCAAGTCCCCGCGTGCCAGCGGAAAGCCCCCGACCTTTCCGGGTATCGGCGACGGTTCGATGGTTTGACCATCGCGGACCACGACGAAGCGGTTGGTGGCCCCGCCTCTCCCCGTCGCCACGCCGTAGGGCGGGATGACGCACTTGTCGGCGAGCACGGAAAGACTCGCACCTTCCTCGAGAACGCGTAGCTCCCGCCGGATGCCGCACCCGCCGCGGAACTCCCCGTCCCCGCAGGACCCCTCGCGGATCCCGTAATGCGCGACCTGAACCGGACACTGCGCTTCCACGACCTCGGCAGACCAGACCGCGTTGAAGTCTCCCTCGAGATAGGTGCGGGTCCCGTGATTACCGTCAGTCTGACGCGTCGCGCCGGTGCCTCCGGCCGGGTACTCGTACATCAGGAACATGCTTCGATCGCGCCTTGGCCCGGAAAGGTAGACGTGATTGGCGCCGCCTTTCAGGTCGCCGACGCGATGTTCGGGTAGCGCCTGCCCGAGCGCGGAGGCCACCAGGCCGGCCAGGATGGCGCGGCACTCCGCCATGCCGCCGCATGGCGCGGGAAGGGTCGCATTCAGGAAACTACCCTTCGGGTTCACGATCGTGATCGGCTCGAACGAACCGTGGTTGACCGCCGTGTGCGGATCGAGGAACGCCTTCACGACCGTCGCCACGGCGTTGAAGGCCATGGCGGGCCCGACGTTTGTCGGTCCCATCGTCTGCGGCGATGAGCCGGTGAAGTCGGCAACCAGCCGCTCGCCGTCGACCGTGAGCTTGAGGCGACCCACCAGCGGCTCATCACTGTGGCCATCGCTGTCAAGGTATCCCTCGGCGAGATACTCGCCGTCGGGCACGCTGGCTATGCGAGCGCGCATGACGCGCGCGGAGCGCTCGATCAGCTCGTCCACTGCTTCGAGCAATCCCTCCCGACTGAATCTTCGGAACAGCCGCTGCAAGTGCTCGGCGGCCTTGCGCGATGTGCCGAGCATGGTGTTGAAGTCGCCACGGCGCTCATGCTCGATGCGCATGTTGGCGAAGAGCAGGTCCAGGAACGCCTGGTCCATCCGGCCGCGCTCGCATATCCGGGTCGGGACGATGCGCATGCCTTCCTGGTAGATCTCGCGCACGCGACCGGAGAGGCTTCCGGGTGTCATGCCCCCGACGTCGCCCCAATGGCAGCGCGTCGCGGTGAACATCGCGAGCTTCCCGCCGTGGAACACCGGGAAAAGCATCAGCACGTCGTTCAGATGCGTGCCGCCGGTGTACGGATCGTTGTGCAGGAAGATGTCACCCTCGTGGATGTCGCCGGGGAATCGCCGGAGGATCTCCGCGGCCGAGTAGGGCACCGCGAAGATATGAAGCGGGTTGTCGTCCTGCCCTTGCGCGACCAATCGGCCATCGCCACTGACCAGCCCGCAGGAGAAATCGTGGCCCTCGTAGATGATGGACGAGTACGAGCTGTGAATCACGTTCGCGCGCATCTCGTTCACGACCGCGACCAGCGACTCGCGAACGAGCTCGAGTCGACCCAGTTCCGCCCTGTCCCCCGGCATGGCCGCTCTCGGACGCTCGCTAGAGAAGCGGTACTTTGTCGGCGTCGACGAGATCCTGAACCGCGCCCTCGAATGCCTCGAGCGTCGGCGCGACGTCGGCATCGGTGTGCGCCATGGAGGTGACCCCGCCCGTGTAGGACATGAAGTCGACCCCCCGTTTCCGCAGCCCGTTGGTGTAGATATCGAGCGCGTCGCGCTTAGTCGAGCGCAGCTCGGCCGGCGAAACCTCGCCGATCGGACGCTTGCGTGCGTCCTTGCCGAAGAACACGTGAAAGGTCGAGGACTCGCCGTACGCGACCGCATCCACCTCGAGCCGGTCGAGCACCCTCTGCATGCCGCCGCGGATCTTCGCCGCGATCCGATCGGCCTGCCGATGCGGCTCGCCGGTGCGGATCACCCTGAGCGCCGCCACGGCGACGGCGGAGACGATCGGACTCGCGTTGAACGTGCCGCGGTGAATGATCGCGGGCTTGAGGCCGTCGATCTCCGTCCTCGGGTCGAGCAGGCGCATGATCTCCTCCTTGCCCCCGACCGCGCCGCCCGGCATGCCACCGGCGACGATCTTCGCCATGGTGGTCATGTCAGGCGTGACGCCTACCAGCGCCTGCTTCCCGCCGGGACTCCAGCGGAACCCGGTGATCACCTCGTCGAAGATCAGCACGCACTCGTAGCGATCGGCGAGAGCCCGGAGCTCGCGCAGAAGCTCCTCGCGGATCGGCACGCTGCCATAGTTGGCGCCCGACACCTCGCAGATGATCGCGCCAATGGCGCGATCGCGTTTCAGGCGGTCCTCCACCTGCTGCGCATCGGTGGGGCAGGTGACCATCGTGTCGCGGATCTCCTCGGGGATTCCGAGCGAGGGGTACTTGTCGAACGGCGCTTTCATTCCGGGCAGGACGTAATCGTGCCAGCCGTGGAAGTGACCCTCGAAGCGCAGGACTTTCGGGCGCCGTGAATAGGCTCGGGCGACGCGAAGCGCCAGCATCGTCGCCTCGGTTCCGGAGCCGACGAAGCGTACGCGCTCGGCCGAGGGGACGAGCTGCTGCACGAGTTCGGCCCAGGCCACCTCGAGCGGATGCACCGTTGCGAAGAACGTCCCCTCCGAAGCGTGCGTGCGCAGCGCTTCGACGATGTCCGGATGCGAATGCCCGAGCATCATCGCCGCGCTACCCATCGCGTAGTCGATATAGCGACGGCCCTCGACATCCCACTTGTAGGCGCCCTGTGCCCGGCTGAAATAGGTTGGATGCGGCGGAAGGAACCGGCCGTCGTGTGACACCCCGCCCGCCAGAGCGCGCTGCGCGCGTTCCCACAGCTCCTGCGAGGAGAGACCTGTCACATCGCCGATGGCGCTCATATCGTCCTCCTTCTCATCCCACAAAGACTTGCCGAGCGATATTTTGATAATGTCGACATTCAGGCAATAGACTGCCATAGTGTGCCGACAGGCGCAATTTCCAAGCGATGCTTCACGTGACGCCGGTGCTCGCGTGCGATATGGCGGGACGGTGCGGTCCTCAAGGCACTCCGACGCGCGTAGCGTCCCGGGATCCCGAGCGGCGCCCCTGGCCCAGAGGAGAACCGAATGGATCTTGAACTGAAGGAGCGCGTGGCGGTCGTCACCGGCGCGAGCGCTGGAATCGGTCGCGGTGTGGCGAAGATCTTGGCGCTCGAGGGCGCGCAGTGCGCGATCGTGGCGCGCCGCCGCGATCCTCTGGAGGCGCTGGCGGGCGAGATCACGCGGGAAGGCGGACTTCCTCCGCTGGTGGTCGCCGATGATCTTCGCGACCGCGAAGCGCCAGCGCGCATCGCGCGGCAAGTCCTCGAGAGGTTCGGCCGGACCGATATCGTGGTGAACAACGCCGGAGGCTCACGACCGTTGCCGGTGCAGGCCACGGACGAGGCGTGGGACGAAGCCTTCGCGGTCAACTTCACCGCCGTGCGCAAGGTGACGCAAGCGTTCCTCCCGGCGATGCAGGGGCGGCGCTGGGGCCGGATCATCAACATCACTGGCTCACTCGAGCCCCGCAGCGTCAATGGCGCGAACGCGGCGAAGGCGGGTGTCCACATCTGGGCAAAGGGGCTCGCCTGCGACCTCGCGAAGGAAGGCATTACGGTGAACTGCCTGATGCCCGGGCGAATCCACAGCGAGCAGATCGACCAGCGCATGCATCCAACCGCAGAGAACCAGCGGGCATTCGCGGAGGCGAACATCCCGATCGGCTACTTCGGCGATGCCGCCGACGTCGGGTACGCCGTCGCGTTCCTGTGTTCGCCGAAGGCACGCTACATCACCGGTCAGCGGATGTACATCGACGGCGGCATGCATCGCTCGATGTAGGCGCGCAGCCCGCTCGCGCGCGCGATCTAGCGACGAGCGCGCGGTGTGGCTCCGCGCCGCACCTTGTCCCGCAGCCCGCGCTCGCGGCGATCAAGCTCCACGAGACCGGCGGCAAGGTTCTGTGTGGAGAGTCTGCGGTGCAGCATCTCGGCTGCATCGCCGTCGTGCGCGACGATGGCCCGCAGCAGCCGCCGCCAGTTGACGAGCGACTGCTTGCGGCGGGCGGGCGTGGTCAGGCCGAGCCTCGCGTAACGTCCGATGCGCTGAGCGAAGGACTCGATGTAATCGAGGAGCTGCTGGTTTCCCGAACTGCGTGCGAGCTCGGCGACCAAGGCGGCGCTCGCACGTGCGTAGGCGGTGCCGTCGTTCCGCGCCGCCTCGAGTGCCGCGTAGCTCGCGAAGAGCCGCCGCTCCACCTCGGGCGTGCACGACAGCGCCACGCGGCGCGAGACGAGACCGAGCAGCACTGCTCGAATCTCGAAGAGGTCCTCGAGCTCCTTGCGCGAGAGCTGGGTGACCTGCGCGCCCCGCTGCGGAACGATCGACACGAGCCCGCGCTTCTCCAGGATGCGCAGCGCCTCGCGGATGGTCGCGCGGCTCACCCCGAAGGATCCTGCGAGCGCGACCTCCTTCAGGCGCTCGCCGGGGCGGAAACGCTCGTCCACGATGCCACCGCCGATACGCTCGGCGATCTGCAGCGGCAACGTGGGCGTCAAGGGCTCGGAAAGGAGGCCGGGTAGCATGTGCGTGCCTATTCTAATGACGGCGCAGCTTTTGTACGGCGCGCGCTTTTGCCCGGATGTCGACATTGTGGCAAGATCGCTCGGGAGCACCGTTTCCCCAAGCGCGATCAATCGGAGGGCTTATGGCGGGCATGTCCGGAGGTAAGGCAGTTGTCGAATCGCTCCGCGCAGAGGGAGTCAAGCATGTCTTCGGCCTGATCGGTTCGGCGGGGATGGAGATATTCGACGCCCTTTACGATGCGAAGGACATCGGCTTCGTCGGCGTGCGCGATGAGCGTACCGGGACGCACATGGCCGACGGATACGCGCGCGCCTCGGGTGGCGCCGGGGTGATCATCGCCGGACAGAACGGGCCCGGGGCCACCAACCTGGTGACCGGGCTCGCACAGGCGAACGCGGCGTACTCGCCGGTCGTCGCCCTCGCGGGCCTGCTCTCCTCGGCGCACATCTACCGCGACGGGTTCCAGGAGGTCGATCAACAGGCACTGTTCAAACCGATCACCAAGCGCACGCTGACTCTCACCCAGTCAGCGCGAATCCCGGAAATGATGCGGGAGGCGTTTCGCGCCGCGCTGACCCCCCGTCGCGGTCCGGTCGCGCTCAATATGCCGCGCGACCTGCTCGCCGAGACCATCGAGGTCGAAGAAGCGTACGCGCCAAAGGGGCGCGAGGCCATGGGGCGCGCTTCCGGTGACCCGGATCTTGTGGAGCGCGCCGCGAAGCTGCTTGCCGGCGCGAGCAGACCTCTCATCATTGCAGGCGGGGGGATCAAGAGCGGTCGTACTCACCGGGAGTTGGTGCCGCTTGCCGAGTTGTTGCACGCACCGCTTGCAATGTCGCCAGGGCACGGTGACGCGGTGCCGAGCGAGCATCCGCTCTACGCCGGACAGGTCGGTCCACGCGGGAACGTTGTGGCTTCGGCGCTCGCGCGCGAGGCCGATGTCATCCTGGCAATCGGGACACGCCTCGGCTTCAACACGACCTTCTACTCATGGGACAACCTCAACCGTTCGGCGCGGATCATCCAGGTCGACATCGAGCCTACGGCGATCGGACGGTTTTTCCCCGTCGAGATCGGCATCGAGGGGGACGCCGGTCGCGTTGCGCTCGCACTCACGCGCGCACTGGCTGGACACAAGGTGTCGGCCGCGGCAGCAAAATGGGCCGAGGACTTCCGGGCCAAGCGCGCGGCGCTTCTCGCGGAGCGCGACGCTGCCGGGGCGAAACCAGGACACCCGATCCAGCCTGCCGCGGTGTTTCGCGCGCTCCGTGGGGCGGTTCCCGAGGACACGATGTTCACCGTCGATGCCGGTACGCTGTGCCTCCAGGCGACCGACCAGATGCCCTACCGGCGGCCGCCGGCGCTCTTCTCTCCGCTCGACTTCGGCCTGGTCGGGTTCTCGTATGCGGCGGGCCTCGGGGTCAAGGTCGCGTGCCCCGATCGCACGGTCGTGAGCCTGATGGGCGACGGCGGATTCGGCATGACGCTCGGTGAGCTGGCGACCGCCGTCAGCCACAAGATCAACACCGTCTGCGTCGTGATGAACAACGGTTGCTGGGGCGCCGAGAAATCCTACCAGCGGGACTTCTTCGGCGGGCGCTACATCGGGGCCGACGTCCACAATCCGCCATACGACAAGGTTGCGGAGCTCTACGGCGCGCGCGGGTTCCGCGCCGAGCGTGCCGACCAGATCGAAGGCGCAGTGCGCGAGGCGATTGGCTGCGGCAGGCCCGCCGTGGTCGAGATTCCGGTCGACCCCGACGCGCTCTACAGCTTCCGGCGCGACTCGTTCAAGCATCGGGACAAGTCGGGCAAGTGACGGGAACGGCGTTCGACTACGTCATCGTCGGCGCCGGTTCCGCCGGCTGCGCGCTTGCGGCGCGGCTCACCGAGGGCGGGCGGTACCGCGTCCTCCTCCTGGAGGCCGGGGGCGAGGATCGCAACCCCTGGATCCACATTCCGCTTGGCGTCGGCAAGCTGCTCACCAATCCGCAATATGCCTGGCCGTTCTACACCGAAGCCCAGCCGGACATGCGCGGGCAAAAGATGTACTGGCCGCGCGGCAAGGTTCTGGGCGGATCGAGCGCGATCAACGGGATGGCTTACGTCTGGGGAGACCCCCGGGAATTCGACCGCTGGCGCGAGGGAGGGCTGACGGGCTGGGGCTTCGCCGATGTCGCGCCGTACTTCAGGCGCATGGAGTCGAATCTCTTCACGAGCCGCGAGGGCCGGGGGCGCAACGGGCCGCTGAGGGTAACCGACCGTGCCGTTCGCGAGCCTGATCCGCTCTCGGACGGCTTCATCGCCTCGTGCCGTGAGGCCGGGATTCCCGAGACGCCGGACTACAACGTCGTGTCCTACGAGGGCGTACGCTACCTTGAGCAGTCGGCTCATCGCGGCCGACGCTGGACCACCGCGACGGCCTACCTCAAGCCGGCCCGCCGCCGGGGCAACCTCGCGGTGGAGACGCATGCTCATGCCTGCCGCGTGATTTTCGAGGCTCGCCGCGCGATCGGCGTGGAATACCGCCAGGACGGAGCCACGCGGCTCGCCCGGGCGGGTCGCGAGGTGCTTCTTTGCGCCGGCGCAATCCAGTCGCCTCAAGTGCTCGAACTCTCCGGGATCGGGCAGCCCGCGATTCTGCAGGCCGCAGGGATCCCGGTGCTCGCCGAGCTGCCGGCGGTTGGCGAGCAGATGATCGATCACCTGCAGGTACGCTGCACCTACGAGACGACGCTGCCGATCACGATCAACGACATCATGCGCAGCTTCTGGCGCCGGATGCGCGTCGGGTTGCAGTACCTCACCACGCGCAAGGGCCTGATGGCCGGCACCTCATCGACGGCGCACGCGATCGCGCGCACCAGTCCGTCGCTTCCGGCGCCGGACGTGATGGTGCGTATCTACCATATCAGCGGCAAAGACCGCTACTCGCGATCCGCCACCGGCGGCATCGATCCGTATCCGGGTTTCTCGATCGGCGGATTCAAGCTCCATCCGGCGTCGCGCGGATCCTGCCACGTCCAGTCGGGCGACCCGCTCGCGCATCCCCGCATCCAACCGAATTACCTCTCTCATCCGGAGGACCGCGAGACCGCGCTCGCGCTGCTGCGCCTCGTGCGCAGGATCGCCTCGCAGGCGTCCTTGCGCCCACTGATCGTCGCGGAGCGCCGGCCCGGACCGGAGGTCGTGGACGACGATGCGCTCCTCGACTACGTCCGCGAAACGGGCCAGACTTCCTGGCACACGGTCGGGACGTGCCGAATGGGGGCCGGCCCGGCCGCGGTGGTCGACTCCCGGCTGCGCGTGCACGGCGTGCAAGGGCTGCGGGTCATGGACGTCTCGGTGATGCCCTCGATCGTCTCGTCGAATACCAACGCCGCGGCGATCATGATCGGGGAGAAAGGCGCCGACCTGGTCATGGAGGACGCCCGATGAAGCGAGCACGAAAGAAGTCGGCCACGCCGTTCACGGATGCCCAGCGGGCCTCGGGCGACTGGAATCCGCTGTGGACGACCTTCAGCGAATGGGATCCGGAGTTTCTCGAAGCGTACCTGCGTCTGCGCAACGTGCCGTTCCGCAAGGGGCCGCTGCCGAAGAAGATCAAGGAGCTGATCCTCATCGCGATCAACGCTGCGACCACGCACCTCTACGCGCCCGGAGTGCGCCGCCACATCCAGAACGCGCTGCAGCACGGGGCGACGCGAGAGGAGATCATGGAAGCGATCGAGCTCACCACGGTGCTCGGCATCCACTCGAGCAACCTGGCGGTGCCGATCCTCGTGGAGGAGCTCGAGCGCCGCCGTAAACCCGGCTCGAAGCGCGGGTCCGCAAGGGCGTAGATGAGTTCGCCCGCGCCGGCCGCCGCGGCCATCGCCCAACGGGGAGCACCAGGCATGGTAACGAGTCCCGGTGAAACCGGGACGCAAGGTCGTGCGCGTGGTCGTGGCGCCAGCGGGCCGGCTTGCGGTGCATGCAGGATGTGGAAGTGCGCAGCCTAGACGCACTGATCCCCCTAGGCGCATGGGAGCGTAGCGATGTAGGTGGTGTTTTCCGAAAGGAGGAGTGACGATGAAACGCGGAAATTCAGGGCTGAAGGTGTTGCTGGCGGCGACGGCGGCGTTCTCCATGCTGTCGGCGGCGCCGGCGATCGCGCAGAGCATCACGCTCAAGCTTGCGCACGGCGCGACGCCGGAGCAGGCGATCGGCAAGGGCCTCACCCGGTTCGCCGAGCTTGTTGCGGCGAAATCGGGCGGTCAGGTGAAGGTCGAGCTGTACCTGTCCGGGTCGCTCTACAACGAACGGACCGCGCTCGAAGCGCTGGTGAACGGGGCGATCGACTTCGGCGGCGCGTCGAACGCGAACTGGGCGGCATTCACCAACACGCTGCTCTTCATGGACCTGCCGTACGTGTTCAAGGACCAGGAATCATTCCGCAAGGTGATCCACGGCCCGGTGGGCAAGGAGATCGAAAAGCGCTTCGAGCAGGACGGGTTCAAGCTCCTGATGGTGATGGACAACGCCGGCTTTCGGGACGTCGTGAACAACAAGCGCGCGGTCCGCGTCCCGAGCGACATCAAGGGTCTGAAGATGCGCACCACGGCCTCGCCGGTCGAGATCGCCATGATGCGAAACTGGGGCGCCGTGACCACGGCCATCGACTGGGGCGAGGTGTACAACGCGCTCGGCTCGGGGGTCGTCGATGGCGAGTTCGTCCAGCCGGTCTGGCTCGCGCATGCCAAGCACTACGAGGTCCTGAAGTACGCAACGGAGGTGCAGGCGGTGATCGGCATCAACACCCTCGCGATGCGCAAGGACCGGTTCGACAAACTCCCGCCGGCCGCGCAGAAGGCGATCCTCGAGGCCGCGGCCGAGGCCCTGGTCTACTCGAACAAGCTCGACGCCGACATGATGGAGGAAGGTCGCGCCACCGCCCGCAAGCTCGGGGTGCAGACCTACAAGCCGACCGCCGAGGAGATGAAGGTCTGGCAGTCGACCGGCCGCGCGATCTGGAAGGATTTCGACGCCAAGGTCGACAAGCCGCTGCTGAAGATGGTCCTCGACGCGCAGTCGCAGTAGCCGGGCGGGCACCGAGGCGGGGAAGGGGGCCGCGGCCGCCTTTCCCCCTCCGAGGGGGAGACAGATGTTGCCGTCAGAGAATCCGACGCGCCGGGGCGTCGCGTGGCTCGTCCTGGTCCGCGTCCCGGAGCTCGTTCTCGCGCTGCTGCTCGCGGTGCTGGTGGTGTTCCTGACCCTCGCCGTCGTGGGGCGCTACGTCTTCGACATCGGCATCGCATGGTCGGACGAGCTCGCGCGCCTGCTCTTTGTCTGGATCGTGTTCCTGGGCTTCGCCGTGGCGATACGGCACCGGGGCAACATCGGCGTCGAGCTTCTCGTCGATCGGCTGTCACGGCGAAGCCGTCGGCGGATCATGCTTCTCCAGGACACCGCCATCCTCGCGTTCGCGGTGGTCTTCACCTGGCAGGCCGCCGTGACGCTGCGCTTCTCGTTCATGCAGCGCCTGCCGACTCTCGAGGTCACGATCGCCTGGCTCTACGCGGCGGTGCTGGTTGCCGGCGTGATGATGATCGTCTACTCCGCGGCGAATCTGCGCGACACGCTCCGCGCCCGGAGCCCCACTCCCCACGGCGATGCGGCCGGCGAGGACGCGATCCGGCGCAGCGAATAGAAGTATTCCGATGACCCTTGCAGTGCTCATCCTGGCCTTTGCCGTGCTCGTGGTGCTCGGGCTGCCGATCGCCTTCGCGATGGGGATGGCGTCCGTGATCACGGTGCTGTACCAGGGAGGCATCCCGCTCAACCTCATCGTGCACCGGACGGTGATGGGAGTGGACTCGTTCGTGCTGCTCGCCATCCCGCTTTTCATCTTCGCCGGGACGATCATGGAGATGGGAGGGATCTCCGAGCGGCTGGTGCATTTCGCGCGCACCCTCTTCGGACGCTTCCGCGGCGGGTTGCCCATGGGCGTCGTGGCGGGAACCATGCTGCAATCCGGGGTCTCCGGGTCGACGGTCGCGGATGTCTCGGCCATGGCGGCGATGACGCTCGGCCCACTCGAGCGGGCGGGCTATCCGAAGCCCTACAGCCTCGCGGTCATCGGCTCGTCCTCCGCCTTCGCGATCCTCATCCCCCCCTGCATCCTGATGGTGGTGGTGGCAGCGGTCGCGAACGTGTCGGTGATCGCGCTGTTTGCCGCCGGCCTGCTGCCGTCGGTCGTGCTGGGGTTGATGGTGATCGGCCTGATCCACGTCCAGGCCCGCATGTACGGTATGCCGAGGGATCGCGCCCACTCCCTGCGCGAGATCCTCGCCGGGGCCAAGGACGCGTCGCTTGCGCTCGGTATCCCGGTGTTCATCTTCAGCGGCATCCGCTTCGGGATCGCGACGGTCACCGAGATGGCCGCACTGACCGTGGTCTATTCCATGGTCGTCGGCGGGCTGATCTACCGCAAGCTGACATGGCGCTTGATCCTCGAGGCGCTCGTCCAGTCCGCGCTCGCGAGCGGGACGATCACGATGATGCTCGGCTTCGCGATGATCTTCGGTTACCTGATTGCCACTCAGGGTCTGCCGATGGCGTTCGCCAACTGGATGCGTGCGGAGCACGTCCCGGCGTGGGGCGTGCTGGTGATCTCGGCGTTGATCTTCGTGTTCATCGGCTCGGTGCTCGAGGGCGCGCCTGCGGTGCTCATCTTCGTGCCGATCTTGCTCCCGGTCGTGCGCGCGCTCCACATCGACTTGGTCCACTGGCTCACGATCGTGGTGCTCGCCTCGGGCATCGGCCTGTTCATTCCCCCGACCGGGATCGCGGTTCTCATGGCGTGCAGCATCGGCAGGATCAAGATGGAAACGCTGTTCAAGCCGATCCTGCCTTTTCTGGCGGTGCTGTTCGTCGGCCTGCTGGTGCTGATCGCCTTCCCCGACATCACCACGGTCGTTCCCAAACTGCTCGACCTCCCATACTGATCGATACCATGAACTCCAGAATCAATGCGGCAACACGGCTCTGCGGCGGTGACCTGATCGTCGAGTACCTCGTGCGCGAGAAGGTGCCGTACGTCTTCGGTGTGTGCGGGCACGGCAACATCGGGTTTCTCGATTCGGCGCTGAAGGCGCAGGACCGGATCAAGACGGTGATGACCCATCACGAGCAGACCGCCGGGTTCATGGCCGAGGCCTACTACAAGGTCTCGCACCGGCCGGTCGCCACCTATACTTCCTGCGGCCCGGGATCCTGCAACCTGCCGGTGGCGCTCGCCAGCGCCATGATGGACTCGGCCGCCTACCTCGCGATCACTGGCAACGTCCCGACCAGCCAGTTCAACCGCAACGCCTTCCAGGAGAGCGGCAAGTTCTTCCAGGCGGACTTCCCGTCCGTGATCCGTCCCTACGTGAAGCGGAGCTTCCAGCCGACGCGCGTGGAGATGCTGCCGCTAGCGCTCAAGCAGGCGTTCGGGCTCATGCGCACCGGGCGGCCCGGACCGGTCAACCTCGATGTGCCGCTGAACGTGTTCGTGGAGCAGGGTGAGATGGAGGTGCCGGAACCCGATCCCCGCGTCGCCCAGCGCACGCCGGGCGACCCGGCGGCAGTGCGTCGCGCCTGGGAGATGCTCGCCGGTGCAGAGCGGCCGGTTGTCATCGCCGGGCAAGGCGTCCTGCTTGCGGAGGCGTCGGAGGAGCTGCGTGCCTTTGCCGAGCTCACCGGCATCCCGGTCGCTACGAGCCCCAACGGCAAGGGCTCGATCGACGAGACGCACGAGCTCGCGCTCGGACCGATCGGGCGCAACGGCACCTACGCCGCGAACGGGGCAAGCAGCAAGGCCGACGTCATTCTGGCGCTCGGCTTCAGCTTCGACGACCGCGCCTCCAGCGCCTGGCTTCCGGGTTACACGTTCAGCATTCCGCCCAGTCGCCTGATCCAGGTCGACCTCGACCCGGCCGAGATCGGGCGCAACTACCCGGTCGAGCTCGGCATCCTGGCCGACATCCGCGGGTTCCTCGCGGGCCTGGTCGAGGTCGCGCGGGCGGGATCGCCGCGGCGCCCGACCGATGCCTGGCTGTCCGAGCTGGGCGAGCGCCGCAAGGTGTGGGAGAGGTATCACGCACCGCTTGGGGCGAGCACGGCCACGCCCGTGCGGCCGGAGCGCCTCATCCGCGCGCTCGGGAACGCACTGCCGCCGGAGGCGATCGTCGCCGCCGACGTCGGCTCGCACCATAACTGGCTCGTGCAGCTCTGGACGACGCGCCGTCCGCGGCGTTTCCTGCAGTCCTGGGGATTCGGCTCCATGGGCTTCGCCACTTCCGGAATCCTCGGAGCGAAACTCGCCGCCCCGGAGGCACCCTGCATCGCGGTCGTCGGTGACGGCTCGTTCCTCATGACACCGCACGCGGTGGCGACTGCGGTCGAGTACGGCATCCCGGTCGTGTGGGTCGTCTGGAACAACTTCGGCTTCACCTCGATCCGCGACCTGCAGCTCGGCGCGTTCAAGCGCGAGCTCGACTCGTCGTTTCGCCGTGCCGACACCGGGGAGCTCTACTCTCCGGACTTCGCATCCCTAGCGCGGTCGTTCGGCGCCGACGGGGTGCGCGTCGACAGGCCCGGTGACCTCGAGGAGACGCTCGCGGCGGCCGTTCGCGCTGGCAGGCCGAGCCTGGTCGAGGTCATGATCGATCGGGAGATTCGGCCGGTGGCGACCGGGGGCTGGGAGCTGCCGCCGCTGCCGCCCGCCCAGCCGAACTTCGAGAAGCTGGCGCTCGGTCGGTAGATCCCCGGCGACATCAGGGGATGGTGTTACACGACGTTGAGGGCGGAGAACCGAGTCGCGGAGTGCGCCCCCCGCTACCGCAGGACCTCCGCATTGCGGGCGCGATGTCTCCGGTTCACCGGAGGGGACTTCGTCGCGAGCGAGCACATCGTGTGCAGGTAGTCCAGCGTGCACCTGGGTTCGATATCGTCGGCATGGAGTGGAGGTAGATCGCCATGGCGTTTGAGGAAGAGCTGTCGGAACTGGCAAGGCGCACCGCGCATGCCATGGCGATGGGCGGGGCGGACAAGCTCGAGCGGCGACGGGGCGAAGGGCATCTGAACGCGCGCGAACGAATCGAGCGGCTGCTCGATCCGGACAGTTTTCTTGAGAGCGGGCGCTTCGCGACCTCGCATCGTGCGGAAGTCCAGGACCGCACGCCGGCCGACGGCAAGGTCTCGGGCTACGGCAGGATCGACGGCCGGCCCGTCGCCGTTGTGTCGAACGACTTCACGGTGATGGGCGCCTCCAGCTCCGTGGTGAACGGCAAGAAGATCCGGCACATGCGGGAGGTCGCCAACCGCAGCGGGATGCCGCTCATCTTCCTCGGCGAGTCCTCGGGGGCGCGCATGCCCGACCGGATGGGCGCGCAGGGGCGAGCGATTCTCGGACAGGACCCGGCCGAGTATCTGCGTCGCCGGCAGTCCCCTTGGGCCTCGGCGCTGCTTGGCGCCTGCTACGGTTCCTCGACCTGGTATGCCTGCATGTCCGACTTCGTGGTGATGCGTAAGGGCGCGCTCATGTCGGTTGCAAGCGGTCGGGTGACCTCCCTCGCGATCAGTCAGCCGGTGGATCCGGAGGACCTTGGCGGCTGGAAGTTGCACTCCGAGACCACGGGTCTCGTCGATCTCGTCGTCGACTCGGATGAGGAGGCGCTCGCCTCGATCCGCCGCTTCCTCGGCTACCTGCCGAGCCATCAAACCGAGGCGCCGCCCCTGCACCCGGTACCCGAGGGCGCAGGCGAGGGTTCGCGCGGGATTCTCGACCTCATCCCCTCGGACCGCGCGAAGGTCTACGACGTCCGCAAGATCGTTGAAGCCTTCACCGATCCGGGCAGCACCTTCGAGCTCAAGTCGCGGTTCGGCAAGTCGATCGCGACCGTGCTCGCGAGGCTCGACGGGAGGACCGTGGGAATCCTCGCCAACAACCCGATGTTCAAGGCGGGGGCGATCGATGTCGACGCGTGTGCCAAGGCAACGAGCTTCATGGTCCTCTGCGATAGCTTCAACGTCCCGATCATTTTCCTCGTCGACCAGCCCGGCTTCCTCATCGGCCTCGAGGGGGAGCGCCGCGGCGCTCCCGGACGGATCATCAACTGGATGAATGCCCTGTCCCTGGTCACCGTGCCGAAGATCTCGCTCATCATGCGAAAGAGCTACGGCCAGGCGTACCTGAACATGGGCGGCGGCCGCAACTCGGACGAGGTGGTGAGCTGGCCGAACGCCGACCTCGGGTTCATGGCCCCGGAGGTGGGCGTGAACGTCATGTACGGCGTCAAGAAGGAAGACGACCCGAAGCGCTTTCAGGAGCTCCTCGAGGAGCTGTCGCGCGACACGTCGGTCTGGGGCCTCGCATCGCTGTACGAGACGCAGGCGGTCATCGATCCACGCGAGACCCGAGAGTGCCTCATCTCGCTTCTCGACGTGCACCGCACGCGGCACGGCAGTGAGGTCGGCGAGCATCACCTGAGCAACTGGCCCACGAGCTACTGATGCAGCAACGTCCTGCGGCGGCCGCAAAGATCTGTCCTGAGTTCCTCGAGAGAGCCCGGGTGTCGCCTGTCAACTCCGTTTGCCTGGGCGCCCGGATCCTCGCGATCGTCACGCGGGCGTGGTGACGTGTCCGAGAGAGACGCGATGCAGGCGCTGCGGATCGCGCGCGCGGAGGGCCGCAAGGTGCTCGATGAACCCTCGGGCAAGGCACTCCTCGCGTCGTTCGGGTTCCGCGTGCCCGCGTTCCGCGTCGTGAAACGCGCGCAGGACCTCGCGCGCATCGGAGCAACACTCCGTTCGCCCTATGTCCTGAAGGCGCTCTCGACCCAGGTGGTTCACAAGAGCGACGTCGGCGCCGTGAAGCTCGGTCTGCGGACGCTCGCCGACGTGGAGCGCGAGATGGAAGGCATGCGCGCGTCGCTCCCGGTGAAGGGGATCGATCCGGAATCCTGGCTGGTCGAGGAGATGGCCCCGCCGGGGCTGGAGTGCGTGGTGGGCGGTGTGATGGATCCGGAGTTCGGGCCGATGGTGATGGTCGGGCTGGGCGGCATCTTCGTGGAGCTTCTGGCCGACGTCTCCTTCCGCATCTGTCCGATCGGGCGCGTCGACGCGCTCGAGATGCTCGAGGAGTTGCGCTCGGCCGCGCTCCTTCGCGGCGCGAGGGGCCGCGAGCCGGCATCGCTCGAGGCGATCGTCGATGCGCTCCTGAAAATGGGCGGAGAGGGCGGCGTCCTGCTCCGTTGCGCGGCCGAGGTGTCTGAGGTCGACGTCAATCCGCTCGTCGTGACCCGCGATGGCGCGATCGCGGTCGATGCGCGATTCGTCCTTCGTCCGGGCTGAGCGGATGACGGCGCTCGAGAAGTTCTCGCCCCTCTTCGCTCCCACCTCGATCGCGGTCGTGGGCGCCTCCGCAACGTCCGTCTCGAGCGGTAACCGGTTCATCCGGCACCTCAGGGGATTCGGATACGGCGGCGCGATCTATCCGGTTCACCCGACCGCGCGCGAGATCGAGGGTCTGCCGGCCTATCCGTCGGTGAATGCGGCTCCCGGCCCGATCGACTATGCGTACGTTGCGGTCGGGGCGGCGAATGTGCCCGCCGTGATCCGCTCCTTCGCCGGTCACGTGCGCATCGCGCAGGTCATGTCGAGCGGCTTCGGGGAGACGGCCAGCGGCCATGTGCTCGAGCGCGAACTTGTGCAGGCCGCCCGGGACGCGGGGCTGCGCGTTGTCGGTCCGAACTGCCTGGGCGTGTATTCGCCGCGGGGACGGGTCACCTTCGCCGAGCGGACGTCGGGGGAGGCGGGGCCGGTGGGCGTCGTGAGCCAAAGCGGGGGGCTTGGCATCGACATCATCCGGCGCGGCCAGCAGCGGGGGCTGCGGTTCAGCGGGCTGGTGACCGCTGGCAATTGCGCCGACGTCCGGCCATCCGAGCTGCTCGAGTATTTTCTTGAAGCGCCGGATACCTCGGTGATCGGCCTGTACCTTGAGGGCGTGGGCGACGGGCGGCGCATGTTCGAGGTATTGCGCGCCGCGCGCAGCGAGAAGCCCGTCGTCATTCTCAAGGGCGGGCGAACCACGCAGGGACAGCGTGCCGCCGTGTCTCATACCGGGGCGCTGGCGGGAAGCGAGCGCGGCTGGAGGGCGCTCGCCGCACAGACCGGTGCGGTGCTGGTGGAGAGCCTCGACCCGTTCCTGGACGCACTGCTCGGGTTTCAATGCCTGCGTCCGCGCTCGATGCCGACGCGCCGTGTAGTGCTCTTCGGAAACGGCGGCGGAACGAGCGTCCTCGGGGCGGATGCCTTCGGCAGGGCCGGCCTGGACGTGAGCCCGCTCGCAACCGATGTGCTCGCTCGCCTTGAAGCGCTGAAACTCCCCGCGGGTTCCTCTATCGACAACCCCATCGATGTCCCGGCTGGCGCACTCCAGCAGGACGAGGGCCGGGTTGCCGAGCACATCGTGAGTGCGGTCACGCACGGGAAGTCGGCCGATGCCCTCGTCATGCATATCAACATGACCGTGGTGCTCAGCTACCGGGACATGGACATGCTTGGCAATCTGATCGACGCGGCGCTCCGTGCGACCGAGCGCAACAATTCCGGTATGCATCTCGTGCTGGTGCTGCGCTCCGACGGCGAGGACGACGTGGAGGCGCGCAAGCGGGAGTACCGGCAGCGGGCCGTCGCTGCCCGCATTCCCGTCTTCGACGAGCTGGTACCGGCGGCCAATGCGCTCGCATGCATCCGGCATGTCGAGTCCTTCCGATCTCGACGCGCTGCACCCTGACGCGCCCTGCCCCGGCCTCGTTGATTCGGACCAAGAGATACGAGCCTCGGTGCGTTCGGATATCCGCAGGAAGTCGCGCAATTCAAGCGCCCTGAAAACCTGACCGTCCATAATGCGTGCGAAGCTCTCGATCCTCGATCTGCAGAGGTGGTCCACAGCGGTTCTGGTAGCGGGCGGCATGCAGCATGCCCACGGCGCCGCGGCCGCGAGTCTCATCGTGCGCAGCGACATCCGAGGCCGTGCGACGCACGGTGTGGCACGCCTGGGGTCCTACGTGGAGATGATGAATCAGGGTCTCCTGAACCCCCGTCCGCGGATGAGTCACGACGAGCGCCACGGGGCGATCGTGTTCGAGGCCGACGGCGCACTTGGACACGTGGCGGCACCGGAGATCATCGCGCTCGGAATTGCCGCGCTGAGGACGCAGGGCAACGTCCTCGTCGTGGTCCGCGAGATCGGGCATCTGGGCTCGCTCGGGATCCATGCGCTCGCGGCCGCGGAGGCGGGGGCTTTCTGTCTGGTGGGACAGCAGGCACCTCCGGTCATGGCGATGCCGGGCTTCACCAGAGCCGCGCTCGGAAACAATCCGATCGCGTTTGCCTGCCCGATGCCGAACGGTGACCCGCTGGTTTTCGACATGGCGTGCAGCGAGGCGGCTCGGGGCCACATCCTCCTGGCAGCGAGAGAGAGGCGGGCGATTCCCGAGGGGTGGGCCGTGGACGAGGCGGGCGAGCCGACCACCGATCCGCAGCGCGCATTGCGGGGGGCGCTGCTGCCCGCCGGCGGGCACAAGGGCATGGGGATTGCAATGATGGTCGAGGTGCTGGCGGCAGCGCTGGGGGCAAACGCTGCTTCGATGGCACGGCCGAGGCCACGGGCCCGCGAGGGCGGAGGGTCGTCGCGGGTTGGCGCGTTCTTCTGGTTCGTCGATCCGGGTGTTTTCGGCAACCCGGCGCTCTTCGATGCTTACATGGAGCAGTGGACCGGGTTCTACCTTGCCTCCGGTCGCGAAGCCGGGCGACTCCCTGGGCAGCGCGCCGCGGCGCTGGAACGCGCAGCGCGCGAAACAGGGATTCAACTCAGCGGCGCAACGGTGCGCGAGCTGCGCGTGCTCGGAGAGAATCTCGGGGTGCCGTTCCCTGCATGAATTCATTCAACCCGTTATGAGGCAACCATGACTCAAGGAACTTTCTGGGGATACGCCCGGCCTGACGGCAGCGTCGGCATCCGCAACGCCGTTGCCGTCGTCTCGGTGATGGACAACTGCAACCCGGTGACGCGTGCGGTGGCGCAGGCCGTGCAGGGGACGATCTACCTGCCGGGTTCGTACATCCGCGGACAGCTCGCGAAGGACCGCGAGATCACGTTGCACGTAACGGCCGGTTTGTGCCTGAACCCCAATGTCGCCGGCGTCGTGGTGATCGGCCTCGAGCCCGGCACGACGCGGGAGCTCGTCGAGCTCGTCAAGCCCTCGGGCAAGCCGGTGGAGTCCGTGAACATCCAGCTCTGCGGTGGCACCATCCAGGCGATCGCCGAGGGCACGCGCGCGGCGCTGCGCCTGTCGCGCGAAGCGTCGAGGCAGCGCCGGGAGGCGTTCCCGCTCTCGAAGCTCAGGCTCGGCCTGGAATGCGGCGGCTCCGACACGACCTCGGGCCTCGCGTCCAATCCCTCGATCGGCGTGGTCGCCGACTACATCGTCGCCAGCGGCGGCACAGCGATCATCACCGAGACCTCCGAATTCTTCGGCGCCGAGCACCTCTTCGCCGAGCGCGCCGGGACCCCGGAGGTCGGGCGGAAGATCCTCGACACCATCCGCGGGCACGAGCAGGACATCATCGCCCTCGGCATCGACCTCCGCGGCTCGAACCCGTCGCCCGACAACATCCGCGGCGGCCTCACCACCATCGAGGAGAAGGCGCTCGGCGCGATGTCGAAGGCCGGCAGGTCGAAGGTGATCGAAGTGCTGTCCTACGGCGAGGCGCCGAGGAAGCCGGGCCTGCACTTCATGGCCGGCCCGGCCCCTGCCGTGGAGTCGATCACCGGCCTCGCGGCCGGCGGCTGCCAGATGTGCCTCTTTTCCACCGGCGTGGGCAACCCCATCGGCCATCCGGTGGCCACAGTGGTGAAGATCAGCGGCAACCGCAACACGCTCAACACCATGCCGGACAACGTCGACTTCGACGTCACCGGCATCCTGGAGAAGAACGAGACCGTCGGGTCCGCCGGCGAGCGCCTGACGCAGTACGCGCTCGCCGTCGCGAGCGGCGAGCTCACCACCTCGGAGCTCCTGGACACGCGGGACTCGGCGATCAGTCGTTTCGGCATTTCGATGTGAAGAACGAAGAGGTCGAGATGAAGCTCAGAAGAATCCTCCTGCTCGGCGCGCTCCTCTGCGTGCCGGTGTTCGCGGCGGCGCAGTCCTTCCCGGTCAAGCCGGTACGGATGGTCATTCCGTATCCGCCCGGACAGGGTGCTGACATCTTCGGCCGCATGATCGGCGACGAGCTTTCCAGGAAATGGGGCCAGCCGGTCGTGGTCGACAATCGCGCGGGTGGCGGCGGCATGCCGGGCATCCTGTCGATGAGATCGGCGCCGCCGGACGGCTACACGCTGGTAGTCGGCGGCAGCCAGGCGATCACCGTCAACCCGAACGTGTACGCCAAAATGCCGTACGATCCGCAGAGGGACCTGCAACCGATCTCGGGCCTGTACATCGCGCCCCTCGTGTGGGTGGTGCACCCGAGCAGCGGCTTGAACACCCTCGCCGACCTCGTCAACGAGGCACGGAGGGACCCGGGCAAGCTGAACTACGCCTCCGCCGGCGTGGCGACGTCTCAGCACATGACGGCCGAGCTCTTCTGTCACATGGCGGGGATCAACATGCAGCATGTCGCTTACAAGGGCAGCGGACCAGCCATGACTGATCTCCTCGGCGGTCAGGTGAAGATCATGATGGACGGCGTCGCCTCGGCCCTGCCGCACATCAATAGCGGCAAGCTGAAGGCCCTTGCGGTCACCACCGCGGAACGCACGCCGCAGCTCCCGAACGTGCCGACGATCGCGGAATCCGGCTATCCGGGCTTCCTCGGCGTGGGCTGGGCGGGCCTGTTCATGCCGGCGGGCGGCTCGAAGGACGTGGCCGAGAAGATCAGCGCCGACGTCCGTGCCGTCCTCAACGAGCCCGAAATGAAGCAGCGCATCGTCGACCGCGGCGGGATTCCCGACCCGATGACGCCCGAGCAGACCGCCGCATTCGTCAAGACCGACACCGCGCGCTGGGGGCAGGTGGCGAAGACCGCCAACATCAAGATCGACTAGCGGGCAGCCTTGCCCACGAACGCACGACGCGTCCACAAGTATCGTCTGGCGGGTTTGCGATGAGCTGGCAGGACGAGATCAGGGAAATCGAGCGCCGGCGCGCCGCTGCGCTCGAGCTCGGCGGCGAGGACGCGGTGCGCCGTCAGCACGAGGAAGGCCGGTTAACGATCCGCGAGCGCATCGACGCGATGGTCGACCGCGGCACGTTTCAGGAGGTCGGCACACTGAGCGGTTCCGGCCGCGACGAAGGCGGGGTGCGCAAAGTCACGCCAGCGCCCTACGTGATGGGCCTCGCAAAGGTGGCCGGGCGTGAGGTCGCGATCGGCGGCGAGGACTTCACGGTGCGCGGAGGTTCGAGCTGGGGCGGTGACCGGCGCAAGGGCGGCCAGGGCGGCTTCGTCGAGGATCTCGCGTACCACTACAAGATCCCGCTCATCAACCTCATCGACGGCGCCGGGGGCAGCGTGACCACCATCCGGCGGCGAGGGCACTCGATCCTTCCGGGCGTCGACGGCTTCGAGCGCTCCGTCAGTCTCCTCTCGCGCGTCCCCGTGATCAGCGCGGTGCTCGGCACCGCGGCGGGAGGCCCCGCCGGCCGGGCGATCCTCTCGCACTGGTCGGTGATGGTGAAGAAGCGCGCGCAGGTCTTCGCCGCGGGCCCCCCCGTGGTCGAGAGATCGCTCGGACAGAAGCTTGCAAAGGAGGAACTCGGCGGTGCACCGGTCGCTGTCGATGCCGCGGGCACGATCGACAACGCCGTGGAGAGCGAGGCGGAATGCTTCGCCGCGGTCCAGCGCTTCCTCTCCTTCATGCCGAACAACGTGTGGGAGCTACCGCCAGTCCTGCCGACGGGCGACACGCCGGAAAGGGAGGAGGAGGCGCTCGCGAGCATCGTTCCGCGCAACCGCCGCCAGCCGTACAACATGCGGAAGGTCGTCGACCTCGTCGTCGACAGGGACTCGGCGTTCGAGATCCAGCCGACCTTCGGCAAGGCGGTGATCACCTCGCTCGCACGCCTCAACGGAAAGGCGGTCGGCGTGATCGCGAACAATCCGATGGTGAACGGCGGAGCTGTCGACGGGAAGGCGGCGCGGAAGCAGATCCATTTCGTGGAGCTCTGCGATACGTTTCACATTCCGATCGTGTTTCTCGTCGATGTTCCGGGCTTCATGGTGGGCTTGCAGGCCGAGACCGCCGGGACGCTGCGCGACGGGATGCGCTGCGTCTACGTACTCGGCACGGTGACCGTTCCGATGGTCACGGTGATCGTCCGCAAGTGCTACGGGATGGCGGGTATGGCAACCACGAACAAGAACGGTCTGAACCTCAAGATCGCGTGGCCCTCGGCCGAATGGGGCTCGCTGCCGATCGAGGGCGGCGCGGCGGCGGCGTTCCGCCGCGAAATCCAGAGCGCACCCGACCCCGAGGCGCGGCTGCAGGAGATCGAGGACGAGCTGAGGGCGCTCGCCTCGCCCTTCCGGACGGCGGAAGCGTTCGGCATCGAGGACATCATCGATCCCCGCAAGACCCGTGCTTATCTTTGCCGGTTCATCGACGCCGTCCAGCCGAGCCTGCGAACCGAACTTGGACCCAAAGCGCGGGCAGGCGTCCGACCCTGATCCGGTCTGATTGAGCGAGCTCTTGGAGGGTGCGCGAGAAGCGTATACCGCCTAGGCGAGCGCCTTTGCCCGCAGAAGGCCGAGCAGCCTCACCGCGCGATCAGCGGCTTCCTCCCCGCCCGGGAGCGGGCCGCGGACGAAAGCAGGGCGGATGTCCTCGATCTCGGCGAGTGCGTTCACGAGCTCCTCGTCGGCGACCTTGTACCTGCGGAGCTCGTTCACCGTGAGCATGTAGGTGTGGAGGACGTCGTTCTGGGGAAGGGTGACGCCCATCCGGTGCAGCACCAGATTCAGCCAGTGGGTGCCGGCAAGCATCGCCGCCTCTATCCTCATCTCGTAATCGGCAGGGGCGCACTTGCCGAGCGAGCGCTCGATCTTCTCGGCCTTCTCGCGGTGCTCCCGGGGTGTCATCGGCGTGCTCCCGGCAGACGTCGGTCGAGTATTTCCAGCACGGACCGGAGCGCCCGGTCGCATTCGTCCGCGATCTCCCGGGTGGGCGTGCGCTCGCCGCGGATGCAGGGATCCCGATGGTGCTCGATGATCTCCATCTCCTTCATCATCCTCGCGACATCCTCGGGGATCGCGCCTTCCACCGGCGGCCGGCCGACGTGGAGGATGTCGCCGAGGGGATGGAAGCCGGGTTTCAGCGACCGGTCCGGTTGCGGAATGAGGTAGACGCCGGGCTGCGTCGGGAAAACATCGTCCGGCCGCGTGACGCCGGCGTGGTGGAGGGCGGCGTTCACCGCGTGCGTACCGGCATTCATCGCCGACCAGAACCAGAGCTCGAAATCCTCGAGGGGATCGAGCCTTGTCCGCAGGGTTTCGAGCTTGCCGATTTTTTCGAGGTGCGAGGCTACGTTCATCGACCCTCCTTCAGAGCGTGAGTGCCGCGGCCTGCGCCCGCGCAGCGGCGGCCGGCCAGGCTTCGCGGTTGAGGACGTGCGGCGGGCATTCGCCGGCGAGCGCCTGCAGGATCTGGCGCGCCGCGCTGATCGACATGCCCTCGACCGCCTCCAGGGTCAAGCCGGCGACGTGCGGCATGAGAATGAGATTGTCGAGCGCGTAGAGCGGGCTCCCCGGCCCGACGGGCTCGTCCTCGTAGACGTCGAGCGCCGCACCCGCGATCCAGCCTTCTCGTAGCGCCCGCACCAGTGCGGCCTCCTGCACCACCTTGCCGCGGGCGGTGTTGATCAGGTACGCGGAGCGTTTCATGCACCGCAATTGGGCCTCGCCGATCATGCCGCGCGTTTCCGAGTTGAGCTCGGGATGCATGCTGACGACCTCGGAGGCCGAGAGCAGTTCGTCGAGCGAGTGGACTTTACGGGCGCCGATCGCCTCCATCCTCGCCGCGGGCACGTAAGGGTCGTAAGCGAGGACCTGCATGCGGAACGCGGCGATCGCCTTGCGGGCCGTCTCGCTGCCGATCGCACCGAAGCCGACGATGCCGAGGGTCTTGCCTTCGAGCTCCAGGAACCGGGAGAGATCCGACCGGTACTGCCATCCCTCGCCCTTGCGCATCCACGCGTCGGACGCGAAGAGACGCTTCGCGAGGGCGAGCATGAGCGCCATTGCCGCCTCGGACACAGGCCGCGGGCCGAAGCCGGGATTGTTGACGACCACCACGCCGTGCCGCGTGGCGGCCTCGATGTCGATGGCATCGGTGCCGCGGCCGGAGCTGGCGACGATCACGACGTTCGGGGCGAGCGCAAGCAGCGCGTCGTCGACTTTCTGGGGATAGCGCGCCGCGATCGCATGGGCGGCGGCGACCGACTGCTCGAGCTCCGCGCGCGTCGGGGAATGCAGCACGCGCACCTCGCAGCTGCGACGCAGCAGTTCCTCGCCCGCCGCGTGATACATCGGCTCTGCCAGGATGACGAGGGGACGCGCCATCACTGCTTCGTCAGCCCGAGTTCCTCGAGCACGCTCTTCACGTTGGCGAACTCGGTCTCGTAGTACTTGCGCATCTCGGGGGCGGTCATGTACGCGTTCTCCCAGAGGCTGCGCTCGAGGAGTTTTTGCCACTCCGGGTCCTTTGCGAACCTGGCAAGCACGCCCTCCCAGTAAGGCACCGCCTCGGGCGGCATGGTCTTCGGACCCATGAAGCCCTGGGCCGTCGCATAGTCGATGTTCACGCCCAGTTCCTTCCAGGTCGGAATGTCCTTCAGGTAGCCCCCGCCGCGCACGGGGGTCGTCTGCGTCAGCACGCGCATCTTGCCGCTCTGGACGTTGCCCGCGGGATTGACGGCGGATACGAGCGCCACGTCGAGGTGCCCGCCCAGTACCGCGGCGATTGCCTCGGGGCCGGAGCGATAGGGCACGTTGGTCATCTGCTTGATATCCACGCCCGCTGCCTTCAGCGGGATCGCCGCGGCGAGATGCAGATGGTTGCCGCGGTTGCCGAAGAAGCCGTAGCTGATGGAGGAGGGATCCTTGCGCATCTTCTCGATCAGGTCCTTGCCAGTCTTCAGCGGCGAATCGACGCGCACCGCGGTGACGTGGAACTCCTTGAACAGGATCCCGAGCGGCGTGAGGTCCCGCCAGTCATGCTTGGACTCGCCGGTGAGTCCGATCGAGAGGAGGGTGTGCGTTACCGCCAATACCGTCTCTCCCGAACCCTGCTGGTTCACGTATTCGAGCGCGATCGCGCCGTTGGCGCCGGTCTTGTAGAGGACGTTTATCGGCTGATCGGCGAGCTTGTTGTCCTCCATGAACTTCTTCAGCGACCGGCACATCAGGTCGACCGAGCCGCCCGGAGCGGCCGGATTGACGAGCTCGATCGGCCGGGTGGGCTTCCAGGCCGGCGCCTGGGCGTGGGCCTGGGTCGCGGCGAGGAGTGCGAGCAGCGCGAGCAGACGGATCATCGAACCTCCTCCGAGCGGAGCGGGAATGGTGAGCCCCGGAGATCGGATCTGTCAATCTGAACCCCTATATAGGACTTGCTGCGCTGCAGCCTTGACTGGCGCTTCGGCGCGGGCGTATCGTCCGATGGTCTTATAGAGGAGGGTTTTCTCCATGCCGACTCGCGCGATCGTGCTCAGTCGCTCCGACAACGTGGGTACACTCATCGACCCGGGCCGCGAGGGGGAGAGCTGCGCGCTGCAGGGCGAGGTGCAGGGCGAGGTCCGGCTGCTGCAGGACGTGCCGTTCGGCCACAAGGTCTGCATTCGGGAGACGCCCGCCGGCGCCGATGTGCTCAAGTACGGACAGGTGATCGGAAAGAGCTCGAAGCCGATCAGGGTCGGGGAGCACGTTCACGTGCACAACGTCGAGTCGGCGCGCGGTCGCGGCGACCAGGCGAGCAGGTGACGACCATGGTCAAGACGTTCCTGGGTTACGGGCGCGAGGACGGCGCAATCGGCGTGCGTAACTGGGTGGCCGTGGTGTCCATCATGGACAACTGCAACCCGGTGACGCGCGCGATCTGCCAGCAGGTCGACGGCACCATTCCGGTCACGACGCTTTTCGTCCGCGGCCAGTACGGCCGTGACCTCGAGATCGCCTACAACACGCTTGCCGGCATGGGCCGCAATCCGAACATCGCCGCGGTGCTGCTCGTCGGGCTGGAGGAGGCTACCACCGAGGAGGTGGCGCGCCGCATCCGGCCGAGCGGCAAGCCGGTCGAGGCGATCCACCTCCAGCCGCACGGGACGATCAACTGCGTGGCGGAAGGCACTCGCCGCGCGATGAGGATGGTGGTAAGGGCGTCCAGTGCACGGCGGCAGTCGTGCCCGGCGTCGGCGCTGATGGTGGGCGTCGAATGCGGCGGCTCGGACACCACCTCGGGCCTCACCTGCAACCCGGTCATCGGCCGGATGTCCGACCGCCTGGTCGACGACGGCGGCACGGTCATCATCTCCGAGACCTCCGAGTTCTTCGGCGCCGAGCACCTGTTCGCGGCCCGCGCCAAGGACCCCGCCGTCGGCAAGGCGTTCACCGACATGGTGCTGCGCCTGGAGAGAGAGGCGATGTCCCAGGGCATCGACATCCGCGGCACGAACCCGACGCCCGACAACATCCGTGGCGGGTTGAGCACGATCGAGGAAAAGGCCCTCGGCGCAATGGCCAAGGCCGGCACCCGCCCCCTGTCGGGGGTGCTGACCTATGGCGAGTCGCCGAAGGGCAGGGGACTGCATTTCCTCGACGCGCCGGCGCCCGCCGTGGAGAACCTCACTGCCTTCGCCGCGGCCGGCTGTCAGCTCATCTTCTTCGGCACCGGCGTTGGCAACCCGATCGGCAACATGGTCTCGCCGACCGTCAAGGTGAGCGGCAACGTCAACACGCTGCGCACCATGGCGGACAACATCGACTTCGACGCTTCCGACATCCTCGAGAAGAGTGCGAAGGTCGGCCCGATCGGCGACCGGCTGTACGACTACGCGATGGAGGTGGCGTCGGGCACGCGCACCTCGAGTGAGGTGCTCGACGTCCGCGAGACCGCGATCAGCAGGTTCGCGCCGACGATCTAGATGACCAAGCTCGCGCGCGTCTGCGATTCGATCGTGGGACGGATCGAGTCCGGCGCCTTGCGCCAGGGTGACCGACTGCCCTCGGAGGAGCAGCTCGCCGCAGGCTTTCGCGTGAGCGTCGGCACCGTGCAGAAGGCGCTCTCGCGCCTTGCGCATTCGGGTCTGATCTCGCGCGAGCACGGGCGCGGGACTTTCGTGTCGGGGGCGCGGGTCGGACCTGGCGACGTCCACTACCTGCGTTTTCGCGACGCCGACGGCCGTGAGCTGCCGCACTACATCAACGTGCGATCGGTGCGTCGCTCGAAGCGGGTCGGCCCGTGGTCGGCGTTTCTCGGCGCGGGCGCGAACATCCGCATCGAGCGCATGATGAGCGTTGGCGGGAAGGTCGACCTCTACAGCGAGTTCTGGCTCCGCGAGGCGGAGTTCGTGCGGCTCCAGCGCGGCCTGAACGGCTCGCACCGCCGTTACCTCGAGAAGAACCTGAGGGTGCTGCTCGGCCAGGAGCTCGCCCTGCCCACGCTGCGCGTCGACCAGGTGATCCGCTTCGAGCGTCTCCCCGAGTCGGTGGCGAGCGACCTCGACCTCGGGCCAGAGGACCCGGGCTTCGTGATGGAAATGCGCGGCTACACGCTGCGCGACCGGCCGCTCTTCTATCAGCGGGTGTGTGCGGCTCCGTTCTCCGAAAACCTGGTGATCGTTCGCTGAGGAGGTTCTGGATGAAACGCTCCGTCCTCGCGGCGCTGCTGGCGGCGTTGGCGACCTGCGCCGCCGCGCAGGACCATCCGTCGCGACCCGTGCGCTTCATCGTCAACTTTCCGCCGGGCGGCGGCGTCGACCTGATCGCGCGCGTGGTGGCGAACGCGCTGTCGCCGCGCATCGGGCAGCCGGTCGTGGTGGAGAACCGGCCCGGCGCGGGCGGGGCCGTGGGCGCGGCGCTGGTGGCGAAGGCGGCGCCGGACGGCTACACGGTCCTCGTCGCGTCCAACGCCGCGATCACGCAGATTCCGCACCTGACGCCACAACCCTACGATCCGCTCACGGATCTCGCGCCCCTCGTGAAAGGGGTCAACCTGCCCACCTCAGTGCTCATCGCCGTCAACGCGCCGCACCAGACGCTTAGGGACGTGCTGGAGTTCGCGAAGTCGAACCCAGGCAAGGTGACCTGGGGGACGCCGGGCAACGGCTCGAGCATGCACATCGAGCTCGAGATGCTGAAGGGGAAGTTCGGCCTGGACATCACGCACGTGCCCTACAAGGGCGCGGCGCCGATCATGGCGGACACGATGGGGGGGCAGCTCACCATCGGTGCCCCGCGTCTGCCGCCGACGATCGGCAACGTCCGCGGCGGAAAGCTGCGCCTGCTGGCGGTCTGGAGCGCGAACCGGGTCGGGATCTTTCCCGACGTCCCGACGGTCAAGGAGGTCACCGGTGCGGCGGAGCTCGAAGGCTTTCCGACCTGGTACGGCTTCATGCTGCCGGCCGGCGTGCCGAAGGATGTCGCAGCGAAGCTCGAGGCCCAGGTCCTCGCCGCGATGCGCGATCCGGACGTGGTGAAGAAGATGACCGACTCGGGCGCGGAGATCGTCGCGACGCCTGCGGACGCGTTCGGTGAGGCCAATCGGATCGAGTCGGCCGCATTCGCCGGTCTCTTCAAGAAGCTCAACGTCAAGGCGGAGTAGGCATGAGAGCGCTCGTTCTCGCGTGTGCCCTGTTGGTGGGCGCCGGCGTGGCCACGGCGCAGGATTACCCTGCCCGGCCGGTGCGTTTCATCGTGTCGTTCCCGGCGGGCGGCGGCGTCGACCTCATGGGCCGCCTGGTCGCGAGCGTCGCTTCGCAGCGGCTCGGCCAGCCGGTGGTCGTGGAGAACCGCGCCGGCGCGGCCGGCTCAATCGGCACGGCCGCCGTCGCCAAGGCAGCGGCGGACGGCTACACGGTGCTCGTCACCGGCGACGTGCCGGTCACGTCGGCGCATCTTCTGGCCAAGCTGCCGTACGACCCGGAGAAGGATCTCATGCCGCTCGTGAAGGGCGTCGACGTTCCGACCGCGGTACTTGTCGCGGGCAACGCCCCCTACGGCACGCTCAAGGAGCTCCTCGACTACGCTCGTGCCAACCCGGGCAAGGTGAGCTACGGGACGCCGGGCAACGGCACCTCGATGCACGTGGAGCTCGAATCGCTCAAGGAGCGCCTCGGGCTCGACATCATCCACGTGCCGTACAAGGGCGCACCGCCGATCATCACCGACACGATGAGCGGGCAGATCACCATCGGCGCACCGGGCCTGCCGCCGACGATCGGCGGCATCAGGTCGGGCAAGCTGAAGCTGCTCGCGGTCTGGGGGCCGACGCGCGTGGCGGCCTTCCCCGACGTCCCGACGGTCAAGGAGGTCACCGGTGCGGCGGAGCTCGAAGGCTTTCCGACCTGGTACGGCTTCATGCTGCCGGCCGGCGTGCCCAAGGAGGTTGCCGCGAAGCTGGAGGAGGCGATCATCGCATCGCTTAGAGACCCGGAGGTGGCGAAGAAGCTGACCGAGGCGGGTGCGAACGTGGTGGCGCAGCCCTCGTCGGCGTTCGCCGAGGCGAACCGACGGCAGACGGCGACGTTCGCCGCCATCTTCAAAAAGCTGAACCTGAGGGCGGAGTGATGGCCTACGCGCGAGCTGCGCTGGAGCGCTGGACAGCCAGGGTGTTCGAGGCGTGCGCGATGCCCGCCGCCGACGCCGCGCTCTCCGCCGCGCTCCTGGTGCGTAGCGAGCTGCGCGGCTACCGCACGCATGGCATGACGCGCGTCCCCTCGTACGTCGACCGGCTCGAGGCGGGCGACTTCAATCCACGAGCGGTGATGCGTCACGAATCGTTCCCGGGCGGCATCGTGCTCGACGCCGACGGCGCGATGGGGCAGGTCGCCGGCCCGCGCGCGATCGAGCTCGGCGTTGTCGCGCTCGAGGATTCGGCCTCGGTGCTGGTTGCGGTGCGCGAGTGCGGACACCTCGGCGCGCTCGGGATTCACGCGCTGATGGCGGCGGAAGCCGGCGCTTTCTGTCTGCTCGGGCAGCGGACGCCGCCGCTGCTCGCGCTCGAAGGGTTCCGGAAGGCGGGGATCGGCCACAACCCGATCGCGTTCGGTTGCCCGGTGCCGGGCGCTGAGCCGCTGGTGTTCGACGTCGCGTGCAGCGTGGCCGCACGCGGTCACATTCTCCTTGCCGCGCGGGAGGGCAAGCCGATCCCGGCGGGCTGGGCCGTGGACGAGGAAGGAGCGCCCACCACCGATGCAAAGCGCGCGCTCAAAGGCGCGTTGTTGCCGATGGGCGGGCACAAGGGGATCGGCATCGCGATGATGGTGGAGTGCCTCGCGGGCGCGATGGCCGCAACCGCGGCGTCGCTCGACCCGAGCCGCAACGTGGTTCCGGAATCAGGCGCGATGGGCCGGCAGGGCGTGTTCTTCTGGCTGGTCAAGCCGGGCGCCTTCGGCGGTCCGGATCTGTTCGGCGCGTACATGTCGGCCTGGACCCGCACCTATCTCGAAGCGGGCGCCGGCAAGGGCAAGCTCCCTGGCAGCCGCGGCGCGCAGCTGGAGCAGGAGGGGCGCGAGCACGGCATCGAGCTTTCCGGCGCGATCGTGAAGGAGCTGAGTGCGCTCGGCGGGCGACTGAGAGTGCCGTTCCCGGGCTGAAAGCGTGAACGGCCTGATCCTCTACGTCGACTGCGGCCTCACGGCCGCGCTCTGACCATCGACAAGCTCACTCCGCTGCAGCGGCTGTCCGGACGGCTGCTCGCGGCGTTGTGGCTGCTCGTCGTCGTCGACCTGCTATTCAACGTACCCATCGCGCGCGCGCTCGCGGTGGCTTGTCTTGCTGCCTTTCTCCTCTGTGCCGTGCCGCGCGCGAGCGTCCACATAAGGCTCCTCTTCCTTGCCGCGGTCGCGGCCGTGGCCTGGAGCCTCCTTGTCGCGCACGACTGGGCGCCGGTCCGCCGCGGTCTCGAGTCCGGGATCATCATGGGGGCGTTCTTCCCCACGATCATGCTGCTGCGTGCGACCGCGGGCGAGAGCCCGCTCATCAATGCGACGCGCGAGCGCCTCGAGGGTTTCAGCGAGCCGCAGCGCGAGATGTGGGTGCAGGCGGTCGCGCACGTGCTCGGCTCCTTCCTGATGATCGGTGGCTACCTCATCGCCCGCGCGGCGCTGCCCGAGGAGCTGTCCGAGGCGAGGCGCGTTCGCCTCGCCGAGGCCGCGGTGGTCGGGATCGGCCTTGCAGTGTGCTGGTCGCCGTTCTTCGTCGCGGGTGCGATCGCGAGTCAGCTGGTGCCGACGGTGAGCGCCTGGCAGCTGGTCCTGCTCGGCTTCGGTTTTTCGGTTGCGGGTTGGGTGCTTTCGTTTCTGCTCCTGTACCGGGGAATGGACGCGGTGGCGCTGCTGGCTCCGCTCCGGGGCGTCGCGACGTTTGCAATTCCCTCGGCGGTGCTCGTCGCGGTCGTGGTCGCGGTAAGCATCGTCACGGGATACCGCAGCCTCGAGACCGTCGTGCTCGTGGTGCCGATCACGTGCCTCGCCTATCTCGCCACGCTCGGCTGGGGCGCGACGGCCCGCGCGCTGGGCCGCGTGCCAGTCTCACTCGCGCGCCTCTCGGACGAACTCATCGTTTTCACCTCCGCCATGTGCGTAGGCGCTGTGGTGGCGGGGAGCGGTGCCGGGAAGGGTCTCTCGCAGCTCCTCGGCGGGCTGGCGGGGATGCCGCTGCTTCTGATCGCTGCCGAGGTCGCGCTGATCGCGGGGCTGGGCTTCGCCGGCCTGCACCCGATGATCACCGTGACGCTGCTGGTGCCGCTGCTCGCCGAGGTGCACAGGCAGTTTGCCGACCTGGTCGTCGCCTACATCGTCGTCTTCGCCTGGGGGCTAAGCTCCCTGAGCGCCATCTGGACGCTTCCGGTCGCCTCCGCGGCGACCAACTTCGACGTCCCGGTCAGGCGGCTCGCGTTCGGACGCAACTTGCGGTTCGCGCTCGCGTTCGGGATCTGCGGCTGCCTCGCCTTAGCGGCGATCAACGGCGTGCTGATGAACTAGAGCAAGTCCTTCTTGAATCGATCGACGAAAGCAGTGCGCACGTCGCCCGCGCGAAACGCCGCATGCGCGATGACCTTCTGCAGGAACGCGAGGTTCGTGTCGACCCCTTCGATGCTGACCGCGGCGAGCGTGGCGAGCATGCGCTCGATCGCCGTGCCGCGGTCGGCGCCGCGCACGATCGCCTTGGCAATCATCGGATCGTAGAAATGCGTCACGCGGTCGCCGGCGCGCACGCCGGTGTCGATCCGGACGCTTTCGCTCGCGGGCGGAAGATCGAACCTGCTAAGCACGCCCGGCGCGGGGAGGAAACCCTTGGCGGGGCGCTCCGCGTAGATCCGGCACTCGATGGAGTGGCCGGAGGCCGTCACGTCGGTCTGTGCTCTCACCGGCAGGGGCTGGCCACCCGCCAGGCGGATCTGCATCTCTACCAGGTCGAGGCCGGTGACCATTTCGGTCACCGGGTGCTCGACCTGGATGCGGGTGTTCATCTCGAGGAAGTAGAAGCGCTCCGTTTCGATGTCGAGCACGAATTCCACCGTCCCGGCTCCGCGGTAGCGCTCCTGTGCGCACAGCGCCACTGCCGCCCCGCACATCGCTTCGCGCGCGGCCGCGGAGAGCCGCGGCGCGGGAGTCTCCTCGACGATCTTCTGGAAGCGGCGCTGGATCGAGCAGTCACGCTCGTTCAGGTGCACCGCGTGGCCATCGCCGAAGCCGAACACCTGAACCTCGACGTGCCGCGCCTCGGCGATGTAGCGCTCGAGGTACACGGTACCGTCACCGAACGCCCGCGCCGCCATCGTCTGGGTCGACTCGACCGCCTGGGTGAGGTCCCCCGGCTTGTCGACGCGACGCATGCCGATCCCGCCGCCGCCAGCGGACGCCTTCACCAGCAGGGGGAAGCCGACGTCGCGTGCGGCGTCCTCGATGCCGGCGACGTCGCCTGGTGCGAAGCGCGCGCTGCCCGGAAGTACCGGAACGCCGGCCGCCTTCGCGAGAAGCCGCGCGCGCTCCTTGTCGCCCATGTCCTCGATGCTCTTCGGGTCCGGGCCAATCCAACCGATGCCCGCGGCCTGGACTGCGCGCGCGAAGTCCTCGTTCTCGGAGAGGAAGCCGTAGCCCGGATGGATGCCGTCCGCACTCGTCGCGCGCGCCGCCGCGACGATCCTCTCGCCGAGGAGGTAACTCTCCGCGGGCGGCGAGGCGCCGATCGGGACGGCCCGGTCGGCCATCTTCGCGTGCATCGCCTCGGCGTCGGCCTCGGAATGCACCGCGACCGTCTCGAGGCCGAGGCGCTTGCACGTCCGCAGGATGCGGCAGGCGATCTCGCCGCGGTTGGCGACCAGGATCCGTTTCATGGCTTGTCGTAAAGTCTACAATACGACACCCCATCATGAGCCCTGCGCTGTCGAAGATATTCGGCGCCGCGCGCGCCACGCGTCGCGCCGTGCTCGACGAGCCCGCCGCAAAGCGCGTGCTCGCAGCCTACGGCCTTGCCGTACCGCCCGGGGTCACCGTGCGCCCGGGCGAGCTGCCAGCGCTCGCCGGGCTTTCGGGACCTTTCGCAGCGAAGCTCATCAGTCCGGACGCTTCGCACAAGAGCGACGTCGGCGGCGTACGCCTCGGCCTGCCCGATGCGGCGGCCGTGGCGACGGCGGTGCGCGAGATCGAAGTCCTTGCGCGCGCGCGCGGGCTCACGCTCGACGGCGTGCTGGTCGAGGAGATGGCGCCACCCGGCGTGGAGCTCGTCATCGGCGGGCTGATCGATGCCCGCTTCGGGCCAGTGGTGATGCTGGGACTCGGCGGCGTGTTCATCGAGATCTTCGGCGACACGGCGTTCCGCGTGTGCCCGATCGACCGGCGCGACGCTCTCGAGATGATCGACGAGCTGCGCGGCGCCCCGCTGCTGCGCGGGGCCCGCGGCCGGGCGCCGGTGGACGAGGCGCGCATCGTCCAAGCGCTTCTCTCGGTGGGTGGGGCGCAGGGGCTTCTCCTCGACGCCGCGGACGAGATCGCGGAGCTCGATATCAATCCGCTGATCGTTTCTGCCACCACGGCGGTGGCCTGCGATGCCCGCATCGTGCTCTCGCGCGACAAGCAGGCCGCTCGACCGGGCATCGGCGCCGCAGACGCTTACGAGACCTTCCGCCCGATATTTCGCCCGCGCGTGGTGGCGGTGGTGGGGGCATCGGCGAGCGGCGGCGTGTCCTTCGGCAACGAGTTCATCCGGCATTCCAGGAGCCTCGGCTACGACGGTCGGCTCGTGCCGATCCACCCGAGCGCCACCACCGTGGAAGGGCTGCCGGCAGCGAAGTCCTTCGAGGAAGTCGGCGAACCGGTCGATCTCGCCTACATCGCCGTGGGCGCGCCTCAGGTTCCGGCGCTCATTGCCTCGGCGGGCGGGAAGGTGCGCTTCGCGCAGGTCACATCGAGCGGCTTCGGCGAGCTCGCGGAGGGGCGTGAGCGCGAGCGGGAGCTCGTCGAGGCCGCGCGCGCCGCAGGCGTGCGAATCATCGGTCCGAACTGCCTGGGCGTGTACTCTCCGCGCGGAAAGATCACCTTCATCGGCGGTACGAGCGCGGAGCCCGGCGAGGTCGGTGTGATTACGCAGAGCGGCGGGCTCGGCGTGGACATCCTCCTTCGCGGCCAGTCCCGCGGGCTGCGCTACAGCGGCCTCGTGACGATCGGCAACAGCGCGGACATCGGCCCGGCAGAGCTCCTCGAGTACTTCCTCGCGGATCCCGAGACGCGCGTCATCGGGCTCTATGCGGAGGACATCAAGGACGGCCGCGCCTTCTTCCGCGCATTGCGCGAGGCGCGCGGTGCGAAGCCAGTCGTCGTCCTGCTCGGCGGCCAGACGAGTCAGGGGCGGCATGCAGCGGCCTCGCATACCGGCTCGCTCGCCTCGGCGGCCGAGATCTGGCGCGGGCTTGCGACCCAGGCGGGGATCGCCCTGACCCGGACGCTCGACGAGTTTCTCGATGTGCTGCTCGGATTCCAGGCGCTGTCACCGCGGCACACCCGCCCGACGAAGCGGTGCGTCCTGTTCGGCAATGGGGGCGGCACCAGTGTCCTCGCAGCGGACGCGTTCGGGCGCAAGGGGCTCGAGGTGAGCGCGATGCCAAAGCCGGCGATCGATGCGCTCACCGCGCTCGCGCTTCCGCCCGGCACATCGGTCGTCAACCCGATCGATGCTCCAGCACCGACCCTGCGGCAGGAGGAGGGCCGGATCGCGGAACGCATCCTGGACATCGTCCTCGACTCTGGCGAGCCCGACGCGCTGGTGATGCACATCAATCTGCCGGTCTTCATCAAGTCGACCGACCAGCGCGCCGATTTCATGCAGAACCTGATCGACGCAGCCATCCGTGCGCGCTCGCGCCGTCCCGAGCAGGCCCATTTCGTCCTGGTCCTTCGCTCCGACGGCGCGGAGCCCTCGGAGCGGCGCCGGCGCGAGTTCCGCGAGCTTGCGGTCCGGCAAGGCATCCCTGTGTACGACGAGATGGCGAACGCCGCCGATGCCCTGGCGGCCATGGCATCCTTCGAGCACTACCGGGGGACGCGGCGCTAGGCGGCGAACTCCGCGCGACCGGCCATCGCGAGCGCGCCACGCGGCGTGACTGCCCACACCTCGGCGCTGCGTCCGTCAGGTGACGGTTCCCCGCACACCTGGAACGGCTCCGAATCGAAGAGCGGCGAAACGGCCCGATAGGTGAACGCGGCGAGCCGCGCCTCTGGCCTGCGCTCGCGCACGAGCTCGAGCAGGTAGGTCGCGATGAGAGGGCCGTGCACAACCAGACCGTCGTATCCCTCGCCCCTCGCGTAATCCCGGTCGTAGTGAATGCGGTGGGCATTGAAGATCAACGCCGAGTAGCGGAAGAGCAGGGCCTCGCTCGCCCGTATCTTCTTGCGCCATGGCGGATCGGCGCGAGGTGCGGGCTGAGGCGGAGGCTTCCCCGCACCCGCCTGCCGGTAGACGATGTCGTGCGTTTCCTCGATCGCGAGCCCGCAGGATCCGCGCAGATGGTGTTGCACGGTTACGAAGACGAGCTTCCCGCTGCGGCCGGTCTTCTCGGTCACCGAGGCGATCTTCGAGTTCCGGTCGACCGGTTCCTCGACGCGCAAGGAACCGTGGAGGCGTAACCGGCCACCGGCCCACATGCGCAGCGGTAGCTCGACTGGCGGCAGAAAACTGCCGCGCGGCGCGTGGCCATCGACCGTCAGGGTCCCGGTCGGCACCACTGTGTGAAACAGGATCCAGTGCCACCCGGGGGGTAGCTCGGCGCCGGGCGGGTAGCTGCGTGGGTCGTCGAGCGTCGCCGCGAGTTCGGCGACCCGCAGCGAGCCAGGCGTGTCCCGGGCGGCCTCGCTCCGTCCGATCCACTGCGCCAGCGCCTCGGCCACGAGCTAGGCTTCTGCGGCAATGCCAAGACGCGCCATCAGCGCGCGATCGGCAGCCGCTTCGGGATTGCCGGTGGTGAGGAGTTTGTCGCCGTAGAAGATCGAGTTCGCTCCGGCGAAGAAGCAGAGCGCCTGGATGCCTTCGCCGAGCTCCTGCCGGCCGGCAGATAGGCGCACGTAGCTCCCCGGCATGGTGATGCGGGCGGCGGCGATGGTCCGGACGAACTCGAAGGGGTCGAGGGCTTCCGCGCCGTGCAGCGGCGTGCCGTCCACCTGGACGAGATTGTTGATCGGAACCGATTCGGGCGCGGGGTCGAGGTTCGCGAGCTGCGCGATGAGCGCAGCTCGCTGTCGGCGCGTCTCGCCCATGCCCACAATTCCGCCGCAGCACACCCGGATGCCGGCCCGGCGCACCCGATCCAGCGTGTCGAGCCGATCCTGGTAGGTGCGCGTGGTGATGATCTCGCCGTAGAACTCCGGAGCCGTGTCGAGGTTATGGTTGTAATAATCGAGGCCAGCATCCCTCAGTTGCTCGGCCTGCCCGTCCTTCAGCATGCCGAGCGTCGCACAGCTCTCGAGGCCGAGCGCCTTCACGGCCCGGACGAGCTCCAGGACGCCCTGCAGATCCCGGTCCTTCGGCCCCCGCCACGCGGCGCCCATGCAGAACCGCGTCGCGCCGTTCGCTTTTGCCACCGTGGCCGCCGCGACGACCGCATCGACGCTGAGCATCGGTTCGTTCTCGACGCCGGTGTCATAACGCGCCGCCTGCGGGCAGTACTTGCAGTCCTCGGGGCAGCCTCCGGTCTTGATCGAGAGGAGTGTCGAGAGCTGCACCGTGTTCGGAGGAAAGCTCTGCCGGTGGACGCCGTGGGCACGGTAGATGAGATCGCTGAACGGCAGCCCGAGGAGCTCGTGGACGTCGTCGACCGACCACTTCACACCGCTCCCGGCGGAACGACCTTCGTCGCGCCGCAGGATTCCGGATGCCGACTCCATCGCAGGTGATTCCCTCACTCGACGCTCTCGTTCCGGAGCAACTTCACCGCGGTATCGCGCGAATCGCGCACGAGCTTCTCGGCCGCTTCCTGCGCGGCTTTCGGATTCTTGCCCTGGACCGCGGCGAACAGCATTCGCCAGTTGCGCACTGACTGGGCGCGCCGCCTCGGCGTCGAGAGGCCCAGGCGTGCATATCGCAGCGTCTGGTGCGCGAGCGAGAAGATCATGCTCCGCAGGAACCGGTTGCCGCTCGCCTCGGCAAGCATCAGGTTGTACCGGTAGACCGCGCTCGTGTAGGCATCCGCGTCACCCACTTTCGCGATCTCGGCGAGCCGCTCAACGCCGACTCGCAGCCGCGCGATGAATTCGGGGTCGCGCCGCTCGGCCGCGATCCGGGCGGCGAGGCCGATGAGCGAGATGCGGACCTCGAACAAATCGTTCACCTCGCCGACGTTCAGCTGGGTGACCTGGGCACCGCGGCGGGGGTGGATCTGCACGAGCCCGTCGCGTTCCAGGATGCGCAGCGCCTCGCGGACCGGCCCGCGGCTGACGCGGAAACGATCGGCGACCTCCTGCTCCTGGATGCGCGCGCCGGGCTCGTGGCTGCCCTGGATGATGGCGTTGCCGATGCGCTCGGCGATCTGCTCGGGCAACGACAGCGTCTGCGCCGATGGGCTTGGCGACCAGGCGTAAACCGCATCGGGCTCCACCGCCGGCGCGGTACGCCGTGGGCTCTTCGTCCCGAGGTTCAGATCAGCTCTCAATGATCGCGAGCTCCTGGCCCTCCGAGACGTCCTGACCCTCCTGGACGAGGATCGCCTTGAGGGTGCCTTTCACCGGCGCCACTACTGGAATCTCCATCTTCATCGATTCCATGATGAGGATGGTTTCCTCTTCCTGCAACGGTTGTCCAGGCTGCGTGACGATCTTCCATACCTTGCCGGTGATCTCGGCCTTCACCTTCTCTGTTGCCAATTCCTTCCCCTTTGTCGTTTGCGCGTCGACCCTAAAAGGTTGTGGGCCACCCCCCCAAGAGGTGCCTGCCGATGCCCCTGGTGGGTCGACGCTGATGCACCTCGAGCAGGCGCGCGAGCCACCGGCGCGACTCGCGCGGGTCGATCACGGCGACCGCGGAAAAGATCCCCGCCAGGTCGTATGCCGAGCTGTCGCGCTGGATCTCCTGCTTGAGCTCTTCAAAGCGCACCGGGTCGTCCTCCCGCTTGACGCCGTAGACCACGTTGACGCCGACGTTCGGATCCATGAATCCCACGTCCGCGCTGTACCACGCGAGCATCTCGTCGGTGTTGCGCGTGCCGCCCATGTTGAGATAGGCCTGACCGTAGCTCTTGCGCATCACGATCGAGAACTTCGGCACGGTGCACATCTGGAGCGCGGACATCATGTTGATCACCTTCCCGGGCGCCTTGCGCCGCTCGCCTTCGACCCCGATCAGGAAGCCCGGTGTGTCGGCGAGGATGACGATCGGGACGTTGAACGAGTCGCACAGGACGAGGAAGGTCGTCGCCTTGTCGCACGAGTCCGGGTCCATCGCCCCGGCCTTGAACATCGGGTTCGAGGCGAGGATGCCCACGGTGCGACCGTCGATGCGTCCGAGCGCGGTGAACGCGGTCTTCGCGAACCGGTCCTTCAGCGGGAAAAGCGTGCCCGGATCACAGATCGCGGCGGCGACCTTGCGCATGTCGTACACCTTGGCGCGGTCCTCCGGGACGAGCTCGAGGAGGCGCTGCGCCGGCTCGTCCGCGCCCGGGGGCACCGCGGTCCGCGGTGGCAGCTCGTTGTGGTGCGAGGGCAGGTAGGACAGGAACCGCTTGAGGAGGTCGAGCGCCTCCTCGTCGGTGTCGACGCCGTAGTCGACCTTGCCGGTGACTTCCGCCTGCATGCGCCAGCCCGCGAGCTCCAGCGGATCGATCTTCTGCCCGATGGCGATCTCGGTCACCTTGGGGCTCGAAATGGCAAGCTGCGCGTCCTTGCGCATCACCACGAAGTCGGAGAGCTGCGTGAACCAGCAGGCGGTGCCGAAGGCCGGACCGAGGACCGCAGCGACGTAGGGAATCTCGCGCATGCGGATGAACTGCGAGGGGTCCTGGCCGAGCGTGCCGGTGCCGATGGCGCCCATCGTGTCCGGGATGCGCGCACCGGAAGACTCGTTCAGCAAGACGAGCGGAAGGCCATTGGCGAGCGCCATCCTGCGCACCTGTCCCATCTTGCGCACGTTGATCGGGCTGGAGGAGGCGCTCTTCACGGTGATGTCGTGCGACACCACGGCGGCCTCGCGCCCCTCGATGCGCCCGTAACCGCACACCTTGCCGTCGGCGGGGGTGCGGTCCCAGTCCTCGCGGGGCTCCCCGCGGGCGAACATGCCGATCTCGAGGAACGTGCCGGGGTCGAAGAGGTAATCGATCCGCTGGCGCGCGTTCAGGCGGCCCTGCGCCGCCTGCTTGGCGAGCCGGTCGGCGCCGCCCATCTCGAGCGCCTTCTTGGTGCGGCGCGCGTGCTCCTCGATGTACTTTTCGAATGCCATCTCGCGGTCAGGTTTCGCTTGTCAACAATCCTACACGCCGATGTTAAACTCTTTGCCCATGAGCTGGAAGCCCGAAGTCGACGAGATCGAGCGCCGCAAGCAGTTCGCGTGCAAGCTCGGGGGCGAGGAGGGCGTGCGCCGCCAGCACGAGGCCGGACGGCTCACCGCACGCGAGCGGATCGAGCGGCTCGTTGACCCCGGATCGTGGTTCGAGATCGGCGTCATGGCCGGCAAGGGCGAGTACGACAAGGAGGGCAACCTCGTCAACGTGCGGCCCTCCAACGCCATCATCGGGACCGGGCGGATCGACGGGCGCAAGGTGTCGCTCGACGTCGACGACTACACGATCCGCGGCGGCTCCTCCGAGGCCACGGTTTCCGAGAAGTGGATCTACGCGGAGAACTACGCGCTCGAGCACCGCATGCCCCTCGTCCGCCTCTGCGAGAGCGCTGGCGGCAGCGTGCGCCTCGTCGAGCAGCAGGGCGGAACGAAGATCCCGGGCTACCCCACCTGGCCGATGGTGGGTCTCCTCGGCTACATCCCCGTCGTGGCGGTTGCGCTCGGGCCCTGCGCCGGTCTCGGGGCGCTGAAGGCCGGCTGCTCGCACTTCTCGATCATGGTGAAGGGCACGAGCCAGGTCTTCGCGGGCGGTCCGCCCGTCGTCGGTCGCGCGGGAATGGGCGACGAGATCGACAAGGAGCAGCTCGGCGGCTCGCAGATGCACACGCGCGTCTCGGGGGTCATCGACAACGAGGCCGAGAGCGAGGATCACGCCTTCGAGCTCGTGCGTCGCTACCTCTCGTACATGCCGAGCAGCGTGTTCGAGATGCCCCAGCGCTTGACGCCCACCGACGATCCGAACCGCCGGGAGGAGGAGCTGCTGAGCATCATCCCGCGCGAGCGGCGCAAGGTCTACAAGTCGCGCCGCATCCTCGAGCTCGTGCTCGACAAGGGGTCGCTCTTCGAGATCGCGCCGAATTTTGGCCGCTCGGTCGTGACCTGCCTCGCGCGCCTCGACGGCTACCCGGTGGGGGTTATCACGAACGACCCTTACCACATGGGCGGCGGCCTCAACCGCCCCGCGGCGGAAAAGATGGAAACGTTCGTCGACCTCTGCGACACGTTCCACCTTCCGGTCATCAATTTCGTCGATCAGCCGGGAACGGTGGTGGGAATCGAAGGCGAGAAGATGGGGAACGTCCGCGGCTCGGTGCGCGTCGTGTCGGCCATCGAGCAGAGCAAGGTGCCGTGGTGCGCGGTCGTGATCCGGCGCCTCTACGGTCTCGCCGGGACCGCCTACGCGCGCCTGCAGGGCATCAACCTCCACTATGCATGGCCGTCGGGGCGCTGGGGCTCGATCCCCTTCGAGGGCGGCATCGCCGCCGCTTACCGCCGCGAGCTCGACGCGCTGCCCGAGGCCGAGCGCGCGGGCCGTCTCGCCGAGCTCGAAGCGCACTACGAGCGACTCGCCTCGCCATTCCTCACTGCCGAGAAATTCCGCGTGCCGGACATCATCGATCCGCGCGACACGCGTCGCGTGCTCTGCCACTGGATCGAGGACGCCTGGCGGATGCTTCCCGAGCAGCTCGGGCCACGCGGGCGCACGATGCGCAAGTAGGCGGCGCGTGGCCAGCCTGCTGCTCTGCGCCGGGCTGATCCTGCTGATCCTGATCGGGATGCCGATCGCGCTCGCGATGATCGTGCTGCCGGTTCTCTACATCCTCGCGACCGGGGAAGCGCCGCTCCTCACCGTCCCGCACCAGATGTTCGAGGCGGTGGCGAAGCTGCCGCTCGTGGCGATCCCCTTCTTCATCCTCACCGGGGAGCTGATGAACAGCTCCGCCGTGACCGATCGCGTCCTTGACCTCTCGCGCGCGCTCGTTGGCCGCTTGCGCGGGGGTCTCGCGCAGGTGAACGTCGTGTCGAGCATGTTCTTCGCCGGCATGAACGGCTCGGCGGTCGCCGATACCGCGACCGTGGGTACGGTGCTCATCCCGGCCATGAAGAAGTCCGGGTATTCACCCGAGTTCTCGGCGGCGGTGACCGCGGTCGCCTCCACGATCGGCGGCATCATTCCGCCGAGCATCGCGATGATCATCCTCGCGAGCGCCGCCAACCTATCGGTCGGCGCGCTCTTCGCGGGCGGTCTCGTCCCCGGGGTGCTGATCGGGCTGATGATGATGGTCGTCACCTACTGGATAGCGGTGCGGCGGGACTACGAGCGAAGCAGCGAGCCGTTCGGCATGGCGCGCGTCGCGCGCGCCCCGTGGCGCGCGGCCGGAGCGCTCGTGATCCCTGCGGTCCTGCTGGGCGGGATCCTCGGGGGCTGGTTCAGCTCCGTGGAGTCCGGTGCCATCACCGCGGGCGTTGCGTTCGTGGTAGGGAAGTTCCTCTATCGCAGCCTGAGCCTCGCGGACGTTGGCGGTGCCTTCAGGCGCGCGGTGCGGCTCTCGGCCTCCGTGTTCGTCGTCATCGCGGCATCGGGGCCGTTCGCCTGGCTGCTCGCCAAGTTCGGCACGATCGCCGCCCTCGAGCACTGGCTCATGGGTTTTGCCGCGAGCCCGGTGCTCTTCGTCATCGTCCTCGTCGGACTGATCCTGCTGATCGGCACCTTTCTCGATGCCCCCGCGAACATCATCATCTTCGGGCCGATGTTCGTCTCGGTGAGCGCAGCGGCGGGATTCCCGCCGGTGCAGGCGGCGCTCGTCGTCGTGTCCGGTGTACTGGTGTCGCTGGCAGGACTGCGCGTGCTGGTGGAGGATTTCGGGGTGCTCCGCCGCGGCGAGCGGCTGGGGCGCCGCGATGGAGTCGGCGAAGTCTGACGCTCAACCGATAGGAGGAAGGCCATGAAACGACTCGCGGTGATCGGCATGCTGTTCGGCGCGGCGTTCGCGTCCGGGGGGGCTGGACCCAGGAGAAGATCAAACTCTCGGTCGGCACTGCGTCCGCCCCGGCCTGGTCTCTCGGCAAGGGCCTGAACGACGTTTTCAAGCCCAATCTGGAAAAGTACTCCGACGGACGGATCGAGGTGGTCATCCACAGCAGCGGCGCACTCTGCAGCGAGCACAGCTGCGTCGAGCAGATGAAGCTCGGTCAGCTCGATATCGCGACGGTCTCGAGCGGCAACGTCGGCGCCTTCGGCACAAGCTTCGACATCATCAACCTGCCGTACCTCTTCAAGGACGCGGAAACCGCCAACAAGATCAACACCGCGTGGCTCGGGAAGGAGCTTTCGCAGCGCGCGGAAAAGGAAATGAAAGTCCATGTGATCGCCCTGGTGCCGGTGGGCGGCTTCCGGAACGTCGTCAACACTCAGCGCGAGGCGCGCGTCCCGGGTGACCTGAAGGGCCTGAAGATCCGGGTCACGAAGAGTCCGACCGAGTTCAATCTGGTCAAGGCGTGGGGGGCAGTGCCGGTCCCCTACGACTGGGCACAACTCTACGAGGGGCTGCAGTCGGGCGTGGTGCAGGGAATGTATCTGCAGGACGCCTTCACCTCGGCGGGCAAGTTCTTCGAGGTGGTCAAGTACGTGACCGAGGTCAACGGCGCCTACAGCGCGCACCCGATCATGATGGACCTCGCGCGCTACCAGAAGCTGCCGCAGTGGGCGAAGGACGCCCTCGCGAAAGCCGGCGCCGACCTCACCAGGGAGTCGTACGCGCTCGACGTCGAGTGGGTGAAGTCCGCCGGCGCGGCCATGCAGGGCAAGGTGAAGAGCTACAGCCCGAGCGCAGCCGAGATGGCGCAATGGCACAAGGGCGCGAAGGACGCGTGGGTCGCCGTCAAGGGCACCTATGATCCGAAGCTTGCGCTGCGCATCCTCGAGGAGCAGGGCCAGACTGCGTTGATCGCCGACCTCAAGGCGGCAAAGGCGCTTTGATGATCGTCGACTCCCACCATCATCTCTGGGACCTCGGGCGCAATGCCTACCCGTGGCTCCAGGGGGAGATGCACGATCGCGGATGGGGCGACATGCGGCCCCTCCAGCGCAACTACCACGTCCCGGATCTGCTCGCCGATGCGACGGGCCAGGGGCTCGAGAAATCGGTGCACCTGCAGGCGAACTTCGACCCGTCGAACCCGGTCGGCGAGACAGAGTGGCTCGAGGTGGTGGCGGCGGAGCACGGCTTTCCGCACGCGATCGTCGCGTTCGCGGATTTCTCCTCCGAGAGCGTTGCGGCCGTCCTGGAGGCCCACGCGCGGGCGTCGAGGAGAGTGCGGGGCATCCGCCAGGTGCTCAATCGCCATCCCGATCCGGAGCGGAACCGCGCCCCCCAGGACTACCTCTCGAGCGAGGTCTGGCTGAGGAACCTCGGCCTCCTGAGGCGCTACGGCTGGTCCTTCGACGCCCAGGTGTATTACCAGCAGATGCCTGCACTGGAAGCCCTGGCCCGGCGATACCCGGAGACCCAGTTCATCCTTGATCACGCCGGCAAGCCGGCCGAACGCGACCCGGCGGGAATCGAGGGCTGGCGCCGCGGCATGATGCGTCTCGCCGGCTGCCCGAACGTCGCGGTCAAGCTCTGCGGCTACGGCATGGTGGACAACCGGTGGACGGTCGAGTCGATCCGTCCGTTCGTCCTCGGGCCGATCGAATGGTTCGGGCCGGAGCGCGCGATGTTCGGGTCCAACTTCCCCGTCGATCGGTTGATGACGAGCTACGCCCGCCTCTGGGACGCGTACCGCGAGATCACCGCGGGATTCTCGGCGAGCGAGCGGCACCAGCTCTTCGCCGCCACGGCAGAGCGGATCTACCGCATCTGAGCGTTGCGTCCACGCCGGCAGGGACTGCGGCTCGCGCGGCCCCAGGCAACGCGCGCATTGCGAGGCGGGTCCGGCTAATGCAGAATCCGAATTGTCGACAATAGTACAAACGCCGAGGAGACGGAGGGGGTGGGACGCAAGGCGATCGTCGCCGGCGCGCTCGGCATCGTCGGCCGGAACGTCGCCGATCACCTGCACGCCAAGGGCGGCTGGGAAGTCATCGGCGTCGCCCGCGGCAGGCCAAAGCATCCAGTCGACTGGCGGGTCGAGCACCTCGATCTCAACGACCAGTCCGGATGCCGGAGGCTGATCGAGTCCGAGCCCGGAATCACCCACCTCTTCTACGCCGCCCGCGCCCCGAACCCGGACGCGTCCGTGGAGGCCGAGGCGAACCTGCGGATGCTCGGGAACCTGGTGCGACCGCTCGATCGGGCCGCGAACTTCGAGCATGTCTGCCTGGTGCACGGGACGAAGTGGTACGGCTCGCATCTCGGCCCCTTTCGGACCCCCGCAAAAGAGGACGATCCGCGGCACCTGCCACCGAACTTCTACTTCGACCAGGCCGACCTTGTGGCCGCGCTCCAGCCTGGCAAGCGCTGGACGTGGTCGACGGTGCGCCCCGCGATCGTGTGCGGGTTTTCCCTGGGGTACCCGCACAACATCGTCGCGGTCCTCGGCGTCTACGCGGCGCTGTCCAAGGCGCTCGGACTGCCGCTCAAGTTTCCCGGAACGCGCGCGTGTTTCGAGGCGGTGAGCCAGGCGACCGATGTCGGCCTTCTCGCTCAGGCGATGGTCTGGGCCGCGACCGAGCCGAGATGCGCCAACCAGAGCTTCAACGTCGTGAACGGCGACCTCTTCCGCTGGCGTAACCTCTGGGAGAAGCTCGCCCGGCACTTCGGCATGGAGAACGGTGGCGTGCAGACTGTTTCCCTCGCCGCAACGATGGCCGACAAGGAGCCGCTGTGGCAGTCGATCGTGAAGCGCCATAACCTGCGGCCGCTCTCGCTCGCCGAGATCGTGAACTGGAGCTACGCGGACATGAGCTTCCGGCAGGACTGGGACCACATCTCCTCGACGCTGAAGGCACGACGACTGGGGTTCGACGCCTGCGTCGACACCGAGGACATGTTCCTCGAGCAACTCGAGCGCTTCCGCGCGGAGCGCGTCCTGCCGTGAGCGAGGCGGCGCACTCCTCGGTGCAACGCCGGGAGATCGCGGTCGACCGGGTGTCGCATCGCTTTCCGAGCGGTCTGCTCGCCGTCGAGGAGATGAGCTTCAAGGTGCAACCCGGAGAGTTCGTGGTCATCGTCGGCCCGAGCGGCTGCGGCAAGACCACGATCCTCAACATCATTGCCGGTCTGATCCCGAAACAGGCCGGGACGGTGACCGTCGGCGAGGCCGGCCCCAAGGCGGGCCGGCATGACGTCGCGTACATGTTCGCGCAGGACGCGCTCCTGCCGTGGCGGCGCGTCATGGACAACGTCCTCTTTGGGGTCGAAGTCCACGGCACCGCGCGGTCAGAGCGCGACGTCCGGGAACAGGCAACCGGGCTGCTTGCGATGGTCGGGCTCCAGGGATTCGAAGACGCGTACCCGCGGCAGCTTTCTCATGGCATGCGCCAGCGCGTCGCGCTGGCGCGGACATTTCTGATGCCGAGCCCGGTGCTGCTGATGGACGAGCCTTTCGGGGCGCTCGACGCACACACCAAGCTGATGCTCGAGCAGGGGTTGCTGCGCCTCTGGGAGAGCAGCAAGCGCACGGTGCTCTTCATCACCCACGATCTCGCCGAATCGATCCTGCTCGCCGACCGGATTCTCGTCTGCACCGCCCGCCCGGGCCGGATCAAGTCGGAGATCCCGATCGATCTCCCGCGCCCGAGGAGCATCGGCGCGCTTCAGAACGATGCGCGCTATCACGAATACTACCGGCGGATCTGGGGCGAGCTCGGAACCGAGATGGAGGTCTGATGGAAACCGGAGCAAAGAAGCACGACCTGCTCGCCCTCTATGCCGGACGGCTCGCGATCCTGGCGGGCTTTTGCCTCGTGTGGTGGGGAGTGGTGCGCCTCGGCTGGGTGGACAAGTTCTTCGTCAGCACCCCGCTCGCCGTGATCGATTTCCTGGTGACGCACTTCACCTCGCAGATCGTCCCGAACGCGCTCAACACGCTGCTCGCAACGCTCATCGCATTCGTGCTCTCCGGGGCGTTCGGTGTGCTCGCGGGGTTGCTGCTGGTCGAGCTGCCGGGTGTGAAGCGGCTGGTCGATCCGTTCCTGACCGCGCTGAACAGCATGCCGCGCATCGCGCTCGCACCGATCTTCATCCTGTGGTTCGGCATCGAGCTCGCATCCAAGGTGGCGCTCGCCTTCAGCCTGGGCTTCTTCATCGTGCTCCTGAGCACCTTCGCGGGGATCCGCAACGTCGACCCGGTGCTGCTGCGCCTGTCCCGTTCCCTCGGCTGCTCGCCTTGGCAGCAGTTCACCAAGATCACGCTGCCGTGGGCCGTTCCGAGCGTGTTCGCCGGCCTCAAGCTCGCGCTCATCTACTCGTTCCTCGGCGTCGTCACGAGCGAGATGCTCGCGTCGAAGCTCGGCCTCGGCCAGTTGATCATGTACTACTCGGGGTTGCTGCGCATGGAGGCCGTCCTTGCCATCCTCCTCGTGATGGCGGTATGCGCGGTAGCGCTGACCATGATCGCTGACCGGATCGAGGCGGCGCTCCTCGGCAGCTGGACCGAATCGGCGCAATCGGCTCGGGGCTGAGCAGGCCCGGAATCCCTTCACACAAAGGAGGCACGGCATGAAACGCGGAATCGGAATGCGAGGGGCACTCTCGGCGCTCGCGGCGCTCGCGATCGCGGCGGCGGGACCGGCGGCTCGCGCGCAGGAGATGGACGTGAAGATCGGCTTCTACCCCGGGACGACGTTCCACCTCCCGGTGTACGTCGCGGATGCGAAGGGGTTCTACAAGCAGGCGGGCCTCCAGTACACGCTGATCCCGGTCGCCAACGGGCCACTGATGAACTCGCAGATGGGCAGCGGTGCGATCGATTTCGGTCACCAGCCGCCGAGCAACGTCGGTCTCGCGCGCGAGCAGGGTATGGACCAGGTCTTCATCGTCGGCAACGTCACGATGCCCTGGGTGCTCATCGCCAAGAAGGGGGTGAAGGTTCCGAACAAGGGCAAGTACCCCGACGTGATCGCCGACCTGAAGGGCCTCAACTGGGGTGTGTACGGTCGGGGCTCGGATGGCGAGGTGTTCATGCGCGTCATGGCGGGCGATGCGAAGCTCGACGTGGAGAAAGACATGACGTGGATCGGCGTGGGGGGGCCGGCCACCGGCCTCCCGGCGCTCAAGGCGGGGCGGATCGACATCTACATGGCGATCGCCCCTGCGCCCACCGTGGCCGAGGCGCTCGACTATGGTTCCACGATCCTCGACCTGCGCAAGGGGGAGGGGCCGGGGGACTTCAAGGGCATTGCCTACAACGCCGTCGTGACGCTGCGCAAGACCGCGCAGTCGCGTCCGAAGGCAGTGGCGGCCATGGTCGAGGCGACGATCAAGGCGCACTGCTGGCTCCGCAAGCCCGAGAACTTCAGCGAGCTGCTCGCCATCGCGAAGGCGCGCCTGCCGGTCGCCGAGCTCTCGGACAAGCAGTTCGCCGACATGATCAGGGAGAACATCCCGACCTTCTCGCCGATGATGCCGGCTGCAGACTTCAAGACCTGGAACGAGATGCTGCTGCGCGCGAAGATCCTCAAGCAGCCGGTGCCCGCCGACCAGACGCGATGGAACACGATCCCGGCCTCGGAGCCCGCGTGCTGAGCACGTCACGCGCCTCGCCCCGGCGCATCGCGGTGATCGGCGCCGGGGCCTCGGGGCTCTGCTGCGCGAAGTACCTGCTGCAGAGCGGATTCGACGACGTCACGGTGTTCGAGATCGGCACGCAGATCGGCGGGCTGTGGTGCTACGAGAACGACAACGGCCGCTCGTCCGCCTACCGCACCCTCCACATCAACACCGCGCGCAATCTCACGAATTTCAGCGACTTCAAGTTCGACGACAGCGTGCAGACGTTCCCCGATCACTGGGACATGCACCGGTACCTCGTCGCCTACGCGAAGCGGTTCGATGTCGAGCGGCGCATACGCTTCGGGTCGCGCGTGGTCGAGCTGCGCCCGGCGCCCGGTTACAGCCGCTCGGCTCCGCGGTGGCAGATCCGGCTGGAAAACGGCACGGTGGAGGACTTCGATCGGGTGGTCGTCGCGACCGGTCATCTTTCAAAGCCGCTGCACGTTCCCGAGTTCGAGAAGCGATTTAAGGGCGAGTACGTGCATTCGCATTACTACCGCGAGCCGGAGCCCTTTGCCGGGAAGCGAATATGCGTGATCGGCGTGGGGAACAGCGCCTGCGACATCGCGAGCGACGTCTGCGTCACATCTCCGCACTGCGTGATGGTCGCCCGTTCGGGTGTGATGATCGGGCCGAAGCTGATCTTCGGCCACGCCTTCACCGACATCACGATGAAGCTCTACCGCAAGTGGATCCCCGACTGGCTCCGGCGCAGGATCATCTCGTTCCTCGTCTTTCTCATCCACGGCCGGATGACGGACCTCGGGTTCAAACCGCTCACGCGCCGGGCCCATCCGACGACGAGCGCGGTGGTGGTCCAGCACATCGCCTATCGACGTATCGTCGTGAAACAGGGGATCGAGGGCGTCGAGGGCAAGCGAATCTTCTTCAGCGACGGGACGAGCGACGAGTTCGACACGATGATCGCCTGCACCGGCTACCTGATCGATCTGCCGTTCGTCGCACCGGAGGTGCTCCAGGTGAAGGACAACTCGATCGACCTCTACAAGCGGATCTGTGCGCCCGGCTGGGACGGGTTGTACTTCATGGGCATGTTCAACACCACGACGGCGCTCAACCTCGTCTTCGAGCGCCAGGCGCGCTGGATCTGTGCGATCGAGCGCGGCGAGGCGGCGCTCCCTTCGGCCGATGAGATGCGAGCGGACATCGAGCGCAAGAAGCAGTGGATTGCGAAGTACTACGAGGCCTCACCGCGGCACACGATCGAGGAGGAGCATCTGTATTACCTCGACGAGCTGGACAAGTCCGAGCGCGCGGGTCGGCGACTGATGGCGCGGGCGGCATGATCACGCTCGGGGATTTCCGTATCGACCGCGCCGTGGAGCACGAGGGCCCGTTCGTGCGCCCGCAGGACTTCTTTCCCGACTGGGATCCGACGGTGCTCGAGGAGACGCACGACTGGGCGGGCCCGGTGATCGATCCGGCGAGCGGGCAGCTGGTCCTGAGCTTTCACGCGTTCGTGCTGCGCACCGGCCGTCACACGATCGTCGTCGACACTTGCTTCGGCAACGACAAGGAGCGCCCGCTACGCCCGGTCGGTCACCAGCGCAAGGGCGACTTCCTCGCGCGGCTCGCGGCCACCGGCGCACGGCCCGAGGAGGTGGACTTCGTCATGTGCACGCACCTCCATTGGGATCACGTCGGCTGGAACACCCGGCGCATGGACGGTCGCTGGGTGCCCACCTTTCCGAACGCGCGCTACGTGATCGCGCGGCGCGAGTACGAGCACATGGACGCCCTTCACGCGCGCGGCGACGCGAGCATGCACGGCCTCGCCTTTGCCGACAGCGTGCTGCCGATCGTGCGCGCCGAGCGCGCCGTCCTCGTCGAGGACGACCACGCGCTCGAGGACGGCGTCTGGCTGGAACCCTGCCCCGGTCACACGCCCGGAAATGTGGTGATCAACGTCCGCTCGAAGGGGGCGCGCGGGGTTTTCCCCGGAGATGTGCTGCACTCACCGCTGCAGCTCGCACGACCGGGATGGTCGAGTCGGGCGTGCGACGATCCCGCGCTCTCGAGCGTCTCGCGCCGGCGCTTCGTGGAGCAGCACGCGGATACCGGCAACCTCGTCATGCCCGCGCACTTCCTCGCACCTTCGGCCGGGCGGATCGTTCGACGCGGAGCGGGTTTCGCATTCGTTCCCGCCTGAGGCAGAAATGTTCCAGCCGCTCGCCGGAATTCGCGTCCTCGACCTTAGTCACCTGGTCGCCGGGCCCTACTGCACCTATCTCCTCGCGATGATGGGCGCCGAGGTCGTCAAGGTCGAGCCGCCGGAAGGCGAGTGGACGCGCGGGCAGGGCAGCGACCGGGCGCTCAACGAGGCGCGGATGGGCATCACGTTCCTCGCGCAGAACGCCGGCAAGCGATCGATCACGGTCGACCTGAAGCACCCGCGTGGCGTCGAGGTGGTACGGCGGCTCGCCGGGCGGAGCCACGTCTTCCTGGAGAACATGCGCCCGGGTGTCATCCGTCGACTGGGGCTCGACTACGAGGTGCTCAACGAGATCAATCCCGCGCTCGTCTACTGCTCGCTCTCCGGTTTCGGTCAGACGGGCCCGCTTAGCCACCGTCCGGCCTACGACCACGTCATCCAAGGCATATCCGGTCTGATGAGCATCAACGGCCATCCGGGCGAGGATCCGGTCAAGGTCGGGGCGCCCTTCATCGACTACGCGAGCGGACTGAACGCCGCGCTCGCGGTGGTCTCGGCGCTGCACGAGGTTCGCCGCACCGGCCGGGGCTGCCGCCTCGACGTGGCGATGCTCGACAGCGTGCTCAATCTCCTCACGCTGAACATCGTGGAGTACGTGAACGCGGGCAAGGTGCCACGACGGATCGGCAACGATGCGCCGAGCGGTGTTGCGACCGCCGGCGCCTTCCACGCCTCCGACCGGCTGCTCCTCGTCGCGGCAAACGCCGATGCCCATTTCCGGCCGCTCGCGACGACGATCGGGTTGCCCGGGCTGCCCGACGACCCACGGTTCGCGACACCGGCGCTTCGCGAGCAGAACCGCGACGCGCTTCGCGCGTTGATCTCCGAGGCGATCGCGAAGCGGCCGGCGGCGGAGTGGGAGGGGTTGCTCGACAGGGCGGGCGTGCCCGCGACGTGGCCGAGGACGATCCCGGAGATAGTCGAGGAGCCCCATTTGCGAGGCCGCGGTGTCGTGCAGACCGTGGAGGGGACACCCGGAAAGCCCGAGCTCGCCGTCACCTCGCTCGGCTGGCAGATCGACGGGCAGGCGGTCGGACCGCGGAGCGGTGCCCCCTCGCTCGGCGCCGATACCCGCGAGGTGCTGCGCGAGTGCGGCTTCGCGGAAGACGAGATCGACTCGCTCCGAGCGGACGGAGCGATATGAGCGAAGCGGCGTCCCATCCCGGCGACGGTGGCGCTCTCCCGGAGCTGACTTACGACCGGATCGTGGTGGGTGAGGTCTACGCGGACCGCGAGATCGAGATCTCGCCCGCGGCTGCCGCCTCGTACGCCGCGTCGATTGGCGCGAAGGAGTCGCCGGCATTCCTGATGGCGGCGAGCTGGACCGTGCCGCGTGTCTCCTTCTCGAAGTGGCGGGTCCCGCCGGGGGGGATCCACGCCCGTCAGACGTGGAAGAGCTTCCGCCGCATCGTGCCGGCCACCAGGGTACGACTGCGCACGACCGCCAAGGAAAAGTTCGAGGCGAAGTCCCGGCCGTATGTGGTCTTCGAATCGGTGCTCGAGGACGAGGCCGGCGAGCCCCTCGCGAGAGGGGAGATGACCGTGCTCTGGCCGAAATGAAGGAGCTGGGCCCCTTCAGCTGGACGGTCACGCAGCAGCAGATCGACGGCTACGCGGCTGCAGCGGGCGCGAACGATCCGATTCACGTCGATCCAGTCGGGCGCGCCAGGGCCGGCGGCACCATCGCGCAGGGCATGCTGGTGCTTGCGGTCATGGCCGAGTTCGTCGCCAACTCGGTCCCGAACGGGGCGGCCTGGCGCGAGGGCGGGTCGCTCGACGTGAGGTTCCGCGCGCCGGCTCGCCCGGGCGAGCGGCTCACCGTGCGCGCTGCGCCCTCACCGCAATCGGACGAACCGCGACCGGAGGGCTGCGCGACCTACGACCTGTCGTGCGAGAACGACGCCGGCGTGAAGATCATCGCCGGGACGGCGCGCATTCCGCTCGCCGCACTCTCTACCTGACGAGCTCGGGAATCTCCTCGAGCGAGCCCGCGATCCGAGCGCCCGCGGCAGCCAGGAGCCGGCGCTTCGCGCTCGCAGTGTCGTTCTCGCCCCTGATCACCGCGGCGAAGTGGCCGAAGCTCACCCCGGCCGGGTAGTTCTCCTGGAACTGCCCGGCGATCAGTGCGACGATTGGTTTTTTCAGCTGGCCCGCGCGGAGCGCTTCGGCGACCTCGAGCTCGTGCGTGCCCCCCGGCTCCCCGAAGATGATGCAGGCGTCCGTTTCGGGGTCTGTCTCGAACATCTCGAGCACCTCGACCATCCGCATGCCGACGATCGGATCCCCGCCCATGGAGACGCAGGTGGAAGCGCCGAGCCCGCCGCGCGAGAGCATCCAGCAGATCTCCGCCGACATGCCGCCGGAGCGTGAGCACACGCCGATGCGCCCGGGCGCGTAGATCTCGCCGGCACGATCGCCGCCGATCCCGCCGAGCTTGCTGCGGCCCGGCGAGATGATGCCGTTCGTGTTGAAGCCGACGATGCGTGCCCCTGCCGCGCGCGCCGCGGCGACCGCCGCGGCCGCATCGTGGCGCGGCACGTTCTCGGCGAAGCAGGCGAGCACGCGGATCCCCGCATCGACCGCCTCGAGCACCGCCTCCTTCACGCCGCGCGCCGGGACGTAGACCGCGGAGGCGTTGGCCCCGGTCGCCGCCACCGCTGCACGGACGGTGTTGAACACCGGGACCCCTTCGACCGACTCGCCACCGCGGCCCGGCGTCACACCGGCGACGATGCGCGTTCCGTAGTCCAGGCAATAGCGGATGTCGAAGCGCGCCTGGCTGCCGGTCGCGCCCTGCACGACCACCCGGGTATCCCGGTCGATGAGGATGCTCATGGACGGATCGTCTTCACCGCCGCGACGATCTCGCGCACGGCCTCCTCGAGGCTCGCGCCGTGGGGCAGGTAGCGCAGTCCCGGCACGCTCGCCGCCAGCGCGCGCGCCTCGTCCTCCTTTGGCCCGAACACCCGCACGACGATCGGGAAGCCGCGTGGATCGACCTTGCTGCGCCGGAGCGAAACGAGGAGCGCCTCGATGATCAGCACGCAGGGCAGGAGCTGGAGGTAGTTCATCCCGACGAGCATGCCCCTCGCGCCCGGGTTGGCGAAGATCGCATCGAAGAGGGCCGCCGGCTTGTCGACGGTCGCCGGACTGAGATCGGAATGATTCGCGGGCCGGCCGCCTGCCGCGAGCACCAGGTCGTGCTGCAGCAGCCCCGCGCCGCCGCCGGAGACGAAGAGCCCGATGTCCCCCGGCAGCTCGGTATAGCGGATCGCCCCGCCGGGGAACTTCCGGTCGGCGGCGACCACCGCGCGCTCGCGCTCGTTGAGGGGCCGCCCGCCCGGACCCGCGTCGTCGAGCCCGAGGTCGCGCCAGGCCGCATGGCGGAAGAGGGCGTTGTCGTCGATCTCCATCATCGCACCGACCACGGACAGCTTTCCATCGTGCGTCACGGCGATCGGATTCACCTCGAGCATGAGTGCGTCGGCGGCCTGAAACGCCTCGTAGAGCCGCGCGGTGAGGGCGGCGAGCTGCGGGATGAGGGCGCTCTCCGCGCCCGCGCGGTCCCAGAGGTCAGCTGCCTCCCAGACCCTGAGACCGCGAAGGGGGTCGATGTCGGCGGCGATCAGCCCGCCGGGATCGCTTTCCGCGACGGCTTCGATGTCGACGCCTCCCCGTCGGGAGACGACGACTTGCGGCGCAAGGCGGCCGAAGCCGAAGCTGACGTAGAGCTCGGCAGCGATCTCCACCGCAGCTTCGACGTAGACGCGCTCCGCGCGCTGGCCCGCGAGCTCCATGCCGAGGATCGCTTGCGCGGCAGCCTCGGCGGCCTCGCCGCCCTCGGCGAGCCTCACGGCGCCTGCCTTGCCGCGACGCCCGGCAGCGACGAGGGCCTTGATCGCGACGCGACCGCCGAGATCGCGCGCAATGGCGCCAGCCTCGCCTGGCGTCGTCGCGACGCGGCCCTCCGGCACCTGGAGGGCGCGCGCGCGCAGCCAGGCCTTGGCGCGGTCCTCGAGAAGTTTCATGCGCCGATTCTAGAATGTCGACACGAAGCATGTCGGCTAAATTGCGGAAGCTCGGGTTGACAAGGCCTCCACGCGCTTCCTACACTCGATCCCGATTTGGAGGAGGAGGCAGACCAAGTGAGAAAGTCTCGCGCGCTCGTCATCGCGGTCGGTGCTGCGGTCGCGCTCGCGGCGCTGTCGGCAGCGGCGCAGACCACCGCGCGCCTCTCGTACCACTGGGCCCCAGGCCACGAGAGCGCCATCATGTCCCAGAAGCTCGCTGACGAGGTCACCAAGCGCTCGGGCGGCAAGCTGAAGGTCGATGTCTTTCCTTCGGGGCAGCTCTATACGATCCGCCAGATCATCGGTGCCCTGTCTGCAGGCTCCGTGGAAATGGGCGGTGTCGTGACGCACAACCAGATTGCCGCCGTCGACCGCGACTGGAACGTGTTCCAGCTGCCGTACTTCTGGGAGTCGATCGAACATCAGCGACGCTTCCTCGCCGAGTCACCCGAGGGCCGGGCCCTGCGCGAGCGCGTGCTGCAGAAGACCGGCATGGCGCACATCGCCTATGTCCCGGTCGGCCCGTACGTCACCTTCAGCTCGAAGAGCGACATGTCGACGCTCGCCTCGATGAAGGGACTCAAGGCGCGCGCGCTCGCCGCCTCCGAGCGTCCGGGGCTCGCCGCGCGCGGGATGAGCGTCGTATCGCTCTCGACCGAAGAGATCTACCCCGCGCTGCAGAGCGGGATGATCGACACGCTCGCCACGGTTCCGACCGCGGTGAAGGCGTATTCGTGGTGGGATCAGCTCAAGTTCGCCCAGATGCCCTACGCGGTCTACGCGGACGCCGAGATCATGGCGAACGCGAAGTGGCTCGCGAGCCTGCCCCCGGACCAGCGCGAGCTGCTGCTGGCGGTCGGGCGCGAGATCAGCAAGGAAGCGACCGAGCAGACCTACAAGGGGAATGCCGAGGCACTGAAGGAGCTGGAGAGCAGGGGCGGAAAAGTGACCACACTCCAGGGCAAGGCGCTGGAAGACCTGAAAGCGCTCGACCGCGAGAAAACCGAACCCGAACTCGCCAAGATGATGTCGCCTGAAATCTTCGCGGCGGCCAAACGCTTCGTCGGTCGGAACTGAGCCGCACCGGACTCGGCCTGGTGCTGGCGGCGTACAAGAAGTTCAACGACGGCCTGGAGTGGCTGATCGTCGGTTTCGCCGGGCTCCTTGTGCTGGTGATCGTCGCATTGCCGTTCCTCTCGGCGGTGGTGCGCTACGTCACCGGCGAGGGCTACACGTTGCTCGCGGAGGCGCCACCGCAGCTCGTGCCCTGGGTGGTGTTCCCGCTGCTCGGCGTGGTGCTGCGCCATGACGGCCATATCGCGGTCGACGTCATGCCGCATTACCTGGAGGGGCGCGCGCTCACGCTGCTGCGTGCCGCCGTGCTTGCCGCCTGCCTGGCGGCCGCGATCGCGTTCGCCGTCTTCGGGGCGAAGACGGTGCTGTTCTTCCGCCAGCTCGGCCAGATGTCCACCACCGAGATCGAGTTTCCGCTGTGGGTCCTCTACACGTCGTACCCCCTGGGGTTCGCGCTCGCCGCCAACTTCGCCCTGGAATCGCTGCTGAGCGAGCTCGCCGGAAAGCGGCGGGCGCGGCACGCGCCGGCGGCCAACTGACCGATGGTCCTCGGCTTCGCATTGCTCGCACTGGCGCTGATGCTGCTGTCGGTGCCGCTCTTCTTCGTCTTCGGCGTGAGCTCGGCGGCGATCGCCCTATGGGGTCTCAACCTTCCGTCGCATACGCTGTTGCAGGTGTCGTTCGACGCCGTAAGCAAGCAGGTGCTGGTTGCGATCCCGATCTTCGTGTTCGCTGGCAACGTGATGTACTACGGCGGTTCTGCGCGCCGTCTCGTGGACCTCGGGGTCTCGGCCGTCGGGCACCTGCCCGGCGGGCTCGGCATTGCAATGATCCTGTCGATCGCCATCTTCAGCGCCATCTCCGGATCGATTCTCGCCTCGATCGTGGCGATCGGCGGCGTGCTCATGAAGCCGATGGTCGACAAGGGCTACCCGAAGCCCTTCGTCATCGTCCTCGCGGCGACGGCAGCGCTCATGGACGCGCTGATCCCGCCCTCCAACACCGCGATCATCTACAGCTCGATCACGCACGTGCCGGTGTCCAAGGCGTTTGCCGCCGGCGTTTTCCCGGGCCTGGTCCTCGGCCTCCTGCTGCTGGTTTACGTGATGTGGGTCTGCCGAAGCATGGAGCGTCCCGCGCGGCAGTCATGGGGCGAGCGGGTGCGCGCTTTCGTGGTCGCCTTGCCCTCCCTGGTGCTTCCCGTCCTGATCCTGGGAGGCCTCTACGGCGGACTACTGACGCCGGCCGAGTCGGCCTCCGTAGCCAGCGTATACGCGCTCGGCCTCGGTGTGTTCGTGTACCGGGAGCTCACCTGGAGCGGCTTCTGGCGTGCCACGCGGGCCACTGCAGAGACCACGGCGGTGATCTTCGCGATCATCGCGATGGCGGTCTACTTCTCGATCATCATGACCTATACGAAGACACCGCAGGCGATCGTGCAGTTCTTTGTCGAATACAACATCGGCCCGATCACGTTCTTCATCCTCGCGGGCATCGCGATCATCATCCTGGGTACATTCATGGAGGCGGTACCGGTCTTCTACCTGACGCTGCCGATCATGTATCCGATCTCCACGGCGCTGAAGATCGACCCGCTGCAGTTCTACGTCTTCATCACCGGGCTGATCGGCATCGGTCTCATCACGCCGCCGGTGTGCGTAGGGCTCTATACTGCGGCGGCGATCCTCAGAACGCCGCCGCAGGAGGCATTTCGTGCAGTGCCCGGCTTCCTCATGATCGGCATCCTGTACGCGGTGATCGTGGTGCTCGTCCCGTCGCTCGCTACATGGCTGCCGAAGTACTGGTAAGGAGAAACCCGTGGCTGGCGTCATGATCATCACCGGTAGCAGCCGCGGCATCGGTGCTGCCACGGCTTGCCTCGGAGCCGAGCGCGGCTACGATGTCTGCGTCAACTACCTGAACAACGCGGCGGCGGCCGAGAAGGTCGTCGCGCGTGCGCGCGCGGCGGGACGGCGCGGCATCGCGGTGCAGGCTGACATGGCGAGCGAAGCCGACATCGAACGCCTGTTCCTGACGGTGGACCGGGAGCTCGGCCGTGTTGCGGTGCTCGTGAATAACGCCGCACTGGTCGGCACGAGCCGTCGCCGCGTGGAATCGATGCGCGCCTCGTCCGTGAACGCGGTCCTCGCCACCAATGTGACCGGCGCGATTGTCTGCGCGCGCGAGGCGATCCAGCGCATGTCCACCCGGCACGGAGGCCCAGGCGGGGTCATCGTCAACGTGTCTTCGGCCTCGGCGCGCCTCGGCGCCCCGAACCTGTGGGTGGACTACGCCGCCTCGAAGGGCGCAGTCGACACTTTCACGATCGGACTGGCGGAGGAGGTTGCCGCCGAGGGCATTCGCGTCAACGCGGTGCGTCCGGGCCTCATCGATACCGACCTCCACGCGGCGACCGGCATGCCGGATCGCGTGCAAAAGGCGGAGCGCATGATCCCGATGAAGCGCGCGGGGACGGCTGCGGAGGTGGCCGAGTGCATCGTCTGGCTCGCCTCGCCCGCCGCCTCATACGTGAGCGGCGCGATCCTCGACGTTGCCGGCGCCCGCTAGTGTGGAGTCAGGTGGTGGAACAATTTCCGGACGACCAGCTACCTTCGGTGTATTCGGGACAGTCTCGAGCTAAGCTCTTGATGCGATTCGTGTTCGGCCCTGCATGGGGGGCGAGTGTTCGAATCACTTCGCCCCGACCAGTAATCAAGGTCTTGGGCGGGGGCAGAAAGATCGCTGTCCCGAACTGTCCGAAATCGCGACAGCGTAGTTGGCTGATTTCTCCCGGTAGCGCACCTGCAAAGCTGGCAGGCGCGCTGCCCGCTCCCAGCCGGTTCTTGCGCGGCGCCGCCTTGAGCCGAGACCGGCCCGCCTAACGGTCAAGCGGCAGCAGCCTGAAGCCCTTGCGACCGCGAGCCCGCAAGGCACGGAAGTGCCGCTCGTCAAGCGTGAGGATGTCCCGCGTTCGATGCCGCTCTGCCAGGATGACAAGCGAGGCGCCCGCGAGGCCGATCTGAAGCTTGGGGTATCGTACAAACATATCCCTTGCGGCTGCCACATCCGCCCCATCGAACGGCTCCAGCTGATAGGCGCCTCGCGCGACTTCATCGAGCAGGGCGGTCTGGGCGGCGCTCGCAACGTGCCGCGACAACAGATGGTCGAGCTCGGCGAGCACAAACGGAGAGAGCAGCAGCGGCGGCGCGGCTTTGGACAGCGCCGGCAGGCTGGCGTCGATCGCCGAAAGCAGCCCGCTCGTGTCGAGCAGGATCATGATCCGCCGAAGCCGGCGAGTGCCTCGTCGACGCGCTCGCCCAGCCGCGGCTTACCGCTCTTGAAGAGGGGTAGGCGGGGACGCGGTGGGGTGGTCTGAGCCGTGACTGCTCGTAGCGCCTCGCGGATCCGTTCGGCTTCGCTGCATCCGCGAGCGGCAGCGGCTCGGGCAAGCGAGCGCTTCAGCTTGTGAGGGACATAGACGGTGGTCTTCTGCATGCCATACATCGCATCGTACGTGCAGGTGGGAGTCTGGCCCGGTGAGACTTGTCAACTCAGGCGCTTACGATACGCCGCGTGCCGCCCGACGAATGAGATGGACTCCCCCTGCTCGAGCGGCATCGGATGTGCCAGATTGGAGATCCATTCGTTCCAATCGAAGAGAGGGGGAGTCAATCAGCGGCGCGCGGCTCTATCGCGCGCACCGCTGCATCGCTCAGTTCGCCCACGCGCGCTCATACGGATTGTCTGGGCACGACCCGGAATACAGGGAACTGCGCGGCTACCCGCCCGAACTCGGACAACGGCGCATCTTTGTGAATGGGCAGATGCGGCCTCGCGCCAGGCGCTCGTCGCAAGTAGGCCTTGAGGACGTGGGCGCGCTGATTCACGGGAACCTCTTCAAGCCGCACCTCCTCGCGACGACCGTGACGTAGCGTGACATTACCACCCGCCGCTTTCACATTTCGCACCCAGCTTGCCTCGGCCCCGAGCATGGATACGAGGTATCGCTCGCCTTCAACGACAGCCATGACGACTGGCAGACTGATCATGCGACCGGAGCGCCGGCCGCGCACGTCCAGAGTGACCAAATAGTTCGGCGCGACTCCGAGGGTGTGGACTAGCGCGCAGCACCAGTTGAGCGCCGCTGCTATTCGATTCGGACGCCCACCGCGGTATAGCAAGCTGTGCAAATTCATCGCGGGTGAAAGCGCAAGTGTCCTTCTACGAGACGGTGGAACCGTCAGGATCCAGCCGAATGTCCGCTTTGCGGTTGGGCGTTACTGTCTCCAACGGGTCAAGGACGCAGAGGCCCTCGAGGCGGGGCGCATGGCTCGGTGCTCAAGCGAGCATGACGGCTAGCTCGACGAAATTGGCCACGATGAGGTCGGGTTGATGCGGCGTTTCTCCGAACGGCCGCTTGCGCCGGTCAATGAACGCCGTCCGCATGCCGTAGGATTTCGCGCCGATGCAGTCGAAGGCGTGATTGGCGACAAATAGGATGCTGGAGCGATCCTGACCGAGGATCTCCTCGGCCTTCGCGTAGGTCTTCCAGTGCGGCTTGAAATAGCCGGCTTCCTGCACCGAAATGACGTGGTCGAATGCAAAGCCGATATGCTGCCCGGCGGCCTTCAGCATGTCGCGGTCGCCGTTCGACAGGATCGCAAGCTTGTATCCCTTGGCCCGGAGCTTATCGAGCGCCGCGACGACATCGGGGAACGGCTTCAGCTTCTCGATCTCGCTCACGAGCCAGCGGACCTCGTCCTGCGTGTAGGTGATGCCGCAGCGGTCCATGACATAGGAGACGGCGCGATGGCCGATCTGCCGGTATGGCGTATGCCCGCGATCGCACAGCGCGTCGATCATCGAGTTCTCGAAGTGGGTGCGGCGCCACCAGGTGACGAAGCTGTTGGGCTCGCCATCCCAGCCCTTCTGCTTCAGGAAGGGCGTGACGGCCTCGGTGAGTCCCTTCTGCATGTCAACGATGGTCCCGTACTGGTCGAACGCCAGCGCCTTGATTTCGCGCTTCAGGATGCTAGGAGTTTCCATTGAAGTCTCTCAATCTCGACGAGGACGTTCACGGTCGTCCGCCGACCCTGCTTAACGCGAGGACACTCGATGTCAACTAAGGATAGATGGACCTGCGCCCGTGGATGTCTCATCCGGGCCAGAGCCACACCGTGCTCACCAACAGGCTGAAAATAGACACGCAGTCCGTCCCGCCGTCGACGACTTACTTCGCCTTGAAGGAATGGGGGACTCCACATAGTCTGCGTTGACCGGCCGCCGAGGAGCGAAGCGACGGGGGAACGGTACGGTCCGGAGACATCGTTGACAGTTTAGTCCAGGGACATGGCTGACAGTTTGACCAAACTCTGGGCACCGCAGGAGGGTGCTAAGCAACAAGCTCGCGGCCCCCTTGTCAGGGGGCCAGATCAATCTACGCAGCTGCCGACATAGTAGCGGGGCTGGCGAGGGAGCGGGCGAGGGCGCGCAGGAGCGAGGCGCCGTCGCCGCGCCAGGCGCTGCCGTGCATGCAGGCGAGGACTTGGGGCTGCTCGCGGGCGAGTCGCTCGAGCGTCGCGCCGGTCCGCGGGGCGTGCGCGTACTAGGGAAACTCTGAAAAACCTATCACTTCGTCATCCCGATGGAAGCATAAGCGTTGACTCAGTATGAGACGACGGAGCGAAGAGAAGGTGAAACAGATA